>OGQB01003092.1_pt1 | contig 11176 bp, 14 predicted proteins | sample 1553071 | NCBI WGS metagenome assembly OGQB01 (sample SAMEA2580284, study PRJEB22360) | human gut metagenome | biome: human gut; feature: human-associated habitat; material: faeces | place: Denmark | collected 2008/2010
AATAAATATTTACACATTATGCAAATGGTTTATTTTGCTATGACAGATAAAAAATTATTTGATGAAGATATGTATGCTTTTGATAATGGTGTTATAGTCAATGAAGTTATGAATAATTATGCATATTTAAAATCAACGAAAGAATCATATGATATTTCAGATGTAAATGTTAAATCATACATAGAGAAGATGTTTAATGTTTTGAAATATGCACCTCTAGAAGATTTAATAGAAATATCTCATCAAGATGAGGAATGGAAGAAAAAACATAATTTTTATCAAAAAAAAGATCAATTAATAGATGTCGATAGTCAAAAAGAAAATTATAAAATTATGTGTGCAGATTTTATAGATATGTTAAATAATGATTGAAATTGGACAAGTAATATCATTAAAAATAAGGTTTAACAATTCTGGAACAGTTGCAAGTGTAGCACATCCTGTTCTTGTTCTAGGTGTAGATAAGGAAAAGAATATTTTAGAAGTAGCACACATTGATTCTATTACCGAAGAGAAAAAGTGGAAAGCCTTGTTAAAAACAAATGTAACTATAAAGAAGTCAAATCCACCTGAAACAGTTATAGATAAAGATAGTTTTGTTCAAATTGATAATATTATTCAATTAGAAAATTTTCCTAAGTTAGAAACAAAAAGAAGACAAACAGATAAATTGAGTAACGAAAAATTTAACAAAGTATTAAAAAGATATAATGAATATAAAGATAATGAGTGGATAGATGATAATAAAAAGGTTTTTATGACTAAAGAAGAAATAATATCATTAAATGAAGATTTAAAATAAAATATATATTGCTGAAAAGGTATGAAAATTCATATCTTTTTTTGTTATATAAAAGAAAGGAGAGATAAAATGAATTTAAACTACGCAATATTTAGAAGTGAACCAATAATGACATTACCAGATCTAGCACAAATAGGTTCACATAATAAAAGAGAAAAGAAAGCATATAACTCTAATCTAGATATAAAGATAGAGTTATCAAATAATAATATTGAATTAGTGCCTTTAACAGATAAATATGTTAAAGGCTTTTATAATCTAACACAAGAATATAGAAAAGAACATGAAGAAAGAATGAAAACCGAAAGAGCAGATAGAAAGAAAACTTTTAATCAAATGCTAAATAGTTCAAAGAATTGTGTTGCTGATGAATTACTATTTACTGCATCAAAAGAGTTTTTTAAAGATATGGATAAAGACGATATAAAGAAATGGGCTGATGCTTGCATGGAATTTGTTTATAAAGATTTAAGATATAAGAAAGAACAAATATTACATGCAACAGTTCATATGGATGAGAAAACACCACATGTTCATTGTGTAGTAGTTCCACTTGTTAAGAAATTAGATAAAAGGACTAATACTGAAAGATATACAATATCAAAGAAACAATATATAAAAGATAAGATACATTTATCAGAACTACAAGATAAATATCATAAAAGATTAACAGAAAAAGGTTATGATTTAGAAAGAGGTATTAAAGGTAGTGATAATAAACATATCAAGATAAAAGAGTATAAACAAATAACTAAAAAAGTAAATCATGAATTAAATGTTAGAAATAATAGACTAGATAAAGCAATGAATGATTTTGAAGAAAAGATGAAAACAACTAAACAAACACTTATTATTGATAAAGATTTTATTAAAGTTAGAAAAGATACATTTGAATCTATGAATAATGTAATAGAAGAAACAAAAAAGATAAAAGAATTACAACCTAAATTAGAACATGTATTTAATGAAGTAGATAGTTATACAACAAGTTATAGAACATTAGAAAAAGAAAATCAAAAGTATAAAAATGAAGTAAATAGATTAGAAAATGAAAATGATAAGTTAAGAAACGAGAATAGAAGTTTAAAGAACTACATAGAAACTATTTTAATGGCTATTAAGAAGTTTTTCAGAAAAGTATTACAACTAGGTGATGAAGATATAAAAGAAGTTGCTACATATGAAATAAAAGAGTATTACGATAATGATGACTTTGATAAAAAAGATGTTAAAGATATTTCGGTAGCTACCACTAAACAAGATGAATTATTTGAGTATGCAGATATACCAGATTATTATAAAGAACGAATTAGAGATAAAGATTATTACGAAAATGATAATGATTTAGAAAGATAAAAAGTAGATGTGTTCATAACATATCTACTTTTTCTATCTTATTAAAAAGTTCCTTTGGATCTATTTCTAAAGCTTTAGAAATTTTTTCAATAGTGTCTATTGAAAATTGTTTAGTACATCCACTTTTGGTTTCAATTTTTTTTAAATATTCTACACTTATATTGCTTTCCATAGCCAATTTAACTTGAGTCCAACCTTTTAATTGTCTTTGCTTTTTAATATTTTGTGCAATTATTTGATATAAGTTCGTATTATTCATAGGCAGCACACTCCTATAAATATTTTCTCAAAAAAATTTATATAAAAATTTACGATATAGTATACTATTTTTGAAAAATGTGTTAACATTATATATGTAGTAGAATAGTAACGAGGAAGATATAATTTTATGATAACTGACAATCGTATGAAAATGCTTTGTGTACTAGTGAAAAATTTTTGTTGAATAAGTAATATATCCTATCAGTTACTTATGAAAGCTTTCCAGTTCTTTTCTTATTCTCCTTTCTATTGATAAGAGAAGTAAGACCTTGTTACTTAAAACCTTAGTTACTATCATCTACAAAAAAACAAGCTTTATTTTTAGGAGGTAGAAAAATGGACAAGAAAAAAAGCTTAGGGATTGTAACGGCAGCTATAGCATTAGTAGTTTCCATCGTTGGTACTACAGTAGCATTTGCAGCTTACAATGCAAGTCTAACTATCAAAGGTAGTGGAACTGCAAAGGCAACTAGATGGTCAATAATTTTTAAAGATTTAGGATCAGCTCAAACAGGAAATGATGCTGGAGTAACATCAACTGCATCTGAAAAAACTGCACCAAGCATTGTAGGAAATACTTCAATTGAAACATATTCAGTTGAACTTAAAACTCCAGGAGATTATGTAACTTACAACTTCAAAATTAAAAATGATGGAGATTTTCCTGCAAAAATTGATACAGGATTTGCAATGCCAACACCAAGCTGTACAAAAGGTGCTTCTGGTGTAGATGCTGATGCAACTAATGTATGTAGTAATTTAACATATACATTAAAATATGTAACAGGTGGAGCTAATGTAGCTGTTAATGATACATTTGCTGCTGGTGAAGAAAAAGAAGTTCAATTAAAGATTTACTATAGCAAAAATGCTACAACTGCACAATTACCAACTGATGATGTTGCAATTGGTAACTTAAATATTACAATTCCATTTGTTCAATATTAATTAGTTAGATTTGATGATAGGAACTTTTTTAAGGAAAAGTAGCTTTAAGCTACTTTCTTCTTAAAATATGTATTTTTTAGAAAAATATTTAGAAGGAAGTGATATGGTTTGATAAAAAGTGAGAAAAAACTGATAATTGTTGAAATAGTTTTATCTTTGTTATTCTTATTAAATATTTTTGTGAAAAATATATTAAATGATTATTTGATAATATTGATAATATCACTTGCTATAGGTTTTATAATATGGCAAATGGGTTATGAAAAGGATGATGTAATAGATAACGATAAAAAAAAGAGTATAGTTAAATATGTAATTTTTTATACATTATCATTTATAGTATTGCAATATGGATTAGGATTAATACTTGATTTTGTAAAGACACCATATAAAAGAGATTTACTATCAATTTTTAAAAATGTATTTGCAACAGTATTAATAATTATATCTTCAGAATATTTAAGATATATATTTGTAAAAAAAGGTGAGAATAAGAAAATAATTCATGTACTTGCTGCACTAGTATTTATTCTTATTGATTTATCACTAAATGTAAGTATTTTTAATTTATCAAAATTAAGTGATTTACTTGAATTTGTAACATCAATATTTTTACCTAGTTTGATAAAAAACTGGATATTAACAATATTTGTTTATAGATATGGGGTTAAACAAAATATTATATATAGATTGTTATTGGAATTGTATGTATTTATAGTTCCATTTACACCAGATTTAGGAATATATTTAAAATCAGTATTTTTAATGACATATCCATTACTATTAAGTATATTAATAACTTTTGGATTTGAAAAAGCAAAGAAGAAAGATTTTAGAGATAAACATTATAAGGGAAAAATAATAACAGGATTAAGTATTATAGTTGTAACATTGTTGATAGCACTCAATTCAAATTTATTTAGATATTGGATGGTAGCAGTAGCATCTGGATCAATGGAACCAACAATTGAAATAGGAGATATGATAGTTATTGATAAAGATTATCAAAAACATTTAGATAGATTGAAAGTTGGTGATGTATTAGTATTTAAAATAGGAAAGAAAATATATACACATAGGATAATAGATATTAAAGAGCAACAAGGTAATTACAATATAAGTACAAAAGGAGATAGAAAAGGTCAAATAGAGGATGACTGGACAGTTACAAACAAAGATGTAATTGGAGTAGTAAAATTTAAAATAAAATATGTAGGTTATCCAACAGTTTGGTTAAGTAGGATATTGGAGGTAAATAAATGAAAGATACATTTTATCACAGTACAGATAAGCTGTACAAAATAAGAAGAAACAAATTAACAAGTAAAACATTACTAACAATATGTTTAATGTCAACATTTATATTGTTAGTAGCGTCTATGGTAAGTTTTAAGGAATCAGTTACATTAAATGCAGATAATTCAAATGTAAAATATAATGAGATAGGGAAAGTAGATTATAAAGTTTATTTAAAGGATAATGATTACTATGATACAAGTTTTTTAAATAGTGGTATGCAATATGTTGCTAGTTTAATTAAGACAGTAAATGTTAAATTTAATTATGAAATGCATACAACAAAAGATATAGCTTTTGATGGTAATTATAAAGTTGTTGGGGAACTTCAGATAACTGAAAAGGATGATTCTTCAAAGGTATTATATAGAAAAACTGAAGATCTTATTAAAACTAAATCAATAAATGTCAATGACGATAATTTTACTATTAATGAAGAAATTGATATTGATTATGATAAGTATAATAATATAGTTAATTCTTATAAAAAAGATTTAGGCTTAATAGTAAGTAGTAATTTAATATTAACATTAGAAACAAATACAACAGGAACATATGAAAAAGATAAATTAGCAAAAGATAATAAATTACAAATAACAATACCACTTTCTGAAGCTACATTACAAATAAAAATGAACGCTAATGAAATAAATAATAGTGGCTCAATTGGAAATTCAACTCAAGCATTTGTAGTTGATAATGAAGCAATATTTGTATTATGTATATTCCTAATATTAGTAACAATATTTAGTATTGTACTTGATATTTACATTTACTTGAAAAATTTCAAAAGAGATGTTTATAAGGCTAAAGTAGGTAAGATACTAAAAGATTATGACAGATTAATAGTAAATGGTAGAGTAAATATAAATGAAGAAAATTATGAAAATGTAGTAATAATAGATGATTTTAAAGAAATGGTAGATGCAGCACAAAATATTAATCAATCAATATTATTCTATGAAGCAATACCAAATGAGAAATGTTTCTTTGTAGTAATAGCCGATAAAACATTGTATAAATATAGATTAACAAGAGCATTCCTAGAAAAATATCCTAATAATAAAAAGCCAAATGAAGTAAAAAATAAATTTAATTTTGTAGAATCAGAACCTCAAAAAAAAGATAATAATAAAGAAGATAAAAAAATGGAAGAATTATAAATACTTTTATTTATTAAAAGTCTTGAAAGGGTGTGATATATATTAATTCTAATAAAAATATACTATTAGGTATAGTTATGATAGTATCAATAGTATTTACAACCGTTGTATATGCAGCATTTAATACACAACTTACTATTGAAGGTGAAGCCATAGTTCGTTCAGATCAAGATATTAGAATTACTAATATATCAGTAACTAATAGAACAGGCGGAGCATACGAAACATATAATAATAAATACAATAAAGATGTAACATTTATGTATGCTACATTACCAGCAAACTCATCAATAACATATGAGGTACAAATAACAAATAAGGTTAATTATCCTTATTATGTAAAAAGTATAGTTCAACAAAGTCATACAAACCAAAATGTTAATATAGAAATATCTCTTAATAATTTTGATAAAATAAATTCAAATCAAAGTAAGACATTTACGATTAAAATGACAAATAATACTGGAGTAGAACAAATTGAAACATTGTTATATAAATATGAATTTATAGACAAAATATATGCATCAGAAGTATCATATTCTAATACAAATACAGGGCTTAATTGTAGTGATGCACAATGTATGATTGATAAACTTTCCTCATTATTAGAATAAATAAGTTAATATAAAAGAGAAGGTGTGATAAAGTTGAAAAAAGTAAAGAAATTTTTAATAGGTAATATCAAAACATTGATATCATTTGTATTAGGTGTGATTATATCTGGAACAACAGTATATGCAGCAACCATATTATTTGCAGCTAAAGATGTAACTTATAATCCATCAAATTCAAATTTACAATCAACAAATGTTCAAGATGCTATTGAAGAATTATATAAAAAAGCAAATAATGTGTATTGCACTAATGGTAAAACAAAACAAAATGAAACTGATTATAGTTATGAATGCAAATAAATAATAATTCGAAAATGAAAGGAAAATGATATATGAAAAGAATAAAAGAATTTTTATTGAATAATACAAAAGTGGTTATTGCATTCGTATTGGGAATCGTTATATCAGGAACGACTGTATATGCAGCAACATATTTATATAGTTCAAATCAAGTTAGTTTTGATAAATCAAAAGTAAGTCAATATGGAGCAACAAAAGATGATGTTCAAGGTGCAATAGATGAATTATATTCAATTGCTAAATCTGAAAAATGTAAAGATGGATATACAAAAAAGAGTGCCTCTGATGGATATATATGTTTAAAAGATATTCCTACCACAAATACAATAGCAATGGGCAATGATGCAGAAGGAAAATTATCATCTGATGGAAAGACAATGATTATATCTGGTAGTGGAACATTAAATGTTATACCAAGTGATTATAAAAATACGTTAGAAAATATAATAATTGAAGATGGAATTGAAAAAATACCTAATAAATTTTGTTATGAATGTTCAAAATTAAAAGAAATATATATCGCAGCGACTGTTGATACAATGGGTGGATGGAGCACATTTTATGGTTGTTCAAATTTAGTTAATATAACCTTTGCATCATCAAATATTTATATTGATAGTTATGATTTGTCCCAAATGTTTGATGGTTGTAGTTCATTGACAAGCCTAGATTTAAGTAGTTTTGATACAACTGATGTATTTGATATGTCTAATATGTTTAATGGTTGTAGTTCATTGACAAACCTAGATTTAAGTAATTTTGATACTTCAAATGCTATTTTAAATAGAATGTTCACTGGTGTTTCGAATGGAATATCTATAAAAGCTGATACAGCAACATGTAATAAAATTGCATCTAAATCAGGAATTACTGCAAGTTATACATGCTCTCAATAATCTTTTAGATATAAAAAAGATGATTACATTGATATGAACCCCGTTTCTTGGACATAGAAACGAGGTTTTTGTATGACTAAAATAAGTTATGAAGAAAGAATTAATTTATATTATGATAGAAAGAATGGAATGTCTTTTCCTTCTTTAAAATCAAAATACGGTATTAATAAGTCTGGGATTGAATATCTAGTTAGATTAATTGATAAACACGGATTTGATATTCTCAGAACTAACGAAAATAAAAGTTATAGTTCTAAAGAAAAAGAAAGAATTTTAAATCGAATTCTCATAAATAATGAGTCAATTTTATCTGTTTCAATCGATGAAGGATTAATAGCAAAAGGAATGTTAAATAATTGGCTTAAAAAATATCGTGAAAACGGTTATAATATAGTTGAACGAAAGCGAGGTCGTCCGACTATGAAAAAAGAACTTAAGCCAAAGAAAAATGAAACTATAGAAGAAGAAAATGAAAGATTAAAAAAAGAAAACCTATACTTAAAAGCGGAGTTAGAATACTCAAAAAAATTGAGAGCCGTTGTTCAAGCAAGGAAGAATCAACAACAGAAGAAAAAGTAAATGTTGTAAGTGAACTTCGGCTAACATATCCATTAATGATTCTTCTACAAGTGTCTGGTTTAGCTAAATCTGTATATTATTATACACTATCTAAAATAGACAAGGATGATAAAAACAAAGAAATAATAGAAAAAATAAAAGAAATATTTATTAATAATAAAGAAAGATATGGTTATCGTAGAATTACATTAGAACTAAGAAATCAAGGCTATAATGTTAATCATAAGAAAGTTTATAGAATAATGGTTAAATTAGGTTTAAAGCCACTAAAAAGAAATAAAAGAAAATATTCATCATACAAAGGAACCATCGGTAAAATTGCTGATAACTTAATCGAGAGAGATTTTAATGCAGAAAAACCTAATCAAAAATGGTATACTGATGTAACAGAATTTAATCTTCGTGGAGAAAAATGTTATTTATCACCAATATTAGATGGATATAATGGTGAAATAATATCTTATAATACTTCTAAATCACCTAATTTAGAACAAATAGATGATATGCTTAATAAAGCATTTTATGGCAGAAATCTAGAAGGATTAATATTTCATTCAGATCAAGGATGGCAATATCAACACCAATCTTATCAACAAAGATTGAAAAACAACGGTATAAAACAAAGTATGTCAAGAAAAGGAAATAGTATGGATAATGGAATGATGGAAAATTTCTTTGGCTTGCTTAAAACAGAAATGTTTTATGATCAAGAAGATAAATATAAAAGTATAGATGAATTAATTTTAGGGATAGATGACTATATTAATTACTACAATTATGATAGAATTAAAGTAAAATTAAAAGGATTGTCTCCTGTAAATTACAGGTTACAATCCTCTAATTAGAAACTATTTATAAACTGTCCAACTTTTGGGGTTCAGTTCACATTTCAATCTCGTAATCATCTTTTTCTTTATCTTTTTTATTTCTTTGTTTTCCACATAAAATAAATAATCAATAGATATTTTATAATTTTAAATGAAGTTTTCATTAACTATCTTTAAGACAAGATAGTAACACACTACCAAGTTGGCATAGCCAACTAGGAATAGTGTGCAAAGGGATACCCTTTTGAAACCCAATGAGCAACATTTCACAAACTAATCGTAAGTGAATGTTGCCTTTTTTATTTTGTCTTATGACTTCATAAAAAAGAAAAAATACTATCGCCACTTTCATTGCTTCGCAACATAACGTGCCACATATTTTTTATAAAATAAAAATCTCTAATCTTGCGAAAAGAGATTTTAATTTTGCTTTGGTAGCTTACTATAATCATATTTCTCTTCAGCTACCTTTAATTCATCAAAAGCATATTTTATATCTTCTATTGCTTTATCAATAGTATATAAACTATCTTTATTATCTTTCAATATTTGTAAATGCTCTATTGCATAAAATAGTTTTTGTCTAGCATTACTAATTTTCCTTCTCTTTTGAGAATCAAAATCTAATAAATCTATTTCAGACTTTTTATATTGTTCTATTAAGTTCTTTAAATCTTTGGTAGATTTATTAGCATATTTATCTTTTGAAAAATAGAAGAGCATTTCATCATAACCAGCTGCTTTCAATAATTCTTGTAATGACATATCTAATACTTCAGCAATTTTTCGTAGATCATCTATATCTACTTTTTTAATTTTACCATTAATTAAATCATTTAATGTACTTCTACTAATACCAGTTTCTTTAGCAAGTTCTCTTTGAGAAATACCTTTTTTAACTCTTGCATCTTCTATTAAAACTTTAAGTTTTTCTGAATTCATAAAATCACTTTCTTTCTTCCTTTTTTGCCTTCAGTAATTACATTCTATCACATAATTACTAAAATGTCTAGTTTTTCGGTCAGAAAGTATTGACATTGTTTTCGGACAATGCTATATTTGAAGTGTCTTGAATACCGGACAAAAATGAAAGGAGTGAAAAATATGTATGAAGAAAACAAAACAACTTGATTTAACAACTAGTGCAATCTGGAATAATAAAGATATTAAACCAGAAGCAAAGGAAATATATTCATACCTATATTGTAGGGGATTTGATAAGACTATCAACAATATCAGTATAGGAAGAGTACAAAGGGAAATTAAAAGTATAAAGAATGTTGCTTTTAAAAAGAACTTACAAATATTAGAAAAACATAATTATATTAAGTTTATAGAATATGCAACAGGATTATATGAATATACAATTTACTAGAATAGAATAATCGCTAGTAAGTTCAGGTACAGTAAATGTTCGTAGATTTATGTTAGTACCTTTTCTATAAGATATAGAATAAAGCAAGATTGGAAAGTCCTTATTTATTATTTGAGGAGATATATAATCAAGTTAAATTGTGATTTTATCATGACTCCAAGAATATTATTTAGTGATAAGAACTTAACTAGAACAGATATTGATCTATTAAGTCTTATTATATCACTTGCCTTAAAAAACGATTATTGTTTTGCAAGTAATAAATATTTAGCAGACTATATTGAAACTTCAATAAGAACGATTAGTGATTCATTATCAAAGCTAAAACGACTAGGATATATCAAAGCAAAGAATGTTAATGGAAATCGTAGAATATATCTTAATTCAGAAAAGATACCAACAAAAGTTGCTAGTGAGGTAGAAGAAAATTGTAGTAATACCATAGCAACAGATTGCGACCATAATATAAATAGTGATTATAAAAGAGAATATAATAAAACTAGGAAATTTAAGAAAGAGGGTATTGTTCCTATTTGGATGAAACACCCTGAATTATGTGTATCAGAAGAACCAACTGAAGAAGAAAAGAAAGAAATGGATAAAGATTTAGCTGATATTCAAGAAAAAATAAGCCAATTGTAGCAAGAAAGGAGAAGATGCTTATGAAAGGAAAATTTAATTCGTAATTGATATGACTGGGGGTGATAGAAAATGGAGGGCACTGTTCCATATTCCAGATTGGCAGCATGCAAGGAGAAA
>OGQB01003098.1_pt1 | contig 11158 bp, 7 predicted proteins | sample 1553071 | NCBI WGS metagenome assembly OGQB01 (sample SAMEA2580284, study PRJEB22360) | human gut metagenome | biome: human gut; feature: human-associated habitat; material: faeces | place: Denmark | collected 2008/2010
CGAGCGATCCACAGACGGCGGAACACATGCTTCTTGTCGCGGCGGTCACGATAAGCATACTGACCGGCACGCATGACAGCCTGCTTGGCAACACGGAAAACGTTGTTGCGGCGCAGACGGTAGCCCTTCGAAAGGGTGAAAATCTTCTTATGACGAGCACGAGCCGTCACACCACGCTTCACACGAGGCATCTTTAACTCCTTTCTTCTGAATTAGGCGTAGGGGAGCATGCGCTTGACGGACTTGATGTCCGACTCATGCACCGTGACCATACCGCGCAGATGACGCTTGTTCTTCGTCGTGCGGTGGGAAAGGATATGACGCTTCGTAGCGTGGGCGCGCTTGATCGAGCCGCTGGCACGCGGCTTGAACCGCTTCGCAGCGGCGCGCTTGGTCTTCATCTTCGGCATTTGGCCGTTACCTCTTATTGGATGAACCGCGGGCGTCCGTTCAGATCTTGAACGGCTCTTGTCTGGCCTGAGGCTCACTTATAGAAAACTCGAGGCCGGCAAAACCTTCCGGCCTCTCGTCAAGGAACGCGATTCTACATCAATGCAAAACCGCGTGTGTGAAATCAGCGCTTCTTTTTGGGAGCGAGGACCATGATCATCTGGCGGCCTTCGAGCTTGGGCGCATGCTCGACCTGAGCAATATCGACAAGCTCCTCACGGACGCGGTCCATGAGCTGAGTGCCGAACTGCTGGTGAGCCATTTCGCGTCCGCGGAAGCGCAGCGTGATCTTGGCCTTGTCGCCGTCCTCAAGGAAGCGCTTCAGGCTGCGCAGTTTCGTCTGGAAGTCGTTCTCATCCGTGGCCGGACGGAACTTGACTTCCTTGATCTGGACGACTTTCTGCTTGGCCTTGGCTTCCTGAGCCTTCTTCTGCTCCTGATAGCGGAACTTGCCGTAATCCATCAGACGGCAGACCGGCGGGACTGCGTTGGGCGCAACCTCGACCAAATCCACCCCTGCATCCTCAGCCATGCGGAGGGCTTCGGATGTGCGGACGATCCCGATCTGGGCGCCATCGACGCCGGTCAGTCGGACTTCAGGAACTCGGATCTCACCATTGATCCGATGCTTGCGATCTTGAGCTATGGCTCTTCTCCCAAAAATTAAGCGTTGTGCGCGCTAAAACACCCGATCAGCGGGTGCGTTCGCGGTTTTCCGTTGAAATGCGTTCGATGAAGGCGTCGAGCGACATCACCCCGAGGTTCTCGCCTCCGCGGGCGCGCACGGAAACCGTTCCCGTCTGTGCTTCCTTTTCACCCACTACGAGGATGTAAGGAAGTTTTTGCAGACTAAGCTCGCGAATTTTATAGTTGATCTTTTCGCTGCGCAAATCCGTCTGAACCCGGAGACCGGCAGCATGGAGTTTTGCAGCAACATCTTTGGCGTAAGCGCCCTGGTTGTCGGTAATCGACGTCACAGCGCACTGAATCGGAGCAAGCCACACCGGGAAGGCGCCGGCAAACTCTTCAATCAGCATACCGATCCAGCGCTCGAGCGAGCCCAGAATGGCGCGGTGAAGCATCACCGGAATCTTGCGGGAGTTGTCTTCGGCAACATACTCAGCGCCAAGACGACCCGGCATCTGGAAGTCCACCTGCACGGTGCCGCACTGCCAGGAGCGGCCGAGGCAGTCCTTCAGGTGATATTCAATCTTGGGGCCGTAGAAGGCGCCTTCGCCGACGAGCACTTCGTACTTGATGCCGAGCGCATCAAGGCTCGCCATCAGAGCATGTTCGGCCTTGTCCCACACGGCATCTTCACCAATGCGCATCGCCGGGCGAGTCGCTACCTTGTAGGCGATGTCAGTGAAGCCGAAGGTCTTGTAGACCTTCTGCACGAGCGCAGTAAAGGCTTCGCATTCGGCAAGAATCTGATCTTCCGTGCAGAAAATGTGACCGTCGTCCTGAGTGAAGCCGCGCACACGCATGAGGCCGTGGAGCGAACCCGAAGATTCATTGCGGTGGCACTGACCGAATTCACCAATGCGCAGCGGCAGATCACGGTAGCTGCGAAGCTTCGAATTGAAGATCTGGATGTGGCCGGGGCAGTTCATCGGCTTGAGCGCGTAGTAGCGGTTCTCCGACTCCGTCGTGAACATATTGTCGCGGTACTTCGCCCAGTGACCGGAACGCTCCCACAGAGAGCGGTCAAGCAGCTGAGGAGCTTTCACTTCTTCGTAGTCATTATCCTGATAGACGCGGCGCATGAACTGCTCGATCACCTGCCAGAGCGCCCAGCCTTTGGCATGCCAGAAGACCATGCCCGGCGCCTCATCCTGCAGATGGAAGAGATCGAGTTCGCGACCAAGGCGGCGGTGATCACGCTTTTCGGCCTCAGCGAGCATCTCGAGATAAGCCTTCTGCTCATCCTTCGTCGCCCAGGCCGTACCGTAGATGCGCTGGAGCATTTCGTTCTTGCTGTCGCCGCGCCAGTAGGCGCCCGCCACCTTCATCAGGTGATGTACCTTGAGGCAGCCCGTTGACGGCACGTGAGGGCCGCGGCAAAGATCCACGAAGTCGCCCTGACGATAGAGCGAAATCACTTCACCCGCAGGAATCGAAGAGATGATTTCAGCCTTGTAGTGTTCGCCCAAAGCCTTGAAGAAGTCGATGGCTTCTTCACGCGGCATTTCTTCGCGCACGATCGGAATATTTTTCTTGACGAGCTCATCCATACGAGCTTCGATCGCCTTCAAATCTTCGGGCGTAAAAGCGCGGGTGTAGGAAAAGTCGTAGTAAAAGCCGTTTTCGATCGCCGGTCCGATCGTGACCTGTGCCTCGGGGAAGAGCTCCTTGACGGCCTGAGCCATCAGGTGAGCAGTCGAGTGACGAATAATCTCAAGCCCTTCGGGGTCGCGTGCCGTGATGATCGCAACCGCAGCATCGCCGTCAATCACGTGCGAGAGATCCACCAACTTGCCGTCCACACGTCCGGCTAAAGCTGCCTTAGCGAGTCCGGCACCGATCGATGCGGCAACCTGGGCCACCGTGACGGAACCTTCGTACTCGCGTTTGGAGCCGTCGGGAAGAGTGACTGAAGCCATTTCGAAATCCTCACAAAAATTCTGGGCATAAAAAAAAGTGCGGCCTGAGCCGCACTTCTTTCATGTCGAACAGTGACAATACTGCGCTCACGCCCTGTTAATAATAACGGGACGCTGTTGTTCGAAATTCATTCGCCAACATCCGCATCGTCGCTGTCCGAAAAAAATTTTGGTAGGCACAATTGGATTCGAACCAACGACCCCCACCATGTCAAGGTGATGCTCTAACCAACTGAGCTATGTGCCTGAGCGTTCACAATCAGTGAGGCACGAATTATACCTAGGTGAATGCTCACAGCAAGCACTTTTTAGAAGGATAGCGCAAATGCGGTATTCACCTAGGCACTTCTCAGTCTTCAGAGACGGCGTGCCGAAAGAACGCCGTGCACGGCGCGCAGCCCTTTGAGCAGCACCTGCATAGCATTGCCGCCCTTGACCTCGAGCGAAAACCGCATGTGCTGATCGCCCTTGAGAATCTGCGTGTTGAGCGCCGTCACGTGCACCTTTTCGCGCTGCATCACTTCCGTCACATCCTTCATGATGCCGGACCGGTCGGAGGCGATCACGAGCACGTCGGCGGGATAGAGCGCATCATCACCGGCGCGCCCCCAACTCACTTCAATCAAGCGGTCATGATCCTGATCGACCATGTTCTTGAGGTTAGGACAGTCTGCACGGTGAATCATCACGCCTCGGCCGCGTGTGACGTAGCCCACAATTTCGTCGGGCGGCACCGGATGACAGCAGCGGGCAAGCTGTGTGAGAAGGGAATCCATGCCGACCACGAGCACCTTGCCCTTACTCGCCGCGCTTGAAGCTCCGCGCAGCACCAAATCATGCTCAGGAGCAGGCGCCGGAGCGGGCTTGGGCGGCTGTACGGCCTGTGCGAGCGCTGTCAGCGTGATTTCTTCCTTGGCAAAAGCCACACAGAGCTCATCAACGGTGCCAAAGCCCAGGCGTTTCGCAAGATCATCGAGCTTAACCGCGGTTTTTCCCAAACGCGCGAGTTCTTTATCCAGGCGGTCACGGCCCTCGGCGATCTGCTGCGCGAGCTGCTCAGCATTGAACCACTGCCGCACCTTGTTGCGGGTACGGGGACTCGCGGCATAGCCGAGTTCGGGATTGAGCCAGTCGCGGCTCGGCTGACCGACTTTTGCCGCAATGATTTCGACGGTCTGTCCGGTCTTAAGCTTGGTATTGAGCGGCACCATCATCCCGTCGACTTTTGCTCCGCGGCAGCGGTGACCAAGCTGAGTATGGATTTGGTACGCAAAATCCACCGGGGTAGCACCGGCGGGAAGCTCAACGATGCGGCCTTGCGGCGTCAGACAGTAGACATGGTCGTCTTCCACGGCCGGCGCTGCCGGCTGCCCCTTCTGCCCCGCCTCTGCATTGGGTGCTTGGGCGCTCTGCTCGGCAGCGCCCCCGCCCACATCACTCCTCCAGGCCAGGAGCTGACGCAGCCACGCCACGCGCTGCTCCTCAGCAATGGAGGCGCCGTTGGAATTGCCCGCCTCTTTGTAGCGCCAATGCGCAGCAACACCGAGTTCGGCAAATTCATGCATGGCTCGAGTGCGGATCTGAATTTCAATCGGCCGGCCGAGCTGATCGGTAATGACGGTATGGAGCGACTGATAGCCATTGGGCTTGGGATTGGCAATATAGTCGTCATACTCCTTCGACAAAACCGTGAAGTGCTCCTGCACAATCGAGAGCGCTTCATAGCACTGCTCGACGGTTTCGACGATGATTCGAACCGCACGGACATCAAAGAGCTGATCAAAGCGCAGGTGCTTGCGCTGCATCTTTTTCCAAATGGAATAGATATGCTTCGGCCGGCCCGACACCTCAGCCTGAATACCGTGAGAAACCATCAGCGCCTGGATCTTCTTCACCGCCAAAGCCATGAATTCCAAACGTTCCTCACGAGACTCATCGAGTTCAGCAGCAATCTGGTGATATTCGGCCGGATGCGTAAAGCGAAGCGAGAGGTCTTCGAGCTCCCACTTGATCTGCCAAATACCGAGTCGATTAGCCAAAGGCGCATAAACGGCGAGCGTTTCCTCACCGAATTCCACTGCGCCCGGCGCCTGTGAAGAAACAAACCAGCGCAGCGTCTGCAGGCGGCTTGCCAATTTGAGCAACACGACGCGCAGATCCTGACTCATCGCCAGGAACATGCGGCGAAGCGCCTCGGGCTGCACCGCCGCACTGGATTCTTTGTTTTCCGAGCGTGCGCGCTTGGAGAGGTCATTCATCTTCCCGAGCTCGCGCACAAGCCCTGCCACATTCTCCCCAAAGCTCTTTTCAATCCATTCATCGGGCTTCTGCACGAGCGTGGGCACGCTGAAAAGATACGCCGCAGAAATGAGCTCCGGATCGTTTCGAATGGCCCGCAGAATGTTGGCAACACCGTCAGCATGCGCCATGACCGACTCGCCCGTAGAAAGCGTCCTGCCGTAATAAAGCGGTTCCACCGAGCTGCGTGCAGCAGCCGGATCAGCGGTTTTCGTGAGTTGGGTGGCATCCATCGCCGCCTCCAAAATCTTTTTCTTCTTTTGGCTGCTCGGGTTGGTTCCAAACCCGCACAGCACCGTAATGGATTATTGGCCGCAGGCAAACGTCATCCGCACAAGGACTCTTTAAACCTCATACAGCTTCCGTCGCTACTCGGTGAATTGTAGGTAAGCAAGAGCGCCTTGCGCAGAAAGCGGACTGAAAGGAATCAAATCCTTACCGACTGGCCGCTGAAATAGCACAGCCGGGAGGATTAGGGTTTTCACTGTGTTTGCGTAAATTAGAGCAAGTTCAGCCGCCAGGACATCTTCACGGAGCCCCCTGCAGTGCGAACGCTGGATCCGGCGCGTGAAGCAAAACCGGAAAAATCCAATCTGGAATCCCGCCATTCAATGCCGGCATCGAGTTCGGCATTCCATTGGAAACGTTCGGATTCAGCAGTCGTCATGACAGTTGCTGACGATGTCGAGCCCCCGGCGGGCCCTTGAACCATCACATCGCGGTCGCCGCCGACCGTACTGTTTAACGCTGCAGTCAACGACACATCCAAGCGCCTCGGCTTCGCCTGCCCCCAATATCCGGCTCCCGGCGCGAAATGAAGCGCCCCCGTTATGACGCCACCCGCCGTTGCCGCCACAGCCTGCGCGGAAGCTTCACAGCTCCTGCCGGTGAGCGCCATGTTCCTTCAGCCGTATCCACCCGCAGATACCGCAGTCCGGCAAAGCCCGAAATCACCCATGAGCGGTCAGGCCCGCTGCCCGACAACGCGCTGCCGGCGAAAAGCGGCTGCTCATAAAGAAAGCCGCTGGAATAAATGCGCCGCTTGAGTTTTTCCATCTCAAGATACTCACGGGCCGCCCCCATGCGATAACGGTCATCAGCCTCAAGCCACGTCAAATCTACCGTTCCCCAGCCGCTGCCGAGCCGTCGGCGCACAAAGAATGATGCGGAAGCTTCATCGGACTCGCTGTCTATCCCGAGTTCCGCTGCCGCTCCCTGTTTATAAAGCGTATCCAGACTTCTTGTTGTGAAGCTCCCCATCAAGCCGACACGCCAATCCTCCCGCCCGAAAATGACAGCGGCGTCAAAAGTAGTGTCTTCACTTTTGACCGTAAAGGGTTTAGAAACCGGGGTCGATACATCAACCTTGGTGCTGCCGGCTGAAGCGCCGATAAAAACAGGCACATCCTGCACCATCGCCGGCAGATGCTCCTGCAGGTTCGTGCGCCAGGCTTTCAGTCGTTCCGTCCAGTCAGGATCGGCCTTTTCCGAATCAGCGGCAGCCTTTCGGCTAGCCGCCCTTTGCGCTTCAAGCGAACGAATTTCTGCGGCACGCGCCGCCTGCGCCTCCGCCATTCTTGCCGCCGAAGCCAGCCGCATGGAGGTCGAGACGGCGTTTTGCATCAGTCGCTCATTGGTACCCGTTGAAGAAGCGGCCGTGGCAACCGCCATCATCGTGCCTTCAACCACATCTGACGTATTGGTAAAAAGCGTGCGGTAAAAGCTGGGCACAAGGAGCGATGTTCGGTTTTCATAAAGCTCTTGAAGCATTGACGCGAGCGGCCCCTCAAACGTTGGCCTGCCCAACACCCCGACCACCGCGCCTGACGCATCGAAATAAAGTCCTCCCGTTTCCAGAAGCCCCTCCACTTTCAGCGTCAGATTTTCCAGTCCGGAGACCTCTGCGCGGCTCAAATCAAGCCCTTCGACTTTAAAAGTCGTCCCCGCCGACGGAATGTCGGAAGCGGCTTTGCGGTCAGCCGATTGGGATGATGCCGGTGAATCGGCTCCGTCTTCAGCGTCCTGAAGAGCGTCGTCTTCATCCGTGCGGATGAGCGAAGACAAAAGAAGCGTTGAACCCGCTTCAAAGCGAGCCTTCGTGCCATCCTCGAGCGTCAGTGTGGTGTGTTCGCCCTCGATAGAGAGCACGCCGCCGCTTCCTACCCAGAGGTTCCAACTATTGGAGGCTGCCTCCCGTTCCGTGCTGCTCCCGCCCACCGCAATCGACATCCCGCGCGTGAGTGAAGCATTCTTTTGCACGCGAACTGCACCCTGCGGCGCCGCGGCGGGCGTAAAAAAGAAATTTTCGATTGGATCCGTTCCGGCCTCGTTGCCATCATCAAATGCCGCATGAGTCCACACGAAAGCGCCGCCCGAACCTACGCGAATGTCAAGATGACCGCCGCTGCTCACAGAGAGCTCTTCAATCATCAAGGTTGAAAACTGATCCGCCTGAGCATTGTCTTCGCCCACCGTCACCAACGTGCGTTCCATATCCGCCGTCAGTTTTTGAATATGTACTTCTGCGTTTGATGTGAACTCAGACGCCTCCGTTGCCGTTGTGCTGAGGATCAGCGACCCGCCGCGGCTGACAACCTCCCAAAGCTCTGCATAACCGTCAACTTCGACCTGTAGGCGGGCGCCGGAGTGAAGCTCAGCCGTACCGGCAAACTCTCCTGCCGGCCCGTACACATTCTCCAATTGTGCGCCGCTCCCGACAGTCAGCTGACCGCTCACTTCAAGATTGGCCGTACAAAAATAGGCACCTGACAGCTCGAGATGGCCTGACTGCGTCACGTTCGTTGAGCTGTGATCTGCATAGTCCTCTATAACAACATGATCGGACACCATGTAGGGATCAGAGATATCGCCGTAGGCACTATTGGCCAATACCGGCGAAGCGGCCCCGCAGAAAAGAAACCCTGCTGTCATTAAGCTTAGAGACAGAGCGCTCAAACACGGCAGACCGCCCGAGCGCAAGCCGCCGCGGGAAACGAGGCGCACTCCTAAGTGATGAGGGAAGACAAAAGTGGAGTGCACACTGCGGCCCACGCCGCGAGCACACTCGGAAGTGCATTCTGTTGTTTTCATTATTTGAAGAGAATGTAGTTGAGAGGTGCCCGCAAAGGGGCTCAAAGATTCTCGCTGCTCTTCAAAGCTTTTGCTCCAACGCCTGTGCTCGCAGCCTTTTAGCTAAAGGAAGCCGCATTAATGCATCACGTTTTCAATATTATCACTCCATTAGTTGAAAACAATTAACGATATGCCTCATCACTTTAGAGAAAATATCAATCAAATATCTATGTAAACTTTGAATTGACAGGTTGATACCTGTCAATCGCAATCAAAAGACTATAAATTTTGATTGTGTATTGTTTGAGTATAAAAAATCCCTCCCATGCAAAAAGCATAGAAGGGATCGCGTTATCTCCGGTTATGAAGGCGCTGTGACTGCGGTTAGTTGCGCAGACTGTGGATCGGCGCCGGGATACGGCCGCCAAGCTTCACGAAGCCCGACGCATCGCCGCCCGGAACGCGGATGATGGACGCTTCACCGAGGAGGCCGCCGAAATGAGCAACGTCGCCCACGGTCTTGCCCGGAACTGGAATCACACGGACCGCAGTGGTCTTGCCGTTAATCATGCCGATGGCGGATTCGTCGGCGATCATGCCGGAGATCGTCGAAGCGGGGGTGTCGCCCGGGATGGCGATCATGTCCAGACCCACAGAGCAGACAGAGGTCATGGCTTCGAGCTTTTCGAGCGTCAGGGCGCCCGAGCGAGCAGCGGCTTCAATGGCACTGTCTTCGGACACCGGAATGAAGGCGCCGGAAAGCCCGCCCACGTGCGAAGAGGCAAAAACACCGCCCTTCTTCACCTGGTCATTGAGCATCGCGAGAATGGCCGTCGTGCCGGGAGCACCGATGGAAGAAAGGCCGAGAGACTGGAAGATTTCGCCCACGCTGTCGCCCACTGCCGGCGTCGGAGCAAGCGACAGATCAGCCACGCCGAACGGAAGGTTCAGGCGGTTGGCGACTTCATTGCCGATGATTTCACCCACGCGGGTCACCTTGTAGGCGGTGTGCTTGATGACTTCTGCCGCATCCGTGATCGTCAGGAATTCACCCTTGGCCTTAAAGGCACGGTCAAGGGCCTTTTTCACCACGCCCGGGCCGGAAACACCGACGTCGATCACCACATCGGGTTCGCCGACGCCAAGATAGGCACCTGCCATAAATGGCACGTCCTGCGGAATATTGCAGAAGACAACGAGCTTGGCGCAGCCGATTGCGTCGCGGTCGCGAGTTGCTTCCGCCACATCCAGAATGCGCTGCCCCATGAGGCGTACGGCATCCATGTTGATGCCGGCCTTCGTCGAACCCACATTGATTGAAGAGCAGATACGGTCGGTGACAGCCAGCGCCTCGGGAAGTGCATCAATCAGATTCTTTTCGCCCGGCGTCATCCCTTTTTCAACCAAAGCGCCGAAACCGCCGATAAAGTCAACGCCCACTTCTTTGGCGGACTCATCGAGCACGCGGCAGGCCGCCACCATCTCATCACGGCTGAAGCTCGCGCCGACAGTGCCGATCGGGCTCACGGAAATGCGCTTATTGACGACGGGGATGCCGTAGCGGTCGCCGACGAGATCACAGGTCTCAACGAGTTTTTCGGCATAGCGGAAAATCTTCGAACGCACTTTGTAGGCGAAAGTATCGAAGTCCGAACTCGCGCAGTCAAAAAGATTGATGCCCATCGTGACGGTGCGGACGTCGAGATGCTCCGAACGAAGCATATTGATGGTGGAAAGTACCTCGCGGTCAGTCAGCATGTTTTGTCTCTGTCTGAAAAAAATTTGGAATGGGTTGCGGTCGCGTGATGGTTGACTTATTCCACCTTGACGCGGTGAATAGCTTCGAAGATATCGCGGTGCTGCAGATTGCAGCGCAGGTTCATGGCGCGGGCACGATCAATCATGACGCGGTGCAGCGCGCGGCGATCAACATTGAGCGGAATAGAAACTTCAAAGACCTGCAGCGACATGCCGTCCTCAATCGGGAAAGCACGCAGGGATTCGATGTTGATCTTCTGTTCGGCGAAAATGCGCGAAAAATTAGCGATGATGTCGTTGCGGTCCGTACCCCAAACGCTCACCACATAGGGCTCGCTTTCCGGCTGCGGCGTCGGCGCCTTGAAGTCAATCACCATAACGGCCAGATCAAACTTGCGGCGGGCGATTTCGGCTTCAAGCTCCTGCTGGATCTGTTCGTTAGAAAGACCGGCGGGCTTCTGAATGACACACATCAGAGCGAACTGGCCGTGCAAGGCCATCTGGTTCACCTGCTCGAGATTAACGCCGCGGCGAGTAAGCGCATTGGATACAACGGCGACGATGCCCGGGCGATCGAGGCCGAAAACCGCCACATTGGTGCGGTGCAGGCCGTCATTGATTTCAGTTGTCTGAGCAGGTTGAGCTTCAGTCACTTTGTTTCTCCGGAAGGCCACCGTTTGAAAACATAACGGCGGACGCTGGCACTGGTGCCGGCTTTGCTGTATGGGGATTGGGATGAATCCATGCCGGAAGTGAAACCCCATCCAAGGGAATCCGGCATGGCGGCAGATTTTATCGAGTGTATCGCGATGGCCGCCGATCATTGGTTGGAATTGAGCTGTGTTCCATCTGATACAGCGCAAAACGCGCCGTAATCAGACTGTATATCACTCGGTCTGCCGCCCAAAGCTTTCTGGCAGACGCAAAAGTGTCTCGAGCCTTGGAAACGCCGCAATCGCAGCAGCCCGAGCACTCGC
>OGQB01003105.1_pt1 | contig 11144 bp, 10 predicted proteins | sample 1553071 | NCBI WGS metagenome assembly OGQB01 (sample SAMEA2580284, study PRJEB22360) | human gut metagenome | biome: human gut; feature: human-associated habitat; material: faeces | place: Denmark | collected 2008/2010
GCTTTTGCTGGATGCCCGCAAAATCGCCGCCGTAATAGTCCATGTTCAGGTAGCCATCGCTCTGCTCATTGGGCCAAAAATACGGCTCGCCGGTTTTATCCGGACGGTAAATGCGGTCCGCAAAGGGCAGCGGCTTGTTGGGTACGCCCTCATAAAAGCGGTCCGGGAAGATCTGGTACATCGTACCGTCTTTGATCCAGTCCGGGGTCTTGAAGTCCGGCTCGTACACCGTCAGCTGCCAATCCAGGCCATTCACCCAGGTCAGCTCACCTTCCCCGTTGGCGGTGCGATAAATCTTGCGGAAATCCGTGTACAGGTCAAAGTGGTAAAAATACAATCCCGATGTGGTGGGGGCCAACTGGAACACAAAATGGTTTACGCCAGGGGTCTGGCCGTCAAAATTCATGCGGTAATGCACGGGGTCTTCGCGGTCTTTGGTCAGCACCAGGTGTGGGTCCACATAGCCCAGTCTTTCCGGCACAGTCAACCGCCAGGTAACGGTCTGCCCCGCCGGAACTGCGCCAAACGGTGTTTTATACTCCGCACAGCGGGAGTTAAAAAAAGTATGCGTTGGTTGTTCAGGCAAACAAATCAGTCCTTACATTGAACAAGTGTACAAAAACAGCCGTGACCCACTGGCGCCGGCAAATTCAAGTCGGCGGCCGGGATCGCGGCTGTTCGTTTATTTTATTGTACGGGCAGCGCGTGTACGTTCACAGCTGCACACGCGCCCGCACTGCGGTTAAAGCTCTGCTTTGGGCAGATTATTTAACCGGGGTAGCGCCCCAGATATCGCGGGAGTAATTCATGATGGAACGGTCGGCGGAGAAGATGCCGGCGTTGGAGATGTTCATCAGGCTCATACGGTTCCAGGTCTGCTTCTGCTTGTACAGTTCCTGCACGGTGTGCTGGGCACGGCGGTAATCCTTGAAGTCAGCCAGGACCATGTACGGGTCAGAGTTGCGCAGGTTGTTGGTAACCTCGCTGAAGTTCTCGCCGTTCCAGCCCTTTTCCAGCATATCCAGAACTGCCATGGCAACATTATCATCAGAGATGAATGCCTGCGGATGGTAGCCCATGCCTTTCAGTGCGTTGACTTCGGGGGTCAGCATACCAAAGATGATCTCGTTGTCCTTACCGGCGGCATCGGCAATTTCCACGTTCGCGCCGTCCAGGGTGCCCAAGGTGATTGCGCCGTTCAGCATGAACTTCATGTTGCCGGTGCCGGAAGCCTCCTTGGAGGCAAGGCTGATCTGCTCGGACAGGTCGCAGGCCGGGATCAGCTTTTCAGCAGCGGTGACGTTGTAGTTCTCGATGAACACGACCTGTAACCACTTGGACACTTCCGGGTCTGCCGCAATGACCTTGGAAAGGGTCAACAGGGCGTGGATGATGTCCTTTGCGATCGTGTAGGCGGGCGCAGCCTTGGCACCAAAGATGCTCACCAGCGGCACCGCGGGCAGATGGCCTGCCTTGATCTCGTGATACTGGTGGATGAGATAGAGCAGGTTGAGCTGCTGACGCTTGTACTCATGCAGACGTTTGGACTGGATATCAAACACGGCATCGGTGTTTACGGTGACATTCTGCGTATGCAGCAGCCAGTCGGCAAGGGCCTGTTTGTTGGCCTTCTTCACGGCGGTCAGCTCGTTCAGCACCGTCTCGTCCTCCGCAAAGGCCAGCAGCTTTTCCAGTTCGGCGGCATCCTTGCGGAAGCCGGAGCCGATGTGCTGTTCCAACTCAGCGGTCAGGGCCGGGTCGCATTCCAGCAGCCAGCGGCGGAAGGTGATGCCGTTGGTCTTATTGTTGAACTTTTCCGGGTACAGCTCGTAGAAGCCGTGCAGCTCAGAGTTTTTCAGGATCTCGGTGTGCAGCGCCGCTACGCCGTTGGTGGAGTGGGTGAAGTGGATGTCCATGTGTGCCATGTGCACCCGGTCGTCCTTGTCGATGATGGCAAGGCTCTCGTCCTCGGTGCGGGTGCGTGCCAGCGCATCCAGCTTTTCGATGATGGGCATCAGCTGCGGCACCACGGCGTCCAGATAGGTGCGCGGCCACTTTTCCAGTGCTTCGGCCAGAATGGTGTGGTTGGTGTAGGCGCAGGTCTTGGTAACGATCTCCACCGCTTCCTCGAACTCAATGCCGCGCGCGCCCAGCAGACGGATCAGCTCCGGGATGACCATGCTGGGGTGGGTGTCGTTGATCTGGATGGCGGCGTAGTCTGCCAGATCATGGTAGTTGCAGCCCCGGGCGGCGCACTCGGCAAGGATCAGCTGCGCACCGGCAGAAACCATCAGGTACTGCTGATACACCCGCAGACGGCGGCCGGCTTCATCGGAATCGTCCGGGTAGAGGAAGAGGGTCATATTCTTGTCGATAGCGGTCTTATCGAAGGCGATGCCGTCATGGACGATGCTCTCGTCAATGGTGTCCAGATCGAACAGGTTCAGGGTGTTGGTGCGTCCCTCGTAGCCGGTGACCGCCAGCTTGTACAGCCGGGCGGTGTACTCCTTGCCCGCCAGCTCCACCGGGTAGGTGGTGTCGGTCTTTTCCGCCCAGCTGTGGGCAGTCAGCCACGGGTCGGGCTTTTCGTTCTGCACGCCATCCTCAAAGGACTGGTGGAACAGACCAAAATGGTACCGCAGACCTACGCCGTCGCCGGGCAGGTTCAGCGTTGCCAGAGAGTCGAGGAAGCAGGCAGCCAGACGCCCCAGACCGCCATTGCCCAGAGAAGGCTCCGGCTCTACCTCTTCAATGTCGGAAAGGCGCTTTCCGGCAGCAGCCAGCGCAGACCGGGCTTCGTCGTACAGCCCCAGATTGATGAGGTTGTTGGACAGCAGCTTGCCAATAAGGAATTCGGCGCTGATATAGTACAGCTTGCGCCCGGTGACCGGCTGCACGCGGTCGGCGCTCTTCTGCCGCACAAGTTCCAGCAGTGCCAGATACAGCTCCTGGTCGGTGCAGTCTGCCAGCAGCTTGCCGGTAATACTCTGTAACGTTTCGGTAAAGCTCATAAAAGCATCCTCCTTTGCTAGGGTGTATCTGAAAAGTCGAAAATTCAGTCTGTTTCTTTGTTTTCAGATACACCTTACGGAAAACAGGTTTGACATCTGTACTTCAAGATATACCACATAGAACGTTCAAAATCTTGCCTAAACAGTGCAAACTATGGTACAATCCTATCATCAGGGGGTGAGACGATGCAAAATCAGGCATCTTTGCAGGAGACAAAACAGCACGGTGCAGTGCGGTTTCCGTTCAATCTGTACCCCTGCACCATTCCGGGGGATTTTCAGCAGGTGGCACTCCACTGGCACGAGAGCATGGAGCTGGTCTTTGTCAAGCAGGGCACAGGGCTGGTGCAGGTGGGCGCTGTGACCTACCCGGCCTACCGGGGGGATATCTTCCTTTTTGCCCCGGGCACGCTCCACGCGCTGCGGCAGGCAGAGGGAGAGCGCATGGAATACGAAAATATCATCTTTGAACCGGAGCTGCTGGGCGGCGCGGAGGACCTTTGCGCCGAAAAGTATCTGCTGCCGCTGCAAAGCGGGCGGCTTTCGCTGCCGGTGCGTCTGACCCCGAACGATTTGTGCTATCTGCAAGCCGCCGCCTGCCTGCGGGAGCTGGAAGATGCCAACCGCGCCAAGCGCCCCGGCTACGAGCTGCTGGTAAAAGGGGCGCTGCTGCGCTTTCTTGCCCTGCTCATTGCGCAGGGCAGGCAGTGTCTCCCCACCGAAACTGCCGACACCCAGCGGCTGAAAACGGTGCTGCAATGGCTTTCGGCACATTATGCCGAGCCGCTCCGGGTGGCGGATGCAGCCGGGGTCTGCTCCTTCAGCGCCAGCCATTTTATGCGCTGGTTCCGGCAGATGACCGGGCAGAGCTTTATCTCCTTTCTGAATGAGTACCGGCTGAATACCGCCGCCGAGGTGCTGCAGACCACGGACGAGACTGTGCTGACTATCGCCACCCGGTGCGGGTTTGAAAACCTTTCCTATTTTAATCGGGCGTTCAAGGCGCATTTTGGCATGACCCCGCGGGAGTACCGGAAAAAATAAGCAGACCGGGTCTGATGGGAAAGCGAGAACAGCCTGCATTCCGGTGCGCTCTGCACGTTCTGAAAGACGTCAATCTTGAGGTCGCCGAGGGCGAAAAGCTGGTGATCATTGGGCCGTCCGGTTCAGGCAAGTCCACCACGGTGCGCTGCATGAATTTTCTGGAAGAGCCCACCAGTGCGCTGGACCCGGAGACCATTCAGGAAGTGCTGGACGTCATGGTGCGGCTGGCGCACGAAAAAAACATCACCATGGTGGTGGTCACCCACGAGATGGGCTTTGCCCGGCAGGTGGCAGACCGCGTAGTATTTATGGCAGACGGCCAGATCTTGGAAGAAGGCACACCGGAGCACTTCTTCACCAATCCAAAAAACGAGCGTGTGCGCCAGTTCTTGGGCAAGATCATCCGGTAAGCAATTTTGGTCACTGCGGAGCTGCCGCAGCACAAGCGGCACCCGTTGTGGATAGAGCAGCCCATGGGGGACGGAAGGGAAAGCCGTCCGGGCTGCGGACTTTATAAATAAAAGAAAAAGCGATGACCCGTGCAGGTGGGTCATCGCTTTTCTCGTCCCTTGCGGGACAGGCAGGGTAAATGATAAGAAGGTAAATGAAGAAAATAGCAAGGTGAAAAACAAAGGCGTGTGCGGAGCCGAATTTGCTGCTCCAAAGTGAAGATGTATCCAAGTTTCGCTTTTGTTGGATACAACATACCACTTCAGAACAAAAATTGCAAGAGGTTTTTTAAAATTTTTGCCCAAAATTACGCGGGAAATCGCATTTTTGTAGAAACGCACAAATTTTACGGAAAGTTCCCGGCAAACTGACGAACAAGCATAAAAACGGAACAACAGCCGCAAGACCGCACAGGGATACCTTTATAAAACCGGCGGGCAATGGAAGTTAGGCGTGGAAAGCTGATTTTCGTGGGATATAGCCTGCACCGCTTTACAAGCAGCCGGGGGTGTGTTAAGATGGACACATCTGCTGTAACCGGAAAAATGCACGCGCCGGGCAGCGGCGGCGTACCGGGAAAAGTGCCCGGTGCCGGGAGGGGAGAAACGAATGACAAAGCTACTGCATGGCAATGAAAAAATCAGACTGACCGGCGGGCGAGAGCCGCTGTTCAGCCAAAAGGAGCTGCTGGTACTGGCTATCCCGCTGCTGGTGGAGCAGCTGCTGGAAGTGACGGTGGGCATGGCCGACACCATGATGGTGTCCCGCTGCGGCGAGGCGGCAATCTCCGGCGTCAGTCTGGTGGATATGATCAACAACCTGATCATCGTGCTGTTTTCGGCACTGGCCACCGGCGGTGCCGTGGTGGTGAGCCAGTTCCTGGGCGCAAGGGAACAGAAGAGCGCCAACAAGAGTGCCGGACAGCTGATCCTGCTCAGCGGCATCCTGGGCCTGGGCGTGGGGGTGCTGTGCTTTGTGCTGGCGCGGCCCATGATCCGGCTGTTCTACGGCTCTATTGATACCGATGTGCTGGATGCGGGCGTGAAATATTTGCAGATCATCGCCCTCAGCTACCCGTTTCTGGCGCTGTATAACGGCGGCGCGGCGCTGTTCCGCAGCATCGGCAACTCCAAGATCTCCATGCAGATCAGCTTTCTGATGAACATCATCAACATCGTGGGCAACGCGGTGTGCATCTTCGGCTTCAAAATGGGAGTGGACGGCGTAGCGTGGCCCAGCGTGGTGTCCCGCGTGGTGGCTGCGGCGCTGATCCTGCGCAAGTGCTACCGGGAGGATGCGGTGCTTACCGTGCCCAAGACCCTGCGGCTGGACGGCGGCATGGCAAAGCGCATTCTGGGCATCGGCATTCCCTCGGCCTTTGAGAACAGCCTGTTCGAGGCCGGGCGCATTCTGGTGGTGAGCATGATCTCCACCTTTGGCACAGTGCAGATCGCAGCCAACGCCGTGGCAAACAATCTGGACGGCATGGGCGTCATCCCGGGCAAGGCCATCGGTCTGGCCATGATCACGGTGGTGGGGCGGTGCATCGGCGCCGGCGACCACGAGCAGACCGTTTACTACACCCGCAAGCTGATGCTGTGGGCTTACATCACCATGGGGCTTTCCAACGGAGCGATCTTGCTGTTCCTCCGGCAGCTGGTGGGCATCTACGCCCTTTCCGGCGAGACGATGGAATTGGCCATCACACTGGTCACCATCCATGCGGGCTGCGCCATCATCTTCTGGCCGCTGTCCTTCGTGCTGCCCAACGCCCTGCGCGCAGCCAACGACGTGAAATTCACCATGGTGGTGTCCATCCTCAGCATGGCGTGCTGGCGGCTGGGCTTCAGCTATCTGCTGTGCGTTCGCATGGGATGGGGCGCTGTGGGCGTGTGGGTGGCTATGGTCATCGACTGGACCTGCCGTGTGACCTGCTTTGTGCTGCGCTTCCGCAGCGGCGCATGGAAAACAAAATATCAGGCATAACATAAGGAGAAGAGCATGAAACTGATCAGCTGGAACGTGAACGGCCTGCGCGCCTGCCTGACCCACGGCTTTGCCGAGAGCTTTGCCGCGCTGGACGCGGACATCTTCTCGGTGCAGGAGACCAAGATGCAGCCGGGACAGGCGGATTTTGCGCCGGAGGGCTACACCGAATACACCTACTCGGCAGAGAAAAAGGGCTACTCCGGCACTGCCTGCTGGTGCAAAACCGCACCGCTGGCAGTGACCACCGGCATCGGGCTGGAACAGCACGACCACGAGGGACGGGTGCTGACGCTGGAATACCCCGGCTTTTATCTGGTAAACTGCTACACCCCCAACAGTCAGGACGGGCTGAAGCGGCTGGACTACCGCATGGAGTGGGAGGACGCCTTCCGGGCATACCTGCTGGCACTGGACGCCAAAAAGCCGGTGATCCTGTGCGGCGATCTGAACGTGGCGCACACCGAGATGGATATCAAAAACGCCAAGACCAACCGCATGAGCGCGGGCTTTACCGACCAGGAGCGCGCCAAGATGACCGAGCTGCTGGCGGCGGGCTTTGCGGACAGCTTCCGGGTGGTGCACCCGGACGAGGTGAAGTACAGCTGGTGGAGCTACCGCTTCCACGCGCGGGAAAAGAACGCGGGCTGGCGCATCGACTATTTTATCGTTTCCCGGCGCATTGCAGACCGCATCCGCGCCGCCGAGATCCACAACGAGATCTTTGGCTCCGACCATTGCCCGGTGGAGCTGCAGATCGACCTGTAATATAAGGAGAAGCCAATGCTGAAAAATTATCTTCTGATCTTCTTTATCTCCATGGTGCCCATCATCGAACTGCGCGGGGCCATCCCTATTGGGCTGGGCATGGGGCTGCCGGTGCTGCCCACCTACCTTTTGTGCGTGCTGGGCAATATGCTCCCGGTGCCCTTCATCTATCTGTTTGCCCGCAAGTTCCTCATCTGGGGCTACCACAAGCCCCTCATCGGCCCCATCTGCCGCTTTTGCATCAACAAGGGCGAAAAGGGCGGCCGCGCACTGGAAGCCAAGGCAGGCAAGGGTCTGACCGTGGCGCTGCTGCTGTTCGTGGGCATCCCGCTGCCGGGCACCGGCGCGTGGACGGGCACGCTGGCAGCCTCCATTCTGGATATGAAGTTCAAGGATGTGCTGATCGCCTGCATGGGCGGCGTGCTGCTGGCGGGCATCATCATGGGCTTGGCAAGCGCCGGTCTGCTGGGCGCGCTCAGCGGGCTGTTTGCGGCAGGCTGACAAAACGCGGACGTTTTTGTCGTGAAAAATGCCGGTAGCATTTCCGCGCGGAGTATGTTACACTGAATAACAGTTGTGAAAACCGGACTCTGCTTCCGGCCAGAAAGGACGTTATAGAACATGGATCAGGCACTGAATCAGAAAATTGACGCATACATTGCGGAAAACAAAGAGCAGCTGCTGCAGGACATTGCAGCGCTGGTCGCCATCGACAGCGTGGAGGGCACCCCGGAGGAGGGCGCACCCTTCGGCGCAGGCCCCCGGGCAGCGCTGGACAAGACGCTGGAGCTGGCAGCAGGCATGGGCTTTGCCACCCGCAACTGCGAAAACTACATCGGCTATGCCGAACTGGCCGGTGCAGACCCTGAAAAATATCTGGCTACCATCTGCCATGTGGACGTTGTGCCCGTGGGCAACGGCTGGACGGCAGATCCCTTTAAGATGCGCATTCAGGACGGCTGGCTGCTGGGACGCGGCGTCGCGGATGATAAAGGCCCGATGATCGTTACTCTGTACGCGCTGAAGTTCCTCAAGGAGCAGGGTTACCAGCTGCGCTACCCCATCCGTGCCATCGTGGGCGACAACGAGGAGACCCACATGAACGATGTGAAGTACTATCTGGAAAACTACCCCGCCCCGGTGTTCTGCTTTACCCCGGATGCCGAGTTCCCGGTGTGCAACGGCGAAAAAGGCCACTTTGGCGGCAAGATCGTCAGCCCGGTGTGCAACGGCGTCATTGCAGAGTTTGAGGGCGGTGTAGCCAACAACGCTGTGCCGGACCGCGCCAGCGCTCTGGTCAAGACCGATATCAGCAAGCTGAAGAACGCTCCCAACATCACGCTGGAACCAGAAGGGGACGGCGTGCGGGTGCGCGGCTGGGGCAAGTCCGGCCACGCCGCCATGCCGGAGGGCACGGTGAACGCCATTGGTCTGGTAGCGGATTATCTGCTGGACAACGGCCTGTGCAATGACGCCGAGCGCGCTTATCTGGAGGCACTGCACAAGCTGCACAGCTCCACCGCAGGCACCGGCCTTGGCATCGACTGCGCCGACGGCCCCTTTGGCCCGCTGACCATCATCGGCGGCCGCATCTATATGGAGGACGGCAAGCTGGTGCAGACCATCGACAGCCGCTTCCCCACCTGCACCAATGGCGAAAAGCTGACCGCACAGGTCACCGCTGCGCTGGGCGAGGGCGCAAAGCTGGAGGATGTGGACGCAGCCGAGCCTTTCTATATCGCAGCCGACAGCCCCGCCATCCGCGCCTGCATCGACACCTACAACGAGGTGACCGGCGAGGACGCCAAGCCCTTTACCATGGGCGGCGGCACCTATGCCCGCCACTTCCCCTATGCCGTCAGCTTCGGCCCGGAGCATGAGGATGTAAAGCTGCCGGAGTTCGGCGGCCCGATGCACGGTGCCAACGAGGCAGCTCCCATCAACAAGCTGCTGGAGGCCGTCAAGATCTACATTCTGGCGCTGCTGCGGCTGGAAGAGATCGACTTCTGAGGTACAGCATGAACGTGCTTGTCATTGACGGGCAGGGCGGGGGACTGGGACGCCAGCTGGTGGCCGCCCTCAGCGCCCAGTGCCCGGACATCCGGCTGGTGGCCGTGGGCACCAACAGTGTCGCTGCGCAGGCCATGCATAAGGCCGGGGCACAGCGAGCTGCCACGGGTGAGAATGCTGTGGTGGTGAACTGCCGCAATGCGGATATCATCGTGGGCCCCATCGGCATCGTTATTGCAGATGCGCTGCTGGGGGAGATCACCCCCGCCATGGCCACGGCGGTGTGCCAGAGCAGCGCCACCCGGGTGCTGATCCCGGTGAACCACTGCGAAAACTACATTGTCGGCGTGCCCGACCAGCCCATCGGCAGCCTTGTGTCTGCCGCCGTGCAGAAGGTAAAGTCCCTCTGTGCCGGGGAAGGGTGTTAAAGAATAAGATAAAACGACACCGGACAGGTCATGGCCTGTCCGGTGTCGTTTTTGTCAAAAATATAGGTTACTTCCGCTGCCGGGCGGCGATCTGTGCGGCAGTGGGCGGGATATCGCCCTGCGCAGTTTTTTCCAGCTGGCTCAGGCGGCGATCCAGATCGGTGAGCCGCTGCGAGACGATGTCCGGCAGATCCTGCTGATCCAGATCGTCGGCGGGGTTCACCGCCTTGTTGTTGATGCGCACCACCTCGGCGGGTACGCCCACGGCGGTGCAGTTGGCGGGCAGGTTGCGCAGCACCACGCTGCCTGCGCCGATGCGGGCGTTATCCCCGATGAACACCGGACCCAGCACCTTGGTGCCAGCGCCGATGAGCACGTTGTTGCCCAAGGTGGGGTGGCGCTTGCCGGTATCCTTGCCGGTACCGCCCAGCGTTACCCCGTGGTAGATGGTGCAGTTGTCTCCGATCTCGCAGGTCTCGCCGAACACGATGCCCATGCCGTGGTCGATGAACAGACACTTGCCGATGGTGGCACCCGGGTGGATCTCAATGCCAGTGCGGTGGCGGCCATGCTGGCTGACCCACCGTGCCAGAAAAAAGTGTTTGTGCCCGTACAGCCAGTGCGCAATGCGGTGGTACACCAGAATGTGGAATCCCGGGTACAGCAGCATTACCTCCAGCACGCTGCGTGCGGCGGGGTCCTTGCGCTGGATGTTCCGCGCGTCCTCAAGTAAACCCATGCGGAAAACCTCTCTTTCCCATAAACACCCGCCCACGCGGCGGGGCTCTCCCTTTTACCGTATTATAATAGCACAGCAGGCAACGAAAGTACAGTGCTGTACTAGGGATTGTGGAACAAAATGGCAGTTATTTTGCCGCGTTGCCCGGGTTTTGGGTAGAGTATCCAAAATTCGGCGAGAGATGCCATAAACCTTTTAGCACCTGTTTTTGCGCGCAGCCATTGACACATTTTGCGGTTCTATGATAAAATAATACGAATGAAAACGCAACCATCAAGAAAAGGAGAAACACCATGCTGTGCAGCGCCCAGAACCCGAAACTGAACAAGCAGTTCGCGTCCGGTTTTGCCGTGGCTTCGTTGTTTCCTTTTTTTGCGCAATGAGCTTTTCCCTTTGCGGGGAAAAGTTTTTTTTTGCCCGTTTTCGGGCGTCTGATACACAAAAATACCATTATAGGAGGGAACCGCGATGCTGCTGACAAACGCTGTGAACACCGAGGGACGGCCGCTCGAGATCTATGTAAAGGATGGCAAGATCGCTGCCGTAGGGCAGGATCTTTCCGCCCTTGCCGCCGAGAACGAGACGGTGGTGGATGCCGGTGGGCTGACTGTGCTGCCCGCATTTGTGGATCTGCACTGCCACTGGCGCACCCCGGGCTTTGAGTACAAGGAGGACATCGAGACCGGCAGCCGCGCCGCAGCCGCCGGC
>OGQB01003113.1_pt1 | contig 11123 bp, 9 predicted proteins | sample 1553071 | NCBI WGS metagenome assembly OGQB01 (sample SAMEA2580284, study PRJEB22360) | human gut metagenome | biome: human gut; feature: human-associated habitat; material: faeces | place: Denmark | collected 2008/2010
AACTCCTTTATCGCCCATGACCGATATATTAGATTTTTTTCCTACTTTTGCACCGTTTTCTACGTTTCTCTTTAATTAGGACTATAAACTATATTATATATTCGATAATGAACACAGATAACTGTCAGCACTTAACCAAATACAGACTATTTGCCGTAATGCGTATTCCTATCTGTTTGTTGGCCATTATTCTTGCAGGTAGCGGTATGGCAACGGCACAGGTTTCGCCTTTTGTGGAATACGGAGCCACCGTGCACACGGGCGACAATACTCCTTTGTGGCAAGTGAGTAACCAACAGGGGCTCGGTTCTATTTACGACAATACGTATATACGGGGCGGACTGGGCTACAAACACCGGCTCGGCAAGTGGAAGTTTGAAGAAAAGCTGGACATGGTAGCGGCTGCCGGAATGAACTTCAAGGGCGACAAGGACATCTTTATCCAGCAAGCATACATAGATGTACGTTATAAATGGCTGGGGCTGTTTGCCGGAAGCCGCGAGAAGGGCGCTCCATTGTTGAACAATGCCCTAAGCAGCGGCGATATGACATGGTCGGGCAATGCGAGACCCATTCCCCAAATAATGGTAGGCATCCCCGAATACCTTTACATACTTCCGCGACTTGCCATAAAAGGTGAGATTTCTTATGGCTGGTTCACCGACAACAAATATCAGGAACGCAAAGTGGGAGCGGGCTATTGGTATACAAAAGACATTAAGTACCACCACAAAGAAGGATTTGTCCGGGTGGGAGTGCCCAACGGGAAATGGCAGTTCGACATCGGCATGACACTTGACACGCAATTCGGCGGACACATGATCGGTGCCGACGGCAGCACAACGGATTTAGGCAATACACTGAAAGATTATTTCAGAGTATTTATCCCCGGTTCCGGAGGTGAGGACAAACCCATGAACGACAGCCAATTCTATCAAGGCAACTTCCTGGGAAGCGAACAAATCAGACTGACTCACCGCGCGGACAAATTCTCAATCAGCGCATATCTGTGCAATCACTTTGACGACTTCTCCGCCATGGGCAAACAAAACGGTTGGGACGGTTTATGGGGACTCGAAATGAGTTTCAACAACTTCAATCCTATCAACGCCGTTGTCCTTGAGTTTTTACAGACAACCAACATGAGCGGTCCGCTGCATGGCTTGCACGAACCGGAGGAAGGACCTGTACACAAGACCGGAGGTTCCGACAACTATTACAACAACGGCCTTTATCCCGGCTGGGCGCATTGGGGCATGATGATAGCCAACCCGTTGATTGCTTCGCCCATTTACAATGAGGACGGCAACATGACTTTCAAATACAACCGCGTAAAAGCGCTGCACGTCGGTTGGGGCGGACAGATAAGTCCGGAGTGGAGCTATATCGCCAAAATGAGCCACAACAGGACATGGGGAACTCCCGGCGCTCCTACACTGGACATTCTGGAGAACTTTTCAGCATACGCTTCGTTCTCTTATTCTCCCGAAAGATGGAAAGGGTGGAACTTCAATGCATCTCTCGCACTGGACATGGGAGAGATCTACGGAGATAATTTCGGTTTTCAATTAAAGATACATAAATCATTCTAAAGCAATGAACTACATACAAACAGAAATTGAGGGCGTATGGATCATCGAACCGAAAGTGTTCAATGACGCACGCGGCTACTTCATGGAAGCATTTAAAGAAGGAGAATTTCGTGCCAACATCGGTGATGTGCATTTTGTGCAGGACAACGAATCGAAATCGTCTTTCGGCGTACTGCGCGGACTGCATTACCAAAAAGGCGAATATAGCCAGGCTAAATTAGTACGTGTCATAAAAGGTAAGGTGCTGGACGTTGCAGTCGACTTGCGCCAGTCTTCCCCTACATTCGGCAAGTACGTCAGCGTAGAGTTGAGCGAAGAGAACAAACGGCAGTTCTTCATCCCCCGCGGCTTTGCCCATGGCTTTTTGGTTTTGAGCGAAGAAGCAATCTTCACTTATAAAGTGGATAACGGCTATGCCCCTCAGGCAGAAGCATCCATCCGCTTCAATGACGAGACCGTAGGCATTGACTGGCCGGTTGCGGAGTCACAACTCTTATTGTCGGAAAAAGACGGACATGCCGTATCATTCAAAGATGCGGAATATTTTGAATAGGATATGAAAATAGCCATCGTCGGTACAGGATATGTCGGTTTGGTAACCGGTACTTGTTTTGCGGAAATCGGTGTCAACGTCATCTGCGTTGATACAAACAGTGAAAAGATAGAAGCACTGAACCAGGGGATTATTCCAATCTATGAGAACGGATTGGAAGATATGGTGCACCGGAATACAAAGGCGGGACGTTTGCAATTCACCACTTCTTTGGAAAGTTGTCTGGACGAAGCGGACGTCATATTCAGCGCTGTGGGAACTCCACCCGACGAAGACGGCAGTGCAGATCTGAGTTATGTGCTCGAAGTGGCACGTACCATCGGGCGCAACATGAAGAAATACGTTCTGGTAGTAACCAAGAGCACCGTTCCGGTGGGTACTGCCAAAAAAGTGCGCACAGCAATTCAGGAAGAACTGGACAAGCGGAGAATACAGATAGAATTCGATGTTGCCTCCAACCCTGAGTTCCTGAAAGAAGGGAATGCCGTAGCAGACTTCATGAGTCCCGACCGAGTTGTGGTGGGTGTGGAATCCGAACGTGCAAAGGAACTGATGAGCAAGCTCTACAAACCATTCTTGCTGAACAATTTCCGCGTCATCTTCATGGATATTCCTTCCGCCGAAATGACAAAGTATGCCGCCAATTCCATGCTTGCCACCCGCATCAGCTTCATGAACGACATAGCCAACCTGTGCGAACTGGTGGGAGCCGATGTCAATATGGTGCGTAGCGGCATAGGCTCCGATACCCGCATCGGCCGCAAATTCCTCTATCCCGGAATCGGATATGGCGGCTCATGCTTTCCAAAGGACGTAAAGGCGCTGATTAAGACTGCGGAACAGAACGGTTATCAGATGCGTGTGCTTCAGGCGGTGGAAGAAGTCAATGAACAACAGAAAAGCATCTTGTTCGAAAAGCTGCAACGGCACTTCTGCAGTGATTTACACAACAAGACAATAGCCTTGTGGGGACTGGCTTTCAAACCGGAAACGGACGACATGCGTGAGGCTCCTTCTCTAATTCTGATAAACAAGCTGCTGAACATCGGCTGTAAAGTGCGCGTATACGATCCTGCCGCCATGAAGGAATGTCGCCGTAGGATAGGTGACAGCGTCTACTATGCCACCGACATGTACGATGCCGCACTTGATGCGGATGCTTTGATGCTGGTGACGGAATGGAAAGAATTCCGCTTGCCGTCATGGGCAGTTATCAAAAAGGCTATGAGAACTCCGGTTCTGTTGGACGGCCGTAACATTTATGAAAAGAAAGAAATAGAAGAACTTGGATTTACCTACCACTGCATAGGTAAATAAAAGGAAGGAGATGAAAATGAAAAGACTCATAATTGAGTTATGTTGCGCCATAGCGTTGGTGGCATGTGGTAATAGCCAAGAACCAAAAGCCGGTGAAGAAGACCTCAGGGCCAAGTCTCTGCTCCAGGGCATCTGGATAGAAGATGAAACGGAATTGCCTTTAATGCGCATAGAAGGAGATACCATATATTATACCGACCCTCAAAATATCCCCGTATCATTCAAGATTATACGAGATACAATGTATGTGTACGGCAACAATACCGCAGCTTACAAGATTGACAGGCAGACGGAATACAGTTTCTGGTTCCATTCCCTGGCGGATGAAATTGTAAAGTTGCACAAGTCGGAAAGCCCCGAAGACATACTTGCCTTTGAGAATAAGGAAGTGGAGGTGATCCCCATTACGGAAGTTATGAAGAAGGATAGCGTAGTGATGTATAAAGGCATACGCTACCGGGGGTATGTCTATATCAACCCCTCAAAGATGAAAGTTATCCGCACGTCCTATTCGGAAGATGGAATCAGTGTAGACAACGTCTATTATGACAACGTTATACATATCTGCGTATATGAGGGCAGGCAAATGTTGTACGGCAAAGACATCACCAAGAAAATGTTTGCCGGTATCTTCCCAACAGAGACTCTGAACCAAATGATCCTTGCCGATATGAATTTTATGGGAGTGAACAATAAAGGCTACCAATATCAGGCAACTCTATGCGTACCGGAAAGTTCCGTATACAGTTTGGCAAATATAACAATCGGATTTGATAATCAGATGAGCATAAAAAAAGCGGAATAAATTCCGCTTTAACTATTCTTGTTTCTTTGTTCCGGAGGATGGCCTGCCTTCTCTTCGTCTGCTATTATTCCGGTTACCACCTTTACCGCTTCCTGCATTACGGCGTCCGCCGCCTTTGTAGCTGCGTTTACGCCCGTCGTTAGAGCGCGGCTTGTACTCTGGAGCTTCACCCAACTCTTCCGGTACGGGTATTTTATAGATTTCTTTTTCAAGGAAATTCTCTATGCCCTTGAAATTAGTCTGCTCTTTTTCGTTGACAAAGGTAAGGGCGACACCGTCATTATTGGCACGTGCCGTACGCCCGATGCGGTGCACGTAATCTTCACTGTCATGCGGCACATCATAATTGATTACCAAACGAATATCATCTATATCAATGCCACGCGCCACAATATCGGTAGCTACCAGGATATTGATTCGTCCCGCCTTAAACTCGTACATCACCTCTTCACGCTGTGCCTGCTCAAGATCCGAATGCATCTCTCCAACATTCAGCTTCATCTGCTTCAATGCCTTGGTCACCTCTTTCACCTTCAACTTGGAGGATGCGAAGATGATGACACGCTCGGGAGTCTGCTCGGCAAAAAGACTGCGGATAATACCCAACTTCTGATTTTCATAGCAGACATAAGCAGCTTGCACTATCTTTTCAGCAGGTTTGGAAACCGCAAGCTTCACTTCTGCCGGATTGTTTAGAATACTCTTAGCCAACTGCTGTATTTTGGCAGGCATTGTGGCCGAGAACATAATGGTCTGACGCTCTTTAGGCAAGAATTTCACAATCTGCATAATGTCATCATAGAACCCCATATCCAACATACGGTCTGCTTCGTCCAAAATGAAGTAGGAGACGCGGGACAGATCCACATATCCCAAACTAAGATGCGCTATCAAACGCCCGGGAGTGGCTATTACAACGTCTGCACCCAGAGTCAATCCTCTCTTTTGCTGCTCGAAAAGCACTCCGTCGTTACCACCATACACTGCCACACTGCTAACCGGCATGAAATAGGAGAAACCCTCCATCTGCTGGTCTATCTGTTGCGCCAGTTCCCTCGTGGGAGCCATTACTATGCAGTTGATGGAATCTTCGGGATGCCCGCCCTCTGAAAGTTTGTTCAGCACCGGCAGCAGGTACGCCGCAGTTTTTCCGGTTCCGGTTTGTGCAACAGCTATCAAATCCCGGCCTTCGAGTATTACAGGTATTGATTGTTCTTGTATGGGGGTGCACTCGTCAAAACGCATCGCATCCAGTGCTTCAAGCACATTGTCATTTAATTTTAGTTCAGAAAACTTCATGAATTTCTTTTATTTGCCGACAAAGATAAAGATAAAAAATGAGAATGAGAGCAGATAAGTACAAGAAGGTTGCAAACAAAGGGCTTAGCAGAAAAACAATCAAGAAGTGAAAGTCAACGGCAACCGCAAAAAAGCCAAGTTAAACCGGAATTGCGTTACTGACGGTCATCTATGGATCAAGACCAACCGTCAGAATACAGGAACGGAAAGCGATATCCGCTTGCTGGATGTTGCCAAACATATCATCTAAAAATACGAAAGAATTACCGCTGATGGCAAGTTGCTACCCGCCATAGTCTGCTCCAACTATGGGGTAATGATATTCAAACGTGGAGATTTAATCTTTAGATTTTAGATAAAACTTCTTTTGACATATTCATTTTTTGCATTACCTTTGCATAAAGCTTTATTTGAAGCTATGCAATGCACAGAAATCCAAAACATTCTGTATATAACTAATTCGTAACCCATTATGATGTATAATCAGAGCCTAAATCTGACAATCAATAACTTATATCTTGTTTATTTTTGTCATGTACTAAAATTTATTTCATATTTTCAAGAAAGGTCGATACCATGGAAATATTTAATATCAATTTAAATATCCACTTCACATCGCCTAATGAAGTATGGGAAAAGCTTGGAAATCTATATCTAACAATGCCCGGCTGGAGTGGAATCATAGATGGTGTCCCTACTTGGTATGGAGAGAATGAAAAAACGAGTGAAGCATGGGATATCGTTGAGGAATTATCTACATCTATGCCACAATGGGCAGGAATAGTGGCTGATTTTGCAGATAAGCAGATTGACACTGAAAAAGTAATAGAAGTAAGCATTGAACCCAGTGGTTTGCAGTTTTATGCTAAAATGCCTAAAGATGAATGGATGATTTGGATCAATACATTTAAGAAAAAAGCGACAGAATTGTTAGGCTATGAAATTGGAGAACCTGAAGATGGGTATGCTTTTAAGTATGATATGTAGAGTATGGTGATGCGTCTTCTTCAATAACATTCATAGGTGTATAATAACCTTTGTACGATTGATTTTCCTTATTTTCCATCTTTCCTGTAAAAGTGTACATTATAAGCAAACCCTCATATCAAGCAAAATATTAGAACCGAATATAATCTAAATAATCAAGCAGGGCAGAAACACAAAGACAAGATGTATTTCTCGTCTTTGTGTGTTGCCGAAAATCAAGAAAGGAGATGCAACTACTCAGGCTTTTTTTCCTCAAAATTGAAAAGTAATCTTTACTTTTGCATCACTCGCAAAGTGAGGTTGAAATAACCGATAGCTATTCCATTTGTGAGTATTTTTTGAAGCCTACCTATGATTTTTACTAAGAACGATTATCGCATGATGATGAGTCGCTAAATCATTACCAACAATTTCCCACTCATCTACTTAGTTCTGTCATTCAGGCAGATACAGAAATTTCTTTTATTTGCCGACAAAGATAATGCAAACCGAAAGCAGAATAAAATAAGCTCGCTTAAAAAATAAGCTCCTATGATAATTAATTACCGCAGGAGCTTATGAACTTATTGTAGGAACTTATATTTCATCGAGGGATATCTATATAAGAATCTTTGAATCCCAGAAAGTAAAGCACTCCATCCAAACCGATAGTGTTAATGGATTGCTTGGCATTTGCAACGACTTTAGGTTTGGCATGAAAAGCAATACCCAATCCGGCTATGCCCAGCATTGGCAAATCATTGGCTCCGTCGCCCACTGCAATGGTCTGAGCTATATCCACTTTCTCAACTTGAGCAATCAGGCGCAGCAGCTCCGCTTTGCGCTTACCGTCAACCACATCGCCAAGATAACGTCCGGTCAGTTTTCCATTCTCTATTTCCAATTCATTGGCATAAACGTAATCGATGCCGTATTTCTGCTGGAGATAGTGTCCGAAATAAGTGAAACCGCCTGAGAGAATGGCAATCTTATAACCATATTTCTTCAAAACATACATCAAGCGATCGACTCCTTCCGTAATGGGCAACTTTTCGGCAATTTCCTGCATGACAGACTCATCCAGCCCTTTCAACAATGCCACCCGTTCGCGGAAGCTTTCCGTAAAGTCTATTTCCCCCCGCATGGCGCGTTCCGTAATGGCCTTCACCTGTTCACCGACCCCTGCACGCAGTGCCAGTTCGTCGATAACCTCGGTCTCTATCAGCGTAGAATCCATATCAAAACAAATCAGACGGCGCATGCGGCGGTACATATTATCCAACTGGAAAGAAAAGTCCATTTCCAGTTCGCTCGCCAAACGCATCAGTTCTTCTTGCATGGCAATACGGTCTTTGGGAGTACCCCGCACCGAGAACTCAATGCAAGCACGCGTCTTTGTATCACATTCGTCCAGCGGGATACGCCCCGTAAGTCGCTTAATGGCATCGATGTTCATTCCTTGTTCCGCCAAAATACGGGTAACTGCAGAAATCTGACGAGCAGACAACTTGCGTCCAAGCAAGGTGAGAATGTAACGGTTCTTGCCCTGCATGCCCACCCAATTTTCATATTCTTTCGCTGTAATAGGGTAGAAGCGGATAGTAACACCTAAGGAGGATGCCTTGAAAAGCAGCTCCTTCATTATAAAACCGGAATGTTGTTCCTCTGTTTTGCATAGAATACCCAGCGACAAGGTGTTATGGATGTCAGCCTGTCCGATGTCGAGGATAGTCGCATCATACTTGGCAAGAATTTCGGTAACCGAAGCTGTCAGCCCCGGACGGTCTTCACCTGTTACGCGGATAAGAATAAGTTCTGTACTTAATGGTTGCATAAGTTGTCTATTAATAGGATAACAAGCCACAAAAGTAAGGAAAATTCTTGCCTTTTATGCTAAATAACATAAAAAAGTACGCCAAAAAAGTGAGAAAATTGTTTGTTTATTTGGAAGTTACTTTAAGAATTACTTACCTTTGCACCCGATTTCAGAATTAAAGGCTTTGAGTATCAATGAATTCCTCTCATTGCAAAGCCTGAGAAGATGACGTTCCGGGAAGAAATCACTGCCAAAAAGGACAGTCCCGGATAGTATTAACCAAAATCGTGTTACATGAAATATGTAAAATGGATTTTTGTTGTATTACTAATTGGTTCCTTGACTTCTTTTGTAGAAAAAGACAAACCGACCGGCGGTTTGAATGTGGGTGACATAGCCCCGGACTTTAAAATCCAATCTATGTCTGCCGGGCAACCGTTAGCAGAACTTTCAGACATGAAAGGAAAATACGTGTTGCTTAGCTTTTGGGCAAGTTATGACGCGCACTCCCGGATGCAAAACGCAAGTTTGAGCAATGTGCTTCGTTCCGCTTCCCGCAATGATAATATGGAAATGGTTTCCGTCTCATTCGATGAGTATCAGTCTATTTTTAAGGAAACTGTTCGTAAGGACCAAATAGTTACGCCCACTTGTTTCGTGGAAACTAAAGGCGAGTCCTCCGGTTTATTTAAGAAATATCGTTTAGGCCGAGGATTTACTAACTATTTATTAGATGAAAATGGTGTGATTATTGCCAAAAACATCTCTGCTGCAGAGCTTTCAGCTTACTTGAATTAAACAACTCCGATACACACTGTGATGGAGTGTTTAAAGAACCTGTAAGAAGAAAGTGGGGGCTTCCGACAACAAGCTCTTTGCTTGTAGGAAAGAAGAACAAAACAAAAGAGGAAATGAATACAACAAAAAAGCCGTCCCGCACTTGTGGAAACACAAGAACGGGACGGCTTCTTACTTTTTAGAGGTTTCTGGTTTGTTTCGGTAAACGCCCTTGAACAGTTTTACTTATTTCGGCGCTTTCTTATACAGATAGAATGCAATGAAAGCATAAAGCAAATTCGGTATCCACACTGCGATGAAAGGAGGTACATTGCCATTCACTGCAAACGTAGAAGCAATCGTTTGGAACAAAATATACGAGAAACTTAATCCCAAACCTATACCTAAATGCAATCCCATACCGCCTTTCGTCTTTTTCGAAGAAAGCGACACGCCAATCAGCGTCAGAATAAACGAAGCGAAAGACATGGCAATACGTTTATGATATTCAATCTCAAACTCTTTGATATTGGCAAAGCCACGCTGCCGCTGCCTGTTTATGTATTCACTCAACTGGGGGCTGGTTAGCATCTCCTGCTGGTTCTTCATGATAAGGAAGTCGGCAGGCTCCATGAAAAGGATAGTGTCCATTTTTTCTCCTTTGACAATACTCTCACGCATGCCGTCCATCTCACGAATCATATAGTCCTTCACCGTCCATTTATGTACGGTCGCCGTATCATAGGTTATACTACGTGCAGTAAGGTGCGACACCAACTGTTTATCTTTGAATTTATCCAGCGAAAAACGATAACCCGTCTTGCTATAATCTTCAAAACGCTCAATATAGGCAATTACTCCCGAATCAACTTCCAATTGAATATTACGAGCTGTGGTAGATTTACGGGGTTTATAGTATTTATCCTCAAAATTAAGACGCGTCACACTACCTTTGGGAATGACATACGAACCGAGACAGAACGTAGTCACCGCGATAATAGCTGCCGATACCATATAAGGACGCAACATGCGCTTAAAACTCATTCCCGTAGAGAACATTGCGATAATTTCCGAATTCTCCGCCAGCTTGGAAGTGAAAAAGATTACTGCGATAAAGACAAACAATGGGCTGAACAGATTGGCAAAGTAGGGAATAAAGTTCATATAGTAATCGAAAATAATGGCTTCCCATGGAGCTTCATGAGACATGAAACGGTCCATCTTCTCATTAAAGTCGAATACTACGGCGATAGAAATAATCAAGGCTATGGCAAACACATATGTCCCCAGGAACTTCTTGATGATGTACCAATCCAACCGCTTAAGGTATTTGTTTTTCCCGATAGGCAGTTTTATATCTTTCAGTATCTTCCAGTCAATCTTTCTCATAATCTTGTCGATACACGTTGTACCATCATCGGTTTCCATGTAGAGAAATCACCGGCAATAATATGCTTGCGGGCTTCACCGGCAAGCCAAAGGTAAAATGCCAGATTGTGAATGGAAGCAATCTGCATGGCCAGCAACTCCTGTGCATGGAAGAGGTGGCGCAGATAGGCCTTACTATATAATGTATCTACGTAAGATGCACCGTCTGCCTCAATAGGAGAGAAGTCGGTTTCCCATTTCTTGTTACGCATGTTGATGATACCGTCTTTTGTAAACAGCATACCGTTGCGTCCGTTGCGTGTAGGCATTACGCAGTCGAACATGTCAACTCCGCGTTCGATACCTTCCAGAATGTTCACAGGTGTACCTACCCCCATCAGATAACGAGGCTTGTCCTTCGGCAGTATCTCATTCACCAGCTCTATCATTTCGTACATCTTCTCCGTAGGTTCGCCCACAGCCAAACCGCCGATGGCATTGCCCTCGGCTCCTTTGGAGGCTATGAACTCGGCCGAGCGCTTGCGAAGGTCGGGATAAACACACCCCTGCACGATAGGGAAAAGAGCCTGATGATAGCCGTATTTGGGTTCCGTTTCATTGAACCGCGTG
>OGQB01003124.1_pt1 | contig 11086 bp, 8 predicted proteins | sample 1553071 | NCBI WGS metagenome assembly OGQB01 (sample SAMEA2580284, study PRJEB22360) | human gut metagenome | biome: human gut; feature: human-associated habitat; material: faeces | place: Denmark | collected 2008/2010
CGCGTGGAATGGAAAGTGTTGGCCGCAAAGCCGTATGGCAAATGCACAGTATACTACGACTTCCGTTAAAATCGATGCAGCCGGATATCGTTTCCATGTATCCGCCTCCAAGAAAAAATTTGACGGTTTTATGGCAGTTTATGTGCAGGACGAAGAAGAAAAGGGCGAGGGAAATCTTCTCGTGAAAGAAATTTCCTCAGAGACACAGCTGAACTTTAAGAGTTTTGAGGAAAAGCAGCATTTTACACAGCCGCCGGCACATTATACAGAGGCCGCTCTTGTCAAAACGCTGGAAGAGCTTGGAATCGGACGTCCAAGTACTTATGCACCGACGATCACCACGATCATCAACCGCCGCTATGTGGCAAAAGAAAATAAAAATCTGTATATGACAGAACTTGGAGAAGTCGTAAACAATATCATGGTACAGGCATTCCCGAGTATTGTGGATGTCAATTTTACAGCAAACATGGAATCTCTGCTGGATAAAGTGGAGGAAGGCGTGGTCAACTGGAAAACGGTTGTCAGCAATTTCTATCCGGATCTGGACGAAGCAGTTTTAAATGCAGAGAAAGAACTTGCAAAAGTCAAGATTGAAGACGAAGTGACCGATATTGTCTGTGAAGAGTGCGGCCGCAACATGGTCATTAAATATGGTCCGCATGGCAGATTCCTTGCCTGCCCGGGATTCCCAGAGTGCCGAAATACCAAACCCTATCTGGAAAAGATCGGTGTGGCATGCCCGAAATGCGGCAAGGACATTGTGCTTCGAAAGACCAAAAAGGGCAGAAAGTATTATGGATGTGAAAATAATCCGGACTGTGATTTCATGTCCTGGCAGAAACCTTCCAAAGAAAAATGTCCGAAATGCGGAGGCATTATGGTTGAGAAGGGAAATAAGCTTCTTTGCATCAATGAAGCATGCGGTTATATTGAAAATAAATCTCAAAAAGAATAATTGTGCGAAATTTCACGCCAGAAAAGCAAAAGAAGCTGCTGTTTGCAGCTTTTTTGCGTTAAATATATTGAAAATTCAAAAGAATTATGATAAATTAAAAATATGCCAAGAATAGCAGGGGAAATCGTGCAAAAGACAAAAAAGGCAGAAGGGAGAAGAGCGATGAGTGTACAGTTATTAGACAAGACTCGAAAAATCAACAAACTTTTACACAACAACAACAGCAGTAAAGTCGTATTCAATGATATCTGTAAAGTACTGTCAGAAATTCTGGAGTCCAATGTGCTTGTGATCAGCAAAAAAGGAAAAGTACTTGGAATCAGCATCACACCAAACGTAGAAGAAATCAAAGAACTGATCGATGATGAAGTTGGGGGCCACATTGATGAACTTCTGAATGAACGTTTTCTGGGTGTTTTATCTACAAAAGAAAATGTTAATCTGGAGACACTGGGATTTGAAAGCGGAGATGTGAAAAAATATCAGGCGATTATCAATCCGATCGATATTGCAGGAGAGCGTCTCGGTACGGTATTTATGTACAAATGCGGAGAAGGATATGATATTGATGATATCATCCTCAGCGAGTATGGTACGACCGTGGTCGGTCTGGAAATGATGCGTTCTGTGCATGAAGAGAATGCGGAGGAGAATCGTAAAGTTCAAATCGTAAAATCAGCTATCAGTACACTTTCTTTCTCAGAACTTGAGGCGATCATCCATATTTTTGATGAACTGGACGGAACAGAAGGCATTCTGGTAGCCAGCAAGATCGCAGACCGTGTCGGAATCACACGTTCGGTTATTGTAAATGCACTTCGGAAATTTGAAAGTGCAGGTGTGATTGAGTCCCGTTCCTCCGGAATGAAAGGAACGTACATCAAAGTCCTGAATGATGTGGTATTTCAGGAACTAGATGATATTAAAAAGAAACGAAAAGAGAACGCCCAGGGATAAGCACGTAAAATTGTTTTATCTCAGTCGAGAAGACTCCCACTTCTGTAAGTGGTGAGTAATAACAAGTCTTTCTCAGTGGTAGTACAATCTCCGACTGAGATAAACGCTCCGCGAGGATGTGCAGTGATTCTGAGAAGAATATGTCAGCTTTCGCTGACCAGAATCACGCACCAAGTCTCACGTGCGTTCGACTTGAAACGATTTAAACAGGAAAAGAACCATTGCAGAAAAACGGGATTTTCAGTTTTTGCAGTGGTTCTTTTTCTAAGTATAATGTTAAAGTCAGAAGAGATTGTACAATTACTTTTGACACCCACATCATCTATAAAAAAAGTATAAAATACAAAAAAATGATTGATTATGGGTATGATATTCAAAGCACAGCAAAAGAATTGGAAGAGTATTATTTATCGTTATAAAAAAATACGATAATTGGAAAAATGGTTATTTTGTAAATAGCCGTGAGGAAAAATCATTCTCCGTATTATAATCTAAATCCTTACTGGAGAAGAATCAAATATTTATTTGAAAGAAAAGGAGGAGGGACTGTAAATGCATTATATAAATAGAAGCAGTCATTTAGGAAATCTATTGCTCTTATTTATTTTCTCCTTTCTATCAGTATTCTGTTTTCTACTATTGATAACTGATAATAATAGGCCAGTATGTTATGAAAGTCTTTGTATTCTCCCGTTATCATTTACAATCTTTTCGTGGATTTTTTATAAGATTTATTTTGTGATTCCAAGTAACATGGGTATATCGTTAATTGTTATACTTTATTTCGTTAGGGATGTACTTAGTCCATTAGTTATGTATATGGGAGATTATAACTCAACAATTAGTGTCGGTATTAATGAAAACACAATATATGCAATTTTTTTAGTTGTATACGAAAATCTGATTGTTTTTGCGTGTTTATATTTCTGTGTTATAAATAATGCAAATAGTAAAGTCTACGAGTTGCCTAACTATAAAGAAATAACAAAAAAAGGAAAACGAATATATGTTATCCTTGTAATAACTATGCTTATAGTATTAACCATTTGTATTCATTATACCCCTCAACTGCTGATATCGTACAGACCTATTACAGAGATTAATGATCAACATTTTGCTAATATGGAGGATGGCTATATTGTAAAAAAATACGGAACATCGTTTTCCCTTAAATTATCTCTTGTAATCGGGAATTATATCATGAGAATTGCTTTGCTAATTGTTCCCGCTACTTTGATTGTGCTAATTCATAACTTTAAGAATAATAGGATAACTAAATATCTCGCTTTAATAATTTGCTTTTTTCCGTTCTTATATATTGGGGGAGCGATAGGACGTAGTTTAATATATACTATATGCCTAATTTTGCTTAGGGATTCATTATATAATCCCAAATCACTTAATAAGCATATAGTGTTTGTTGCTATGTTAGGATTTATTGCGATAATAGTATATTGGACTACCAGGGACTTGGAAAATGGTTTTGATTATACAGGAATGTCAAAGAGATTCAGCTCATATTTTTCAAGCGTAAACATTGTTTCAGGGGTATATAATTTGCCAAGAAATATTGAGTATAGATTTAGATACTTTATTTTTGATTATATAACTACTTTGCCATTCGGAAATACAATTTTTGGTACCGCTGGCGAAACGACTGTTCAGCCGTTTTTCAATATGTATAATGATTCTCAAGGACAAATCCCCCCAACTATTGCTATGGGATATTACTATTTTGGATCTTTACTTGCACCAGTATACTCAGTTTTATTTTCTTTAGTAGCGTTTAGAGCTGGTGAAAAAATCAGATGCAAAGATTTTGACAACCCTTTTCAATTCGCAAGGCTTATGTACACTATTTTTACGTTTAGTATGGGAATCATAATGTATAATATTGAAATAACTATGACAAATACTTTATGTATTCTATTGCCAATGGCTATAATGGAGAAAATCGCATATGAGAAATAAGAAACCAATTCATTATTGTTGGTTCGGAAAAAATCCTAAACCAGCATTGATATTAAAATGTATAGAAAGCTGGAAGACATTTTGCCCAGATTACGAAATCATTGAATGGAATGAAGATAATTTCGATGTGAATTGTTGTGATTATGTTCGTGAAGCATATGAAGCTAAAAAATGGGCTTTTGTTTCTGATTATTGCCGTTTTTATGTTTTATATCATCATGGCGGGATTTATCTTGATACAGATGTAGAACTGATCAAAAAAATTGATAACATAGGAGACTCTTTCGTCGGCTTCGAAAACGAGGATCATGTAAATAGCGGGTTAATTAGAGGTGCGGAAAGTGGTGATATTATCTGTAAAGAGATGTTGGATTCATACCATAGTGACCACTTTAAAAGATTAGATGGAACGTTAAATATGATGACCGTTTGCAAACGCGAAACCGATATTCTTTGCCAGCATGGATTAAAGAGAAATAATCAATATCAGATTGTCGATAATACCATAGTATATCCTACTGAGTATTTTAATCCGATTGATTTTGAAACAGGAAAATTTCACACTACAAGTCAAACAATTTCACTTCATCACTATGCAGCAAGCTGGGAAAGCCCCAAAAATAGATTAAGAGGAAAAACTTTTCAATTTATCAGCAGATATTTTGGAAAAGGAACTGCAAAGTTTATGAGAAAACTATTTGGCAGAAAAACTAATTGATAGGAGAAAATTATGTTTTCAGTTTATGAAAAAATTGTTCATAAAATAACAAGAAAGCTATATCCTAAACTTGCTAAATATAGGAGAAAGAAAATCAACAATACCGATTTTACAATCATTTCAAATAATTGTTGGGGCGGAATTTGCTACGAATACTTTGGTTTACCCAAACAAAGCCCTACGGTTGGTACATATTTTTTTGCTGAAGACTATATCAAGTTTGTGTCAAATCTAAAACATTATTTAATGACTGAGATGAGAATTATTAAAGCCGAAGAGTCAAAGCACTACCTTTCACTCAAGGCAAAATCTGAGCTTGATGCGCCGATAGGTGTTCTTGACGATGTAGAAATCGTATTTCTTCATTATAAAAATCCAGAATTAGCCCTACAGAAGTGGAATAGGCGTGTCAGCAGAGTGAATCTTGATAATATCATTATAAAATTCAGTTATATGAATGAATGCAATGATGATTTGCTCAGAAAGTTTATGAATATAGAAGGTTTGAAGAAGATTTGTTTCATCGGTGGAAAAGGAGACAGTACCGATGAACTGATATATTTACCAGAATATGATGATTTAACGGTACTTGACGATACATTCTATTGGAATAAATATATTGATATATGTGAAATAATCAACCGCCCTCCTACACCATATAAGTAAAACGCTCTGATAATTCAGAGATGATAACAAACATGGAATAAAGAAAGATGCAATTATGATATGGTTTCATAATTACTGCTATGGCACCTCATTATAACTGACGGCATTAAATAAAATAATCAAAGGATTTCGATGTGCTCCATATGTAATTGATTACAGAACTAATCTTTGACTTTGCTTCGGAGCGTAGAAAAAACTGCAGGACAGAAAAAATAATTATTAAATGAATCTGAAGGGAGGCGCATTAGAGTGAGAACTAAAATCGGCTTAGTGACTTTTTTTCGCAACAACTTTGGTTCAGCGTTACAGTGCTATGCAACAAAAAAGTTTTTACAGAAAAATGGCTATGAATGTGATGTGTTGTATGAATATAGCTATGGTTACGAAAAACTTAAGAACCGCATCAAATACCTTTCGAAGATTGCTTTATGCTCACTTCTATATCGAGAATTTGCAAAAAATAGAAAAGAAATCAAGATGAGTGAAAGGAAAGCCACTCTCTCAAAAGAATCTAAGTTTCTTATTAATTGGTTTTGCGAGACTGTTCTGCAGCCGAAAGGTTTAGAGTATAGCCTGTTGAATGATAAACAGTTTGCTGATGTATACGATTTTTTCATAGCAGGCAGTGATCAAATATGGGGCGGCGGTTATTTGGTTCGACCGTTTATGTTCTTGGAATTCGCTCCTAATGAAAAGAAGATTGCATTATGTCCAAGCTTTGGTGTAGAAACTATCAAGAAGTTTAATGTCCGACCATTTAAAAAATCGATTAAGAAATTTAAAAAGCTTTCTGTAAGAGAAAAATCCGGGCAACGCATAATTGCAGACTTGACAGGACGTCAAGTACCTATTCTATCTGATCCAGTTATGTTGCTTAATATTGATGAGTGGCACGAATTTGCAGAGAACAGCTCAATTAGGCATCAGAATTATGTTTTTGTACATTTTCTTGACATGCCAAGTGCAAGTACAATTCAGTCCATTAATCAAATTGCGGAGATTCTAAACTCTAATATTATATGCTTTGCCAATAACTACAGTACATACGATTCGTTAAAAGAACATACATTTGTCGATGGTTCACCTTATGACTACGTTTCTTTGATTGAAAATGCTTCCTTTGTTTGCACAGACTCTTTTCACACATCACATTTTTCAATAATCTTCAATAGAAAATTTTTTACTTTTGAGCGCAACTACGGTCACTATAATAAGCAGAGTACACGAATTCATAATCTGTTCTCAACGTATGAGTGCAGTGAACGCTTTATTAATGATGCAGCAATTCCCGAGGAGTTATTGAAGGTTACTCCAAATTTTGATGTGATTAAAGAAAGCCAAACAAGAGGAATTCAGGATTATTTATTAGATTTGCTTCCCAAAGCCTCTCTTGTTAAGACTGAAACAGAATTGAAAAGTGAAAAGGAATGCACGGGCTGTATGGCGTGTGTAGCGGTATGCCCGAAAAATGCAATTTCCGCCACTTATTCGGAATTTGGTTATAGAATCCCTATGGTCGATAATAGTAAATGCGTCCAGTGTGGATTATGTGTAAAAGTATGTAGAGCGACTTTAACACCTCAAAATTCTTCTGCAAATGATGCCTATATTGCTTATAATACCAATGATGATATGCGTTTAAAATCTGCATCTGGCGGCGTTTTCTCTTGTTTGGCAAATGCAATTCTTGAACAAGGTGGTGTCGTTGCTGGGGCAAATTTGTCATTTGAAGATGGCGTAGTTACAGTGAAACATATAATTGTAACACAGAAAGAAAATTTGCAATTGCTGCTTGGTTCGAAATATGTGGAAAGTGATTGCAGTTCTGTATACCGCCCAATTGAAGATTATTTGAAAAAAGGTATAGCTGTATTATTCTGTGGAACGTCTTGTCAGGTAAAAGCACTCTATTGTTATCTGGAGATTCGGCATATCAATACGAATTCTCTGTATACAATAGATCTAATATGCCATGGAGTCCCTGGTATTAAACTATTGAGAGACTATCTTGGCGAAATGAGCTTTAAATTTGAAAATATCTCTGACTTGAAGTTCAGAACAAAAAATAATGGAGTTATCAGTTTTCAGTTTTCAGGAAAAACTGATAACTCCATTGATATGAACATACCGGCTTCACATTCAAGCTATTATGACTTATTCCTACATAGTGATTCATATAGAGATCAGTGCTATCAATGTGAATATTCGAATGATAACAAGCCGGGAGACATTACTATTGGTGATTACTTTGAAGCACGACAGGACTATCCCGAGTTGTTTCAAAAAGGTGGTATACTGTACGATTCAGACTATTTGAATTGTTTGCTGGTGAATTCTATTAAGGGACAAGAATTGCTGAAAACTTATGGTAATCAGCTTAGAATGTCCCCCGTTTCACGTAAACGTATACAGCTTAGTCACTCAAATTTGTGTAAGCCTTCTACATATGGGCGTTTACGACTTGATGCGAAAGAGCAATATATAAATTGTGGAATCAAAGGAATAGAAAAACGCTATAAAAAGATATTCCTATATAATAATATGATATCAGTAATACAGAAGTTGGCGAAAGCTGTTCGTAATCTCAGACGCAGATAGTTATGCTGATAACAAATTATTTTGAAAAAGCACTGGAGGTGTTGGTTAAAGCCACATGAAAAAGAAAAGTAAGTATGGTGATTTGTCTAAAAACACTTTGCTATTCACTATTAACAGCTTTGGTTCTAAGCTCATTACTTTTTTGCTTGTTCCTCTGTATACCAATATTTTATCAACCAATGACTATGGAACAGCAGATTTGATGACATCGACAGCACAGCTGTTGATTCCTTTGCTCACACTCAATATTCAGGATGCAGTTTTACGATTTAGTCTTGACAAAACAAAAGATCCTAAAAAGATTATTTCAGTAGGATGTACAATTAACTCTATTGCAATGTGCTTGTTGGGTATCGCTCTCTTCCTGCTTTCACATTTCGAGATTCTCTCCTTTGGGAAGGAATATATTATTTTTCTGTTCTTTTCATTTGCCTTTGGCGGTATACAGAACTCATTACAAATGTATATGAAAGCAGTAGATAATGTCAAGGTTCTGGTATATAGTGGCCTGGCAAGCACATTGTTTTCATGTGTGTCAAACCTCTTGCTACTGCTTGTTTTTAAAGTTGGTATTCTTGGATATTTGATTTCCAATTTAGTTGGGCATTTTGTTGCGATTTTTATAATGTTTTTCTTCGGTAAAATATATCGGGATGTTCGTTTTATAAATGACACTAAGTTAATCAAAGAGATGTTTATCTACAGTGCACCACTTGCAATCAATTCTGTTGCGTGGTGGATCAATACGGCAAGCGACAAGTATATCATTACATTTTTTTGTGGTGCAGCAATCAATGGTATTTATTCCGTCGCATATAAAATCCCTACCATTCTTTCTACATTTCAAACAATATTTTATAATGCATGGTCTGTATCAGCAATTACAGAATTTGATAAAGACGACAAAGATGGATTTATCGGAAATATATACTCCTTATATATGTGTGTTTCAACCGTTGGGTGCTCTGCGATTCTGATATTTAATAAGGTTCTTGCCAATATGTTATACGCAAAAGATTTTTATGATGCTTGGCGATGTGTTCCTTTCTTGTTATTAGGTGTTGCATTTAATGGTATTGCTTTATTTGAAGGATGCCTTTTTACAGCAGTAAAAAAGACAAAAGAAGTTTCACGAACAACAATTGTGGGTGCAATAGTTAATACAGTAGCTAATTTTGCTCTCATACCATTTTTTTCTTCTGTTGGTGCAGCTTTTGCTACAATGATTGGTTATTTTACTGTATGGATTGTCAGAACCGTTTCTCTACAGAAAATAATTCGAATGCATGTTAACTGGTTTAAGCAGGTTATATGTGTTGTTATTTTATTTGTTCAGGTATTTCTTGCTTTAAATTCAAATATCATTACGATGTCGCTTCAAATAATCTGTTTAATGATATTAGTTTTTACAACATACAAGTATAAAAAAGGTAGTTTGTAAGCTGTTGACAAAGATTAAGCGATAATCAGTATACCAGAAATATACTTTAATGATGAAGTATATTAAGGTTAAGGAAGCAATAGTAATAAAAATGGGCTCTTTTGCAAATGTTGGGGTAAGCGAAAACAACGCAGTTGCGAGATAAATCAAATGCGTACAGCATTATGATAAATTTCAGGAAACTGCAAATAACGCAAAACAATCCATCTGTTTTGCAGTGGTTACATTCTGATGTAGCCGCTGCAAAGCGGATGGATTTTGCATTCTGAAAATTGTGGACACAGTGTCCACAATTTCTGAAATGTGAAGACTAGTTAAAAAATGCCATCTGAAAAGATGAAACGGACAGTTTTAATCTCTTTTCAGATGGCATTCCGCTTTTAGAATGGTGATTGAAAGACTAATTTCAGGAGGGAAAAGGAATGAAGGAATTGAAGAATCGTGCTGAAATCGTAGCAGAACTAGCTAAGATGCTCAGAGAGTTTGACCTGGCACTGAACCCTTATGATACCGATGTGTATCTGTACTACGACAAAGCTGAAAAGACGGCTGAATTGGACACATTTGTGAATCCTAGCGGTAGATCATGGCTCGATGATGACCATGATACCATATATACGGATTATGAACATCACACAACTTACTTTGATGGCTTTGACAATTTGGGAGATTTGGCTGATGCAGTAGGAATCCGAAAAGAAGAACTCATTAAAAAAGCTGCCAAGTATGCTGACATTGATGTGGAAGATGTAGACTACCACGAAGTTGCAAGATTCATCAAATCGGATGATAACTTAATGGAAAAGCTGCATGAAGCATATAAGATCTGTCTGGATGAACTGGAAGATAACTATGATGAACGGGCGGATTATATCATCAGCGAATGGGAATCCAATGAGGAAAGGAGTTAATTATGGCAAAGTACACAGTGAAATTTTCGTGCGGACACGAAGGCGTTGTTGACCTGATCGGGAAAGAAAAAGATCGTCAAAGAAGAATTGAATATCTGGAAGGGTGTGGACTTTGTACAGAGTGTTACAAGGCGAAAATGCGGGAAAAAGAAGCCGAAACACCGCTGACGCTAGCAATCCAGTGCAATCCTTTGGATACACTGCCGTTTCGACTGGTTTTCTCTGGAAACACATTACCGGTGAAAGATGAAATCAAGAAACTCGGCTATTCCTGGGGAAGAATCGGAACTGGTGGCATTCTTAATGTACTGTCGAAACCCACACCTGCATGGTATACAGATGCGAGAACACTGGAAGAATTAGAGGAAGAACTAAAAAAGGCAACCGAAGTATTTCCTGACCTTATCATCCATCGGAATTTCTCCCAGAGCGATTTGATCGTATACACGGAAAAGCAAAAGAAGGAAGAGACTAAACAGGCAAAAATCAAAGAAAAAATCGCTGAAATTCCTGTTCCGCAGAAACCAGCGTGCTACCCAGAAGGCTACTGGAATCAAAGATTCTACACTAGTCGTCAAGAAGGAAAGCGTCGTCTATATATTGATGGCAAAGAAACGACCATTCCGGAAGAAGATGCACAGGCAATTGAAAATTACTTGCAGGAACTGTCTGCGTATAAAGCAAAAATAAAAGAAGCTAAGAAAAGCGTAACCGAGTAAATGCAGTGATTATGTCGAAATCAATTATAGAAATACAACCGAATCTGTTGTGGCACAAAAAGCAAATTGAAATTGACTAAGTCAAAAATATGTGTTTCGCCACCGCCCGCTGGAGCGTATCCAGCCCACCACCCTTCGGGGAATACA
>OGQB01003130.1_pt1 | contig 11064 bp, 6 predicted proteins | sample 1553071 | NCBI WGS metagenome assembly OGQB01 (sample SAMEA2580284, study PRJEB22360) | human gut metagenome | biome: human gut; feature: human-associated habitat; material: faeces | place: Denmark | collected 2008/2010
GCCATGAACCGCGGCCAGTTCGTCGACGGCGAGGTCGAGGAGTGCCACCACTCGAAATTCTCGATCGGCGTGGCGGGTTACCCGGAGATGCACGAGGAAGCCGCCTCGCCCGAGGCCGACATCGCCTGCCTCAAGGCGAAGGTCGACGCCGGGGCGGAATACGTCGTCACGCAGCTCTTCTACGACAACGCGCGGTTCTTCGACTACGTGCGCCGGTGCCGTGAGGCCGGCATCACCGTCCCGATCATCCCGGGCATCAAGCCGTTATCGACGGTGCGCCACCTGACACTACTGCCCCAGACCTTCGGCTGCCATATCCCCGAGGAACTCGGGCGCGAGGTGCTGCGCCACAAGGACGACCCGAAGGCCGTCCGCGAAATCGGAACCGAGTGGGCCGTCGCCCAGAGCCGGGAGCTGGTCGAAGCGGGCGTCCCCGTCCTGCACTACTACCCGATGGGCAAGGCCGACAACATCATCAAGATTGCAAAAGCGATATTTTAAACGACACGAATGAATCCCACTGAATTCCGCCGCCACCTGCATGCACACCCCGAACTGTCGTTCAAGGAACACGACACGGCAGCCTTCATCGCTGACCGGCTCACGGAGCTGGGCATCGAGCACCGTCCTATCGCCCGAACGGGCGTGCTGGCCTGGATCGAAGGACGCGGGAAAGCCGATCCCAAACGCCGCGCCGTAGTACTGCGCGCCGACATCGACGCCCTGCCGATCACCGAACAGAACGACATCGGCTGGCGGTCATGCACCCCCGGCGTCATGCACGCCTGCGGCCACGACATGCACGCGGCGGTACTCTTCGGGGGATTGCAGCAGCTCGCCGCCGAACCCGACTTCCGCGGCACGCTCTTCGGGCTGTTCCAGCCGGGCGAGGAGTGCAACCCGGGCGGTGCGTCGCTGGTGCTGGCCGAAAACCCGTTCGACGGGTACGAGGTGCGTGCCGTGGTGGGCGAGCACGTCGAGCCGCAACTGGAGGTCGGGACGCTGGGATTCCGCGCCGGGAAATACATGGCCTCCAGCGACGAACTGCGCTTCTCGGTGCACGGTACGGGCGGGCACGGCGCCATGCGCCCGCAGTTGAAAGACCCCGTAGCGGCCGCCGCGGAGTTCGTGACGCGGCTCATCGCGCTCAACCACGAGGAGTGCGTGCTCTCGATCGGACGCATAGAGGCCGGAGGTGCCACGAACATCGTCCCCGACGAGGTCTACCTGGAGGGGACGCTGCGCACGTTCGACGAGCGTGAACGCGAAATCATCCACCAGCGCATTCGCAACATCGCCGCCGAGATCGACAAGCGCCTGGGGGTGCGGATCGCCGTCGACATCAGCCACGGTTACCCCTGCGTGGTCAACGACGAACACCTCGTGAAACAGGCCGCGGCACTGGCCCGCGAGGAGAAACTGCAGGTCGAGATGCTCCCGCTGCGCACCACGGCCGAAGATTTCGGCTTTTACTGTACCAAATACCCGTCGCTGTTCTACCGGCTGGGCGTAGGCGCCGCGGCAGGACGCCCCCACACGGCGACATTCAACCCCGACGAAGGGGCTATCAACGTGGGCATCGGCTTCATGAAGCGCCTTGCCCTGCAAATTCTGAAGAAATGAAAAAGCAAACACAAAAAAAGCGCCCGGCAAAGGGTGCGAAGAACACCGACAGGGCGGCAGTCATCCTGAGCCTTTTCCGGGAGTTCCCCAACAATAAATTCTCGCTCAAGCACCTGGCTTCGGCCTCGGGAGGCGCCACGAAAGAGGGGCGCCGCGAAACATTCGAAATTCTGGGACGGCTGCACGACGAAGGCATCGTCGAGGAGTGCGCACGCGAGAAATACCGCCTCACGCACAAGCACCTGCCCCACTTCGAAGGCGTGGCGGACATGACGGCCACGGGGTCGATCTACGTGCGCGTCGAAGGTGAGGAGAAAGATATCTTCGTCAACCAGCGCAACACGGCCAACGCCCTGAACGGCGACCGCGTGGAGGTGGTCGTCATGCACCGCGGCCGCGACGGGAAGATGGAGGGCGAGATCACACGCATCGTCGAACGCAGCCGCAAACCCTATGTCGGCATCGCCGAAGTAGGGGCACACCAGATATTCGTACGGGCGGATTCGCGCCGTATGCCGATGGACATCTACCTCTCCAAACGGCTGTACCCCGACGTGAAGGACGGCGAAAAGGTCGTCGTGCGCATCGCCGACTGGGCCGAAGGGAGCAAGAGCCCCGTGGGCGAGCTGATCGAGCGGCTGGGCATGGCGGGCAACAACGACACCGAGATGCACGCCATCCTGGCCGAATACGAGCTGCCCTACCGCTTCGAGCCCGAAGTCGAGCAGGCGGCGGAGGATATCGACGGCCGGATTACGGCCAAGGAGATCGCCCAGCGCCGCGATTTCCGCAATGTGACGACCTTCACGGTCGACCCGGCCGACGCCAAGGACTTCGACGACGCGCTTTCGGTACGCAAGGTCGGGGAAGGCATATGGGAGATCGGTGTACATATCGCCGATGTGACGCACTACGTGCGCCCGCACTCGGTGATCGACGACGAGGCCGTAGAACGCGGCACGTCGGTCTACCTGGTAGACCGCACCGTCCCGATGCTGCCCGAGCGGTTGTCGAACGAGCTCTGCTCGCTACGCCCGCACGAGGCGAGCCTCTGTTTCTCGGCGGTATTCACGATCAACGAAGGGCTGGAACTGCTCGACGAATGGTTCGGCCGCACGGTCATCCACTCTGACCGCCGGTTCACCTATGCCGAGGCGCAGGAGATCATCGAGACGGGACGGGGCGATTTCGCCGAAGAGGTGCTGACCCTCAACCGGCTGGCCCAGGCGCTGCGCAAGGCACGTTTTAAAAACGGGGCCATCAGCTTCGACCGCGAGGAGGTGAAATTCCAACTCGACGAGGCTGGGAAGCCCATCGGCGTCTATTTCAAGGAGCAGAAAGAATCGAACCAGATGATCGAGGAATTCATGCTGCTGGCAAACCGCCGCGTCGCCGAGTTCTGCGGCAAGCGCAAGACCGACAAGGGGCGCACCGTGGAACGCACGATGGTCTACCGCGTGCATGACAAGCCGAGCGAAGAGAAGCTCGACCGTTTCCGGCAGTTCATCCTGCGCTTCGGACACATCTTCAAGGCCACGGGCGGGCGTGCCGTGGCCAAGGAGCTGAACAAGCTCTTCGCCCAGATCAAAGGTTCGACCGAGGAGAACGCCGTCTCGACGATGGCCGTGCGTTCGATGGCCAAAGCTTTTTACACGACCGACAACATCGGCCACTACGGCCTCGCATTCCCCTACTATACGCATTTCACGTCGCCCATCCGCCGCTATCCTGACATGATGGTGCACCGCCTGCTGGCGCGTTACCTCGCAGGCGAGAAGGCGGCAGACAAGACGACGCTCGAAGATCTGTGCGCCCGCGCTTCGGAACGCGAGGTGATCGCCTCCGAGGCCGAACGCGCCTCGATCAAGTACAAGATGGTCGAATTCATGAAGGAGCGCATCGGCGAGGAGTTCGACGGGCACATTTCGGGGCTCACCGAATGGAGCATCTATGTCGAGCTGGACGAAACCCACATCGAGGGCATGTCGTTCCTGCGCGACATCGAAGGTGATTTCTTCCAGTTCGACGAAGCCAACTACGAGATCGTCGGCCGCTCGACAGGCCGCCGCATGACGCTGGGCGACGCCGTACGCATCCGCGTGAAACGTGCCGACCTGCAGAAGCGCCAGCTCGATTTCGAGCTGCTGATAGACAACGGCCGCCCCATGGCCCCCGCGTCACGCGAGGACGGCCCCAAGGTACGCCGCAGCACCCGCCGCAAAAACCGATAGCCGTGCAACGCATCTACGACAAATGCCGGCGGCGGGAGCCGCTCTCGCGCGAAGAAGCCTACCGGCTCTACGACGAAGCCCCGCTGCAGGAGCTGGCGCTGGTGGCCGACGAGGTGCGCCGCGCCGTGGTTCCCGATCCTCAGGTCGTGACGTGGCAGATCGACCGCAACGTCAACATCACCAACGTCTGCATTTCGGGCTGCAAGTTCTGCAACTTCCACTGCAAACCCCACCAGACCGACCGGGCGTTCATCACCACGATGGAGCAGTACTGCGAAAAAATCGACCGCACGCTCCGTCTGGGCGGCGACCAGCTGCTGTTGCAGGGCGGCCTGCACCCCGGACTGAAGATCGACTTCTACGAACGGCTGTTCAGCGGGTTGAAATCGCGCTACCCTTCGCTGCGGCTGCATGCGCTGGGCGCGCCCGAAGTGGCGCATATCGCCCGCATAAGCGGGCTGACGACGCTCGAAACCCTGCGCCGCCTGATGGCCGCGGGACTGGATTCGCTGCCGGGCGCAGGAGCCGAGATACTCGATTCAGACGTGCGCCGGGCCATCTCCCCCGCCAAACCTTCGGTCGAGAAGTGGCTCGACGTGATGCACGAAGCCCACTGCCTGAATCTGCCGACCTCGGCGACGATGATGTACGGGCACGTCGAGACGCCGCACCAGCGCATCGACCACCTGTTGCGCATCCGCGACCTGCAGACCCGCTGTCCCGAAGGCAATTACGGCTTCATCGCCTTCATCCCGTGGATTTTCCGTTCGACGGGCACCGAGCTGGAACGGCAGGGCGTGGAAACCCGCTTTTCGCCGCTCGAATACCTGCGCATCATCGCCGTGAGCCGCCTTGTATTGTGCAATATCCGCAACATCCAGGCCTCGTGGCTCACCGTGGGCAAGGCCACGGCACAAGCCGCCCTGCACAGCGGCGCCAACGACATGGGGTCGATCATGATCGAGGAAAACGTCGTCTCCTCGGCCGGAGCGCACAACCGTTTCGACGCCGAGGGCATCCGCGGTGCCATCCGCGAGGCGGGTTTCACCCCTCGCCTGCGCGACCAGCTGTACGGGATGCGGGAATATGCCCCGCAGGCCTGAAACCCTCCCGGGCTCGCCAGGAAAAACACAGGAACGAAAAAACGAAAGGAAATGCGTTATTCGCACTTCCTTTCGTTTTTTACAGCAAATCCGGGCACTGTCCGCCTACCGATCGCGGATGGACTCCGGCCCGGGCACGCCTATTCGATTACGGCCGCCCAGCCGCCATTGCGAACCATGTCGATCTTCACGACGGTCGAAGCATCGACTTTCCGCTCACGTTTCTTGTAATCCATGGCCTGCAGGTCGGCATTCACACCGTCCTCGAACGAGGTCATCGTATAACTGCGCCCGGCAGGCAGGAAATCGAGCGCGACCTCGGTGGAATAGGGCTGGTTGTTGGTAATGCCCCCGATGAACCACCGGTCGCCCTTGCGGCGCGCCATGACGACCTGTTCGCCGCACCGTGCACGCAGCACGCGCAGCTCGTCCCAGGTCGTAGGCACCGAGGCGATGAACTCCGTGCAGGGATGTTCGCGGTAATAATAGACCGGGTTGTCGGCCATCATCTGCAACGGGCTTTCGAAGACGACGTAAAGTGCCAGTTGGTAGGCGCGCGTCCCCGAGGCCATCGGGTTCGAACCCGTCGAACGGTTATCCTCGGGCTGAGAGCAGAACATCCCGCCCGGCGTGAAGTCCATGGGGCCGACGGCATTGCGGATGAAAGGCAGGTAATTGCTGTTGTCGGGTTTGCAGCGACCGCCCTGCTCCATGCCGAGCACCGCCTCGTAGGTCAGCAGGTTCGGGTAGGTGCGGAAAAGACCCTTGGGTGTATAGGAGCCGTGCCAGTCGACGAAGATATGGTGGTCGGCCGCACACTTGGTCACGCGCTCGTAATAGTTGACCATCCACTGGTCGCTGCGATCCATGAAGTCGATCTTCACGCCCGGGATGCCCCACTCTTCGAGCGTCGTGAAAAGGCGTTCCATGTCCTTCTCGACGGCGAGCCATGTCAGCCACAGCACGATCTGCACGTTGCGCTCCTTGCCGTAGGCGATCAGGCCGGGCAGGTCGAGGTCGGGATTGGGACGGAATACGTCGGTCGTCGATGCCGACCAGCCTTCGTCCATGATAATATAAGGGACGCCGTATTTGGCTGCGAAGTCAATGTAGTAACGGTAGGACTCCGTATTGCGCCCGGCACGGAAATCGACCCCCGACAGGCGCATGCCGTTCCACCAGTCCCAGCTCACCAGTCCGGGCTTCACCCACTCCCAGTCGGTATCGGCAGCGGGGGCCTGATCGCCCAGCTCGTTTTCGATCAGGTCGGCATCCTCCCCGGCCACGACGGCAAGGCGCCACGGGAAAGTGCGCGTCCCCTGCGTCCGGGCAATATAGGGTTCTTCGGAGAGCACCTTCAGGCTGCGGTCGCCATCGGGGCCGTACTCCTTCGGCACGCGCGGGAAAAGCGATTCGAAACCGCCCCGTCCGTCGCTCCTGACGAACATGCAGGGGTAGTCCCGTACATCGGACTCAGCCAGCAGGAGCTTCTTGCCCCCGGCATCCCGACCAGCACGGGCAGGTAACTCATCTTATCCGCCGGGGTATATTCGGCCATCGCCACGCGGGTGTAGGGCTCCTCGTACATCGAACGGAACCCGTTCACCTCGGAGAGCCACGCCTCGCTTCCGGCGGGCAGCCCCAGCCGGCACTCTTCGCCGAGCACCTCGACCTCGCCGGGCAGCGAGGTGACGAAGCGGTAGGCCACGCCGTCGTCGAAAAGGCGGAACTCCACCGCGTAGTCGCCGGCAAACCTGAGTTGCACGGCATTATAGCAGTTTCGGACGACGGCATCCTTCGTCGGGTTGCGGCGTTCGAGCATCTCGTCGGCCGAGGAGCGTTTCACGCTGCGCAAACGGGGAGCCTCGCCCAGCGTGCGGTCGTCCAGGGTCAGCGACAACGTACAGGCATCGAGGACTTTGTCCGCGCCGCTCCAGACGGTATAACTGATCTTGTCAGCCACCTCGATTTCCAGGCGGAGGTTTCCGCCGGGCGACGTCGCACCGACGATCTTGGCCGTAGCGGCACCGGCCACAGCCAATGCGCAGCACAATGCCAGAAGTCGTTTCTTCATAATGATAATAATTTGGGTCGGATACAAAGATAGCAAAAAAACGACAGGAGAGCCGCGATATTCCCGCGGCCCTCCTGAAAAAAAACCGAACCTGTTATTTTACCGTAATCGAGTTCAGCAGGTCGACCTTGCCCTCGTTCACCAGCTTGAGGATCAGCTCGCCGAACAGCGTGTTCTGCCATGCGAACCACGAGCGGGTGAAATCCGTCGGGTCGTTCACATTGAACGACTCGTGCATGAAGCCCGTCCCGGCATCGGTGGTCATCAGCATCTCTACGCAGCGCTTGATCTCGGCATCGTCCTGCGAGGTAAAGGCCTTCATCATGATGCTCATCGGCCAGGCCATGTCGTAACCGACGTGCGGGCCGCCGATGCCTTCGCCAGCCGAACCGCGGAAGAAGTAGGGGTTCGCCTCGCTCCACACGAAGCGGCGGGTATTCTGGTAGATCGGATCGTTCACGTCCATATCGCCCAGGTAGGGCATCGCCAGCAGGCTCGGCACGTTGGCGTCGTCCATCAGGAAACGGTTGCCGTAACCGTCGACCTCGAAGGCGTAGATCGTTCCGTATTCGGGATGGTTGTAGGTAGCGTATTTCTTGAGTGCCGTCTCCACCTCGGCAGCCAGCTCGGTGCACTCGGCAGCCAGCGCGGCCTGTCCGTTAACTTTGGTCAGGATTTCGGCAGCCTTGCGCAGCGAAGTCACGGCAAAGAAATTCGAAGGCACGAGAAAGAGGAACGTCGTCGCATCGTCCGAGGGACGGAATACCGAAGCGATCAGCCCGACGGGATTCACCGGATTGCCCTTGCCCATGTTGCAGACCGTATCGAGCTGGCGGTCGGTCACACGCATGAACGTATAGGGGCCGACACCCTCCTTGCGCTGCTGCTCGCGGAAGGTTTTCAGGATATTCTTGATGGCGGCCATCCAGTGCTCGTCGAAAACCGAAGCGTCGCCCGTCGTCAGCCAGTACTGATAAGCCAGCCGCAGCGGGTAGCAGAGCGAGTCGATCTCCCACTTGCGTTCGTGCAGTTCGGGGCGCATCTGGGTCTGGTCGCTCATCCACTGATGGTCGGGGTTCGGGTCGTAGGGGTCGAGGAACGCATTGGCATAGGGATCGAGCTCGATGCACTTGAACTGGCGGCGGATCACGCCGGCCAGCATACTGCGCAGGTGCTCGTCCTTGTTGGCCAGCTGGAGGTAGGGCCACACCTGCGCACCCGAGTCACGGAGCCACATGGCATGGATGTCGCCGGTATAAACCACCGTATCGTCCCTGCCGTTGTCATCCTTGCGGTAGCGCACCGTCGTGTCGAGCGTGTTGGGAAAACAGTTCTCGAACATCCAGGCCAGCTTGGCATTGGAGAGCACGCCCTTGATGCGCGCGATCTCGGCCTCGACGGCCTCGGAGCGGAACAGACGCTCGGACTCGGCCGGACGGTTGGTCGGGGCATATTCTTTTACGATCTTCGCTTTGGGCCTGGCCATACGCGTATTGTCCATAATCATAACCGCGGCTTCGGTTTCCGGAGCACTGCTGCGGAGCGCCGAGGCGTGTGCCGAAACCGTACCGGCCATGACGAGGGCCGCAGCAAGGCAAGCCCGGGAGATGTTTTTGTTTTTCATAGTCGTTTACAGAATTACTTTATTAGGGTTTTAAGTTATCAGTACAGGGTTACGGGGCCGCGCAGGCCGAGTTCCTTATTGAGCCGCTGCGCCCATTCCCAGCGGGCAGCCGTCGGAGTATCTGCGGCACGGGCCTTGGCATAGTTGGTCAGCACTGTGGTAACACGGATCGTCAGGACATTCGTGCCCTTACGGAGTTTGCCCGCTACGTCGAACGTACGTGCACCGTACCAGCGCACGCCCGCAGGCTCGCCGTTGACGAAAAGTTCGGTGATGCCGTTATGCGTAAGGCCGGCATCGAGCGTATGGTAGGCCGCCGGATCTTCGACATCGACCGTGCGGGTGTATTCGATGGTGCCGGCGAAGCTCTGCAACCAGGGGAACGGCAGGCTGTGCAGATCCACGAGGTCGGTCAGGGAGAACTCCCGGGTGCTCTTATCCACATGGTGCGTGGCTCTGACATCCCAGATGCCGTTGAGGGCAATGGGGTTCGCACTGCGGGGTGCAGGTGCGGGCAGCATTTGGCCGCCGCGGTCTTTCTCGAAGACGATGAATTTCGCCTCGGCAGGCGTCAGGCACAACTCCAGCGTACCGTCCTGCACGTCGAGCATATGCCGCACGCCCGTCTCGGCATCCCAGACCCAGGCCTGCTTGGCCGCCACCTCGGCGGGGAATTCGAGCCGGGTCTGCATGGAACGTTCGATCGAAGAGTTGACGACGAAATAGATATCCCTGTCGCCCGACTTGTAATAGTTCATCATCATAAAACGGTCGGGGTCGGAGATTTTCGCATAAGGGGTCAGGCCGTATTCCGCCTGCAAGGTGCGGTACCAGCCGAGCATATCCCCCTGCGGGGCATCGACACGGACAAAACGGTCGGGCCAGGTCGCCACGACACGGTCGATGATCGCCTTCACACGGGCATCCTTCGCCGCGGCATCACGGAATCCGAGCCCCTTGTGGGGCACCTTCCCGATGGCGATCACACGTCCGCCCGCCGCCACGAAGTCGGCGATGCGCGCAGCGGTTCGGGGTTCGAGGCTCTCGACCTCCATCAGCAGCAGGGTCTTGTAGCTGCGCGAACCGAAGCGGAGCCGGCCGCCCGCGACGGACGACTGGCAGATGACCTTCTCGCTGACATAGTCGCAGCCGTTGCCGCTCTGCTGGACGGCCTCCCAGAGGTCGTTGGCATAGGCGGGATAGGTGACGCCGGGATAGGGGTCACGCTGCATGCCGTGGATCGACCAAAGGTCTTCGAGCGGCGGCAGGATGGCGATGTCGGCCTGATAGACGCTGTTCTGCAAAAGAGCGGAGACACGCGCCTTGTAATCCATCCACGGACGCACATAAGGCCACCACGTATTGTTCTCGTTGAAATAAGTACCGAACTGTATCCAGCCGAAGAAATCCTTCTGGCGGGGGCTGTAATTGAAGCCGTGGAGCACCGAGTGGTTGACGCCCGAAAGGTTGCTGCGGTCGCCCGTCACCTTGACCTCCTCGAGCGTGGTCTGGAAGATATTGCCCACGTTGGTCTGCTCTTCGCAGCTCACGATGTTGCGGTTGGCCAGAAACGCTCCCGAAGAGACGAACTTGTTGACCATGCTGTAACCGCGTCCCGAAAGGTATTGGTTGGGCTCCATCACCCGGCCGATGCCGTCGTGTATCCACGATTCGCATTCGGGGATGTCGAGATACATCGACGTTTCGACGGGATGGAGCTGGTGGCCGTAAGCCTGCACACGCGATTTGAGCCCGTTGCGGTGGCACCAGTCGTTGTAGACGTCGATGAAGTTTTCCTTGAAGAGCTGCATCTGCACGTGCCAGAAATCGTGGCGGACACGCTCGATCACGTCGCGGGTCACCTCGGGCGAGAAACTGCTGCCGTAAGCCTCGCGGACGGGTTCGCCCATGGCTCCGGTACGCTGGAACACATAGGGCAGGAACGGATCGAGCGAGTAACCCATACGCTTCTCGAACTCGGCGAACATGCCGGGCGTCCAGTTGTTGCCTTCCAGCTCGAAACTGTCGCAGAACGCCGCGCGGATCTTCCCCTTGAGTTTGCCGCGGGTGAAATGCATCGCATCGGAAAATTTATCGAGGTAACGCTCCACGGCCTTGCCGTCGAGGTGGTTCACCACGGGCCCGCTGGCGCCCGGAGCCCCCAGGATAACACGCGAATAGCCGTTCAGCTTCACGAAAAAGTAGAGGACATGTTCGCCCTCGGGGACATCGACCGTGATGGTATCGTTGCCGGCCTGGTCGTCGTACGAAACGCCCTCGGTGAAATGGGCGACATGCTTGGGCATCAGGCGGATGAACAGAAGCTCCTTGGTCGGGTTGCTGCGGGGATTGGCCACTTGGGCGTTGGCCATGTCGAGCACCTCGTCGCGGCCGATGGTAAACCGGCCG
>OGQB01003143.1_pt1 | contig 11035 bp, 8 predicted proteins | sample 1553071 | NCBI WGS metagenome assembly OGQB01 (sample SAMEA2580284, study PRJEB22360) | human gut metagenome | biome: human gut; feature: human-associated habitat; material: faeces | place: Denmark | collected 2008/2010
ATGTATCAGTATTTTCCCAACTAAATCTTCCTTTAAATGTATTTTCCTCATTATAAGGCAAAACAGCATTTGATTCTCCTGTGACAACCCCTTTTTTTATAATTTCTGGCTTTACTGGTGTTAAAGAGCCATGATGAAACTGATTTCTAAATCCGCCTAATGTATATCCACCAATAATGCTCTCACTTGACTCTTCTATTATAAAATCGTAATCTTCAAACTCATCTTCATCTCCCCATATATTTATAGCTTCATAATTTCCTATCTTATCAAGTGCTTCTTGGTAATCTTCTAAAACATCATAGGCTTTAAGGAATTCACTTTCTTCATCTTCTGTAATAATCGGAATTTTCAAGAATGTAATTTTCCCATCTTTAACAAAGTTTTTAATGGATATATTTTCTTCATCCACCGAATACTCCTCTTCATTATAGCAATAACTCTCGTACCCATTTATGTCACTTAAATATTTTGCAAAATTTATTTGTTTATAGCTACAATCAATGAATGCCTCTATACCACTTAAGTATTCTGAAAGACATATGTTTTCTGCAATTATTGTTTCAATCCTCTTAATATTACATTCCAATGGCATTGATACACCTTTTTCCATTGTTGATATTTTAATCGGTATTCCACAATCCAAAAAATTATTTTCTATAAAAGATACCAATCTTTCTATATTATTATTGAACACACTTAAACATTGGTCATAATCTAAAATTATTTCTGTTCCCTGCTGTCTTACAGTATCTTCATAAGTAAGGCATATGTACTCACTGTTTCTTTCAAATGAAATTCGATTCATTTTCTGTTCATTATAATAAACTGTATTAACCTCCACTTTATCGGATAGCATAAAACATGCCAAAAAACCTATTCCATAATGCCCTATTGGCGAATATTCTCTATCTTGTAGCCTATAATCATCTGACGCATAATAAGATACACCAACATTCAGAAAATACTTTTTCAAAATATCTATAGACATACCACTACCATTGTCCATAACCATAACTTTTTTTCGATCTTTGTCCAAAATCACTGAAATATATGGCTGATAATTTTGATATCTAAATTTTTCCATTTTAGTGGCCGATTCTTCCATAGTCTTACATGCATCAATTGAATTTTGTATTAATTCTCTTAACCCATATTTTCTATCACCATAAATATGCTCTCCCATCAATAAATTGGTCACTGCATTATAATCCAAAGAAAGTCTTAAATCAGAAAAACTAAAACCCTTCGATTGAATTTGGTTTACTACATTTGTTTTTAATGGTAATAGATATTTCTCGTCTACAAAACTTTCACATAAATCTACAGCATTTTTTAATTCTCCATTAATAGCATCAAAGTATTTTAAAAGTTTTCTATGAACAGATGGGTCCTGACTTGTACCCTGAAAGAAAATTTCTAATTCATTTGTTTTAGGGTTTCTTCTTATTTTATCATAGTTCTCTATCACAAAATGTTGTTTCCATTCTAAATCACTAAATTCCTTTGGGTTCAAATATTTATATAAATATAATGGTGCTCTTTGCTCATCAATATCCAAATAGTCAGATATTCTAAGTAGCACAGAGATATACTGTGCATTAAGATCAAAATGTCCCTTTTTTTCATCATTATGCAAGTTCTTTTTTATCCATTCAAAATCTTCATTATGCGACATGCATATTTGTGCAAGTTCAGATTTAAATGAAATATTTGTTGATTCTGGAATCAAAAATAACCTTTCATCCATCTTTGTCTCAATATAATCTCTCGCACGTTTACCATGTACCGGCCTTACGCACTCTTGCAAAGCGGTCATTTCATCCCCATATTTCTCAAGTACTTTACTATATTTTCTTTCACCCAATATCGCATGGTCTGCTTTGATTTCCTTAATTTCGTCCACATTTGCAATCATTCCAATATCATGCAACAATGCACTATATATAAGTAATGCTACTTCTAATTCACTTAGTTTATTTATATCCACAACAAGTGCATACATATATTCCATCACATTTATAGAATGTCTTACACCATGAACTGTATAACTTGCAAAAACATTATTAATTTGCGGTAATATCGTATTAGCATATTCTATAGTTTCATCTAACTTACTTAAAAATTTACTATCTTTTTCCTTTAACCACATATATAAATGGCTTTCCTGTACTTTTTCTATCATCTTAATCACTCTCTATTAGTTATTACCTAATTCCAAATATCCATCTAATTTCAATATTCCTAATATAACAGGAGCCTCCAAGTTATTTAAACTCAAAGGCTCTCTTTTTCTTACATAACTTTATGCAAGTGCAGGTTCCTTCCCTGCAATAATCGCTTTCACTTCTTCTATATCCTTATCTGTGGCTGAGGCTATCTGCTCTGCTGTAAAACCATTCTTATACATTTTCATAATGAGTCCTGCCTCTCCAATTGCAATACCATCTTCTTTTATTCCCTGACTCAAGTTACACATAACGCTCACATCCTTCCTGAAGTTCTCCTCAATAGGAATATCGTATTCATTTCCAATTATGTTTAGTTTTTCATCTATTGTAAGTTCCTGTGACAGCAACGCTCCTAACAGACGGTGCAGTTCATATGTCTCATCATGTTCCGGCAGATTCTTTGCCAGTCCAAGCATTATGATATTCAGCAGATCAAGATTTCCCTTCCATTGATAGGAACCGATCAAATCTTCTTTTGTGAGATGCACATGGCTCATGCTGCTCTCTTCCATGTTCATACATACCCAGATCGAATATACACGCTTAATGTCATCGTAGCTGGAATTCTCAAAATCACGTTCTTTTTGTGATGAGATCAGTCTGCTCACATAAAAGATTGCCCGGTTTAAGATTTCGTATCCCTTCGGCTCATCTTTCTGTGCTTCCACATTTATGATGATCTGTGACAATCCGTCTCTCATACGCACATAAAAAACGATATCAAATCTTACCAGACCTTCATTGATCTCTTCATTTTCTGTGTTGAAACCGACCAGTCTCTCACCATTTTTTTCGCTGGCTGCATTTGTGAGTCCAGGCTCTACCGGTACCGTACTGATATGTGGTGTTCCCTCAATGCAGTCGACCACATCCTTGGGATTCATGCCCTTAAACTCATCAACTGTTTTTACCAGTATATGTGCCAGTATGCTTTTCTGTCCTAACAGACGCTTTGCACTCGTATCATACTGTGCTTTTGAGTCTGTTGCTTTCACTGCATTTTTCAATTCTGTATTCACTGGCCTTCCTCCTTTTTGTAACAGATATAGTCATCCCCAAAAAGGCATCTGACCACACCTATATTATAACTTACCCATTTCTTTTATACAATCAATTTTTACATTTGGAAAATGAACATAAGAAAAACTCCAAACCTGCCATAGACTCGGAGTCTTGATTCCATCCATTCTTCACATTGTCTGCACCTGTACATGTTGTTCCTGCTCCTCATGCTCCAAAGCATCCTGCTCCGGTACATGGTCTATATTTTTCGCTGCTTCCTGCACTTTTACCATATACCGGATTTTAATGCTGCTGTAATCAACCCCTGCCGGTTCCAGCACTTTTTTCTCTAACATGTTTAACATCGCCTCGGTGTCAAATTTCCCCTCAAAATAAAGTTCCTCATCCACCTTTATCGGTACATCCATTTCTTCCGGTGAACTGCCAAGGATTGTCCTCCAGCGTCCGGCTACTTTTCCACACATTTCCATAAATCTTTCATGGATATCCGGCTGTTCATTACAGGTCTGCAAAATCCTTTGTGCCACCTTTCTCCATGTAGGTGTCTCTATCCATTCTCCCGGTGCGAACTGGACTGCCAGCGGTCTTTTCCCTTTCAGTTCTGCCGGGGACACTGTGATAAGGCTGCTTTCCCGGATCGTATCTTTCACACTTGTATGCACCTCGCCACTCCGATACATCTGGAGCAGTGCATCACATTTCGTGTTTACAAGCTGTAACATTTCCTCCCTCAGTTCTTCTATCAGTTGCTCATAATTCATACGCTTTTCTCCTCCTGTCACACAATCTTGTGTTTCTTTCTTCTATATAATCTTTCTTCCGCTTATTTCCCTATTACACACTTTTCTATTCCTATTGTTCTGCACTTGTTTCCTATTTTTGTGCCAACAATAAAACGCCCGGATCATCGGGCATTTTATTCTTACCATAAACTGGCAGGAACAACGTTTCCTATTTACTTGCTGCCATTCCTGCCGCAGTCTTACTCATATCGAATCTCCTGTTCCATGACAATGCCTGACTGGAACTGTATCAGCAGCTTCTCGCTGGATTCCACTTTGATGGTCGAGATCAGCCGTCTGACAAGGTCATTGTCGAACTCCGGTATCTGGCAGGTGCTTGTGCTTAAGTAATGGTCGATATCTTGGATTCTCTGTTCATAGCTGTCAGCCATCCATTTCTCGTTTCTGGCTGTTTTCTGTGCCTCTTTTAAGGCATTGATTTCCTCTGCTATGGTGCGATAGCGTTCATCAAACTCCGGTGTGTAGGAGCCGGTCTTTGCATTCTCTGCGATCAGTGCCACCATCTCTTCCTGCTTTTCTTTTATCTTTTCTTCGTATTCCTCAGACTCTTTTGCGGTGCTGTAGTTCCCGATGACATGGATGATGTTCTGCCGGAAGTTTTCCATAAATTCCATATCATCACTCGTGATCCTGTGGATGGCTTCCATCACTGCCCTGTTTAATGCGTTCTCTTCGAGTGTCTCGGATTCCCCACATTTCTTCACTCCGTTGGTCAGCCGGTTGCTGCATCTCCAGACCACTTTCTTTTTCCCGTTTCTCGCCCAGGTGACTCTCCGGTACTCCTGCCCGCATTTTCCGCAGATCAGCATGCCGGTCAGTGCATAGGTGGAGGAATACCTGCTCCTCTGGTTCTTCTTCCGGGTGACAGCCGCCTTGCATAAGGATGCCCTGCGCATCATCTCTTCCTGTACCCTGTAGAACAGCTCCTTCGGTATGATCGCCTCATGGTCATCTTCCACATAATACTGCGGTACGATTCCAGTGTTCTTGACTTTCTTTTTTGTCATGAAATCCACCGTATAGGTTTTCTGCAGTAATGCATCTCCCATGTATTTTTCATTGCGGAGCATTTTGTCTATTACCGTGGAATGCCATTTGTCCTGCCCTGTGGCGGTCTTGATGCCCTGCTCTTCCAGATGCTTTGCGATCTTCCCGGTACTGTAGCCCTCCAGATAAAGCCGGAAAATCAGCTTTACGATCTCTGCCTCTTCGGGTACGATGACCAAGTCCCCGTCCTCGTTTTTGGTGTATCCCATGAACTTTGTGCAGTTTACGATGACCTTGCCTTTTTCAAATTTCCTCACGACTCCCCAGCGGATGTTCTCGCTGATGTTGCGGCTCTCTTCCTGCGCCAGACTGCTTAAGATGGTGATAAGGATTTCGCCTGTTCCCTCCAGTGTATTGATTCCCTCTTTCTCGAACACCACCGCCACGTTCTTTTCCTTCAGTTTTCGGATGGTCACCAGCGAGTCTACCGTGTTCCTCGCAAACCTGCTGACCGACTTTGTAAGGATCATGTCGATTTTTCCTGCAAGGGCATCCTGTATCATGGCATTAAAGTCTGCCCTCTTTTTGGTGTTTGTTCCACTCTTTCCGTCATCCGCATAGATGCCGGCATTTTTCCAGTTTTCGTTTTCGGATATCTTGCTGGTATAATACTCCAACTGTGCCTCGTAGCTGCTGTCCTGCTCTTCCAGTTCCGTACTGACACGGCAGTAGGCAGCGACCTTCATTTTCTTCTCTGACAGTTTCACATTCCGGTCATACTGTACCTTGGCAGGTATCATGCTGATCTTTTTTGCTGTTTCTGCCATCTGCTCTCCCTCCTAATCCTTGTATCCGGCTGTGACACGGCTCCCATTGATAAACTCCACTTCTGCCATGTTTCCTCCATGCACCCAGATGCGTGCGATTATTTTTCTATATAAATTTTCATCAAATGTTTCCAGTTCCTTTTTTCCTGCAAGGATGTTTTTGATCTCCTCTGTCCGGAACTCCCCATCCCTGACCTCCAGCGTCCGGTATCGTTCCTCTGCCCTTTCATAGAGCAGTTTCATCAGGTCTGTCTCTGTGCGTTCCTGCTCTTCTTTCATGTGCTGCAGGTTCCGCTCCAGAACCCGGTACTGAGGGCTGAGCTTTTCCTCCTGCCTTTGTACCCGGAGCAGGCCTTTGTTTCGTATCACTGCATTGATGGCTTCCACACACACCTGCTTTGCCTGCCCGTCTGTAATAAAACTGTTCCTGCAGTTTTTTGCTCTGCCAGTCACATAGTTCCTGCACTTCCACTTGGCAGTGCCGCCACGCTCTTTTTTGTGGTTCGGCTGGATATGGCTGCATACTGCCCCACATTCTGCACACCAGATGACACCTCCGAAGAGGATTCTCTCATCCCTGCCGGGTCTGTGGTCTGCCCTTCCAAGCTCTGCCCTCACCTTTTCCCGTCTGCGCTGGACTCTCTCAAACAGTTCTTCTCCTATGAGCTGCGGATAGTATTCTGTGCCAAGGTAGCTTGGGTTTTCCAGTATCCTGCCGATGGATGCATGGGTCCAGGACACTTTCCCTTTTGCATTGCATATGTTTCTCCCTTTCAGGTTCTGGGCAATCCTGCCTGCCGCCACCCCGCTGTCATAGTCTGTAAATATCTGTTCCACAATTTTTCTCTGCTCTTCGCAGATGGTGATTTTTCCATCCACAACTTTATAGCCGATTGGCATGTGCCACTGCATCCTGTCTGCCTCCCCTCTCTGTCAATTTCAGTCCGTTGTGCAGGCAGAAGGTGATGTCGTGTTCTTTGGAGACCACGATCTTCTCCGCTGTCATTTTAAACAGTTGCTCGTCAAACTCCTCCCTTAATCCGTCCTGTTCTGCGATCAGTTGGATAAGCTGTTCGGTCCGCACGATTTCTTTTGTCCTTCTCAGCTTTCTGGTCAAAAGTGTCTTTTTTCTCCTGCATTCCGTCAGCTGCCAGCCAAGTTTATTACTGCTCTCCATAAAAAGAGCAGAGTCCATATATCCTTTCCTCATGACTTGGTTTAGGATTTGGCTCTGCCCGCTTATATCTTTGATTTCCTTATCCAGTTGTCTGATTTCCTCACTGTCCTGCCTTGCTGCCACAAGTTCCGTCAGCTCTTTTAACAGCGGCTCTAATATCGTTCCCTGATTGGTGTACAGCTTGTTCCACATGTCTGTAAAAGCCCGGTGCAGCACATCCTCCCGGATGGCTTTCATACAGCAGCTCTCTTTATCCTCCACATGTCCGCTGCACGTCCAGATGATTTTTTCATATGGTTTCCCGATGTAGATTTTCTGCCGCCGGAAGGTTCTTCCGCATTCCCCGCAGATGATTCTGCCGGAAAACAGGTATCTTTTGGTGTAGTCACTCTTGTTCATGTGCAGTACATCCACCCGGTATGCCATCAGGTTTCGCACTGCTTCTGCCTCCTCATGTGTGACGATTGGCGGATGGCTGTCTTTGATGAGATACTGGTTTCTCTGTCCGTTGTTTACCCTGCGGACAAATGGGAACCTTGTTTCTGTATAGGTTCTCTGCTGTAACATATCCCCTTCATAAATCGGATTTTTCAGAATGTCCTGTATCACCCCGTCCTGCCACTTTTCTGCACCCCGGATCGTTGGAATGCCTTTCTGGTTCAGTGCTTTTGCTATCACATACACTCCCATGCCGTTTAGATAGGACTCATAAATCCACCTTACGGTTTCTGCCTCGGATTCTATGATGACTAAATTTCCATCCTCATCTTTTCCATAGCCATACGCTGGTGTGGATATGATATAGGTTCCATCCTGAAAGCGTTTCTGTATCGCCCAGCGGTTGTTGCTTGAGATGTTTTCTGATTCCCCCTGCGCCACCGATGCCAGGATGGTAATGAACAGCTCGCTTTTTTCTGACAGCGTGTTGATGTTCTCTTTTTCAAAGTAGATTCCAACGCCAATCTCCTTCAGCTTTCGGATGGTCTGGATGCATTCCACCGTATTTCTTGCAAATCTTGTGATGGATTTCGTAAGGATCAGGTCGATGTTCCCATCCTCACAGTCTGAAATCATCATCTGGAACTCATCCCTGTGCTTTACGTTTGTTCCGCTGATTCCTTCATCCGCATACACCCCGGCAAACTCCCACAGGGGGGTGCTCTCGATTTTTTCCGTATAGTACTCGACCTGTGCAGTATAGGAAGTTGCCTGTGCCTGACTGCCGGTACTGACTCTGGCATATCCGCACACTTTCAGCCTGCGTTCTTCCTGTGTATGTTTCTGCGCTTTTGCTGCCTTTATGACAGTCACTTTTTTTGCCATGCTTTTTTCTCCTTTCCCAGTATTTTCAAGGGTTTGCACTCCCTGTCAGCAACATACACTACCACATAGTCCTTTATATATCCAGTGTTATTACAGATATACTTTTGCTAATTCCGGGGAGAAAGTCTTGACATTCAAAACCCGGATTTTTTCCCATTCTTCCTCGGTTAACAGCTTATCCTCATGCATCCTTTTTAAGAGAAATTCAGCAATCTTATACCGCACCTCATTCGCTCCGCCTTCCATCATCTTTTCCCTTTTTCCTCCCGCAATTTAAGAACGTTAAATTCATTCTCCCAAGCCAAACACTTTTGCCCAGAAGAAACACCTTTACATCATCCCGATTTCAGCCATGGTTGCAGCCTCATCTTCTTCCCGGAAATACTGTTCCGCTACATCCCTGCTAACTGAAAGCACCTCTCCTGCGTCCTTTTCTCCCATCTGGATCGGGATTAAGAACGGATGGATTTCCTTGCAGAATTCCTGATTCGGACAGCTATTGATAAAATAGCCGCAGGTATCTAATATCAGCCTGTCACACATATCTGTGATGACGATCTTTTCAGCCTCAAACATGTGGCTGCCAATATAATTTGCGATATTTTCTGCCGTGGTCGAGATATAGTCCTCTTTCCGCTCCCCTCCATCACTTGGATAAAGATAGGCATATCCTGCCCTCTCCGTTTCAAAAATCCTTAACATCATTTCGGTATCTTCTTTCTTCATTTCCTGCTTTCCTCCATTCCCCATTTTTCAGTTTTTCTTAACCCCACAAGAATACGGCGGAAGTTCCCCTCCGCCGCATGGTTTCTGTAATTAAGTCTTACTGCCATAATCCTTCACTTCATAAATAAAAAGTGTCTGTCCCTATTCGTCACTACTCCCCGGAACCGAAACGCCGCCAAAACAGAGAAGAAAAAATCCCAAAGCCGGCATTTCATGGGCAGTCAGTCCAGACTATCTTTGGTCCCTGCCACTCGGACAGGCAGACATCACAGGTATCTCACCTCCACCACTGCGTGCTGGCTAATCTCAAGGTGTATCATTATAGGCCATTCCCCTCTTCGCGCCTGTCCACCACAGACAGGCTGTACCCCGGCTTTCCCGCTCGGCTCCTTAGATGCGATCTTTTTCACAGCATGGCTGGCAGAAAGAACATCTGCCCGATTGCTGCAGGAGTGTCACTGCGCCCCGGTTACGGCTCATGAAACGGCTAACGTATCTGAACTGCTGGATATGGCTGGCAGGATATGGCGTGATTCCATCCTGCGCTCGGAGCCCTGCATTCCTCTCCGGCATTTTTCAATGTACGTTTTGTCTGCCTGTGTCGTATCCACACACGAGACATGAGAGGATTCCCGGAAGAGACCATCTGTCCAGAAAAAGTTCCTCTCATAAGGTACTCACAGAAAAACACGTTTTGAGGGGGTATTAATCAAAATATTTTTTTATTTTCTTTACCGCACCGTTTATGCTCTCCCGGATGTTCTTCTCTCCAACCCCTTCTTTCGCTGCGATCTGCCGGTATGTCATGCCCTCAAAAAAATAAAAATACAGCCGCTCTCTCTGCACTGGGGTGAGTGACTGCATTGCTTTCTGCAGGGTTTCTATTTCCATCTGCCGGATGACCGTATCCTCTACCGATTCCCCGGTCAGCTCCACCAGATCTTCCGTTTCTCCTTCTGTGTATCCGTCCTTGGTCGTATGTCTGATATCCCGCATTTCCTGTGCGTGGGCTTCTTTGCGGAACGTATCGGCAAGTGCCTCGTAGACTTCTCTGGTCACATAGGTGTATTCCAGCTCACCAACTGCATCTTTATAAAAATCCTTTACTCTGATCCTGATCCATTCTGACATTCAAATGTCCTCCATTTCGTAATTTTTTTGAAATGAAGGACATCTGGAGGACCTCTGGGTTCTGCTTTACTGGAAAAAGACAATAAAAAAAGGTGCTGTTCCCATGCAAAATAAAGCATGCAAAACTGCACCCAATTAATTATTGTATTTCGTTGTAAATAGTATATAAAAGTTCTTCTTAGCTTTTTATTCCTATGTTTTATAATTAACCTAATTCACTTATCTAGTAGAATTTAAAGTAATTAATGATTCCAATATGTCTCAGATAAGTCACAAGAGTATTGTCTTCTCCCCAATATGGTCGGTCTAGTCAATTAATTTACGCTATACTAGAAATACTACTTCTTCCAGCTAACAATATTTCCACAAAAAAATACTGCCATATCCATGAGTAATCTCTACTCGACAGATATTGCAGTATTTACCTCTTGCAGCAACGATTTATTTACGAAATTCTTTCATTCCTGCCGGCTGCTTCGGCTGATGAAGAACATACATACATCTGCTGTCTGCCGCCATTTTCACAGAATTACGAGCTACCTTCTCTAAAATTGTTGCTGCGATATTAGCCTGTTTCTTTGACATAATGAACACCTCCTATTTTTATTAAACAGGAGTATAGCATTTCTTACCTAATTCTATATCTTATAAGTTGAATTTCCGACATAATACGTCATTTTTCCTCTATGGAATTACTATACAACACCGCAGAAACCTGAAATTCTCCTTTTTCATGCTGGGTAAACAGTTCCCCATCATAATCAGCCAGTGCCTGTTCTACCGAGGCAAGACCAATTCCGTGACAGC
>OGQB01003147.1_pt1 | contig 11023 bp, 5 predicted proteins | sample 1553071 | NCBI WGS metagenome assembly OGQB01 (sample SAMEA2580284, study PRJEB22360) | human gut metagenome | biome: human gut; feature: human-associated habitat; material: faeces | place: Denmark | collected 2008/2010
CAGTCTGCCCCCTTTGGCCACTCGGGAATTCTCCCCTATTTAATTGAACCGCTGGTGAAAAAATGGAGCTGGTGGACGGATTCGAACCCCCGACCTGCTGATTACAAATCAGCTGCTCTACCAGCTGAGCTACACCAGCGTAAAGCGTTATCAGTTCTATTACTTCGTATCCCTGACGACTTGTATATTATATCACATTATTTCTGATTTGTCAACACTTTTTTCAAAAAAATTTGATTATTTTTTAAAAACCAGAAATTCCGCACTGTAATGCGCACCGCGGCGTATCTCAGCCGCAGGGCGCACCGTACAGAATATGAAGGCTTGTAGATATCTGGAATTATTCCTGGGATGTTATCTCCTTGTAGAAGGTGGAGAAATCCTTGCGCTTATCCTTTGTGAACTGGATAGCGGTGCGGGGGTGCTGATTGAGCATGCCGGTGAGGAGGTACTGCATGTCGTAGCCCCAGACAACGCCATCTTCCTTGAGCTTTGTCATATGCTTCTCGATGAACTGAACAGCGGGGTACAGGTTGTACTTCGGGTTCTTGAGGAAACCGAGGAGCAGCTCCATTGCGCAGTTTCCGGCGCCTCTGCCCATCTCGGAGTATGTACCGTCGAGCCAGTCAACGCCGTCGCCCACTGCCTCGACCGTATTTGCAAACGCGAGCTGCTGGTTGTTGTGCGCGTGTATTCCGAGCTTCTTGCCGTACTTTGCAGCGTACTCCCCGTAGAGCGCCGCGATACGCGCTATCTGCTCCGGGAACAGCGCGCCGAAGCTGTCTACGATGTAAATAACGTTCACAGGCGACTTCCCGAGCAGGTCGAGCGCAACGCGGATATCCGCCTCCTGAGCATTGGAGATGGCCATTATATTGCAAGTAACTTCATAGCCCTTTGCAACGGCGTCCTCGATAACATCGACAGCGGCCGGGATCTGGTTGATATATGTGGCAACGCGGATAACGTCGACCGGGCTTTCAGCACGGGGCTTGATGTCCTGCTTGTAGTTGCATCTGCCAACGTCCGCCATTACGGCGATCTTGAGATCGGTGTTGTTGTCGCCTACTACCGCGCGGATATCCTCGTCGTCGCAGAATTTCCACTTGCCGAAATCCTTTACGTCGAACATCTCCTTATCAGCCTTATAGCCGAACTCCATAACGTCCACGCCCGCCTTGATGTTGGTCTGATACAGATCCTTTACGAACTCGTCCGTGAAACGGAAATTATTCACCAGACCTCCGTCGCGCAGGGTCGCGTCAACTATCTTTATATCAGGTCTGTAATCCATCAGCTTTACTACTTCTTTCATGACTATTGTCCTTTCATCTTTTCATTTGCTTTAGCACTTTTATGCTTTTATGCTTTTGCGCTTTTTATCTCTAAAGCAATCAATGATGATATTATACACCTCTTATTCCGATTTGTCAAGGGGGACAGCGAAATTTTTTCAGGGAACCTCTAAAAATCGGTTTGAAAAGGGAAAATGGGTAGAGTGCGCCGAATGCGATGAAAGCCGACGAAGTAAGGCTGTATGCCTTACGAGGAGGTTTGAAGAAGCAGTCGGTGTGCTATACACATTTTCACTCAAACAAGGTTTTTAGAGGTGACCTTCAGAATATTCTGCGGCTGAAACACAAATGAGGCCGAATTACTCAGCCTCATTTGCAGCAGTCGAAAATCCATAAACTTGTGCGCAAAGCTATAAGCCTCATTCACAAATTCATTACTCCGCGTAGTCGGTGTCGAGCCCTGCCTTGACCAGCTCGTTCTGCTCCGCTTCAAGCGCCAGTACCTGCTGGCGCTGTATATCCTCGTGCACGGACAGCATCGGCTCAACGTCCATGCGGCGCACGTGGCGGTCTATGTAGTTCTTCGTGCACTTGTAGACCATCGGCGACAGCACCAGAACGCCTATCAGGTTCGGGATCATCATCATTCCGTTGAACGTATCGGAAAGCTCCCAGGCGAGGTTCTCGCCCATTGTCGCGCCGCCGAATATAGCCAGAACGAAAACGATCTTGTAGAACAGCGTGGCCTTTGTCCCGAAAAGGTACTCGAACGCCTTGGTGCCGTAGTGGCTCCAGCCGAGGGAAGTGGAGAACGCGAACAGCAGCAGCGCGATCGCAACGAAATAACGTCCGAATTCGCCGAAGTTCGCCTGGAACGCAACGCCCACTATGGAGCCAGTCTGGTTCTCAAGGTACGCGAACTCCTCCGCGAGCCTGCCCGTCTGGAGGTCGAACAGACCGGAAGAAAGGATCGTGAACGCAGTCAGCGAGCAGACAACGATAGTGTCGGTGAACACGCTGAAGATTCCCCACATTCCCTGGCTGACCGGCTCCTTGACGTTGGAGTTGCAGTGCACCATTACCGAGGAGCCGAGACCCGCTTCGTTAGAGAACACGCCGCGCTTCATGCCCATCTCTATCGCCATCTTGACGCCCTGACCCACCAGACCGCCGACGACAGCCTCCATGCCGAACGCGCTCCTGAAAATAGAGGAGAACACCGCGCCGAACTGGTCGATATGCATAACGCAGACGCCGACAGTTCCCAGCAGGTAGACGATCACCATTATCGGAACGATCTTCTCTGTAACCAGCGCGATCCGCTTGATACCGCCGATAACAACGAGAGCCGCAATGATCATCAGCACGATGCCGGTGATCCAGTTCGGGATGCCGAATGTGCTGTTCATGTTGGTGGATATGGTGTTGATCTGGGTCATGTTGCCGATTCCGAAGGAAGCGAACAGGCAGAATACGCAGAACAGCACGGCAAGCACGGAGCCTAAAACCCTGCAGTGCTTCTTTGCACCGAGACCGTACTTGAGGTAGTACATCGCGCCGCCGCTCCACTCGCCTTCCCTGTTCTTGACGCGGTAGAGAATACCCAGCACGTTCTCTGCGAAGTTGGTCATCATTCCGAAGAACGCCATGATCCACATCCAGAACACCGCGCCGGGACCTCCGGTGACGATTGCGGAAGCCACGCCCGCAATATTACCGGTCCCGACCGTTGAGGCGAGCGCCGCGCATACGCTCTGGAACTGGGATATCTGCTTGTCCTTTGTGTGCGCCGTGACCTTTCTGTCCTTGAATACCGCGCCGATGGTGCATCTGAACCACCTTCCGATGTGCGATATCTGGAAGAATTTCGTAAGCACCGACATCAGCACTCCGACGAACAGCAGCAGGATAAGAGCCGGCCAGCCCCATACGACGCCGCTGACCGCGTCGTTTACAGTCTTTACGACTCCGAGGAAGCCGCCGTCATCTGCCGCAGTCTCCGCCGCAGAAATAAGTAACAGATCCATAAATAAAAAACTCCTGTATAAATTTCGTCAATAATATCTATTATACACTATATAGAGTAAAAAATCAAACCCTCCCCGCATGGCAATTTGCACAAAATTTCATGTGAAACATTACATTTCCAGATAAAAACACCGCTTTTGTATCGTCAGATTGTAAATATAACTAAAAAAAATAGTAATATCGCACAAAATCATCAATCCGTTGTTGCAAATAACACGCGATTTATGATATACTTATTTAAAATAGTCATAGTATGCCTGTTTGAACCAAACAGGACAAAGGAGAAATCGCCTTGAAAAAATCCCGTCCTCTGATCGGAATAATCGCCGCTGAAGCGGAATATGTATTCTTCTCAAACGCGCTGAACACAATTCAGAAAGAGCTTTTTGCCGCCAACATGGACGCCGCGGTATTCTCGTCCCTGATGATGTCCGGCAACGCTGAATTCGACGCGGCTGAAAACTCCGTATACGACCTTGTGGACTTTGACCTCCTAGACGGCATTATCATATTCTCCTCCAGCATTAACGACGTTACCTCGCGGGAACGCCTTATCGCACGCATAAAAAGCGATTTCAAGGGTCCTGTCGTTTCGTTCGACAGCCAGGTGGACGGCTTCGCCAACTGCCTTTACAACTACGAACCAGTAGCCGACATGATGGTCAGCCACATCATGGATCACCACGGCTGCAAGGTCATCGACTTCGTGGGCGGACCGAAGGACGAATTCCACGACTCCATTGAGCGCTACTTCGTGAAGGCCATGAAAAAGCGCGGCTATGATATCCCAAAAGAACGCATACACCACGGAATCGACTGGGTTTACGACTTTTCCGGCATTGCCGGCGAGATAATCAGCAACGGCATGCCGGAAGCGATAATGTGCTGCTCCGACCTTACCGCAGTACAGCTCATCGAATCGCTGTCGAACCGCGGCGTAAATATCCCGGACGACGTGCTGATCACCGGCTTCAATCAGAAGGAGCCGTACGGCGCGAATTATCTTAACATCACCTCCGCGCTGCGCGACCCTGTTACTCTTGCGAAAAACGCCGCGCACTACATAATCGCGAAAGTCACCGGCGGGGTATACCAGGCGCATTCCGACGACAACTGCGCACAGTTCCGCGTCGGAATGACCTGCGGCTGCTGCCCCCCCAACCTCGGAGGGCTGTGCCACGCCTTCGCTGCTGAAATGACCAGCCTGCAGGGCAACGAAATGGATTCCTACTACAACTTCATGTCAGAGGAGCTAATCGGCGCGGATACGTTCTACGACTACCTCTGGAAGGTGGACTGGTACACGCATTTCCTCGGGGATTTCACCGGATTCTGGCTTTGTCTCAATAACCAGGTAATGCACAACGAAGCCCCCGAACCGGGCTTCACCGACCGGATCAACCTCGCGTACAAGCGCACCTCCGCAGGAAGCACCGTCGACCTCATGGCGAAGTTCCCGCGCGATATGCTGCTTCCCGAGATTTTCGAGGAGCGCAGCCGCCCGTCGGCGTTCATCTTCACGACCCTCCACTTCATTGGAGTTAACTACGGCTACGTCGTGCTTTCCTACGGCGAGAGCGGAAAGGTCTACAGCCGGAATTACGTCAAGTGGCTCAGGACAATAAGCTGCGCCCTTGAGAAGCAGCGCCGGCACATTCTCTACAACGACGCCGTTACCGACGCGCAGGTGCGCGATTCCCTCACGGGTCTGCTGAATATGCGCGGCTACGTCCGCATCATGACGGAGCGCTGCGGCAAGTTCAACGACCCGAAGAAGCTGCTGCGCATAATCTCCATCGACGTTGAGAACCTCCGCGGCATAAACGACACCTACGGCTACGCGGAGGGCGACAAGGTGCTTCAGGCCCTCGGCGTTGCGCTTTCCGGCGCTGCCGGAGAAAACGACATCGTAGTAAGGGTAAGCGGCGACGAGTTCTTCATTGCCGGAGTTATCGACGAAGGCTCCTTCGACGATGTTCCGTCGAGGCTCAGCAGCGTTGTGGACTCCATAAACCACCACAACCAGGAATATGGCGTGAATATCTACACCGCGTCGATCTCCGCGCCTCTCACAGACCGCTCCGTGCTCGACAAGCTGCCCTACGAGGCGGCGTACCAGCGCACCCTCACCAAGGATAACCACACCAAAATGCACAAGACCGCGGACGTTTCCGCCGAGACTTTCGACCCGGAGGAGCGCCAGCAGGTCGTACGGCTGCTTAACGAGAACCTGTTCTCATATAATTTCCAGCCCATCGTCAGCGCGAAGGACGGAAGCGTTTTCGCGTACGAGGCGCTCATGCGGTCCGGCGAAGAATTCCGGCTGTCTCCGCTCACGATACTCAGCCATGCCGAGGCTCTCGACAGACTCCAGGACGTGGAGAAGTGCACGATGTTCAATACTCTGCGCTTCGCAAAGGAAAACCAGCGCCTGCTTGCGGGGAAGCTCCTTTTTATCAACAGCATACCGGCATGCACGCTTCCGGACGCCGATTTTGAGCAGCTATATCAGCTTTACGGCGATATCATGCAGAATATCGTCGTGGAGTTCACCGAGCAGACCGAGGCAAGCTCCAGCCAGTTAAAGACGCTGCTTGAGCGCAGCCAGCGCTGCGGATTCAAGGTCGCGATAGACGATTACGGAACGGGATATTCCAACATCAGCAACCTGCTGACATTCATGCCCAACGTCGTGAAGATAGACCGCAGCCTTATCATGAATATCCACAAGGATAAGCGCAAGAAGCACTTCACGCGCAACATCATCGACTACGCCCACGACAACAACTTCATGGCTCTCGCAGAGGGCGTGGAACTCACCGAGGAGCTTCAGACCGTTATCGGCATGGGCGTCGACCTTATCCAGGGCTACTATACCGCGAAGCCCTCTGCGGATATCGTTCAGGAGATAAATCCGGACATCGCGGAGGAGATACAGGAATACAACCGCCAGTCCGAGAACCGCCGCACCCGCAAGACCTACTTCACCGGCGACGAGCGCGAGATATCCCTCATGGCGCTTGACCTGGACAGCTACACGGATATCATCGTCAACAAGATGGAGTACACCCTGACCGGAAACAAGAACTACACCTCCGAAATGGCAATACGCGCCAAGGACAACATCGACTGCCGCCTGAACCTCGTAGACATCAATGTGCATAACGAGAACGCGGGCGCTTCGATAACGGTGGGTCAGAACAGCACCATGACGCTGAACATCATCGGCACGGCAACGCTGACCGGCGGGATTTATGTCCCGGCTGGCTCCACGCTGAAAATAATCGGCGACGGCACGCTCAGGATAAACTCCGCAAGCAGCCAGACCTACGCCATCGGCTCCGGCTTTACAATGCCGTACGGCAATATCGACATCTGCATGAACGGCGGTCTTTATATCCACCTTGACGGCGAAAAGAGCGTGGCGATAGGCGGCAGAACCAACGACGGCAGCTCATATATCAGGATACGCTGCAAGGAACTCGTCATCGAGCAGATGGGCAAGAAAACCCTCGGCATAGGCAGCCTGCTCTCCGGCGCAGACGTGGATATAGACGACTCCCGCGTGTTCATCGAGCACCATTCAAAAACCGGGCTTGGCATCGGAAGCTTCAGCGACCCGTGCAGAGTAAGCATCAAAAACGGCTGCGCTGACTTCAAGATGTCCGGCGATAAGGTAGGAGGTATCGCGTCGTTCAACTCCTGCGGCGGCAGCATCCAAATGTCTGACGTGCGCATCTCCACCGAGTTCAAGGCGAAGGAGATACTAGGTATCGGCGCCGATAAGAACTTCGGCGAGATCATAATGAACGACTGCACGTTCGATTCCCTTATCGAGGGAGCGGAATCAGTCGCGTTTGGCTCCGCCGACTGCGAGGGCACTCTCACGATGTCCATGTGCAGCGGTACTATCACGGTGCGCTCCGGAATCAAGACCCTGCTCGGCGTCAAACCTGAGAATCTTATTTCGGATCACTGCATAGGTCTGAAGTTTGTCGAGGATCAGTAAAATCATATTGAAATTCGGCTGTCAATAAAGTCAATTCCTGCACGGCAAACCGCTTTCACAATATAGGAGAATGGGTAAATAATATGCGCTTCCGCACAGTTACTTTGTGCGGAAGCGCTTTTATTTCAGAGAGTTTAACGTCTGCGCACGTGTGACATCTTCGGGTCTGACCTTATGGCGGTTCACGCCGCCTCAACCAGAGGAGCAGACGCCCGCTTCGCTACGATGCTACGACGCTCTGACGCTCCGAATTGATGGCTCCTGAAAGTTTACCCCGCACAAATCTATTCTCCGCACAAAAAAAGACCGCTCTCCCGAGCGGTCTTTCTTATTACTCAGATCAGATGAACGCGTAATTTGACTTACCGTTCTTCTTAACGGAATACATCGCGTCATCAGCCTTACCGATGATATACTCAACACGGGTGTTGTAGTCGTCCTTTATCATCGAAATACCGATGGACACGCTCACGGTCAGGTGAACTCCGTCGCACTCGAAGCCTTCTTCGAGCTTGGAGATGATATCCTGCGCAGCCCTTGTCGGGTCGTTTATCTCCGCGTTGCGAATGCATGCGATGAACTCGTCGCCGCCGTAACGTCCTGCGAAGCCGAACTCGTTCACAGTGCCCTTTATGGTGCGTGCAACGAACTTCAGCACCTGGTCGCCGGTCGCGTGGCTGTACTGGTCGTTGTAGTGCTTGAAGTCGTCTACGTCGATGAACAGAACCGCCATCTCGGATTTACGCGCTTCGGAAAGGGTGATCTCGTTGTCAATCTGGCTCTCGATGGTCTCACGGTTGTAAAGCTCGGTGAGGGCGTCGAAGCTTGCACGTGTCGTGAGCTGCTGCTCGCTCTTCTTCGCACGGTCGATATCCAGGATAACGCCGACGATCTTCAGCGGGTTGCCTTCCTTGTCGCGGAGGGTCGCAGTTCTGATAAGAACCCAGATGTAGTCGCCGTAGATGTTCTTCATACGGTACTCGTTGTGCTTGAACTCCTCGCCTCTGCCCAGAGCCTCGAGGTCCTGCTTGTAGCGTTCTGCGTCCTCCTCGTGGAGCTTAGCCTTTAACAGGAAGCTGTCACCGAAGTGGTCGGACGGAGCACGGTAGCTGAACTTCTTGTTGAAGTTGTTGGAGAAGAACACTTCGTTGGTTTTGAAATTCCACTCGAAGATGATGTTATCGGACATCTCCGTAATGGTGCGATATCTGTCCTCGCTGACAACGATCTCGTCAAGCAGGTTGTTGAACGCACGGGACATCTGTCCGTACTCGTTGTTGCTGACCTCGTTCGGGATACGCGCCTCGTGGTCGCCGCGGCGTACCTTTACAAGGGTCTCCTCGATGGTCTTGAGCGGTCTTGTTACAAGAATGGATACGACGACAGCGCCTGCAATTGCAACAATGGAGATAAGTACGCATGCCACAACTATGCCGTTGCCCGCGGGCAGCGAGAAGGAATTTGCATTGCCGTTCACAGGGCAGCTTGCGATCGCGATAAGTCCGTTTTCGCCGCCGACCTTGACCATTGCGGCGTACCACTTATCAGAGGAACCGTTTGCCGGAGAGTACTCGATTATCTCAGGCTCCGCGCCGTCAGTCAGGCTGTCGATCCTGCTCTTGAAAACATCGGAGGGGTACTCATAATAAAGGTTTACCTTGAAGTTATCAACGATATTGTAATTGTGATTGGGGGAAGAATCCGCAACAGTCACAGAACCGTTGTAGAACGTGCTTCCACCGGACGCGCTGTAAAGGAAGCCCTTGCCGGACAGCTTGTAGCTGATAAGCAGGGTCGCGCCGCCCTGATGCTTCTTGTAGAACATCGTGGGGTTGGTTCCGCCGCCGGTGGCCTCGGGATTGATTATCGCATTGTAGTAGAGAGCGCCGTCCGCGTAGCTGTCATAAGCGCTGAAATTGTCGATGACCTGACCGATCTTTCCGGTGCTTCCGCAGAAGATCTTGCCGTCCTTGTCCACCAGAGAGATGGAATCTATCTCAGGATTCTCGTTTGCAAACTGCACAAGGTAATTCCCGACATAATCCGAGGTTTTCTGGCTCTTGATCACGTCCTGTACCTCGGTGTTCTTCAGAATGGTCTCCGCCTGCTTATCCACCGTGTCGAGGTAGGTCTGCAGCGTGTAGCGCTCGTTCTCTGCCACCTCGATTAAAGTATCTCTGAACTGCTTGTCGCCGTCAGAAGAAAGCAATGTGTTTGCGAACACCGTGTAGATCACCATCGGCAGTATCGCGAACAGCATGGCGCTGATCATCAGCATGGTTCTGATCTTCATATATACTCCCCGTTTCTGTTCTGCAAGAGCAGATTATTTCCGCATTCAGCCGTGCGACAGACACAGCTATTTAGTATCAGTATAACACATAAATTCGTTTCTGTAAACACTTTGACAATAATAATTTATCATTGTCCGGCATTTTTATTAAACCTGCACAAATCGCCCGAAATTATTTTGTTCACAATATGGAGAGATAAAAAAACTATTGCTTATGTTTCAAAAATGTGGTATAATGTTTATAATAATGTGATACGTGCGGACGTATTCCGGAGGGTAGAACTATGGAAAATGTTGTATTAAAGGCGAACCGGTATCGAATAGTAGACAACAGCGCATTCGAAATGCCGCTCCCGCTGAAATTCACTGTGTGGAAGTGCGAAGCGCCGATATGCGAATATCTCGTTTCAGAGGACGAGGAGGTATCCTATACCATCATCACCCGCTTCAAGGAGCTGATGATAACAACGATACACCGTCCCCTCGACATTTCGGACATTTACTACTTGTTCTCGTGCCGTGTTTTTCAGGACAAGACGCCCTATACATACCCTATCCTCGACAGAATGGGAATTGAAAAATACAACGTCTACAACATACTCAGGCGTACCCACGGAATCACTCCCTACGACGACTACTGGATAAGATTCGACGGCGAGACCACAACTTTCGAGCAGGCGTGCGGCGAGTTCGACAAATACCTCATCGCGCCGGAAGCACAGCCGGTTCCGATGATATCCTACCCCAGCGGGGAATACCGCCGGGGACGTTCCAAGCGTGCGACAAAGCAGCCGGAAGCGGACGTGAGCAGCATTCTGAATCAGCATAAGGTGGACGTCGCAAGCATTATGGAGGAGTCCAAAACCCCGGAGGCTATCGCTCCCGAAACCTCCTATGCGCCCGCTCCCGAGGTGGAGAACAACAAGATGTCGCAGGACGACATCGAAGCGCTGCTCCGCTCGGCAGGCATAAGCGACTCCCCCGCTCCCGAACCGGTTTCGGACATACAGGTCGACCCGGCAACCCGCTCCGAGGAGGAGTCCTCCGGCGGCGTAATGTCGCAGGACGAAGTGCAGAGAATGCTAGACGAAATGAACATGTCCGGCGGCAGTGAAAAGCCTGCGGAATCTGCGGAACCTTCGGGAGCGCGCGGGCGAACCCGGGGACCCCTGCCGACCCTGCCGAACCCGTCGAAACTCCGACCGAAGAAATCATCGAACCTGCGGAGCCTTCCGGAGGCAAAATGTCCCAGGACGACATAGAGAAACTGCTCGCGGCGGCACTCGACGGCAATGATGATTCCGATTCTGATGAACCCGAGATAGTCGAGAACAACGCTCCGGAAGCTCCGGTAAACGACGAGCCTGCGCCTGCTGAATCCCCCGCACCATCCGGCGG
>OGQB01003148.1_pt1 | contig 11023 bp, 9 predicted proteins | sample 1553071 | NCBI WGS metagenome assembly OGQB01 (sample SAMEA2580284, study PRJEB22360) | human gut metagenome | biome: human gut; feature: human-associated habitat; material: faeces | place: Denmark | collected 2008/2010
CTCGGCGCGAGAATGTGCCAAGGCACATTCTTTTATCCATGGACGTTTCATTCCACCGTTACAGATTTTGCGAGGTTTCTGGGCTTATCGACATCCAGACCGCGTCCGAGAGAAACGTAGTAGGCAAACAGTTGCAGCGGGATGATAGCAAGGGATCCGGCAAACAGGTTTTGGGTTTCCGGGATATAGAGGACGTAGTCGGCATATTTTTCGATGTCCGGATGCTTTTTGGTGCTCAGTGCCATCACGAAGGCACCGCGAGTTTTTACCTCGATCATGTTGCTGACTGTTTTCGGATAAAGGGCATCCTGAGTAGCCAGGGCAACCACGAGGGTACCTTCCTCCATCAGGGAAATTGTGCCATGCTTTAATTCTCCGGCAGCGTAGGCTTCGGAGTGGATATAGGAAATTTCCTTTAGCTTCAGGGATCCTTCCATGGAAATCGCATAATCGATACCCCGTCCCATGAAGAAGATGTGCTCTGTCGCAAGGTAGTGGTTTGCAAAGAACTGAATTTTTTCTTTCTGAGAAAGAAGTCCTTCTATCTGGTCAGGCAGCTGCTTTAGGGCAGTCAGTAAGGTCTGGAAGGTATCCGGTGTAATGGCGGAACGGATTTGGGCAAATTTTAAGGCAAGCAGATAAAACACCGCAAGCTGGCAGCTGTAGGCTTTTGTTGTTGCAACGGAGATTTCAGGACCTGCCCAGGTGTAGAGCACTGCATCAGATTCGCGGGCGATGGAACTGCCGACAACATTGACAATGGAAAGAACCTTGCAGCCATGGGCCTTTGCGTCACGGAGAGCAGCAAGGGAATCGGCGGTTTCACCGCTTTGGCTGACAATGATGACGAGGGAGTTTTCCTGATAGATCGGATTTCGATAGCGAAATTCGCTGGCAAGATCGGTTTCAACCGGAATGCGGGCCAGCTCTTCGATCACGTATTTTCCGGCTGCACCGGTATGATAGGCAGAGCCGCAGGCAACGATGGATATTTTCCGGAGATTTTTAATCTCCTCGTCGGTCATACCGATTTCGCCCAGATCGATTTCATTCTCGTGAATGCGGGGAGAAATCGTGTCACGGACAGCCTTTGGCTGCTCGTGGATTTCCTTGAGCATAAAGTGTTCGTAGCCACCTTTTTCGGCAGCGTGGATATCCCAGTCGATGGTGACGGGCTGTTTTTCAATGGGTTCGCCGTCAATATTGCAGAAGCGCGTGTGCTCATTGGAAAGGCAGACGATTTCTTCATTTTCCACATAATAAACTGTCCGGGTATACTGCAGGATGGCGGGAACGTCGGAGGCAATGAATTTTCCGGTATCGTTTATGCCAACGATCAGCGGGCTGTCCTTGCGGGCGGCGTAGATGTGATGCGGATGATCTAAAAACATGATGCCGAGAGCATAGGAGCCCTCTACGCGGTGCATGACCTTTTCAATCGCTTCGACCGGATCGCCGCGGTAATATTCAGTCAGCATGTGTGCAAGCACCTCCGTATCTGTTTCAGATACAAACCGATAGCCTTTCTTTTCCAGACGCTGTTTGAGCTTTTCATAGTTTTCGATGATGCCGTTGTGGACGACAGCAATGGTATGCTCCTCGTTCATATGGGGATGGGCATTTGTGTCAGAGGGACAGCCATGTGTCGCCCAGCGGGTGTGACCGATGCCGCAAAAACCGGGCAGCAATGTGCCGTGGTTTATTTTTTCATCCAGAACGCGAAGCCTGCCGACTGCTTTTTCCATATGGATTTTTTGACCATCAAAAACAGCGATTCCGGCAGAGTCATAGCCTCTGTATTCCAGCTTGGAAAGCCCATCCAAAATGATGGGGGCCGCCTGCTGTTTTCCGATATAACCTGCAATTCCACACATGATTTTTTCCTCCTTGTGCCATAAAAAGAGGCGCAGTTATCCTGTCTGTGGATAAAAGCGCCGTTGCTTCTCTACATATCTTATGCCTGTCGATTATTTTTCAGGTAGAAAAGATCGAAGATCCGACAAACATATTGTTCAGTATATATAATTCGAAGAAAAATGTCAAGTTTTTGGTGTATAGAATAAGATTTTTGGTGTATATAAAATCCAAATGCCGTGGACAAATGAGAACAATCGGGGAGATCGCGTCGCTTGATGCAGGGGGTGGATTATGGTAAGATGGGGATACAGCATTGTACAGTATGAGGAGAAGTGACAAATGAGCTACATTACAACCTACACCGGAAAACATTTTGACCCGATACAACCGGAGCCGGGGTTATTTGATTTAACGGATATTTCCCATGCGCTGTCGCTTTTGTGCCGCGGCAACGGACACATGAAACATTTTTATTCCGTGGCGCAGCACAGCATCGCATGTGCGGAGGAGGCGAAGGCACGCGGATATTCGGCAAGGGTGCAGCTTGGCTGTCTTTTACACGATGCGAGTGAGGCATATCTGTCGGATGTGACCAGACCGGTAAAAAAAGACCTGGACTATTATCTAAAAGTGGAAGCGCTGCTTCAGGATCGTCTGTGGGCGTTTTTTATTCCGGGACGGGTTTTGAGCGAAGAAGAACGCGGACAGATTTTTGAGATTGATGACGCGATGCTTTCCTGGGAGTTTAGGGAGCTGATGGCGGAAGAACTCGGGGATGGCTGGAAGCAGTTAAAAACTGTGCCGGATTGCTCCTTTGCAGGAATGGAAGATGTGGAAAAGCGGTTTAGCGTCTGGTATCGGGACACGATCGGGCAGGGGAAAAGAAAATGAAAAAATTACTGGTGCTGTTTCCTGGCGTCGGCTATTCAACCGCACGTCCGCTGTTATATTATGCGAAACGGATGGGACAGGAAAAGGGCTACGAAGTTCTGGAACTGGAATATAGACGGATGCCGGAGCATCCGTTTGACAATTTAAAAGAGACTGCCAAAACAGTTTGCGCTTGCGCAGAAGCATGGGCGGAACATGTGGATTGGGAAAAATATGATCAAATTGCGTTTGTTTCAAAAAGTGTAGGAACCGTGGCGGCGGGTTTCCTGACCCGAAGATTGGCAGAAACAGGCGGATGTGTGCAGATCGTCAACCTTTTCCTCACGCCGATTGAGCCGACGCTTAAATATCTGACCGAAGCAAAAAACGGCACAAAAATGGGTTCGTCCCAGATCGTCTTTTCCGGCACAGCGGATCAGTGGATGGAGCCGGAACTGCTGGCAGATTTTTGCAGGAAGCATGGAATCGAGCATCACGCTTATGCAGGAGGAAATCATTCGATCGAAACAGGGCATGTGCTGCGGGATGTGGAGATTGCAAAAGAAATCGTGGGATTCTATGAGAAGTTGCTGTAAGCCGACGCTGCGGGCAAAGGGTACAGGCTGGGAAAGCGAATACATGGATCGAACTGCAGCGAGGTATTGCCTTGTGATTCTGCAGAAAAATTTGATATGGGAGGAAAGCAGAAAGCGCTGTGCAGCCGAAGTATGAGAAAAACTTCGGTTGCGCAGCGCTTTTTATTCATGACAATAGAATGCTCGCAGAGCGTGCATTCTATTGTTGATATTCTACAAACGTCCCTGTTACTTCTGCGGCGCAGATGCAACGGCTACCTTGGAGTCCGCAGTGCCGTAGTACATGTAATAGCGTCCGTGGAAGCTGACAAGACCCTCCAAAAAGCAGGTCGGCATGACCTGTCCTTCCAGCTCAAAGGATTCAGACGGGCTGATGAAGGGACGGGTGGTGCGTGCGATCAGACAGGTCGGATTTTCGGGATCGATCAGGAGCTGACCGCCCTGATACATAGTGTCATGTCCCCCGAGACGTTCCGGGTTGTTACCCTTGCCGTTGTAGATTAAAACGATACCGGCATCTGTCAGGATTGCCTGAGGGCCCGGCTCGCACAGAAATTCATCATAGTTGCCGACTCTGGGGCGGATGATGGGAAGCAGGACTCTTGCAACTTCATCGTTATCCTTGCAGCGGGAATCGTGCTGGCTGAAGGAATGGGACGGGTCTGCACCATCTGCAAGAAATTCCACCGGTGTCCAGTGGATCAGATCATCGGAGGTGGCAGCATAAATGTCACTTTCTCCCCAGTACATCCAGTAGGTTTCTTTGAGCTTGACCGGATAAAAGTGGTCACCCTCCTGCCTGCAGACAACTGCGCCGGATTTTGACCAGAGGTTTTTATATTTCCCATTCATTGCATCCTTGAAGATCGGTCCGTGCTTTTTCCAGTGGACGAGATCGGTGCTTTCTGCGCAGCAGAGCAGTGCAACTTTTCCGTTATAGGAAGTATAGTAGAGAAAATATCTTCCGTCCTTTGTTTCTACAATACGGGGATCCTCGCAGCCGCCCTCCCATTCATAGACGGAAAATTCGTCCTTTTCGGGATACAGGACGGGCTCCGGCATGGTGGTAAAATGCAGCCCGTCGTCGCTGACTGCCAGACCGATGCGAGAGGTTCCTGCATATTTTCCCTCGTGATCTTCTGCGCGGTAAAGCAGGTAAACGCGGTCATCCTTTACGACGGCCGCAGGATTAAATACATCCTTTGCTTCCCAGCCGAGTTCCTTTTCCTGAACCGGGCAGAAAAAACGGGATACTGCATTGGGAACCAGACAGGGATTGGCTTCGGCAGCCTTTTCAAAAGGACCGAGCATCCAGGAATATTCTTTTGTCATTGGTAAGTCCTCCTTTTTATAGGGAAAACAGATCGCAGCGTGCGGTGTTTCCCCGGATTGTGATATTCCCCCAAGAGCGTTAAAGGCTATTTACGCTGACTATAGCATAGGAGAAGGGAAAAGTCTGTGTAGAAAATGTCAGAAAGGGGGAAAAGGAATGTGATTTTCTGGAGTCTTATAGTTGCGAGATGGATGATGAAACAATAGAATGCATGCTCTGCGAGCATGCTGTTGTCATGAATAAAAATCCCGGACTCCTGTGATTTGGAACAGGAGTCCGGGATTTTTTATACGACATGCTGCCGTGTTTATGGATTGTTTTGCTGTGTTATCATTCTACATCCTGCAGTGCAGCGGTATTTTCTTCGCCGGTGCGAACCTTTACGACTCTGTCAACATTGTATACAAAAATCTTGCCATCGCCGATGTGACCGGTAAAGAGTACCTTCTTTGCAGTTGCAATGACGGAATCAACAGGGATCTTGCTGACGACAACCTCGATCTTTACCTTAGGCAGCAGGGTTGCATCGATTTCTGCACCACGATACATTTCGCCTGCACCCTTCTGGATGCCGCAGCCCATTACCTGTGTCATGGTCATACCGGTTACACCAAGGTCGTTTAATGCAGTCTTCAGTGCTTCGAAGCGAGACAGCTTTGCAATGATGACAACCTTGTAAATGCCGCTTGCAGAAGCGGTGATCGGAGCTTCCACAACCTTGACAGCTGCATCCTTCTGGAACTCGGAAGCCTTGTCGTAATCCGAAACACCGAGATCGGTGTTTTCGTTGACATCCATTGTCATGGTGTTGGAGATATCCATGATGGAGAAGCCGGCATATGCGGATGGAAGACCATGTTCTTTTGCATCAAGACCAATAATTTCCTCTTCTTCGGAAACACGAAGACCGAAAATCTTTTTGATAATAATAAATGTAATTGTGATGGTTACAGCAGTCCATGCGATGGTAGCGAACATGCCAAGAAGCTGTAAACCAAGCTGTTTGAAGCCGCCGCCGTAGAAGAGACCTGCACCTGCGATCTGGTTTGCGCCGAAGCTTACACCATCACCGAAGCCTCTTGCAAAGGCAGGAGCGGAAGGAGTAGCGAAAAATCCGACTGCAACTGTGCCCCAGATACCGTTTAAGCAGTGTACTGCAACTGCTCCGACAGGATCATCCACATGGAGCTTGTAATCCAGAAACCATACGCCAAAGACAACCAGAACACCGGCAACTGCGCCGATTACGATGGAACCAAAAGCATCTACAACATCACAGCCTGCGGTAATGGCAACCAGACCGGCGAGGGAAGCATTTAAGCACATCGAAACATCAGGCTTGCCATATTTTACCCAGGTAAGGATCATGGTAACAACGGTTGCAATGGCGGGGGCGATGGTTGTAGTAACAAAGATGGAGCCGAGCTCTTCAACGGAGGTTGCAGCAGCACCGTTGAAGCCGTACCAGCCAAGCCACAGAATGAAAACGCCCAGTGCACCGATCGGAAGGTTATGTCCGGGAAATGCGTTTACCTTTGTTACTTTGCCTGCCTTATCCTTTACAAACTTACCGATACGGGGACCAAGCATTGCTGCACCGATCAGAGCGGAAATACCGCCGACCATGTGGATGACGCCGGAACCGGCGAAATCGTGGAACGGTGTGGAAAGCTGAGACAGCCAGCCGCCGCCCCATACCCAGTGTGTCTCGACCGGATAGATGACTGCCGAGATCACTGCGGAATAGATACAATAGGAAATGAACTTTGTACGTTCTGCCATGGCACCGGAAACAATCGTTGCCGCTGTTGCGCAGAATACCAGGTTGAATACGAAACTGGACCAGTCAAAGTTTGCATAGTCCGAGAAAATGTCGAAACCGGGCTTGCCGATGATGCCGACTAGATCTTCGCCGCACAGCAGACCGAAACCGATCAGAATGAATACCACTGTGCCGAGACAAAAGTCCATGAGGTTTTTCATAATAATGTTGCCGGCGTTCTTCGCTCTGGTGAAACCAGCCTCAACCATTGCAAAACCGCACTGCATAAAGAATACCAGTGCCGCACCGACCAGGAACCATATGCCGTAAACGTTATCGTTTATCAGACCTAAAATTGAATTTTGATCCATAAGAATGCACCTCTCCATGATGTGATATAGGGGAGAGCAGCGGTACCGTTCTGCTCTCGGTCTCTTCTGCGATTCTCCTTTTTTTCCTCGCAAAAAAGAAAACAGCAAAGGCTCTACGCATTTCTGCACAGCGCCTTTGCTGTTTGTGCTTTCAGTATAGCCGATTTTTTCCCGGTTGTCAAGGCTTTTGCACGGATTCTTGCAAATCAAGAAAAAATCGAAGTTTCACTTTGCAAAACGGAAAAATTTATCCGTTTTTCTTTTCCCCGAAGGAATCTGCCAGGATCTGGGCGGTTTTTGTCAGATACGGGACATCTGCCTGTGCCAGAGCGCCGGCATCGCAGGCTGCGGCAACTGCCGGATCCAGAGGAATACGCTCCAGAACAGGCACATTGGTGCTGTTGACTGCGTCATCTGAGCCGAACAGCGGAATTTCCTTGCCGCAGTCCGGACACTTGATAAAGCGCATATTTTCCACCATACCCAGCACCGGGATATCCATGCGCTGTGCCATGGAGACCGCTTTCTGTACGATCATGGAGACCAGAGACTGGGGTGTGGAAACGATAATGATGCCGTCCAGCGGCAGGCTCTGGAATACGGTCAGCGGCACATCGCCCGTCCCGGGAGGCATATCCACGAACATGAAGTCCACATCGCCCCAGGAGACCTCTTCCCAGAACTGCTTTACCACGCCGGAAATCACCGGACCACGCCAGAATACCGGGTCAGTCTCGTTTTCCAACAGCAGGTTCAGCGACATGACCTTTGTGCCGTCTGCGGCAATATAGGGCAGCAGGTTCTGCTCGTCGGTCTGGGCATGGTCGTGGATGCCGAAGATCTTCGGGATAGACGGTCCGGTAATATCGGCATCCAGGACAGCGGTCTCATAGCCGAGCCGGCGTGTCTGAATGGCGAGCAGGCTGGTCACCAGGGATTTTCCCACGCCGCCTTTTCCGCCGACAACACCGATCACTTTTTTGACACCCTTTGTATTGTTGATGGCACGTTCGTTCTGTTCTTTTTCCTGACATCCGCCGCTGGTGGCGCAGGAACTGCATTCATGATTGCAATCTGCCATGATTTTTTACGCTCCTTTTTGATGATTGTCCGCCTTGGCGGAACAACTTTATTATACCACATTTTGCGGTTTCTTGCAAGTCACTATGGAAAACAATAGATTCCCTTGTCCCTTTTCAAGGTGACTGGACAGCAATGTATGCTGAATGCACAAATGGATTGGATTTCTCTGAAACAGCAGCGGCATTATAATTCCGCATACGGCAGGGCATCCGCATCGCTTACGGTGAAAAACTGCATCTTCTCCCGGAGCGAATCCGCCAGCATTTGTAGGCGTTGTGCCGGTTCACCGGCAGGAATGTGGAAATTGTCCAGAATTTGTGGAAAGGACTCTGCCGGAACGAAGTCCCACGATTCCGGAGTCCGGTCGTCTCCGGTGAACAAAGGCAGATAGCTGCCCTTGCAGGGGATGCCGATGTCGTAGTTGTACAGGCTGCCAATCTTTCCCTGTGCCATTCCCAGCAGATGTCCGTATTTCAGACAGCCGATGGAGACGGTGCGGTCTGACCGGACGCAGAACCCGTCGCCGGAATCGCCTTTCATGCCGCTGTTGATATCCACGCTGAGGACAGCCGCACCGGACTGGTTGATCTGCTCCACGATATGCCGCATAGAAGGGCGCAGTTCTCCACGAAATCCTGTCCCCAGCAGGCAGTCTACAAGGATGTCCGTGTGGGAAAAGTCCACGCTGTCCGTGACGGGAATGCCCCGTTCTTCACACTTGGCGAAGAAATAACCGCCGTCCGGGGAAACTTTTTCGCTGGTGCGGACGATCCGGCAGGGGATGCCGTGCTGGCGGAGCAGGAGCGCCAGCACATAGCCGTCACCGGCGTTGTTGCCGCTGCCGGTGACGATGTCAATTTTGCCGTGCCAGTCCCAGCTCTGAAACAAGCCTAGCCCGGCACGGTACATCAGGGTCTTGCTGTCTGTGCCGCCGGCGATCTCTGCGGCATCGCTGGCACGCATGACGGCAACGGAAATGAGTTTTTCCATGAGAATTCCTCCGATTTCAAAAAAGGCAACGCCATTCCAAAGAACGGCATTGCCCTGTTTTTTGCTTTTATCTCGCTTACTGCAAGCCAGCCAGTGTGGTGAACTGTGCTTTCAGAGCCGGGTAGATCTCCCGGTACAGCTGGTAATAGGACTCATATACCGGAACATTTTCTTCCTGTGGTGTCTGAGTTTTGTCGGTCTTGACGATAGCGTCACAAGCCTCCGGCACACTGCTGTAAATGCCTGCGCCAACCGATGCCAGGATCGCTACGCCCAGAGACGGACCTTCCTTGGATGCCACTGTCTTGACCGGGCAGTTGTACAGGTCTGCCAGCATACTCCGCCACAGGGGAGATGTGCCGCCGCCGCCGCACGCCATCATGTCATCTACAGAGATTCCCATTTCCCGGAATACCTCTATGCAGTCACGCAGGGAATAGGTCACGCCCTCCAGAACGGCACGGAGCATATCCCGCTTGGTGTGCATTGCAGAAAGTCCGAAGAATACACCACGTGCATTGGGATCCAGGTGCGGTGTGCGCTCGCCCATGAGATACGGCAGATACAGCAGACGGTTTGCGCCAACCGGAACCTGTTCTGCCTCCTTGTCCATAAGGTAGTATTCGTCTACGCCCATGAGGGATGCGGTCTGCTTTTCTGCGGCGCAGAAGTTGTCACGGAACCATTTCAGCGACAGACCGGCGCCCTGGGTCACGCCCATCACGTGCCAGCTGTTGGGAACAGCCGCACAGCAGGTGTGTACTCTGCCCTTGGCATCCATTGCCATGGAAGAGGTGTGGGCGAATACCACGCCGGAAGTGCCGATGGTGGTGAACGCCTTGCCGTCTTTGACTACGCCGGTGCCTACCGCAGCGGCTGCATTGTCGCCGGCGCCGCCGACAACCACAGTTCCCTCGCACAGTCCCAGGGTGTCTGCCATTTCACGGGTCAGCCTGCCGGTCACTTCGCAGGATTCATAGACCTTGCCCAGCAGTGCCTTGTCGATCTGGAGCAGGTGCAGCAGTTCGTCTGACCAGCAGCGGTTTGCCACATCCAGCAGCTGCATTCCGGACGCATCCGAAACCTCGGTGGCATACTCGCCGGTGAGGATCAGACGCAGATAGTCCTTGGGCAGCAGGATGTGACGGCACTTTTCGTACACGTCCGGCTCGTTGTTCCGTACCCACAGGATCTTTGCGGCAGTCCAGCCGGTGAGCGCCGGGTTAGCGGTGATCTCCATCAGCTTTTCTCTGCCCACAACACGGTTCATTTCGTCCACTTCCGCAGCGGTGCGCTGGTCGCACCAGATGATGGACTTCCGCAGGACGTTGTTGTCCTTGTCCAGCATGACCAGACCGTGCATCTGTCCGGAAATACCGATGCCCTTGATCTCCTCCTTGGACACGCCGCTCTTGGTCACAACGGTCTGGATGGTGCGGATCATGGCATCCTTCCAGTCCGCCGGATCCTGTTCTGCATAGCCGTTTTTCGGCTGATACATGGGATATTCGATGGTGGCACTCGCCATAACGGTGCCGTCTTCCCGGAATAAAACTGTTTTTGTGCCGCTTGTGCCACAGTCTACGCCAATTACATAAGCCATAATACTGATTCCTTTCTATTTCACGCTGTTTACACGAGTTTTGCTGGTTTTATTTTAACAAAAAACAAGGTTTTTGTCAAGCATTCTTCTATGGGTATCGTATATTTTGAAAAGTTCAGATTTGTACGATTTTGATATTCCGAAATGACTTTCATTTTGTTTTGGAACACTTTTTGCAATGCGACTGGAATGGGAGACGGCGGAACGTGTGCTGGTGCATACACAGATTTTCCGGCAGCTGCATCTTGCATTTTTCGGCACAGTATGCTATAATAGACTCACCGTCCGGGGCGATGGCATCCGGGCGTGTGCATTTCAAAAAACGGAGCGTGAAACATATGCAGTATTCTTATACACCCCATGGCGTCTGTTCCCGTGCGATCCTCATTGACGCAGAGGACGGCATCGTCAATAAAGTGCAGTTCATCGGCGGATGCAGCGGCAACACCCAGGGCATCGCAGCCCTGGTAGAGGGAATGCCGCTGGATGAAGTGGTAAAGCGTCTGGAGGGCATCAAGTGCGGCAGCCGCCCGACCCCATGTGCGGGATGGTGCAGCT
>OGQB01003149.1_pt1 | contig 11019 bp, 10 predicted proteins | sample 1553071 | NCBI WGS metagenome assembly OGQB01 (sample SAMEA2580284, study PRJEB22360) | human gut metagenome | biome: human gut; feature: human-associated habitat; material: faeces | place: Denmark | collected 2008/2010
ATTATTCGGCAGCGGTGATTTTGGTTCTTTTATTAAACTTTTTTATCTTCTATTTTATGGGACGTGGTTCTCTTACGCCAAAGCAGGCGTACCATCAGAAGAAGAGAAAGATGGAATATAAGAAAAAAGCAGCACCCACACAGGAAAATGTACCAAGGCATCATTGTGTGATTTGTGGCAGAACAGATGTGGACTCTCCGCAGTTAGAGTTCCGTTACTGCTCCAAATGTGAGGGAAACTATGAGTATTGTTCAGAGCATTTATTTACCCATGAGCATGTGCATCATTAAAAGAAGGAAGGAATTGGAAAATGGAATTGTTTGGTATTGCGACAAATAGTGTACAAATGTTAGTGTTAGTAGCGGTTTTAACCGTGGCAGTTTTTGCTGTTTTGTATTTTGAAAAATTCCGCTATGAAGTAGAAGGAATTCGGATTTACCGCAAAGACAGCAAAAAGTCATGGACTAATCTACTGCTTGTATTAGCGGCAGCGCTGCTTGTAAAACTGATTTTTGCGGCAGCGTATGAAGGACATGGAACGGATATGACCTGCTTTAGTGCGTGGTCGGATATGATTTTTAAAGATGGATTCTGGAATTTCTATCATTCGGATTCTTTTACGGATTATCCGCCCGGATATATGGCAATGCTGTGGGGCATTGGGGCTCTGCGCAGCATCTTTAATCTGGATGTTGCAACGGGAGCCGGAAGATGTGTTATTAAACTGATTCCGATTTTGTTTGATCTTGGTGCAGGGGCATTGCTTTATAAGATAGCAAAGAGAAAATTTTCTGAAGGTTCTTCTCTTATTTTGTCAGCGACATACGTGCTCAGTCCGGTCGTTGTTCTGGATTCTTCGGCATGGGGACAGGTGGATGGTGTATTTACCTTTTTCCTGTTGCTTGTCTGCTATCTGTGCATGGAAGAAAAGCGTATTTTTGCGTATTTTGCTTTTGTTGCCGGAGTTCTTATCAAACCGCAGATGATTATGTTTGCTCCGCTTTTGATTTGGACAATTATTGAACAGGTTTTCTTAAAAGATTTTTCAAAAGAAAAAATGTTTCGGGATTTAGTAGGCGGCGTTTTAGCTCTTGTGGCAATGGTTGTATTTACCCTTCCGTTTGGTGTGGACAAAGTGTTCAGCCAGTATGTGAATACGTTGGGCTCGTATCCGTATGCGACGATTAATGCATACAATTTCTGGGCGTTGTTAGGACAGAACTGGCAGCCGCAGGCAAATTCGTTTTTAGGTGTGTCAGCAAGCTCGTGGGGAACACTCGCAATTTTAGTATCCGTTGCACTGAGTGCCGTGATTTTCTTCCGCTTAAAAGATGATAATTCCCGCTATTTTACAAGCATGGCGGTACTTCTTGCCAATATGTTTTTATTCTCAGTGCGTATGCATGAGAGATATTTATTCCCGGCAATTGTACTTATGTTGGCTGCCTTTTTGGTGAAGCCGACCAAACAGTTATTCTTTACTTATGTGGGATTTTCGGCTATTCACTTTTTGAATGTAGGTCATGTTTTGTGGGCGTATGTCGAGGAAAACGAAAATACGGCACCAAACGGACCGTTAATTGGAATTACGGCAGTCCTTACAATTTTAATGTTTGCTTATTTGATTTATGCTTCTTTTTCTGTTTCGGTTATGGAGGATTTAAAGGAGACAGCAGGAGGAAAGAAGAAAAAGCAGACGCTTCCGTATCTTGTGAAAAATCTGAAGGCAAAAGAGAAAGAGCCGGAAGAAGTTTATAAACAGCATATTCATGCGACAAGGAAAATGCCTAAATTTACAAAGTGGGATTATATTGTACTGTTTGGAATCCTTGTATTATACAGTGTATTTGCTTTTCATGACTTGGGTGATACCAAGGCACCGGAGACTTACTGGCAGCCGGAAAATGGCAATTCCCAGATTGTATTAGACCTTGGTAAAGCAAAAGATATCGGAATGATTTATACGTTCCTTGGAGCGAAGGAAGACCGTATGATGACACTTGAAATGTCAGAGGATGGGAAAAACTATGATTTGGTCGGCACGGTCAAAGCAACAAGTGTGTTCTGCTGGGATGCATTAAAGACTTGGGACAAAGAATCTCAGGAAGAGGGCGCGGATGATTATAATCTGGCAAAAGATTATCGTTATATCCGCCTAAGTGTTGATGAAGAACAGCTTTCTGATACCTTTATGCTGAATGAATTAGTGATTCTTGACAAAGACGGAAACTGGATGAAACCGGTCAATGCTTCTGAATATAAAAATCTGTTTGATGAGCAGGATTGTTTTGAGCCGCAGAGTGATTTGCCGGAGACTGTCTGGAAAGCTGAAAAAGCTGGAGAAACCGTGACTTTAGATTTGGGTGCAGATAGTTACTTTAGTATGCTGCGCGGCTACTCTACGGAGAAAGCAAATCAGCGGTTTGAAGTGGAAGTGGCAAAATCGGCAAATGACGGTGAGGAGCCACAGTATCAGAAAGTGGGAACGGTAGTCAGTGGTGAGGCTGATGGCTTTAGCAGACTTTTGGAGGAAAATCAGCAAAATGCCGATACTTATTCTTTTGCCAATGATTCGTACCGCTATATCCGTTTGACAACACTTTCGGATAATACAAGTTTGAATGAACTGGTACTGACGGATACGAATGGAAATACGGTGAAAATCCGTGACCATATTGGCGGAGATTCCTTGTTTGATGAACAGGATGGATACCGAAAGGCAATTACCTTTAGGAGCGGCACTTATTTTGATGAAATTTATCATGCGAGAACGGCTTATGAAATTGCGCATGGAATGAGCAATTATGAGTGGACACATCCGCCTCTTGGTAAAGTATTTATCAGTCTTGGCGTGCGCATGTTTGGCATGAATCCGTTTGGCTGGCGAATTATCGGTGTGCTGTTTGGAATCGGGATGATTCCGTTTATGTACTTCTTTGGCAGGCGTTTGTTCAAAAACCGCACGTGGGCGGCCGGTGCATTGACATTTTTGTTTACATTTGATTTTATGCATTTTACGCAGACAAGAATTGCTACGATTGATGTGTACGGAACATTCTTTATTATAGCAATGTTCTACTTTATGTATCAGTACAGCCAGACAAGTTTTTATGATACAAAATTGTGGAAGACCTTTATCCCACTTGGCTTAAGTGCAGTGATGATGGGACTTGGCTGTGCATCGAAATGGACGGCAGTATATGCGTCTGCCGGTCTTGCCGTGTTCTTCTTTGCCATTATGGGCTGGCGTATTTTTGAGTACCATCTGGCGAAGAAAAATCCGACGGGTGAAACCGAAGGAATTGCGCATAAACATATCATTGAAGTATTTAAGAAGAAACTTCTTTTAACACTTGGTTTCTGTGTGATTTTCTTTGTGTTTGTAGCAGGAACGATTTATGTTGCTTCCTATGTTCCATTTGAGGACAGCGCAAAAGATAACACCGAGCGCTTCTACGAAGTGACAGATGAAAATTACGAAGGATTTAAATGGGAAAATACATTTGCTTCCGGTCTTGTGGATACACTTCGCGACCACAGTGGAAATCCTGTGGCTGAGACGGTCGGAAAAATGTTGAATAATCAGCATGCTATGTATGAATACCACAGCAAACTGGAGGCTACCCATCCATGGCAGTCAAGCTGGTATGAGTGGCCGACGATGATACGACCGATGTACTATTACTGTCAGACTTTGCGGGATGGTATGAAAGAGGGTATCAGTGCCTTTGGTAACCCACTTGTATGGTGGGCAGGAATCCCGGCATTGATATTGATTCTTCTGCCATTTGGAAGAAGGCGTTCGAATAGACTTGGAAGCAAAACGTCACAATGGCTTCAGAGTATCGGCTGTGAATTCTTTGTGTTCCTTGCTTTGTGGAGTGTGTTTGTGAAACAGTCTTCAAGTAATGGAGGCGGTGATTCATGGAAGTTATATGGACCGTTCCTTATTGTGCTTGGCGTGGCGTCGGCTTTGTATATTGCTTACCAGCTTGTGACAAGGGGAGACAAAAAAGCCTTGTTTATGGTATTTGCCTATGCGGTTCAATTATTACCGTGGATTTTAGTGCCGCGCTGTACATTTGCCTATCACTATTTTCCAAGTGTGCCATTTGTCGCAATGATGATTGTGTACTGCATGGTGAAACTTGTGGATTCGGATAAAAAATGGTTTAAATGGTGTATGGTTTATCTGGCAGTTGCCTTTTTCCTGTTCTTAATCTTTTATCCGGTACTTTCCGGACAGCCGATCTATGAGCAGATGGCAAGAGATGGTCTGCGCTGGCTGGAAGGCTGGCAGCTTGTCAGCTAAACAAACGATAGAAAGAAGGATAAAAACGTGAGAAAACTGATTCAAGAGATTCATAATGGGAAAAATATAAAGGAAAATTTAAAACATTATGCGGATATTGCCGTAAAAACATATGTGGATTATGGAACGCTTGAAATGACTTTTTCTGCGTATTCGCTTTTGGAAGATGAAATACAGGTGTTAGATGCGGATGAGAAGGAGAAAATGCTCTCGCAGGTAAAACAGGCGATTGGCTGCTTGGTGGATGAGTCATGTGATTATGCAGCGCTTGGCGAAAAAATGAGTCATCTGCGGGATGAGATTACAGATAAAATGGATGTTTTAACTGCGTACACGGACCGCATGATTTGTTATGAATACGTGTTAAACCGTATGGAATTAAAATATCTTTCCAAGAAAGAATTGTCAGAGAAACTGGCAGCTTTTGAGGAAGAAGAGTACATGAAAATGTTAGAAGGGTATTTGTTTGGCAGTAAAGATCAAAAGGTGGCGCTTGATAAAATTCGTTTGATTATGGGACAGATTCCGGTTCATATGACAAAGAATAAACTGTTTGAGCGGATTGGTGAGGCGCTTACGTTGTATCAGGATGGCGACAAATCGGCACTGGATGGCTTTTTGTACATGGTGCGTACGAGTGCGATGTTGTATGAACCAAAGCAGGAAGAAAATCAGTTTCCGGAGATTTTAGAGGCTCTGCAAACGTTTGAACAGACCGATTTTGAGTCATTGGAGGGCGAGAAATACAATCAATTGGTATCGCTTTTGGAAAAGACAGCCAAAGAAATTCATGAGATTACGGACTTTTATTATGAAGTGCAAAATGTTGTGAATGGTGTGTATGCCATGGCACTGATTCTTCCTTACCGTGAGAAAATGAGCCGGATTGAAAAAGCGGGAAGAAACGTTTGGCAGGCATTGGCACAAGGAGAGTTAAAAGAAGAACTGTTAGTGCCGTTAGAGGGCAGTATCGAGGAGTGTGTTGAAAAATCCAGTCATTTGGAATCGATTTTATATGAAATCCGCAGTTCTTATAAGAAAGAATTAATGGAAACCGGTCTTGCCGGACAGTTCCACGATTTTGTATTAGTGGCAAATCTCTTGTCAGACAGTTTGTTTATTGACTTGTCAGTATCCGGTGAGGAAGAGGAAAAAGCAGACCTTTCCTATGTGAGAAAATGCACAGATGAATTAGTAAATGAACTTTCCGAGAAGTTAAGCCGGGTGTCAAAACCGGTGAAAAAAGCAATTATGGGACTTGTCCTTGAAAAACTGCCATTGACGTTCCAAAATTCGGATGAGGTACTTGATTATATCCGTGTTAATCTGATGGGGTGTCAGGACAAGGCTGAAAAATGTGTGGTACTTACGATGTTAGCAGACTTGATTCGTGAGGAGCAGGAGTGGACATAATATGATTTACTGGTATCAGAATTTATATATGGATGAAACCGTAGAAAAAAATCCGAAACGGTGCAGAAAACGGGTGGAAAAGCGGCGCCCATGGAAAAAGAGTTACGTCGTGCTTACCTTGGCGCAGAATGATAAGAATTTGTTTGAGATTATGCAGACGCGCCAGTTGTTTTTTCGCCGCTACCGTCATGTGGATATGTATGTAGTGGCACTGACTTCGGATTATGATGCCGCTGTCGAAATCCTGCAGCAGATTTTAGAAAAAGGATATCGTGAGAATCCGGAATATAACCCAAGGAACGTATTTGCCAAGAAGGAGTTTTATCCGGGTAGAAAGTAACAGAGAAAAGAGGTGTGCCTATGTGGATTTTTTTATTAATACTCAAATGGATTTTCATTATACTTGGCATACTTTTAGGACTTGTTTTACTATTTACGTCTCTTGTTTTATGTGTGCCGGTGCGCTACCGGGCAGCAGGGGATAACCGTGAAAAAATTCAGTATTCATTTAAGGTGAGCTGGCTTTTGTCTGTTGTTGCCGTGAAAAAGAAAAAAGATTCGGAGCAGATTGTTTTCTCTGTGTTTGGTATTCCGATAAAGAGAATGGGAAATGAAAAACCAGTAAAAAAAAACGTGGTGAAATCAGAGAAAGAAAAAGAGCCGGAACCATTACAGGATAACAAAGAAGAAACAGGCGAGCCGGTTTTGGCAGCGCAGGAAGAAAAAAAGGAACAAAGAAAGGACAAGAAGAAGAGAACTTTTTCCAGGACAAAAAAAGCGAAGAAAAAGAAAAACAAAAAAAACTTTTCATTTCAAGGGCTATCCAGTATAATGAAGTGTGTGAAACAAAACAAGAAACTTTTGAAACGGTTGTATCGGGAAATAAAAGAGCTGCTTAAGTATCTCGCACCGAAAAAGGTGAGAGGGACATTTGCATTTGGAACCGGCGACCCTTCATCGACGGGGCTTGTTACGGGTCTTATCAGTTTGTTCCCGATTGCTTATCAGGAGGACGTTTATGTTACACCGGACTTTGAGGAAAAAAGACTGGCTGCTGATTTTTTTGTAAAGGGCAGAATGAGGGTGATTTATTTTTTGCGGCTCTTTTTGAGACTGTATCAGGATAAAGAATTGAAACGAATGTGGAAACAGATTCATAGATTAAAAAAGGAGGCTTTTTAAAATGTCAGAAAATAATTTTACCAACACAGTAGAATCCCTGTTTAAGGGGATGGATGCATTTATCACAACAAAGACCGTAGTGGGAGACGCTGTGCGTTTTGACGATGGAACCATTGTACTTCCGCTTGTGGATGTGAGCTTTGGCGTTGCTGCTGGTGCATTTGCAAACGACACCGAAAAGAAAAACAACGGTGGCGGCGGTATGGGTGGTAAAATCCAGCCAAGTGCCGTGTTAGTAATTAAAGACGGAACGTCCAAACTTGTCAATGTGAAGAACCAGGACGGTATCACAAAGATTCTTGATATGGTACCGGATTTTGTTGACAAATTTGCCGGAAAGAAAAATAAAGAGCAGCCACACGATGCGGGAAAAGATGCGGAATAATCCGTAAGAATTGTGGAAATTTTAAAATTTGTAAAAAAATAAAAATTTTGCTTGCATTATAGTTGGAATTTTGCTAAAATATTCGTGTTGTCGTGTGTGAGAGATATTTTGTTTCATATAGAAGAGACATGCGAAGTTTAAGCAGAAGGAGGTGCTTTTCATGGCTAAATGTGCAGTATGTGGAAAAGGCGTACACTTTGGTAACGCTGTCAGCCACTCTCATAGAAGAAGCAATAAGATTTGGAAATCGAATTTGAAATCTGTTAGAGTAAAGGTGAACGGTGGTACAAAGAAAATGTATGTTTGTACTTCATGCCTTCGTTCTGGTAAAGTGGAAAGAGCGTAGTTGCGGTTTACCCGTACATCATAAAAAAAGAACACATTCTTATACTAGAGTAGGAGAATGTGTTCTTTTTTTAGTCACAGTTTGTGAAGAGATTATAGCCAAGGACAAGACAGGCAATAATAATCAGGATGGCAAGCAGACTGTGCCGCATGAAAAGCATGATGCACATACCGATGCCAATCCAAAACAAAATAAATCCGATTAAGCGTTTCATAAAAGATACCCGCATAGATGTCTTTGTTACTATTCTATGCAGAAAATGGGAAAAGTTTCGCAGTATGTGGATTTGCTTTTTTTTATAGAATAGTGTAAAATAAAGATAATTATGCAGTTATCCGTTAGGGGATACCAGATTGGAGGTTACTATGAAAGGTCAGATGGATACCGAAATGGGCAAAATCTTTGTAGATGAGGATGTATTGGCTAAGTATGCCGGTTCCGCAGCGGTAGAGTGTTTTGGCGTTGTTGGTATGGCATCCGTAAACGTACGCGATGGCTTTGTAAAGTTGTTGAAAAAGGACAACTTGCGTCATGGCGTGAATGTTAGTGTGGCGGATGGCAAGCTGATGATTGAACTTCATATTATTGTGGCATACGAAGTAAGTATTCTTGCGGTTGCACAAAACCTTGTTGATAATGTGAAGTATAAGGTAGAAGAGTATACCGGCATGGAAGTTGGAAAAATTACCGTATGCGTTGAAGGCGTACGCGTGATTAACTAATTTGCCTGTTAAATTGGAGGAGAAAACTGTGATTATAAAAACGATGGATGCCTCTTTTGTAAGAAAGTGTTTTCTTGCTGGGGCAAATGCAATCGATGCAAAGAAGGAAGTAATAAACGATTTGAATGTGTTCCCTGTACCGGATGGCGATACAGGAACCAATATGACGATGACTATTATGTCTGCGGCAAAAGAAGTAGCAGCGTTAGAAAATCCGGATATGAAATCGCTTGGTAAAGCAATTTCCGGTGGTTCTTTACGTGGTGCAAGAGGAAACTCAGGTGTTATTTTGTCGCAATTACTCCGTGGATTCACGAAAGAAGTGTCAAAGGTTGATGAAGTGGATGTCGATGTTTTGACAAAAGCCTTTGAACGTGCTGTAGAATCTGCGTATAAAGCAGTGATGAAACCAAAAGAAGGAACGATTCTTACAGTTGCCCGTGGTGGTGCAGATAAAGCACTTGAGTTAAATGGGCGCACGGATAACATTGCAGAGTTTATGAACAGCGTAATTATGCATATGCGTGATGTGTTAGATCAGACGCCGGAACTTTTGCCGGTGTTAAAAGAGGCCGGTGTTGTGGATTCCGGTGGAGAGGGTCTTGTTACCGTGTTGGAAGGTGCATATACCGCGTTGATTGGCAAGGAAGTGAAAATCGATGTGGAACCGGCTGCCACTTCTGTTAAGAAACCAAGCATGGGAGCAGATGCCGGCGTTGTTGCTGAGGCGGATATTAAATTTGGCTACTGCACCGAGTTTATCATTATGCTTGAAAAGCCATTTGGAAGGAAAGAAGAAATAGAATTTAAGGCATTTTTGGAATCCATTGGTGATTCGATTGTCTGTGTTGCCGATGAGGAAATTGTTAAAATTCATGTGCACACAAACGACCCGGGTCTTGCGATTCAGAAAGCGCTTACCTATGGTTCTCTGACACGCATGAAAATTGATAATATGCGCGAAGAACATCACGAGCGTGTCATCAAAAATGCCAGTGAGATGGCAAAACAGCAGAAACAAGAAGAAAAGAAAGTGGAATTTAAAGAAAATGGTTTTATCAGTGTTTCGGTCGGAGATGGACTTACGGATTTGTTCCATGAACTTGGTGTGGATGAAGTGATTGAAGGCGGTCAGACGATGAATCCGAGTACCGAGGATGTTCTTAGTGCGATTGAGAAAATTCCTGCGAAAAACATCTATATTCTGCCAAATAACGGTAATATTATTTTGGCGGCAGAGCAGGCAAAGGATTTGACAAAGGATAAGGCGGTTCACGTAATTCCAACGAAAAATATTCCGCAGGGAATTGCAGCAATGATTAACTTTGTGGAAGGATTTACACCGGAGCAGAATGAAGAGGCGATGACAGAAGCACTATCCGAGGTGAAATCCGGACAGGTCACTTATGCGGTAAGAGATACTGTAATTGACGGGAAGGAAATTAAAGCCGGCAATATCATGGGATTGAGCGATAAGACGATTGAGGTAGTTGGCACCGATGTAGTGGATACGACAATTGATTTATTAAAAAAGATGATGGATGAAGAATCGGAACTCATTACCATTTATTATGGTGAAGAGGGAACCAAAGAAGATGCAGAAAAAATCGCAAAAGCCATTGAGGAGATTGATGACGAGATGGAAGTCGAGATTCAGTATGGCGGACAGCCGATTTATTACTACTTTGTGTCCATAGAGTAGTGAAATTATAAATACAGATGGAGGATGAATAATGAATATTGTATGTTTGGACTTAGAGGGCGTACTGGTACCTGAAATTTGGATTGCTTTTGCAAAAGCAAGTGGAATCCCGGAGTTAAAAAGAACGACGAGAGACGAACCGGATTATGATAAACTGATGAATTGGCGTCTCGGTATTTTGAAAGAGCATGGACTTGGACTGAAAGAAATTCAGGAAACAATTGCTACGATTGACCCGATTCCCGGAGCAAAAGAATTTCTGGATGAACTGCGCAAAACGACACAGGTTATTATCATCAGTGATACATTTACTCAGTTTGCGGCTCCGCTTATGGAAAAACTGGGATGGCCTACCATTTTCTGCAATTCTCTGGAAGTGGCAGAAAACGGTGAGATTACCGGATTTAAGATGCGAATTGAAAATTCCAAATATATAACAGTGAAAGCACTGCAGTCGATTGGTTATGAAACGATTGCCAGCGGTGACAGCTATAATGATCTTGGAATGATTCGTGCGAGCAAAGCGGGATTTTTATTTCGAAGTACTGATGCAATCAAAAATGAAAATCCAGACCTTTTGGCATTTGAGACATATGACGAACTGATGGCAGCGATAAAGAAAGCACTTTAAAAATATAATCGGGGAGATTATCATGGAAAAGATTAAGTCAAGATGGGCAAAGCTCGCCGTTATTATCGCAGGTTCATTTTTATACACATTTGGTATGAACTATTTTTTGATTCCGTATGGTCTTTACAGCGGCGGAGGTGTCGGAATTGCACAGGTTCTTACATATTTGCTTGGAAAGATCATAGATTTTGGCGGCAAAAATGTGTATGGTATTGTTTACTTTTTGATTAATATTCCGCTTCTTGTTTTGGCATGGAAAGGAATTGGAAAAGGCTTTCTTGTTAAGACACTGATAGGCTCAGTGGCGATCAGTATATTTGCAAGCA
>OGQB01003168.1_pt1 | contig 10968 bp, 6 predicted proteins | sample 1553071 | NCBI WGS metagenome assembly OGQB01 (sample SAMEA2580284, study PRJEB22360) | human gut metagenome | biome: human gut; feature: human-associated habitat; material: faeces | place: Denmark | collected 2008/2010
GGAAGGGTCCGTAAAGCGTATGCCAGTACGTCCGAAAATCGTTTGCAGCAGAACGGAAAATCGTTTGGCGCAGATTGTACCGTCATTCTGTTTTTGCTTTTTCACGAAAAGAATGGCATGGTTCACGAATAACACCTTTTAAGTTTGCACGCCGTTTATAGATAGTAAGTAATTTTACCCCACAAAAATTAGGTGGGTGCTATTCCTATTTATATAAAGGTAAAGGCATTCGAATGGCTTAAAAGAGACTTTAATAATTTATAGAATTTAAAACATTAAAAGTATGAAAAAGAAGACACTGGTTTCTGTTCTTGCAATGACATCTGCTTCTATGGCAGCCTATGCCAATGCAAATTTGGATCAGATTAAGACAGAAGTGGATCAATGGGTGGGAGCGGAAAAACCATCGTTGGTGAACGGTGTGTTGACATCTCCAAATGGTACCACGATTTCTCAGTCTTTGGGTTCCCTTTTACCTGGTACATACAAGTTGTCGGCTACTACCTTGATGAATGCTAAGTTCTTGGTGAACGGCAAGGCGTTAACAAACGGCGAGTTCAAAGTGGAAGGTACTGCGGCATCCGAGGTCACTCTTGCCATTGAGGCTGTCGAGACGGGAAAGGAATTCCGGGTTGGCGGTTTCAAGTTGGAACTGGTATTCGATTTTGCCGGAGCACAACGGACATTGCTTAATGCAGCTTCGAAGGCTATTGCAAAAGTGAGCCAAGAGGATGATGCGGATAAATATGCCGAATTTAATAAACGGTATAGTGATTTAACGGTAAAAATCAATCGGGTGAAAGATGATGCTGCCGGTGATTTCGCTGCTTATACGGTGTATGGTGAGTATAAGTTTTACCTCAATGGCGTGGAAGGAAGTACACTCATGTCAGAGGTCAAGGCACTTGATACGGATATCGAGGCGCATTTGGCCAACTGGAGAGCTTATACGGCTTCGAAGGCTGTCGGTGAAGAACAAAATACAGCTTTGAAAAGCGCTTGGGATACAAATATTGGCAATTTGAGTGATGCAGACGGAGTAAACAGTAAGCAAAGTGCTCAGGACTATGCCAAGGTGTTGTCCCAGAGCGAATATAATGCTGCAAAGAAAACAATCGATGCTTTCCTTGTTGAAGTTAAAGGTTATTATGATAATGGTACTGCTGCTACTGCATGTACGCCAGCATTCAACAGTGAATTTGCCAAAAAGGCATCGGACGCTATAAAAAAATTCACCGATAAGTTGGTGAATGTCGACAAGAACCATACGGCTTATGACGAAGTGTTGGGGAAAATCAACTCTACTAAGGCTCATTATAACGAACAGTTGCAGGCCTTCATGAAAGTAGCGGTAGACCCTCAGGATTTCTCGGGCTTGTATGAGACGATGCGTACTGAGGCTCACAATGCATTTAACGAAGTGAACCTGGGCATTGTAGCTGTGGAGAGGAAAAACGGAACGAATGAGAACCATCAGACCGCAGAAGAGGGATATGAGGCTAACACGCACGCTTTGGACAGCTTGTACGAGAAAACAGACGAGGTGTGTAAATTCTATACGGACAGCATCCAAAACAATGACAATATATACAAGGCTTTGATTGCCGAAAGGACAGACGGCAAGAGTCCATGGGCATTGCTTGCGGAATTGAAAAAAGATGCGGTGGTTTCCGAAAAGTATAAGTCCGATTTGGAAAAAGCCGAAGCCAATCTTAAAGCAATCGAAACCGAGGTTGTAAATCAATACAAGAAGTATACGTTGGATGCTTATACCCAAAAAGGAGGTGCATACGAGAAGGCTAAGGAACCGGTGACAAAGAGCCTGAATACCATCATTGAAAAAGAATACCAATCTTTGCCGAACTATCAGGCTAAAGTGGAATTGACCGCTGTGTTGGATGTTCAAACGGCTGCGTTCGATAAGGCCAAGACAGAAGTGCATGCCCTGAAGTATGGCGACGTGTCGGTGGGCGACATCTATAAAGATACCGATGAGAAGAAGTTGCAAGAGGAGATAGATGCATTCTCTTCGTATATAAAGAAAAGCTTTGATGAAGGGACTTGTGCCGATAACAAAGATACGAAGAAAACTGAAATAGAATCTCTTAAGGGCAAAATCGAGGGCTATGTGAATGCTGCCAAGGCCGTCGTGAAGGTTTATGACAACGCTGCAAAGACTATCGCCGATATTCAAGCAGAAATCAAAAAGCTTTCGGACAAGGTCGGGAATGGCGATGGACGTTATGTACCGGTTTATACCGGAACGGAAACACCGGACGAAAATATCGATGATTTACCAACTTATGGCGGCAAGTTAGACGAAATGAACAAGACATTGTCCGACCTTCAAACAGCTTTGAAAGCCGCAGCGGCTGCCAAGGATGCCGATGGGGATACGCATGCTAATGGCATGAACAATGTTTTGACGGAGGCAACCAATGCCAAGGGAAATGAAACTACAGGTATCACGGGTGAGGTGAAAACCTTGGTAGGAACTTTCGATAAGCACAAAGAATGGTATGACCAGCAAGTAGTCGTAATTACCATCAACCGTTTGAAGAATCAAATCACTGCGGATATCAAATCTGTAAATGATGATTTGGATGGACTTTCGGTGACTGCGGAGATTTACGGGTCTTTTGCAAAGAACTTGCTTGAAAAGCAGACGGTATTGTACAACTCTGTAGATAAAATAGAAGAAACGGTAACTGATTTGGACTACACAAGCGAGGATAAGCAGGCTGAAACTTTGGCTGCCTTGTCTGATGCCAGTGCTGAGATGGCGAAACTTCTTGAGGATGTCAGTGCCTTCATTGATGAGGTCGGTGAGGCGAAGGAAATTCACGCCAAGAACAACTCCGTACAGGCAAGTCTGACGAAGGTTGCTGATGGTATTGCGGGAAATATCGGTAAGATTGATGCGAATTGGACTCCTATTGATGACAAGGATGTGTCGAAAAAGCATTTTGATGACCTGAAGGGCAGTTATACCACGGAGCTTGGTAAGCAGGAGACGGCGATGGGCAACGCGTATAAGGGCGATACATTGCACAATGACAGTGCCGCTATTCACGAGGCGATGAAGGTTATTGACGGCAAGGTGAAAGCGACATTGACCGAATTGGAAGTGGCCAGGAAGAACTTGGCGGCTTACGAAAGATTGGCTGTAGAAACCAAGAAGACGGATATCCACAACTTGATAGTAGCGGAATTGGGCGAACTGTCAACTTTGGCATTGGGCAATAGTGAAAACCATTACGTAAATGTCATTGTTCTCTTAAATGGCCTGTTGGGCGAGAATACCAACCCGAAAGGCACGTATGTGATAGAGTTCGATAATTGGGTGGCTAACGTGAATGCGGCTTGGAAGAGCCATTACAACGACAATAGTGCCGAAAGCTGCCAGACGCGAGAAGACAACTTCAAAGAGGACTACACTGATATTTGTGAAAAGATAAAGCAGGTATCTAAGGATGCTGAGACAAATATCAAAGTGGATAACACACTGGATACAGAATACGCAACTGTGAAAAATTCCGTGGACAGTTTGTATACCATATTGACTGTAGGTGACCCGACTACGGCAGCCAAAGCCTTTATCGAACAATTAGAGGCGGAGAAGAGCAAACTTGAAAATCAAGTTGCGGAGGATATTGCCACAGCTTTTGAGAAGGGTAAATCCGAAGAACAATATGGAACCATACATGGCGTATTGCAAACCATCAAAATGCAGGTGGTTACGATCGGCGCAAGTCGTGAGCAGGGCTACGTGGATGCTGTGAAAACTGATAACCAGACCCGTTACAATAGCTTTAACAGTGCCGTCGAGGATATGCGTAATTGCTACATCGAAGCTGTGAATGTGATAGGACAGGTTAGCAAGGTACAGACTCCGGCACTGCTTAATGTCGTTAAGAGTGCGGTAGAAACAGCGAATACAAGTATCCAAAACTACCTTCAAGAAATCAACAACATCGAGAACGAAGCTTTTGCTGCCTTTAGCGAGGCTCAAAATACAGACAAGATGTTGTTCGACCCTGATAAACAATATGAGGCCGACGTACGGGCATACGAAGGCAAGATAGACCAGATATTGAATACAATGGATGCAACTGTGCAAAGTGCTACGCAGACGTTCTTTGCCGGTGAATATGCAACTGCGCAGGGATTGTATGACGCTGCCTATCAAGAATTGGTCGATGCCGATTATGTTACGGCTGATGAGGCGTTTGCCAACGTTCAGGCTGTTCTCGAAAAAGCAGAAGCTATCAAAGATTTCGTTCCGGGTCAGTTCAATATCACGAAAGTGGACGGCATCGTCTCTGATTTCGCTAATTTTGAGGCTTGGATTGCGGATGGAAAAGAACCTGCTGCAGTGTACGAATGGGAGACATTGCATACCGATACCCTTGAACAATACAACAGCCATTTGGCAGAATTGGAAGAATGGTATGAAAATGGTGCTTATCTTGAAGGAGTCGATGGAAAGAAATTCGTTGATGATATCAAGGCAACCCGGCCTACGTTGACAGAAGCAGAAAAGACGTATGCTGATAACACGGGTCATATTTATGGTGATGTCATGACTGAGTTGCATGTGAAGTTAGGACAGTTCGGTACTCCAATGTATAATGCTTATGTCAGCGGAAAGACGGAACATAACGAATATGTGACCAATAATGACGTATATAACGGTCTTATTGTGAAGGTTGAAGCCTTGCAGGCACCGTTGGATGAGGCTGCGAAGTATGTCGATGCCTATATCCTGACAGACGCTTGCGGTGTGGATGCTTTGCAAGCTCGTATCGACAGGCTGATTAGCGATTTGGAGACCAAACGCTACAAAGGTGGGTTGGATAACGCTTACAAGACAACTGCCGAGAATGAATGCAAGAGTATCACGACTTCTATCGAAAGCGTTTATCAATCGGCCAATACGAAAGAACAGGCTCAAATACTGGCAGAATTCAATGTATTGCAGGCTGCTTGTGCCGACGCACAGAATAAGGTGAAAGGCGATGCTGACGCTGAGGCAGAAGTAAACGCTTTGTCTACAGCTATCAAGGAAAAAATGGCTGCCTTTACGAAGGATACCGCTAATGACGGTGCAATCACCAACGCAGAAACTAAAGCCAAACAGCCGTTATTCCTGGCTTATGAGACTTGGATTGCAGACATGCGTACGAAACTGGCAACTTACACGGATGCTGCTGCCACAGAGAATGCTTACACAGCTCTTATGGACCGTGCAGGCGAAGTGGAAGGAGATGTGAAGGCTGGCCGAGAGACGCTTGCTGCCTGTCATGCCAACGTACAGGGTAAATTCGAGGGCGATATGGCCGGACTTGAAAGTGATGTGGTTGCCGTGAAAGACGGTATAGAGCAGAACAAGACGAACATGTTGTTCTATCAAGACAAGTTGAATCACAAGATGGATGTTATCTTGTCTGATTTGAAGACGTTGTTGTCCGACATCGCAAAAGATCAGGAACGTTATACGCTCAACGATGAGGCTTACGAGGCCCGCAAGGCTGATATGGCTCATTTGAATGACTCGCTCACCACTGTAGTAGACAAGCTGACCGGCTTTGAGTATTACAAGGTAGACGAGAAGGCTAATGCAGAAAGTATAGCTGACATTACGGCCCATATCGGCAAATACGGTAAGGCCATGGATGAATACTATGCTGATATCGAATTGACTGACGTAGACGCCGAAAATGATCTTAAAACCATTATGGATAAAGTGCTGGAGCGTATCGACTCTTTGGACTGCAGGGCTTCCTTCATAGAATATACGGGCGTGATTGATAAGGCACTGAGTGACAGGATTGAACTTGTTAAGTCTGTGAACAGTCATACGTTTGTTGTCGAAGTTGAAGATGCCTTGAACGATACGTTGGAGCTTGTCAGGGAAGATTTAGGCAATATTAAATCCTATAATGAGGATACCAATGACGGTTACGTCAGTGTGGACATCAATGGTAATGATGTTACTTCGACGCCAATTCACTACGTAAAAGAAGCCCTTCCGCAAATTCAGGCCGCACTTGCAAAGCAGGAAGAACGGATGGCAAACGTACGTGAAACGATAGAAACCGAATCATTCATACGGGGTGACGTATTGCGTGACGGCGTTGTCGATGTACTCGACTATACGGAATTGATGATGTATGTGCTCGACCCGTCTAAGGCTGAGGCTATCGCGGGTACGATCAAGTGGTATGCCGCAGATGTGAACGACGACGGTCGGATCAACGTGGCCGATCTAACGAAGCTCACGAACAAGATTATGGATTACAACACGATGGAGGTCAGTCAAGTGGCACCTCGTGTACGTTTGGCAGAGCTTGCGATGACGCAGACCGAAGAAAGCGTAGAGATGAACATGGAAGAAGTCGGAGGCACGAAGCGTGTAGCCATCCTTCTGAAAAACGTGAACCCCTACGTAGCTTGCCAGATGGACGTGACGCTTCCCGCAGGCGTAACTTTGTTGGGAGAATCTTTGGGCGGAAGTGCAGACGACCACCAGTTGTATTCCAATACATTGGCCGATGGGACGACGCACCGCATCGTGGTAAGTTCGCTCCAGAACAAAGAGCTTAACGCAAATGGCGAAGCCCTGATTTATTTGGAAGTATCGGGTCGTGCTGCTTCTAAGATGACCGTAGGCAATGTGCTTGCAGCAGATGTCGATGGCGTACTTTACAGCATCGGTGGCAGTGGCGAAGGCGGCGTAACCGGTATCAACGGTGTGCAGGCCAACCCAAGCATGAAAGAGAAGATATACTCTGTGGGCGGTCAGATCATGGACAAGTTCACAAGAGGTATCAACATCATCCGTAATGCTGACGGTTCAGTGAAGAAAGTTTTGAAGAAGTAAGTGAATAAAGTCTCTGTGTGTAGGAAGCGTGGCTGCCACGTAAGGTGGCTGCGCTTTCCTTCTAAAGGAGCTTAATGTAGAATAATAAAAACAGAACGTATGACAAAGAATACAAATACTTCGATGCGACGGTTTGCGGCGAAGTGCCTATGGATATGGGGCATGGTGATGGCTTTTGTGGCAAGTGCTGAAGCTGAGAACAAGGTCACCATTGATAATTTCAATATCAAGGTGGACGAAGAGAAGACGATTTCTGTCTATTTGGAGAATAGCGATCCTATGGTGGGTTTGCAGATGGACTTCAAGCTTCCCAAAGGCTTGGATTTCGTTCCGAATAGTGTACAACGCGATGAGGTGCGCTTGAGCCGTTCTTCGCACAGCATTTATATGAATGAGGTGCAAAGTTCCATGGAGGATATGGCTAAAGGTATCAAGACGGTGCGCCTTCTCATTCAGCCCAATGGGATTTATAATATTGCAGGCGACCGCGGTGCCGTGGCTTATTTCAAAGTAAGGGCAAATGAGAATATGGTAGAAACCAGTGAAATCGTGTTGGATAACATTGTGGGCAGCAGTTCGGAGTTTGAAGAGAGCGGTAACATCAAGGGGTATCACCTTGATTCCTATACCGCACATGTGAGCCCGAACGTGGGCTTTTTCTATCTTACCGAAGACTCTATTTGCGTGAAGAACGACGGTAGTGTTAAAAAAGTAAGCTTGGGCTTGCGTAACTATACGAGTGTCCGTGGTATGGAGGCTGTGTTGTCGTTGCCCGAAGGACTGTCATTGGATACGGAGGCCAACGGTGCACCTAAGTTTGAATATGGTGAACGTTTACCACAGAACTTGTCTATCTCTTCCAGTATTTTGGAAGACGGTCGTACCAAATTGGTACTGAGTGGTCTGACGAGCGAAACGCTGAAGGGAGATACGGGTGTGGTATTTTCTTTCTTTGTGAAAGCTTCTGAGACTTTCCAAGAGGTTGCTGAGCTTTCATTGGATGAAATTATTTTGTCGGATAATGCAGGACATGGCATTAATATGGAGGGTGAGTTAGTTATGAAGGTGATTAATTCTTTCATCGCCTACTATACTCCTGCCAATGACTCCATACAGGGCCTGCGTACGTTATGAGGCTGCCGTAGAGAAAATCAATACTGAGGCTGCCAACGTGAAAGACAGTGCGATTGTCGTGAATGCCGTTCAGGAAGTGGCTACCCGTATTGAGGATTTGCAGAAGTCTGTGAACGAGGCTTACGCCAATGAAACGCTCGCGACTATTTATGATGAGGTGTTGGCTCCTGTGGTGGAAATCGACACGGCTATCGTGGATATGGTGGAAATGGTGTTGGACTATCAGCAGAAAGTTACTGCCAATGAAGAAGCTTACACTCGTTTGACTGCCGACATTGCCGCCGTTCAGGCTAAGTTGGACGCTGCGAAGACTACGATAGAAACGGATTATGCCGAGGTGGCAGAACAGTTCACGGCCGACATTGCCGCTTTGCAGGAAGACATCGATTCCATCAGTAACGAGGTGAAGGGCTTGTACGATGAAGTGAAACTGACGGCAGAAAGTCAAATTGACGCGACGGCTATCGAAGCCGGTATCGAGAAGGTATTGGCAGATGCTAAAAAAGCCCATGAGGGAAGTAGCATTGCCGGAGTGAAAGGTCCTGAAGGTGCTGAATTGCTGGGTATCTATGCCGTAAGCGGCAAGCGTGTGGCTGCTCCGCTGAAAGGGCAGGTCAACATCTTCAAGTACTCCGACGGAACAGTGAAGAAGTTTTATATGAAATAATAGGTTGGTAGTTGCGTGTGCTGTGACAGCACGTGCACTAAAAAGGAGAACGCATAGGGAATGATTTCCTCTATGCGTTCTTTTTGTCTTATAGGGACTTCGGTTTTACCGTTGTCCCTTGAAATCCTTTATGATACCCTGGCAAATCCAGTCGGCTAAGGCCTGACGGTTGGACGGGATGACGAGGCGTTTCCGGTCGCGTTCGTTTTGTATGTTGCCCAGTTCCAGGAAAGCTGCCGCCGGGTTGGATTTTTTTAATACGTAGAGCGAACGTTCGCTTACCGTACCCCGGAATCCCCGGTTCGGTTGGTGTTTGTCGTATTTCCGTTCAAAGGTTTTATGAATGTTTTCCGTCAGCCGTTTTCCTAATTTGCTGCCGGGAGAGTGGTAGAAGAATACATCGACCTGGTCTTTATTTCCCCGGCTGTCCACGTGGATGAAGATGGCACGTTTGTATTTCTCTTTATCCTTATACGTCAGGCGGTTGATGGCATCGCACCGCTGCTGTAGACGGGCTATCTGGTCGAGCGGAATCGTTTGTCCGAGGCAGGTCTCACGGTCGCTGTTGGACAAATACCGGTCATCGCGGATGCCGTCTTTCTCATCCTGAATGATGATATGTACCTTGGCACCTTTTTCCATCAATGCACGTCCCAACCGCAGGATGATGTCGTAGGCATACTCGTCTTCGTGCAATTCCCGGTTTCCTACTTTTCCGATGGCTCCGGGGTCGGGACCTCCGTGCCCGCTGACCAGATACAAGCAAGCACCTTCTAACTCATGGGAACGGACGGATACGTTTTGGTATACCGGGCCGAAAAGCGGTTCTACAACGCTAGTCTTACGGCTGCCTGCCCGCGCCTTTTTTCCCCACCGAACATGAACTTCTTACCGGGAAGCCGGTAACTACGTCCCAGTATCAAGCCTCCGTCGCGGGTCAGTTTCCCTTTGTTGATTTCCAGAAACTCCTTTTGGGCAGCACGGGAAGTGTAGCCAAAACGTTGAAGAAATGTCGATACGCCTTCTCCGTTTTTAGGTTTGGCGCGTTCTTGGGCGTATAAAGTCGATGTCAGACAGCAACCCGTCCAAAATGCAAAGAGGAAAAGTTTACGGATGTTCATGTTCGCAAAGATAATGCAAATCGAACGCAAAATCTTAAGCTTGCTTGAATATTTTGCCGTGATACAACCTATTTTATGAAAAGATATGTTTTTGGGGATATGCGTACTGAAAAAAGCAGCCGGTAACCGGAGAGGTACGAAAAAGGCACATTCCCCCTTTTCGGGATGGAATGTGCCGGATCCGGATTTACAGTTTTTTCTGTTTAGTCATCCATATCCATGTCGATGACATTGAATTGCTTGTCAAATTTGATTTCCCAGAAGTTGGACAGTTTCACTTCGTAGGTGTAACGGTCGCGCTCCAGTTTGAGGATGGTAGCATTGGGATGGCCTTCTTTTACGAACTTTGTGATTTGGGCGGGAACGGCTTTCGTCGGTACGCTACTGCGTTTGCAGTCCAATTCTGTCCATTCGCCGTTCTTGTCGAACTCAACCCCGTTGCCGTTGACAAACACGACATCATAGCTCGTGTCCAAGAATCCTTTCTCCATTTTGGTGAATGCCACCTTTTCCGTGGGGAAGTTCTGTTTGATGAAAGTCTGTGCTTTAGCCGGCAGCTTGTCGAAAGTGATGGGTTTGTCGTTGTCGGCCTGCGCTACTTGTAAAGTGAATACACTCAGCAGTAAGAATAATAACTTTTTCATAATGTTCATTTTTTGAAAGTTAGACATTTGTTTCTTTTTGATGATACAAAGTAAAGGATTGATTCTGGAAAGAAATGGGAAAACAAACGTTTAGAATGTTAAACTGTGTAAAACGAAATATCCCCGTCCTTTGGAGTAGAGGACGGGGATGTGGCTATATGTGGGATTACCCAATGCTTAGCGCATATCTTGATATTTGATTTCGTCTTTGTCGCTGTATTTCAAGTTCTCGCCGGCCATTCCCCAAATAAAGCTGTAGTTGCTGGTTCCGGCAGCGGCGTGGATGCTCCATTCAGGCGAAGTGATGGCTTGCTCGTTGTGCAACCATACGAGGCGTTCCTCTTTGGGCTCGCCCATCAAGTGGCAGATAGCGTTACCGTCGGTTACGTTGAAATAGAAGTAAGCTTCCATCCGGCGTGTGTGTGTGTGGGCCGGCATTGTGTTCCATACGGAACCCGGAGCCAATTCGGTGAGTCCCATTTGCAGTTGGTTCGTGCCGCCGCCTTTCGCTTTCTCCAA
>OGQB01003172.1_pt1 | contig 10962 bp, 10 predicted proteins | sample 1553071 | NCBI WGS metagenome assembly OGQB01 (sample SAMEA2580284, study PRJEB22360) | human gut metagenome | biome: human gut; feature: human-associated habitat; material: faeces | place: Denmark | collected 2008/2010
GCGGTCGCCGCCGGTGATTATCGCCAGGATATTGCCGATGTCGCCGAACTCTATCTGTATGTCGTACTCGTCCCGGAGCAGGTCGTAGACCTCTATGCCCGCAAGACCCATCGCCCTGGTATGCACCGAAAGCTTGGTCTTGTCGAACGCGTAGAACGCCTTGCCGTCGCAAAGCTCCTCGCCGAAGGCGTAATAGCCGCCGATGGCGTTTATCTCTTTTCGCGCATAATCCGCGAACTCCACCGTTTTCGCGTAGAACTCCCTGCCGTGGAGCGCGAGGTTCTGCCGCGCCAGGTCGAGGGACACCATCAGCAGGTAGCTTGCGCTGGTGGTCTGTGTGAGATTGATTATCTGCCGTACGTAGTTCGGGTCTATTCCCTTCCCCAGGAGCAGTATCGCGCTCTGGGTGAGGCTTCCTCCGGTTTTGTGCACCGATACCGAAGCCATGTCCGCGCCGCAGCTCATGGCGCTGGGCGGAAGTCCATCGCCAAAATAGAAGTGCGTTCCGTGCGCTTCGTCAACCAGCACCTTCATGCCGTGCCTGTGTACTATCTCGACGATCTTCCGCAGGTCGGAGCATATGCCGTAGTAGGTCGGGTTGTTGACCAGCACGGCTTTCGCGTCAGGATTTGCGAGGATAGCCGTCTCAACTTCCTCCGGGGTCATTCCGAGCGGTATGCCGAGGTCGTTGTTGACGCCGGGGTTCACGTAGACCGGTATCGCTCCGCAGACCACCAGCGCGTTGATTGCGCTCCGGTGGACGTTTCGCGGGAGGATTATCTTATCCCCCGCCTTGCATACCGACATCACCATCGCCTGAACTGCTCCGGTGGCTCCGTTGACGATGAAGATGGAGTTTTCCGCTCCGAAGGCGTCCGCAGCGTACTGCTGAGCCTCCTTTATGACGGAAACGGGGTGGCAGAGGTTGTCGAGTGGCTTCATAGAGTTCACGTCGTTCCTCATGCACGCCTCGCCCAGGAAGTCCCTCAGCGCCTTGTTGCCGCGGCCTCCCTTGTGCCCGGGGACATCGAACTTGACAACGCGGTCAAGCTGATATTCCTTCATTGCCTCGTAAAGAGGCGCACGGGTGTGATCAAGCTGCATTACGATCACCTCAATAGATGTTCATTCCGCTGAATATCTCGATCATCTCGCGGCGCAGGTTGTTGGTGATCTCAAGGCGCTGCTGGGGGTGGATCTCGTAGACATCGGAATTGAAGAGATAGTTCTGAAGCTCTATCTCCTTGATCAGCATTTTTGTATGGAATATATTCGACTGGTACACATTGACGTCTATAGCGTCGTACTTCGTCAGGGTCTGGGGATCGATGAAGTCCTGAATGGAGGTCATTTTATGATCCATGAAACATTTCTTGCCGGAGACGTCCCTAGTGAAGCCGCGGACGCGGTAATCAATCGTGATGATATCCGAGTCGAAGCTGCCTATGAGGTAATCCAGCGTGTTCAGCGGGGAGATCTCGCCGCAGGTGGCGACGTCGATATCCACGCGGAAGGTAGAAATAGCCTTGTCCGGGTGATATTCCGGGAAAGTGTGCACCGTGATATGACTTTTGTCAAGATGTGCGTGAACGGTATTCGGCTGGATACCGCTCCTGTTGAAGTAGCCGGCGCCCTTGTTGCAGGACTCGTCTACGTGGTCGGGGTCAATGTAACCCTCGGCGAAGAGGACATTGACAGAGGCACCCTGCGGATCATAGTCCTGCTTTGAGATATTCAGGACGGTCGCGCCGATCTTCTCGGTGACGTCGCAGAGAATTTTTGTGAGCCTTTCGGAGTTATACTGTTCGTCTATGTACGCGATATAATCCTTCTGCTCCCTCTCACTTTTTGCATAGCACACATCATAAATGTTGAAGCTAAGTGTTTTTGTGAGGTTGTTAAAGCCATATAAAGCCAGTCTGGAGCTGCCGCCGCCAGGAACTGCTTCTGCCTTTTTCTCCAACCCTAACATCACGACCTTTCGATAAAATAAAGTTGCTGCACTCTGACTTTATGCAGTCAAAGTTAGTATAACACAAACCTAAACAATTTGCAACAATTTTTTATTATTTTTTTGTGATTATGATGTTAAAAAGGCTTCTCCAACAAGATTCAAGAAGAAATTATACAGGTAAACTATAATTTAAAGGCGAATGTTCCGCCAACGCTTTTTTCGTGCAGACTTTTTAGTCATGCTGGCTGGCTCACAGCCAGCCAGCAATTTTATCCGCCGAATGCGCTCCGAAAATGTCAGAGTATTTTCCAGAGCGTGGGAGTCTGCATTTCGCGGAAAAGCTCAAGCTGCGCCTGTGCACGGTCGCATGCGGCGTACAGCTCATCGTCGCCCTCCTCGGCGAAGGAGGATATTTCGGCTATGCAGGACGTTATCTCCATCGCGTGCCCGAGGTCGTTGACGAGAATGCTGTAGTGCAGCACCGAATCCCACGCGTCGTGCAGCTGATTGGCGTATTTCACGGCGGCTTCGCTGTCCCCTTCGGAGTGCGCCTGCTCCACCTGGTCAATGTAGCCGGAAAGCTCGTTGGTTTTATCAATGGTGATGAACACCGACCAGAAACACCCCGCCGACATCACTGCCAGCAGCAGTATGCTTACAACAAGACGGTTCATTCAAAGCCCCCTCTGACGTTCGATTATCGTGTGCTGACCGTTCTTGTCCGCAGTCATCAGGAACACGTCCTTTACTGAGAGCTTCCGTTCCCGGAGCTGCTCTTTCAGCCAGCCCATTCCCAGCCCCATGCTTTGGAGCTGCTCCTCGTCCTCCCTGCCGTCGCGGATTATCACCGCAGGCGGGGCGCTTGAGGAGCCGCCGCAGTTTACGTCCGCCTTTTCCGCGTTCTGGCAGTCCTTCTTTTTCAGGAAGTGTATCTTTCCGGTTGTCTCTACGATGGCGTACCATATCTCGGTTATGTCGAATATCTGCTCCTCGCGCATTGCCTCGACGAGGTCGTCGACGGTGTAGCGCAGGCGCTTCATTTCCTTCTGCATGATGACTCCCTCGGACATTATCACCCGCGGGCTGCCTATCATCAGCTTGCGGAACTTCGGGAACTTCAGCATTACCGCCGATACGATCACGTCAAGGCAGACCAGCGTGAATATCGGAACTATCCCCAGTATCATCGGCACCGAAGAATCCTCCACGGGTATTGCCGCGATGTTGGATATGAGTATCGTCACCACCAGTTCCGACGGCTGGAGCTCGCCTAACTGGCGTTTTCCCATCAGTCTCAGTGAGAAGGTGATTATAATGTACAATATAGTGGCTCTGATCAGTACTACTGCCATTTTTTATCTCCTTTCGGTTGATGTTGATATTTTGCCGCCTTATCCCGGTTTTATTCATTAGAATTTGCTGAAATGTGTTGACAATAAGGGAATATTGAGTTATAATTAAAACAGTATTCATCAATTTTAAATTAAGGAGCATTTATTAATGAAAGCTAAATTTCATATTCCTGATATATGGGTACATAAGGACCTGAACCTGTATCTCATTGACATGATAAAAAATCACCCGGAATTTTTTTATGACGATATAGAGATTGCTTCCTGCTACGGCTGCTTTCCGTCTGCGCTCTGGAACGGTGGGCGCGCCCTTGGCGGCCTGGCGCTTGAGACGCAGATTCAAAGCACGATAAAGGCGTTTAATGACAGAAACGTCCCTATAAGATACACCTTTACAAACCCGACTCTTACCGAGAAGGATCTGAAGGACAAGTTCTGCAATCACCTCTGCGCCATTGCCGAGAACGGCTTTAATGAGCTCATCGTGAACAAGCCCTTCCTTGAAGATTACGTGCGCAGGAATTACCCCAAGTTCCCGCTGATTTCTTCGACGGTAAAGCAGATTGAAGACTACGATCAGCTTATGGAGGAGTTCAAGAAGGATTACAAGCTGGTTGTTCTTGACTACAACTGGAACAATGATTTCGAGAAGCTGGACAAGATCCCGCAGGAGCTTCGCTCAAGAGTCGAGATCCTTATAAATCCGTACTGCACTCCGCACTGCAAGCGCAGAAAGCAGCACTATGAGGTGCTCGGCGAGAGCCAGCGCAAGTGCAGCAAGCAGACTATTTATGAGCAGCTTGGAGCAGTAAGGAGCGTTAAAGACCCGATGGAGGACGCAAATAATTTCAACTGCCCCAATACCAGATACAATTTCTATCAGATAACACATTACAGCACGTTTGTTTCCAACAACGATGTCTACGGAAGATACCTTGACATGGGCTTTAATAATTTCAAGATAGAGGGTCGCGTACTCTCAAAGCCTAACGTAATCGAAAGCTACGTATATTATCTTGTAAAGCCCGAGTACCGCGACAGAGTCCGCCTTGAAATGCTGACGCACAGACCCCAGGTCGAGGAGATCAAGGAGCACCCGCGCCTTTTCATAGATAAAAATGGCAGGGAGATACCCCAGAGAAGAGTCTGATCGTTCATCTGATTGTTGATATTTATATTTTCATCTGAAAATCAAGTTGTTTTTCTTGTAAATTTATAGAAAATGACTATTGAATTAAAGGCGGAGTTATGGTATACTACAATAGATGAATAAAACGGCGCCAGGTTCGCTGTTTGGAATAAATCGGCAGGTAATTTTACCTGGCTTCGGGCGCTCCGTCTGAAGCATACCACAGGAGGAATTTGTTATGACTAATATCGAGTTTGCTGAAAAGATCAAAGGTTATCTGAAGGGAAGCAAGGCAAAGGCTAAGAAGTACGAGGATACCGTTGCTGTAAACTTTACATTCATCGACGATATGGACGACTTCTATGTTGCAGTAAGAGAGGGCGTTCTTGACGTTGCTCCTTATCATTACGATGACCTCCAGGCTAACGTTACCGGCGCTGCTGAGAACATCGAGAAGCTGTTCAGCGGCGATGTTTCCTTTGACGCCGCGCTCACCGACGGTCTTGTAAAGGTCGATGGCGATGCTGCAAAGTTCAAGGCTCTTGAGGCTCTTGTTCCCGCTAAGAAGGCTGAGAAGCCCGCTGCAGAGAAGAAGGCCGCTCCTACTGCAAAGCCCGTTGCGCCCGCAGAGAAGAAGGCTGAGACCAAGCCCTCTCCCGCTGCTGCTAAGCCCGCCGAGACCAAGGCTCCGACACCTGCTGCAAAGCCTGCTGCTAAAAAGCACACCGGCAGCAAGAAGCACGGCAAGTAATTTATTGTTGAATTATCCAGGCGCCCGTGTGTTACTCCCGGGCGTCTGTTTGTGTTTTTTACCGCGAATATACCATTCAATTGCCGAATTTTGCGGAATACGCGGTACTGACGAATCGTATCCGGAAGGATTTGAATATAGATGAGATACAGATTTTCCTGCGCGGCTCTCGCGTCTCTCGCGGCTATAATGCTGCTGAGCGGCTGCGCTTCGACTGATATACAGAACGACCCCCACAACCCCAGCGACCCGAACAGCCTTGATCTGATGGCTGACCTCGTTTCCGGCGGGAATTCCTCGGTGACTTCCCAGACGGAACAGAATGATAAGACAGCCACGGACGTTCCGGACGGCGCGCAGGCTCCGGAGATACCGTCAGGCTCGCTGCCTGAGATAGCCGTGAGCGGCTCCACGGAGGAAACCGCCGAGGTCCGGGACATGAACAACGACTTTGATATGTTCTACGAGGCGGTTCACGATAAGTTCGAGCTTACCGGCGAGGAGCTGAGCTTCGTTGATTACTCGCTGTTCGTAGGCGACAGCATTTGCAGCGGCTTTTCCGAGTATGGGATAGTTCCGCACGAGCATGTTGCAGCAAAGGGAAACCTCGGTTCCCGCAGCTTTTTTGACTATACGTTCAAGTACCGAGGCTGGGAGAGCAGAACCTATGATCAAGTGCTGAAGTCCGCTAATCCGCGGTACGTGTTCCTCTCGATGGGCATGAACGACGTCAACATGGTGGACGAAGCTACATACTGCGAGAATTACCGTAAGGTCATCGAGGCTACGCTCGAAGGAAGCCGCGCCGACGTTTTCGTTGCGGCGATAACTCCTGTATGCAGCAAGTTCTGCGGAAACAGCGTTATCGACAGCTTCAACAATACCATGAAAAAGTATCTCGAGGAGAATTTCCCGGAGCGCGTACACTACTTCGACTTCGGGCGATACCTCAAGAATGAGAAGAACGAGCTTCGCGAGTGCCTGCACTCCGGCGACGGCGTACACCTCGGTCCGTACGCCTACCGCATTGCCCTGTGGGAAATGCACCGCGCCCTGACCGAAGCGGGTCTGTGGGACGGCGATTCTGCGACAGGCACGTTTGAGGCGGAAAATTTCCAGCCCGCTGACGAGGTTCCGCCGGTTTACACGACAGCCGAAACGACCGCCAAGACCTCCAAACCCGCAAAGACGACTAAGCCGACCAAGCCTGATAAGCCTCAAAAAACCACAAAGCCTTCCGGAACCACCAAGGAAATACCCGTAGAGGAAACTCCGGTAGAGGTAACGACGCAGGATACCAAGCCGGCTGAGACTACGGCACCTTCCGGAACTGCGGATTCGGCAGTTCCACCGAAGTCAAGCGACGACCTGATTCCCACCGAGCAGACCGAGCCGGTGGAGCTTCCGGCATCTTCGTCCGCTGAGATCACTGAATAAAAAACGACCGCCCGTTTTTGTGGGCGGTTTTAAATTGTAAATCACCCGGCAAGAGCCGGGTGATTTTTGTTTTGATATTATTCGGACAGCTTCTTCTTGATATATTCCTGAATAGCCTTCGGTGATGCAAGACCCTTTAGCGCCTTGTTCGCCTGACCCATGAAGAACCCAAATACCTTCTGGTCGCCGCTGCGGTACTGCTCGGCTGCTTTCGGGTTGTTCGCGATTATCTCGTCTACGGTCTTTGCGAGGAGGTCGCTGTCCTCCTTTATCCACAGATCCTGCGCGTCCGCGATATCCTTCGGATTGCCGCCGTTTGCGATCATCTCGCCAAGGATAGCCTTCGCATTGGACTGTGAGATCTTGTCCGTCTGGAGGAACTCAACAAGCTGTGCGAACTCCCTGCCGCTGAACTTCAGGTCGTCCATGTCGACTTCCCCGAGGTTCTTTCTGCGGAGCAGCTCGCCGGTCACGTAGTTTGCGACCGCCTTCGGATTGTCGTACGCCTGGATTGCTTCCTCGTAGAAATCACAGATTTTCTTGTCGGATACGATGAGATCCGCGTCCTGCTTCTTGATGCCGCACTGCTCGACGTAGCGTGCAACGCGCTGCTCGGGAAGCTCCGGAATGGAGCTGCGTATCTCGTCAAGCTCCTCCTCGGTGAGGATTATCGGAGGGATATCCGGGTCTGGGAAGTAGCGGTAGTCGTGGGCGTCCTCCTTGCTTCTCATCGCGGTGGTCTCGCCCAGAGCCTCGTTAAAGCGGCGAGTCTGCTGAATTACGCGCTCGCCGTTGTCGAGGAGCTCCTCCTGGCGCTCGATCTCAACTTCTATCGCCTTCGCGATAGCCTTCAGGGAGTTCAGGTTCTTCAGCTCCGTTCTGGTGCCGAGCTCATTGCTGCCCTTCGGCGCGATGGAGATGTTTATATCGCAGCGTATAGAGCCCTGCTCCATCTTGCAGTCGCAGATACCAGCGTACTGTAACAGCAGCATGATCTTCTCCAGGTAAGCCACGACCTCGTCAGCGGAGTGGAAATCCGGCTCGGTGACTATCTCGATGAGCGGAACGCCGCAGCGGTTGTAGTCCGCGAGGGAAATGCGGTTAACATCGTCGTGGACGAGCTTGCCCGCATCCTCCTCGAGATGGATACGATTAATGCGTATCTCCTTCTCTTCGCCCTTGACGTTTATCTTTACCTTGCCTGCGAGGCACACCGGGCGCGGCATCTGGGAGATCTGGTAAGCCTTCGGCAGATCGGGGTAGAAGTAGTTCTTTCTGTCCCACTTGGTGAAGCGCGAAATGTCGCAGTTCATCACGTAGCCAGCCTTGATGATGTATTCAACGGCTTTCCTGTTCAGCACCGGGAGGGTTCCGGGAAGTCCGCTGCACACGGGGCAGCAGCGGGAGTTCGGAGTTCCGCCGAATTCAGCGGAGCAGGTGCAGAATACCTTGGAATTTGTGGAAAGCTCTGCGTGTGTCTCAAGTCCTATCGTAGGAAAATATGCGCTCATTCCTGTACCTCCTTAAAGCTTGGCGGGCGCAGTCGGAGCGAAGGTCTGCTCGAATGCGTCGGCGCACTGAAGAATAGTCTGCTCGTCGAAACGTCTGCCGATGACGGACATGCCCACGGGGAGACCCTCGGCGGGGTAGCCGCAGGGCGTGGGGATACCCGGCAGAGAGGCAATATTGACGGTAACGGTGCAGATATCCGCGAGGTACATCTTGACCGGATCGTTGTCCTGCGCGCCTATCTTGTACGCCGGAGTCGGAGCGGTCGGGGTGAGGATAACGTCGGCCAGGTCGAATACAGCGTTGTATTCTTTGATTATCTGCTGCTTGAGGGCGAGCGCTTTCTTGTAATAAGCGTCGTAGTAGCCGGAGGAAAGCGCGTAGTTTCCGAGCAGGATACGGCGCTTTACTTCCTCGCCAAAGCCCTTGCTGCGGCTGTCGCGGATAAGTTCCTCGAAGGTGCGGCCCTCGCCGCGGAAGCCGTACTTTATACCGTCGAATCTCGACAGATTGGAGGCAGCCTCGGCGCAGGCGATGAGGTAGTAAGCAGGGATAGCGTATTTCAGCCCGGGAATTGAGCACTCAACGAGCTTTGCACCCTGGGCTTCGAGCGTCTTTGCGGCGTTCATTACATGGGTCTTTACTTCGTCGTCGATGTCGTCGGAGTAGAACTCCCTTGGCATTGCGATCTTCATTCCGCTGACGGACTGACCGAGCTTCTCAGTGAAATCCGGAACCGGCTGGCGTGAACTGGTCGCGTCATGCGGGTCGTGCGCGCAGATGGCGTTGAGCATGACCGCGCAGTCCCGGGCGTCGGAGCAGATCGGACCTATCTGGTCGAGGGAGCTTGCGAATGCGACAAGACCGTAGCGGGAAACTCTGCCGTAGGTGGGCTTGATTCCGGTCACGCCGCAGAAGGACGCGGGCTGTCTGATGGAGCCGCCGGTGTCGCTTCCGAGCGCAGCGGGAGCGAAGGAAGCAGACACAGCCGCAGCGCTTCCGCCGGAGGAACCGCCGGGAACTCTATCAAGGTCGTAGGGGTTCTTGGTCTTGGCGAACGCGGAGGTCTGTGTGGAGCCGCCCATCGCGAATTCGTCCATGCTGGTCTTTCCGAGGAGCACGTAGCCCTCTGCGTTGAGCTTCTCGATAACGGTCGCATTGTACGGCGGTATGAAATTCTCAAGCATCTTACTTGCACAGGTGGTCTTGATACCGTCGGTGCAGATGTTGTCCTTGATGGCGAGCGGGATACCGGTCAGCGGGCTCACATCGCCGGAATCAATGCGCTTCTGTGCGTTTTCAGCCATCTCGAGCGCCTTCTCCTTGGTAATGGTGATGAAGGACTGTACCTTGCCGTCGCCGGCTTCTATATTTCTGAAATATTCTCCGCAGAGCTCTGCGGCGCTGATCTGCTTTGAATCCAGCGCCTTGCGGAGATCGCGTATCTTTGCGCGGGTGATATCCATAATTACCTCCTGTTTATTCAACTACCTTGGGTACGACGTAGCAGTTATCGCGGTTTTCCGCGTTGGAGAGCAGCTTCTCCGTCGGAAACGAGGGCTGCGGTACGTCCTCTCTTACCTCGCTCAGGGAAATGCTGTTGTTGTCCTTGGTGTCGTCGTAGGTAAGGTCGAAGGTCTTGATTGTATCCATCAGGTCGATGATGTCGCCCATCTCGCCCATGACCTTTTCAAGTCCGGCTTCGTCGTAGTTGAGCTTGGACAGCTCGCACAGGTGCTGGATCGTCTTGAGTTCTACTGCCATGATATAGCGTTCCTTTCTTTATAAAGATGATACTATAATTAATAATACTGTACTATTATACTCCATTTCAGCAGATTTTTCAAGTGTTATTTAAAAATTGTGCAGGAAATCGTTGAATTTTTGCATTTTGGCATATTCACCAGAAATTTTGAAACATGGAATCCCCTATTCTTGCAAAAATAACATTCCAGGCTTCAAAACGCACCGTACAGCGGAGCTAAACGCAATGGATAGTCTAGACTAATCGGAAATATAAAGCAATAATGGAATCTAATATACAATAAAATGAAAGATTGCCGGAAAGAAACTTGCAAAAACCTCTTGACAAACCAGCGATATGGTGATATAATATGAACGTAAATTCAAGCGGACAAAACGAATTGTGCCGGAGAACAAAGCCGCAGGCAGCGTTGCCGCGGCAATGAAGTATCTGCAACTTGACGATGGCAGAAATTTCACCTCAGCACATTTCACCGCGGATATAACGTATGATCAAACCGGCTCAGCGCTGCGCCGAATATCGCGGCGTCCGGCGGGTCTTCTGCCGGATCCGGTTTTTTTCAGTACTTATTAAGGAGTGAGCTTATGTTAATGAAAGAGGGAGAAACAAGGATCCCTGCGGGCTGCGCGATCTCGGGCTTTATCAACAGGAGCGGCAGAAGGACAAACGGCAGCGTGATCGTGAATTCCATTGCCTGTATGCACGACCGCTCGAACGGTCTGGGCGGCGGCTACGCCGGATATGGCATTTATCCGGAGTACAAGGATCAGTACGCGTTCCATGTTTTCTACGATTCCAACGAGGCGAGAATAAAGACCGAGGCGTTCATCGACCGCCATTTCGATCGCGTATTCCCACCAGAAAACACCCGAACATCACCGACGAGCCGCTTATCTGGCGCTACTTTGTTAACCCTCTTCCCACAAAGCTCCAGGAGAGCCAGCTCGACGAGCGCACCTACGTTGCCCGCTGCGTCATCAAGATAAACGACAAGATCGACGGCGCTTACGTTTTCTCCAGCGGCAAGAACATGGGCGTATTCAAGGCGGTCGGCTACCCTGAGGA
>OGQB01003175.1_pt1 | contig 10954 bp, 11 predicted proteins | sample 1553071 | NCBI WGS metagenome assembly OGQB01 (sample SAMEA2580284, study PRJEB22360) | human gut metagenome | biome: human gut; feature: human-associated habitat; material: faeces | place: Denmark | collected 2008/2010
GGCCCAGACCAGCCTGAATGACGCAGCCCATGTAAACATGATCGACCTGCTCGGGCTTGACGTTTGCACGGTTCAGAGCCTCCTTGATGACGATGGAGCCCAGCTCAGTAGCGGGAACATTGGCCAGAGTGCCACCGAACTTGCCGATAGCGGTGCGGCATGCAGATGCGATAACGATCTTTTTCATGTGAATAGCCTCCTGAATTGTGTATGTGTGTTACTTATCGGTTACCCAGTTATCAAAACGCCCTGCGGCATTTTTGCGGTATCAGATCTCTTTCCTCTCCCGGAGCTGGGCGTATTTTTCGCTGACGGCCTTTTCCACATTGGGTGTGACAAACTTGCTGATGTCACTGCCGTAATACGCTGCTTCCTTTACAATGGTGGAGGAAAGATAACTCCACTTGATGCTGGTGGCAAGGAACATGGTCTCGATGCCGGGCATCAGTGCGTGGTTGGTCTGCGCAAGCTGGATCTCGTTTTCAAAGTCCGTTACCGCCCGCAGCCCGCGCACCATAACGGATGCGTGACGCTTTTTTGCGAACTCCACGGTCAGGCCGTCGAAGCTTTCCACGGTCACGTTGGGGATGTTCTTGCAGCATTCCTGCAGCATAGCCACCCGCTCCTCCACTGTGAACAGCGGATGCTTGGCGCTGTTGATCAGCACCGCCACGATGAGGTGGTCGTTGATCTTTGCTGCGCGCTTGATGATATCAAGGTGTCCCTTGGTGACCGGATCGAACGACCCGGGATAAACTGCTGTTGCCATCGGTCAGTGTCCTCCTTGTGCGCTGTAATTGCTAAGCGCGATGTGGTTCTGCCATGATAGCACTTTCCAGCTTTGGGTGCAACCTGAAACTGCTGCGGTGCGATTTATCGTTAAATTTTAAACGAGTCATTCCGCACTGCTCCGCAGTTGCTTCCCACGCTATTAGTAAAGCACATCGTCAAAATTTTATCAAGTCTTTTTCTCAACTTTTTTGTTTTTTGCATACCAAACAATCCCCACATAAAGCTAAGAAAACTGTTCATTATGCTATACCGGCTGTTTTTTTGCCAAAACTATTGATTCTACACTTTGTTAATGTTATAACTAAGTTGAGCTGTTCTGCGCAGAGCGGAGCACACACTGCTGCCTTGTTTATAAGGTTACCACACAGATGTGGCAAAACGGTGTGCATTCCGCAAAACAGGCGTAAAACAGCCGCATCATTTGTCCGCACAGAATTGTTTACAATTCTTTTATGTATTTTAAGAGAGGATGGTTTATAATGGATTGCAAGGAACTGTACGCACAGAAGCTTATGACTGCTGCGCAGGCTGCCGCTCTGGTCAAAAGCGGCGACTGGGTAGACTACGGCTGGGCTGTGAACACCCCTGTGGCCGTGGATGCAGAGTTGGCAAAGCGTCTGCCGGAACTGGAAGGGGTCAACTTCCGGGGCGGCATCCTGATGTGGGTGCCGGAGATCTTCCAGATCGACGACCCCGCTGCCCACATGACTTGGAACAGCTGGCACATGGGCGGCATTGAGCGCAAGGCCATTGCGCAGGGCTTCTCCTTCTACTCCCCCATCCGCTACTCTGAGCTGCCCCGCTACTACCGCGAGAGCAGTGACCCCGTGGATGTGGCAGTATTTCAGGTGACTCCCATGGACGAGCACGGCTACTTCAACTTTGGCCCCAGCGCTTCGCATCTGGGTGCCGTGTGTGAAAAGGCCAAGAAGATCATCGTGGAGGTCAACACCAATATGCCGCGCTGCCTTGGCGGCATGGAGAACTGCGTACACGTTTCTCAGGTGAGCGGCATTGTGGAGGGCGCAAATCCCCCCATCGGTCAGATGGCCGCTGCCGGTGCCGCTACTGAGGTGGATCTGAAGGTAGCCAACCTCATTGTGCCGCAGATCCCCAACGGTGCCTGCCTGCAGCTGGGCATCGGCGGTATGCCCAACGCCATCGGCGGGCTGATCGCACAGAGCGATCTGAAGGATCTGGGCGTGCACACCGAGATGTATGTGGATGCCTTTGTGGATATTGCCAAGGCCGGCAAGATCAACGGCAGCCGCAAGCAGCTGGACAAGGGCCGTCAGGTCTACGCCTTTGGTGCCGGCACCCAGAAGATGTACGATTACCTGAACGATAACCCGGAGTGTATGTCTGCCCCGGTGGACTACACCAACGACATCCGCAGCATTTCCGCACTGGACAACTTTATCTCCATCAACAATGCCGTGGATATCGACCTGTTTGGTCAGGTGAATGCCGAAAGCGCCGGTGTGAAGCACATTTCCGGTGCAGGCGGTCAGCTGGACTTCGTGCTGGGCGCATACCTTTCCAAGGGTGGCAAGAGCTTTATCTGCCTGTCCTCCACCTTCTTTAATAAAAAGACCGGCCAGCTGGAAAGCCGCATCCGTCCCACGCTGGAGAATGGCAGCATCGTTACCGACACCCGCGCCAACGTACACTATCTGTGCACCGAGTATGGCTGCGTGAACCTGAAGGGCCTGACCTCCTGGGAAAAGGCCGAGGCTCTGATCAGCGTGGCACACCCGGATTTCCGCGAGGAGCTGATCCGCGAAGCCGAAAAGCTGCACATCTGGCGCAGAAGCAACAAAATTTAATAAGCGCTGTGGGTATTCCCGCTGCCCGCAGCAGGAATGGAGTTTGTCATGATGGACAAAAAGCCGCACATCAAACCGTATCTCTATGGGATGCTCGCAGGGTTTGGTGCCATTGCACTGAGCATCATCTTCTTTTTCCTCATTTACCGCTTTGACGGCTTTGGCTCAGCTATCTCTACCCTGACCGGCATCCTGATGCCCTTTATCTATGGTGCCGTCATTGCCTATCTGCTCAAGCCGGTATGCAACAGCATCGAGAGCTTTCTGCGCCGGTTCATCCCGGAAAAGATGAACGGTCTGATCAACGCGCTGTCCGTGGCGCTTACCATCCTGTTCGGGCTTTTGCTGGTGTATGCGCTGGTCATGATGATCGTGCCGCAGCTGATCACCAGCGTGACGACCCTGTACTACACCGCGCAGGCCAACATTACAAGGTTCATGTATTGGGCAAACCATCTGGAGTTTATTGAAAACAACGAACAGATCATGGAGCTGCTCAATTCGGCCTACGCTGCCCTGAATACCAATCTTGACACGTGGATCAAGAACACCCTGCTGCCCTCCATGCAGAACATCGTAAGCGGCGCAGCCATCGGCGTGCTGAACGTGGTGACGGTGGCCAAGAACCTGATCATCGGCATCATCGTGGCGGTGTATATGCTGGCCAGCCGCAAGCGGTTCGTCCAGCAGGGCAAGCTGGTGCTGCACAGCATCGTCCGCCCCCGCTGGGCGCAGCTGATCACCGAGGAAGTGAAATACGCAGACCGGATGTTCGGCGGCTTCATCAACGGCAAGATCATGGACTCTGCCATCATCGGCGTGCTGTGCTATATCGGCTGTCTGATCTTCAAGTTCCCCAGTGCGCTGCTGGTGTCGGTGATCATCGGTGTAACCAACGTCATCCCCTTCTTCGGCCCCTTCATCGGTGCCATCCCCGCCACCCTGCTCATCCTCATCCAGAACCCCATCAAGGCGCTGTGGTTCGTGCTGTTTGTGCTGGTATTGCAGCAGCTGGACGGCAACATCATCGGACCCAAAATTCTGGGCAACACCACCGGCCTTTCCAGCTTCTGGGTGCTGTTCGCCATCCTGCTGTTTGGCGGCCTGTGGGGCTTTGTGGGCATGATCGTGGGCGTGCCGCTGTTCGCCGTTATCTACGACGTCATCAAAAAGCTGGTCATCCACGGCTTGCAGCGCCATCAGGAGCTGACCCTGCTGAACAGCTATCACGACCAGTTCGGCGACCCCGCAGACGATGCAGCCGCACAGCCCGCTGCACCGCAATCTGCTGAAAACCAGTAAACCTTCCCTGCCCCGCATCAGAGCACTTCCGATGCGGGGTATTTTTTAGTCATGCCGTATCATAAGAACGTATATAAAGGAGAACGATTTAATGGGTATTAAAATGATGTTATTGGGTATCGCTGTTATTCTGGCTGGGATTGCCTTATCTATAAGTAATATTTTTGCTTTTGTTGGTGGAGCCGCAGGTCTTTTAATCACAATTGCCGGTATGCTTGTACGGGGCAAAAACACAACCGAGAAATAATTCACGGAGGTTTGACAAATGACTTACACAATCGCGATCATTTCTACTTTAGCGGCATGGTTCGTTGGACTATTTGCAGACGTAAACATCGATTTTGGAGACCCACAAGGGTTTTTAGCTCTCAGAGTGCTGTTTCCTGTTTTGGCTATGGGAATTTGTATTCTAAAGGCAATTAAAGAACGCGACAAGAAATAAGCAACCGCCAACTTGTACAACAAGACCCCCGCCTTATGTTCCGGGCAGGAACACAGGGCGGGGGTCTTGTTATTGTTTTGAATCAGGTTTCAGCTCAATCCAGCGGCTGAGAGGGTTTCCAGTCCTTATAGTTCTCGTACCGGCTCTCGCGGACCTTGTGGCGAGACCACACTTCGTCAGCGGTGGGCTGCCAGTCGGCGGCGTAAGCCTTGCATTTCTCACACAGGTGCTCGACGCTTTCCGGGGACTGCAGGTCGGTGCTGTGGGCACCGGTCTCGTGCACCATCTTTTCCAGCAGCTCGGGGTTTTCCAGCATCGGGCAGGGACGCAGATGGTTCTTGTTGAAGGGCTGGCCGTTGTGGTAAGCCATGAACAGCGGGCTGTGCAGAATCTCCAGAATAGACTGGTCGTGGATGTTGGCGTTGGAGTAGTGGATGAACACACAGGGCTCAGCATCACCGGCAGAGTTGATGTGGAAGTAGTTGCGGCCGCCGGCGATGCAGCCGCCCACGAACTCGCCATCGTTCTGGAAGTCCATGGGGTAGAACGGGATATCGCACGCAGAAGAGCGCAGATAACGGATGCGGTCGATCATGTATTTACGCTGCTCCGGGGTGGGCATCAGCTCCGGGGCGGCCTCGTTGCCCACCGGCATATAGTGGAAATAGAAGCCGAAGTGTGCACCCTTCTCGCACAGGAAACGCATGAATGCGTCGTTGGTGACGGCGTCGATGTTCTGGCGGGTATAGCAGATGGAGGTGCCAAAGATAATGCCGTACTTCTTGAGCAGATCCATGGCGTGCATCACAGCGGCATAGTGGCCTTCGCCGCGGCGGGCATCGTTGGTCTCCGGGGTGCCCTCGATGGACAGCATAAAGGCGATATTGCCCAGACGCCGCACCTCTTCACAGAAGGGCTCGTCGATGAGGGTAGAGTTGGTGTAGATGGCAAACTGCACATCGTTGTGCTTTTCCGCCAGCTTGAGCACGTCCTTCTTGCGCACCAGCGGCTCGCCGCCGGTCAGCATATACAGGTAAACGCCCAGTTCCTTGCCCTGCGTGACGATCTTGTCCATATCCTCAAAGCTGAGGTTGTTCTTGTGGCCGTACTCACCTGCCCAGCAGCCAACGCAGTGCATATTGCAGGCAGAGGTAGGGTCAAACAAAATCAACCACGGGATGTTGCACTGGTACTTGACGCGGTTCTCGCGGATGGTCTTGGTGCCGCGGAAGAAGGCTTCGTAGCCCAGATTCAGTGCGGTGGTACGCGCCACAAGGGGGTCGGTCTGGTCCAGCACGCAGTTGATGAGTTTCGTCCACTTGCTGTCGGGGTCGGTCAGCACCTTTTTGGCGTTCTCGTAGGTCTCATCGCTGAAGCCGCTGCCGTAGAATTGCTTTGCAACATCTACCAGCTGGCACATTGTTTTTTCATGGTCCTGCTCGGCGCGGGAAAGCGCCACATCCACTATTTTACCAAGTGCAGCACGCTGCATCTTGTGGGTCAGATTATCAAGAGATGTATTCATAGCTTTTTCCTCCCGAAATGATTCCTTTGGAAATTCTTATTTTGCTTGACCACATCATACTACTTTGCGTGTTTTTGTGCCATAAACAGAAAATACGCCGTGATGGAAAACCCATCACAGCGTACCCTTTGATAAAATTTTATTGAAGCCGCACGGACAAATAGCACTTCACTCCTCTATTTTCAGGCTGCCGGTGCTCAGGCGGCACAGTGCACGGCGGAAATCTCCGTGGATCATGGTGCTCACGCGTTCCACCATCTGCTTGGGGTCGCCTTTCATATCCCGGCGGGTCCATTCCAGCGTCATGCCTACCAGTGCATACTTATAAAAGTCGACAACAAACTGTTTGTCTGCATCCTGTACGGTGACATCGTGGCACTCGCGGTCTGCAAAGTCCTTCAGGATGGGGTCCAGCAATCTGTAAAGGTACTGTTCCACCTGTTCCCTGCCCACCGAGCGGTAAACGTTGAGCACGAGGGTCTTGTTGTCCTGCAGCTGGTGCAGAACGTCCAGATAGGCTTCGCTCCATGTACCAAAGCCCCGGCGGCCTTCCATCGCCTTGGCGGCATCCTCTGCCAAGATCCAGTCCACCAGATCGTAAATGTCCTTGAAATGGTAATAAAAGGTCATGCGGTTCACCCCGCAGTCCTCGGTGATATCGTTGATCGTGATCTTGTTCAAGGGCTTTTCCAGCAGCAGCTTCTTCAAAGATGCCTCCAGTGCCCGTTTTGTCGTTTGTGACACAAAAACCCATCCTTTCCCGGCAGTCGCCGCTGCCGTTTCCGTGAATGATACCCCATGATTTATTTTACCGCAAAATGTGACCTTATTTCAAGTAAAGATTCTTACCTTTTTATGAAGTTTGTGTGTGCACTGCCCGCCCCGAAGGTGCTGTTTTTACATTATAGCCGCCAAAAATAAGACAAAAGTCTTGATTTTCTCCCGCCCTATGCTTAGAATGAATAAGAAGCAGAATTTTATGCAGTGCATACCTGCCGAGGGAGGGTTATTATTATGATGAAAACCATTGGGTTTTTAGGCTGTGGAAACATGGGCGGTGCTATTGCCCGCGCTGTGTGCAAGGCTACCGAGCCTGAGAATGTATTTCTGGCGAACCGCACGGCTGCCAAGGCCGAGGCGCTGGCCGCAGAACTGGGCTGCCAAACGGCTACCAACGCCGAGGTCGCCGGTGACTGCGATTTGATCTTTCTGGCGGTGAAGCCCCAGATGATGGAAGCCATGCTGGAGCCGCTGCGGTTCATCTTTGCCGAGCGCAGCAATCGGTTCGTGCTGTGCACCATGGCTGCCGGCCTGCCGGTGGCACGCATTCAGGAGATGGCGGGCGGCGACTACCCCGTCATCCGCATCATGCCCAACACCCCGGCATTGGTAGGTGAAGGCATGATCCAGTACTGCTCCGTCAACGTGACCGCCGAGGAAGAGGAAGCTTTCTGTCAGCTGATGGCTCCCGCCGGGCGTCTGGACGCCGTAGCCGAGGACATGATCGATGCCGCCAGCTGCGTTTCCGGCTGCGGCCCGGCATGGGTGTACCAGTTTATTGAAGCGCTGGCCGATGGCGGCGTGGCCTGCGGTCTGCCCCGGGCAAAGGCACAGGAGTACGCCGCACAGATGGTGCTGGGCAGCGCAAAGCTGGTGCTGGAAAGCGGCAAGCACCCCGGTGCGCTGAAGGACGCTGTGTGCAGCCCCGGCGGCAGCACCATTCAGGGCGTGCGGGTGCTGGAAGAAAAGGGCCTGCGGGGCGCGGTGATGGACGCCGTCATCGCCTCCTACAACAAGACCAAAGAGATGGGAAAGGGTTGATCTATGCGCATCGTAGTCAAAGTCGGCACCTCCACACTGGCCCACTCCACCGGGCGGCTGAACATCCGCCACACCGAAGAGCTGGTGAAGGTGCTCAGCGATTTGAAGAACGCCGGACATGAGGTCATCCTCGTGTCGTCGGGTGCCATCGGCATGGGCGTGGGCAAGCTGTCGCTGCCCGCCCGCCCCACCGATATTTCCTCCAAGCAGGCTTGTGCCGCCGTGGGTCAGTGTGAGCTGATGTACACCTACGACCGGCTGTTCAGCGCCTACGACCACACGGTGGCGCAGATTTTGCTCACCGGCGTGGACATCGAGCACGCCAGCCGCCGCGAGAACATCCAGAACACCCTCACCCGTCTGCTGGAGCTGGGCGCACTGCCCATCATCAACGAGAACGACACCGTCGCCACCGACGAGATCACCTCCATCGGCGACAATGACACCCTCGCCGCCATCGTCACCTGCTGCATCAAAGCCGATCTGCTGGTGCTGCTGAGCGACATCGACGGCCTCTACACTGCCAACCCCCACACCCACCCGGACGCAAAGCTCATCCCGCTGGTGGAGGACATCACGCCCGAGGTGATGGCGCTGGCCGACGGGGCCGGCTCGGCGCTGGGTACCGGCGGAATGTCCACCAAGCTCCGGGCCGCCCGGATGGTGACCTCCAGCGGAGCTGACATGGTCATCACGAACGGCGCCCACCCCGAACTGCTCTATGACATCGCCGAGGGCCGTGCCGCAGGCACCCGCTTTGCGGCCCACAGACAGGAGGCATAACATGACCACACAGGAAATTCTGGAAGCCGCCCGCGGGGCCAAGACTGCCGTTGCCCTTTCGGACAGCGGCACCCGTGATTCTGCCCTTCTTGGGATGGCTGATGCCCTCTGCGCACCGGAATCCATGGACGCCATCCTCGCCGCCAACGCCGAGGACATGGCCGCCGCCAAGGGCCGCATCAGCGACGTCATGCTGGACCGCCTCGCCCTGATGCCCCAGCGCATCGAGGCCATGGCCAAGGGCATCCGGGACGTTGCCGCCCTGCCCGACCCGGTGAGCCGGGTGCTGAGCCGCATCGAGCGTCCCAACGGCCTCGTCATCGAGAAGACCGCCGTGCCGATGGGCGTCATCGCCATCATCTACGAGAGCCGCCCCAACGTCACCAGCGACGCTGCCGCCCTCGCCATCAAGAGCGGCAATGCCTGCATCCTCCGCTGCGGCAAAGAGGCGTGGCGCTCGGCCAACGCCATCGTTCAGGCCTTGCGGCAGGGCCTGCGGGCAACCGGTCTGCCTGAAACAGCAGTCTGCCTCATCGAGGACACCACCCATGCCTCGGCCAACGCCCTGATGACCGCCGTCGGCTATGTGGACCTGCTCATCCCGCGCGGCGGGGCCGGACTCATCCGTGCCTGTGTCGAGAACGCGAAAGTCCCCTGCATCCAGACCGGCACCGGCATCTGCCACATCTTCGTGGACGACACCGCCGACCAGACCAAGGCCCTGGACATCATCGAGAACGCCAAGGCCAGCCGCCCCAGCGTCTGCAATGCCGAGGAGGTCTGCCTCGTCCACAGCGCCATTGCCGCTGAGTTCCTGCCGAAGCTGGCCCAGCGCCTCGGCCCCGACCGCACCGCCAAGGGTCTGCACCCGGTGGAACTGCGGCTGGACGAGCGCGCCGACGCCCTCATCCCCGGCACCCCCGCCGGGCCGAAGGACTTCGACACGGAGTTCCTCGACTACATCCTTGCGGTGAAAATCGTGGACAGCGTGGAGGAAGCCATCGCCCACATCGCGGCTCACTCCACCGGCCACAGCGAAGCCATCCTGACCCGGACTGACGCCCACGCTGCCCTCTTCACGGCGGCAGTGGACAGTGCCGCTGTCTACGTCAACTGCTCCACCCGCTTCACCGACGGCGGAGAGTTCGGCCTTGGCTGTGAGATGGGCATCTCCACCCAGAAGCTCCACGCCCGGGGACCCATGGGCCTCGGCGAGCTGTGCAGCTACAAGTACATCATCCGCGGCAACGGTCAGACCCGGTAATTTTCGGGTTTTTCCGGGATACATCACCCTTTCGGTGAAAATTTTCTCCACAGGCCGGGGCCAAATGCCCCGGCCTGTATTTTTGTTTCCTCCAGATGGACCGTTTTTCTCTCAAGCACACTTTTGGTTGAAAAAATTTTGCAAATACATCCGAGAATAATTCCTTGTATCCAAATTTTCTCCATTCTCCACAAAGCTATAGTCATACTTTTGCCATTTTGTCTTGCAAAAATCACAACAAACCTCTTGACATCCGGGCTTTCTGCGGGTTAAACTTAGAATGAGAGTGTGATTCGACACAATCTCACTTGTTTAGTCTGTTTATCGAGAATTGTTCTCCACAAGACTTCAACTTTTCAGACCGTTTTACTGCGGAGAACACTCTTCCGAGCATATCCGCCCACTCACAACACTATACTTGGAATGAAGGAGAGAGCGTTATGACGATTGCTATTCTTGCACATGATTCCCGCAAAGAGCTGGCGCTGCAGTTCTGCACAGCTTATAGCGGCATCCTATCCCGCAACACAGTCATTGCCACCGGCACCACCGGTCGGATGCTGGCGCAGGCCACCGGCCTGCCCGTACACTGCTACCTCTCCGGGAAGCTGGGCGGCATCCAGCAGATCTCGGCCCGGGTGGCCTGCGACGAAGTAGACCTCGTGCTCTTCTTCCGCGACCCGCTCAAGGCCGAGAACGGCAGCAGCGAGCAGAACCTGCTGCGGCTGTGCGATATGCACAGCGTGCCGATCTCCACCAACATCGCCACCGCCGAAGTGCTGCTGCGCGGCCTCGACCAGGGCGACCTCGACTACCGTGAGGGCATCCATCCCGACATCGTGGAGCCGCTGCCCGTCCATCGGGCCGTGTGCTGAGCCTGTTTTTAAGACTTTTCCGCCATTTGTGGTTTTGTGTATAGAGGGTTTTCGACAAAGAAAGACACCGCAGAAGCTTTCACACTTCTGCGGTGTCTTTTTATCTTATGCGCTCAGATACCACTGAGAGATGACTTATTCCAGACCGCCCATCTGCTTGATCGCCTTGATGGCGTAGGTCAGGGTGCGGCCCATAGCCACGCCTGCCATCAGGCAGGGATAGTTGTTGGCGAAGAAGGAGCCGGACATATCGCCGGTGACATACAGGCCGGGCATCGGCTTGTTGTCATTGTCCAGAGCCTGACCCTTGTCGTTGATGGCGAT
>OGQB01003179.1_pt1 | contig 10941 bp, 11 predicted proteins | sample 1553071 | NCBI WGS metagenome assembly OGQB01 (sample SAMEA2580284, study PRJEB22360) | human gut metagenome | biome: human gut; feature: human-associated habitat; material: faeces | place: Denmark | collected 2008/2010
GACCCGTCGCGCTACCGCTGGCTGGTCGTGCCCGACGTCGCGCTGCAGAAGGCGCGGCTGGCGCGGCTCCACCTGCGCGGCAAGGCCGACATCTGGAGCGAAATCGGCTACGGATTCGCCGCCGAAGAGCCGCAGGAGGTAATCGGCAAGGTATTCGCAGTCGAAAGCATCGAACCGTACGACCCGCGGCGGCTGAAACGCAGCCTGAAAGGAGCCGGTGCCGAGCTGATGAAACGCGACTTCCCGTTCGGAGCCGAGGAGCTGGCCCGGCGGCTGGGCGTGCACGCGGGAGCCGACGTGCGGCTGGCCTTCACCAAAATCGGAAACGGATTTTGGGCGGTCCGGTTGAAATAGCTATATTTGCAGCATATCGGAATGCGCCCGGCGGCGTTCGGCGCGCAGTCCGTTTGCAGGAATCGTAACAGCCTATGAAAATCAGCGAGATATTCACCTACTTCACCGACACGATCTTCCGGCGCGACATCAACGAATGGCGCAACCCGGTCATCCGGTGGCTCGTACAGCAGTACCGCCTGCTGTTCTACACGGCGCGGGGCCTGCTGGAACACGGCATGATCGTCCGCAGCGCGGCCCTCACATTCTATACGCTGATGTCGCTGGTGCCGATCGTAGCGGTGGTTTTCGCCGTGGTCAAGGGCTTCGGACTGGCCGACGGGCTGATCGACAACCTCTACGCCCTCTTCCCGCAGAACCCCGAGATCGTAGACTACATCGTCACGTTCGCCGAAAAGGCGCTCGCCCGTACGCAGGGCGGCGTGGTGGCCGCCGTGGCGCTGGTCATGCTCTTCTGGGCGGTGATCCGGGTCTTCGGCTCGATCGAAAGCGCCTTCAACAACATCTGGGAGGTCAAGGTCGAACGCAGCCTCACCCGCCAGTATACCGACTACATCGCCGTGGTGATGATCGTCCCTGTGTTGTGGATCGTCGCCAATGCCGTCGGCAGCTACGCCCAGCAGATGCTGGGCTTCGACGGCAGTTGGTATTTCACCCTGCTCTCGCACCTGGCGTCGATGGTCATCATCTGGATCATGTTCACCATCCTGTATATCATCATCCCCAATACGAAGGTCAAATTCAGGAGCGCCCTGATGGCGGGCATCGTCGCCGGCACGCTTTTCCTGCTTTTCCAGTGGGGTTATCTCTATATCCAGCGGTGGATGACCTCCTACAACGCCATCTACGGCAGTTTCGCAGCGCTGCCGCTGTTGCTCATCTGGCTCCAGACCTCGTGGCAGATCCTGCTGTTCGGCGGCGAATTGTCGTTCGCCTACCAGAACATCGCCCGTTTCGGCGAAGAGCGCGAATCGCTCCTCATCAGCTACGACCAGCGGCGCAAGATCCTGCTGGCCGTGATGCTCACGGTCGTGCGGCACTTCCGCGGCCAGGGCGGCGCCACCCCGGCCGACGAGATCCGGGCACAACTGGATCTGCCCACGCGCATCGTCAACGACATCCTTTACCAGCTCGTGCAGGCCGGACAACTGATCGCCGTGCCCTCGGGCGACGGCGAGCGCGAAGTGGCCTTCGCCCCGGCGCACGACCCCCAGTCAATGACCGTTTACGGCATACTCGAAGCGGTCGAAAAATCGGGGCAAACGACCGTCGACCTGACCCAGAGCGACGAACTGACCCGCATCGACCAGGAACTGGAAACGCTCAAAGAGACCGCCCGCAAATCGCAGGACAACGTCCGGCTGGTGGATTTACTGTAAAACGATATGGAGAGACCTTTGGAACGCGTAGTGATCGTCGGCAGCGGAAACCTTGCCGAAGCATTGGCGCAGGCCGTCGCCCGAAGCGGCCTGCAACTGGTACAGTTGTTCGCCCGCAACGCCGCACGGGGGGAGGCTGTCGCCGCACTCGCCGGAACGCAGTGGACGGCAGACCCGGCACGGCTGGCCGACGCGGACATATACCTGATCTCTGTGAGCGACAAGGCCGTCGGGGAGGTAGCCGCGGCGCTGCCCCTGCCTGCAGGAGCCGTCGTCGCCCATACTGCGGGGAGCGTGCCGCTCGATGCGCTTCCCGCCCATGCACGCCGCGCCGTCTTCTATCCGCTGCAAACCTTCACCAAAGGGCGCAGCGTGGATTTTTCGCAAATCCCCCTCTTCCTCGAAACCGATGACTCCCCCCTGCGTCCCGCACTCGAAGCCTTCGCCCGCCGTCTTTCGCACACGGTGGTGTGGGCCGACTCGGCCTGCCGCGCCAAGGTGCACCTCGCGGCGGTTTTCGCCTGCAACTTCGTCAACCACATGTACGCCGTCGGCGAAGGCATCGTCCGCAGCGCGGGCCTGCCCTTCGACGTTCTCAAACCGCTCCTGGCCGAGACCGCCGCCAAGGCACTCGACGCCGCCTCCCCGGCCGACGTGCAGACAGGCCCCGCCGTGCGCAACGACCTGCCCACGATGGCACGCCACCGTGCACTGCTCGCCGCCGCCCCCCGACTCGAAAACATCTACTCGATAATAAGTAACAACATATGGGAAATTTCAAAGAAGATATAGCCCGCACCGAGGCGTTTATCTTCGACGTGGACGGCGTGATGACCGACGGCGGCATCATCCCCACGCTCGACGGCGATTTCATCCGCCGCTACAATGCCAAGGACGGCTATGCGCTGGGCTACGCCGTCAAGATGGGCTACAAGGTCTGCATCATCACCGGCGGACGCGGCAAGACGCTCGAAAACCGCCTGCGGATGCTGGGTATCAACCGCTACTACACCGACTGCATGGACAAAATCACGGCCATGCGGGAATATTTCGCCGACGAGGGCATCGACCCCGCGCACGCGATCTACATGGGCGACGACATCCCCGACTTGGAGTGCATGCGCGAGGTGGGCATCCCGGTCTGCCCGGCCGACGCCGCGGCCGAAGTGATCGAGGCTTCGCGTTACGTCTCGGAGTTCCGGGGCGGCGAAGGGGCCGTGCGCGACATCGTCGAGCAAGTGCTCCGCGCCCGTGGCGACTGGGCCAAAAACTCCGAGGGCGTGACTCCCTCGTCGCTGGCCGCCTCGCGGTAAGCTGCCGCCGGGAACGGAGGGACGGACAACCAAGACAAACGGGACAAGACCCGAAAAAGGCAGGCAGCACGCCCGCAAACAAAACAGCCGGTCGCATGACCGGCTGTTTCCATATCCGCAGGAACCACATCCGCAGAAGAGTCTTTACTGCATCCACTCGACGTTCGCCGCGTCGCGGAACAGCAGGTTGAGCGGGCGCACCAGACTCTCGGCATCCGGAGCGAAGATGAACCGCACCTTATCGACGGGCACCGTCAGGAAAACCGTCGAGGGATAACCGCCGATCATATCGACGTGATCCATCAGCGACCAGACGAAAATCTCGAACGGCATCTGACCGGGAAGCAGCGTCAGCCCCGGAAAGTCGGTTTCGTACGACGCCGAAGAGGTGTCGGCGGGATGAGGCTTGAAGAAAATGTCGTACGCTGCGCCGTACTGTTCGACGATCCGCGCCACGTAATCGCGCTGCTGCTGTTCGCTCGCGGCGTTCTGATGGCTCGTTCCGATGATGATCAGGTTGCCTTTGGGAGAAGCGTCGAACAGGGCGGCGAATTTGTCGTAATCGAAGCCCGCCATGTCGTAGAACAGCCTGCGGGCCGATTCGGACAGTGCCGACAGCATCTCGTAGGGCTGAATATCTTCGATCTGCATTTCACGAAGTTTGTCGGTAATGAACGGGCAGGAGCTTTCGAGCAGCGCCCCGTTCTGCATCACCAAGCGATAGCCGGGACGGGTCGCAAGGTAGTAAGGCCACGTCCACGATTCGAGTTCGAACTCGGCACGGGTTTCGGGATAACGTCCCCCGTGATTCCAGTCGAGCGCCTCTACCTCCGCGGCATAGGTCTCCCAGTTCTGCTGAGCCGTGGCCGGATCGCCGAAATAGTTGTAAAAGTTGTTGTATGTCGCCGTTCCGTCCGAAAGCAGGCTCACCTTCACCCGCGCGGAGTCGATTCCCTGCGCCACGAACCAGTCGTAACCCAGACGGCAGCGCAGGTCGTCCACATAGAGACTGAAGACGGCCGTCGGATCGGCCTTGTTGATCTCCAGAACTCGCCGTTTCATTTCGCGGCACATCGCGTCCTTTTCGGCTTCGGTGGCATCCGAGGTCCGGTCGGCCGCCGTCGTGACTTTGACATGCGGCGGGAACTTATCCGGGTCGAACGTTCTCGAACGCGTATAATAGAAATAACTCGGTTTGTCGTGGGACAGCACATGCAATCCGGCATAGAGGGCGGCATCGTGCCGAATCCGGCATAAAAATAGTAATCCGGCGCGCGTCGTAACCGTCCTTCGGCGCGCTCTGCGACATGACGAACGGCACGATCAGGTCCTCGCTGGCAAAAGCCAGCTGCGCACTGCGGGCGGGGCCTTCGTTCCGGTCGAAGGTCACCTCGATCTCGGAATATCCCGCCGGGCCTTCCGTGGCGGAGAGCGTAAACCACTTGTCCCCGGCGGCGGCCGTCACGCGCCACGGCAGCGACGAAGTTACGGAGATCTTGCCGGCGCGGGCCAGTGCGTCGAGCGACAGAAAACTCTCGCCGGCGTTGACAACCAGCACGGGACGGGTCGTTTCGTCGTCGCTGCACGCCGCCGATCCCGCGATCAGGGCCAGACAAAGGAGGGCCGAAAACAATCTTTTCATAGCGAATCAAATTAGCGTTACTGCCCTTATAAACGCTGCAAAAGCCCTTTTACTGCATCCCGCGACCGATTTCCGTCTGAAAAATTAAGCCGCACGGCATTCCGTGCGGCTTTTATCCGATGCAGCAGACGTCATTCGCCTTTGCGTTTCTTGATCCGGTCCAAATGCTCGCGCACCCGTTTGCGGAAAAGCTCGCGGCGGTACTGCAGATTGGCCTGCCACCCCAGCCAGCGGGTATAACGCTCCCGTTTTTCGGGATAGATGTCGCGTATCGTGACCAGAATGCCCGTCTCCTCGACACCGCCGAAATCGGGATTCGACACCGTATCGAAAACCCGCATCGTGGGCGAAAGGTTCATGTATGCGTTGATCAGCGGCGGAATGTTCTCGTTGAACTCGCGGATTTTCTGAATCAGAATGCGGTAATTCTCCTGATAGGTCTGCCCCGTGAAGAGCTGCTCATAATAAGGGTCGTCCAGATCGAGCCGGAGCGGATGGATGCCCTCGACGAGGTTGTCCCGGTCGGGGAAGTAACGGCGCAGGAACCAGATCAGGGCGTTGCGGGCCACAGCCTTGTAGGTCGTGTACATCGTCACCTTGCCGAAAAGGTATTTGGCGCGGGGGTCCAGCACGATCAGCGCACCGAGCCCGTCCCAGAGGTTGTCCAGCGCATAGATGCTTTTGGCGTTGCCGCGCGCCTGATAGGAGGGCTGCACGAACGAACGGCCCAGTTCGATGGTGCGGGGCAGGTATTTGCGGCGGAACTTGTCGCTGAAGCGGAAATAGTGTTCGGTCGAGAGATGCCGCGGATATTCATCCGTGCAGATGATGAAACGGTAGGGGACGACCGGCTCTTCAGCCTCCCGTTGCGGGGTCCCACACGATCAGCTGGTAGTAGCCGTCCTCGGCCAGATCTTCGGCGTCGATGTCCAGCTCCTTGCCCGTGCCGCCACCCGCGCCGCGGAACGCGATTTCGCGCAGGCGGCCGATCTCGCGCATCAGCGACGGACACTCGGCGGCCGAGAAGATATAAATCTCGTTCCCGGCCTTCTTCGTATCGCGGGCCTTGCGCTCCGGCGTCAGTTCGGCGCGGAGCTGTTCCCTTTCAACGGGAGGTATGATGGCTTCCATCTGTCTCTGTTGCATATAACTGGGGCAAAAATACCGATTTTAGCGTTTTTCCGGTTCCGGCGCGAGCATATTTTCCAAAAAATACGCCTTTTTGCGTACGAATTCGGCCTGCTCGCGGAGTCCGCCGTAACGCTGCAGCTCGGAGACGGGAATCGGGTCGCCCACGAAAATGCGGAAGTGCCGGCCCTTTTGGGAAAACATTTCGTCGGGCAGCCAAAGCATCTCGATATTGAGCTTCAGCCCCAGCATCACGCGCAGCCGGGCCACGCGGTAGAAGAAGTTCGACAGCCGTCCTTCGACGAACACCGGCACGATCTCGCGCTGCGAAGCGTAGGCCTTTTTCAGGAAGTTGGTTTTCCACGGCAGGTCGGTCACCTCGCCCCCGATGCAGCGCGAGCAGAGCCCCGCCGGGAAGGTCAGGATCGGCACTTCGCCGACGAACTCCTCGTCGAATTTGCGGGCGTAGGCGCTGTTCTGCGAACCGTGCTTGTTCACCGGAATCCATAGCGGACGCAGCGGTTCGAGGTGCATCAGCAGGTCGTTGACCACCACGCGGGCGTCGCCGAAGCGGTCTATCAGCTTGTCGGCGAGCATCATGCCGTCCATTCCCCCGAAAGGATGGTTCGCGGCGAACAGATAGCGGCCCTTGGGATCGAGCTTTTCGAGCCCCTCGACCGTATAGGTCACCTGCCACTCCCTGAAGCAGGCGCGGATAAACTCCTGCGGGGGCAGGTTCCAGTAGTGTTCGAGGATATAATTGATCTCCGACTCGTGAATCGTGCGGCGGAGCCAGCCGATGACGAAGCCGGGAATCCAGCGGGCCAGCCGCGGGGCTTTGTCGGCAAGTACCGCTCCGATATCTATTCTGGGCATAAAGACGTACAAAAAATTATATCCACAAATATAGGTATTCTTTTTCGAAAAATCCCTAACTTTACACCCAAATCGACCTTGTCAGCAACGAATATGTCTCAGTATCATACACCTGTCCTTCTGAAGGAGTCCGTCGACCTGCTCGCCGTAGACCCTGCGGGCACTTACGTGGACCTCACTTTCGGCGGGGGCGGCCATTCGCGCCGCATCCTCGAAAAGCTGGGTCCCGGCGGGAGACTCTACGCTTTCGATCAGGACCGCGACACGCGCGCGAACTGTCCCGACGACGGGCGGTTCCACTACGTCGAGAGCAACTTCCGCTTTCTGCGCGGGGCGCTGCGGCTGCGGGAGGTGGAGCAGGTGGACGGCATTTTGGCCGATCTGGGCGTCTCGTCGCACCATTTCGACGCCGTAGAGCGGGGTTTCTCGTTCCGGGGCGAAGCGCCGCTGGACATGCGCATGAACCAGCGGGGCGCGCTGACGGCGGCCCGCGTCGTGAACGGCTATCCGGCCGACGCGCTGACGCGCCTGCTGGGAGAGTGGGGCGAGCTGGAGACCCCGTGGAAAATCGCCAACTGCATCGTCCGGGCGCGGGAAACGGCACCGATTCAAACCACGGCGCAGCTGGTCGAGGCCGTCCGTCCCTGCACGCCGAAGAAAGACGAGTCGAAGTTCCTGACCAAGCTTTTTCAGGCGCTGCGCATCGAGGTCAACGGCGAAATGGAGGCGCTCAAAATGGCGCTGGAGCAGAGTCTCAAGGTACTGCGTCCCGGCGGGCGGCTGGTCGTCATCTCCTACCACTCGCTCGAAGACCGGCTGGTAAAGAATTTCCTGCGCAGCGGCAATTTCGCGGGCGCGGTGGAAAAGGATTTCTACGGCCGCGCCCTCACGCCGTTCGAAATCCTCACGCGCAAGGCGGTCGTCCCCTCGGACGAAGAACTGGAACGCAACCCCCGGTCGCGCTCGGCGAAGCTGCGCGCCGCCGTAAAACGATGACCCGGCCATGTATCCCGACCACGAATTCGACCCCATAACCCCCGAAGAGGAGGCGCAGCGCGCACAGGAAGCGGAATTCGCCCGCCGCGTGCGGCGCGAGGTACTGCGCATCGAACGGGGCGAGGCTGAGGAGGAGATCCGCGCCGACCTGGAACGCGAGGCAGCAGAAAAGGCCGAAGCCGAGGAGCGCGAACGCAGGGAGCGCCGCCGCAGGGCCAGCACCTTCTGGCAGCTTTTCTCGGGCACGATCCTCGTACGCGAAGGCGTATCGAAATATTACCCCTACATGCTCTCGATCGCGGGCATGTTCTTCCTGAGCATCGCCGTCATGTTCACGGCGCTGCACCTCGACATGAAATACACGCGCCTCGAACGCGAAGTCCAGATCCTGCGCGAACGGTCGATCCGCCTGCAGGAGCAGCGTTACAGCCGTACGACCCACTCGGCCATCGTCGAGCGGCTGCGCGAACGCGGCATCGACCTGAGCGACCCCTCCGCCCCGGGCGAAATCATCGAAAACTAAACGGCGATGAAACAGGAGCGTTCGAAGATCAAAAGCGACATTCTGCTGCGGGTACGGCTGCTTTACGTGCTGTTCATACTCGCCGGGGCCGTCGTGCTCGGACGATTGGTCTGGGTGCAGCTCTTCAGTTCCGAAGTGGCCTACAACGCCGAACGGCTGGCCAGCCGCATCTTCACCGAAGAGACCATCCCGGCCCAGCGGGGCAGCATCCTCTCGCGCAACGGGGCACCGCTGGCGACCTCGATCTTCCGCTACCAGGCGGCCTTCGACTTCGCTTCGCCCGGCCTCGATTCGCTCAAGACCTTCCGCGAACAGAGCGACTCGCTCGCCAAGCTGCTCTCCGCCTTCTTCAAGGACAAACCCGCCTCGGAATACGCCCGCCGCTTCCGCGAGGAGCACGCCCGCCGCTACCGGCTGGTCAACGGCCGCGACACCTCCTACCTGCGCTCCGAAGGGTGGCTGTCGCGCATGATGGATCGCCTGCGGGGCGAAGAGTACGTCACCCGGAAAATCTACGACACGATCCGCGACCACACACCCGTCAACATCTTCCCCCGCGAGGTGGACTATGCCGAATGGCAGACCCTGCGGCGTTACCCGATGCTGAACTGGAACATGGGCATGGTCTACCGCCTCGTCGAACGCGACCAGCGCATCTACCCGCAGGGCGAACTGGCGCGCCGTACGATCGGGCTCACGGGCGACAAGGGCAATTACGGCATCGAGGAGGCCTACCGTGAGGAACTCGCGGGACGGGACGGCAAGGCGCTGCGGCAGCGCATCGCCCGGGGCTTCTACGGCCGCGTGGCGGGAGCCGGGCATGAAGACCCGGTGGACGGGTACGACATCGTGACGACACTCGACCTCGACCTGCAGGACGTGGCCGACAAAGCGCTGCGGCGCCAGTTGGAAGCCCAGAACGCCATCTGGGGCACGACCATCGTCATGGAGGTGGAGACCGGCGAGATACTCGCCATGGCCAACCTGGGCCGCTCGGGTTCCTCGGGCGGCAGCTATTACGAAAGGGAGAACTACGCGCTGGGACGCAGCATGGAGCCCGGATCGACCTTCAAGCTGGCGACGATGCTCACGCTGCTCGACGACGCCGGCATGTCGCCCGAGACGACCTACGACACGCACAACGGCGACCCCGTGACGGTCGGCCCGGCCCGTAATATCCGCGACTCGCACCGGGGCGACCATGTCATCGGCTTCCGCCGCGCCGTAGCCTCGTCGTCGAATGTCTATTTCGCCAAGGCGATCTGGGATCGCTACGGCATCACGGGCAAAAAACAGGAATACAGCGACTTCCTGCACGAAAAACTCCACCTGGGCAAGACCGTCGGGCTGGAACGGCTCGGCGAACGCGCCCCGTCGATCACCGCCGACTGGAAAGTACCCGACCCGGGCGTCATGCTCGTCAAGATGAGCTACGGCTACCGCGTGCGGCTGGCGCCGATCCAGATGATCACGTTCTACAACGCCATCGCCAACGGCGGGAAGATGATCTCGCCCGTGCTGATCCGCGAACTGCGGCGCGGTGACCGCGTCGAGGAGCGGTTCGAAAGCCGCACCCTCGCCTCGTCGATCTGCTCGCGCTCGGCGCTGCGCGAGGTGCAGCGGTGTCTCGAACTGGTCTGCACAGAGGGTACCGCCAGCCTCTATTTCAGGGACACCGCCCGGCTGCGCGTGGCCGCCAAGACCGGCACGGCGCAGATCACCGACGCCCGCAGCCGCGAGGGGCGCTACTACCTCGGTTCGATGGTCGCCTATTTCCCGGCCGACAATCCCCGCTATACGGTGCTGACGACCATCGAAACCCGTGCGCAGGCCGGCAAGGCCTATTACGGAGGTCCGCTGGCGGGTCCGGTCGTCAAACGCATGGTCGATTACATCTACAACCGCAACCGCGACTGGTACGGCCGCGTCGAGCGGCACGGCCCGCGCCGCCACCCCGACCGGATCAAGGGCGGCGACATCGCCCAGATCCGCCGCGTGGCGGACAAGCTTTCGCCCCGCGCTTCGTTCGACCACCGCACGGGCTGGGGCCGCGTGCAGGTGGACAGCCTTTCGAACGTGGTCATCACGAGCCTTCCGGCCGAAACGGGCACGATGCCCGACGTGCGGGGCATGGGACTCAAGGACGCGCTGTTCGTACTCGAAAGCCGCGGCCTGAAAGTCCGCTTTTCGGGCCGGGGAGCCGTCGTCCGGCAAAGCCTCGCTCCCGGAGCGCGCATCACGCCGGGCGCGACGGTCGCCATAACGCTGAACTAAGATGAAAGAACTGACGATATTCACCCCGGCGCCGCGCCGCAGGGAGACTTTCCCGGCTTCCGGACGCGTTCGCGGAAGCGCCTGCGCTCCGAATTCCGCGGACCGCGGCGACAAAGACGCCCAAGGGGCGAATACGACAAAAGACAACGGTTTATGAAAACACTGAAAGAACTTCTCCGAAATACCCCCGTCACGGCGCTGCACGGCGACGATTCGGCCGCCGTCGCCGGGTTGGTTTACGACTCGCGTGCCGTCGGGCCGGGCGACTGCTTCTTCGCCGTGCGCGGCACGCAGAACGACGGGCACGACTTCATTCCCGCCGCCGTCGCAAAAGGCGCCGCCGCCGTCGTCTGCGAACGCCTGCCCGAACAGACCGCCGCAGACGTCGCCTACGTCGCGGTGCCCGACGCCGCAGGCGCGCTGGCCGACATGGCCGCGGCGGTCTACGACCACCCC
>OGQB01003187.1_pt1 | contig 10924 bp, 9 predicted proteins | sample 1553071 | NCBI WGS metagenome assembly OGQB01 (sample SAMEA2580284, study PRJEB22360) | human gut metagenome | biome: human gut; feature: human-associated habitat; material: faeces | place: Denmark | collected 2008/2010
GCAGTAATGAATAGATGGGAGCCGGACTGTTAATAATACAGATGATGATCAGTACGATAAATCGTACAGTATATCTCTGGATAAGATTATCAGAAGATTTTTGACAGGAGGGCTTGCTCATGGAGCATATAAAAATGAAGAAGCATGTATTAAAAAAAGCAGGAGGGTTCCTTTTGCTCACGGCAGTGATCCTTGCAGGGAGTACCTGGGAGAGAAGAACTGCCGGTGATCGGCAGCCACAGTTTTATGCCTGGTGGGGAACGATCTACCCGGAATTCTGCTTTGAAAAAGCAGAGGACAACGGGGAAAATAAGCCGGTGAAGATATCCTTCTGGCTTGCGCAAGCCCTGGATTGGTGATACAATATTTCAACGGACCAATCACGTTCGATTAATTATTTCAGGAGATAAGATCAATGAATATAGACAGAAACGCACCGGTGGGTGTGTTTGATTCCGGTATCGGAGGACTAACAGTAGCCCGGGAGATCATGCGCAATCTCCCATCGGAAAAAATCGTATATTTCGGAGACACAGCCAGAGTTCCTTATGGAAGCAAATCCAGAGAAACGGTGATCCGTTATTCCCGCCAGATCATTCATTTTCTGCAGGAACAGAAGGTGAAGGCCATTGTGGTGGCCTGTAATACAGCCAGTGCATTTGCTCTGGATGCGGTGAAGGATGAACTGGATATCCCGATCCTTGGAGTGATCGAGGCCGGTGCCAAAGTTGCTGCCCAGGAAACCAGAAATAAACGGGTGGGCATTATCGGAACAGTGGGCACGGTAGGAAGCGGTATCCATGCCTCTTATCTGAAGGAACTGGATCCGGAGATCACCGTGATCGGAAAAGCGTGCCCGCTGTTTGTTCCGCTGGTAGAAGAGGGCTGGTATCATGATCCGGTCACCGAGGAGGTTGCCAGAAGATATCTGAAGGAGCTGCAGGAGCAGGAGATCGATACACTGATCCTCGGATGTACGCACTATCCTCTTTTAAGATCTACCATCCGCAAGATCATGGGTGAGGAGGTCTGCCTTGTGAATCCTGCATATGAGACGGCGCTGGAGCTTAAAAAGTTACTCTCCAGACTGGATCTTGCCAGCAATGAGGTAGCACAGGAGGAATTCCCGTATCGCTTTTATGTAAGTGATCTTGCAGAGAAGTTTAAGGATTTTGCCAATTCCATCCTGCCATATAACGTAGAAAAAACACAGAAGATCGATATCGAAAAATATTAAACAGATCTGTACATAAATGATAGGAGAAAAGAATGCAGAAAGAAGTTTTGATCCATGTAAGAGGGCTTCAGATGATGGATGCACAGGGGGATCAGGAACCTATAGAGATCATTGTTCCGGGACAGTATTATTTCCGCAATGGTTCTCATTATCTCAGATATGAGGAACTGCTGGATGAAACAGCAGAACCCACCATCAATTACATAAAAGTATCCGGAAAGGGTCTGGAGGTCAGCAAGAAGGGACTGGTCAATGTACACATGGTATTTGAACAGGGCAAAAAAAACATGACCTATTATACTACCCCTTACGGAACACTTCAGATGGGAATCTCAGCTACGAATCTGGAGCTGACGGAAAGCGAAGAAAACCTTCAGATCAAAGCAGATTATGCGCTGGATATGAATGAAGAACATGTGGCAGACTGCTATCTGGCGATCCAGGTACAGCCAAGAGACTGCAAGGATTTTGTTTTATAGATCCTGCAGAAAATAAAAGATATATAATTACACTACATAAGAACAGCCGCCATGTATCAGGGGAATTCCTGAAAGCATGGCGGCTGTTTTGGATTCTGATCATTTACGGAATCTTGCGAGGAAACCTTTTTTCTTCTTCTGTGGTGCTTCGAGAGAACCACGGATTCCTTTTACGCCAACGATGTAAAGGCCGCTGACTTCAGCTTTGATCTCTTTTTTGACCGGGATCAGATCAAAAACTTTTTCATCTGCAATAAGGATGTTGATCTTCGGACCGACTTTGGCTTTTACGATCGGAAGCTTGGACCGGCGCATAAGCTTAGGTGTCTGGTCGATGACCATCTGTGGAAGTCCGGAATCTTTCAGCGGCATCCGTTTTTTATCGATGACCAGCATGGAAACTGTCTGCTTGTTAGCCTGGATCTGAGCCTGCTGTTCGTCCTGTTTTTTCTGAGCTTTTTTTCCGAAGAAATAGAGTGCGATCACTGCTGCGATCAGAATAACGAGGATGACCAGAAGAACGATGGTAACTGTACTCATTTGAGAATCCCCCTGTATATATATTTGTTTCGCAATCGGTTACATTACGCAAACAACATTTTAGCATTGTTTCGTCAAAAAGGCAATTAAAAAAGTGAAAAAGACAGGTGGAACGGTGGAAATTTCAGCAGTTACCAGTTATAATGATTACGATGCAGTTCATCTGTGTATGCTGCAGAGAATACAGGACATAACTATCTTTGAGCTAACATATGTAATGGATAAACCAGAGATGGAGGAAATATTATATGAAAGAGAAAAAGCCCGGGGGAACCCGACCGGAAATGGGAACTCCTGAGTACGAAGAATGGCGGAAAGAGGTATTGAAACGCCGCAGAAAGCGCCAGCTGAAGGAACGCAGAAAACGTCTGGCCATCATAACAGCGGCAATGATCGTCGCAGTCGGGGCATCAGTAGGGGTCGGTGCGCTGAAGGGCAGAAGTGAGAAGGCTTCAAAAGAGAAGATGGTTTCTTCTGACAAACAGAAAGAACAGACTGTTTCCGGAGAAAAAGCTTTAGAAGCAGGTACTAAAAATATAGAGACCGCTTCCAAAGATACTCTCGCAGAGGCAGAGCTTCTGGCCAGTCAGTATAACTATGACAAAGCTATCGATCTTCTGAAAAAGGCTCCGTCCTATGATTCGGATAAGAAGATGCAGGCAGCTGCAAAAAAATACGAAGACATAAAAGCAACCTGTACGGCATGGCCCCTTGAAAAGGTGACACATGTCTTTTATCATATTCTGATCAAGGATCCATCCAAAGCGTTTGACGGAGACTACAAAGAAGCAGATTATAATCAGGTCATGACAACCATTGATGAGTTTAACAAGATCACGCAGACCATGTATGACAAGGGCTATGTGATGGTAAGCATCAAGGACATGGCAAAGGCAGACGACAACGGGAATATCACAGAGGGAGAGATCCTTCTTCCGCCTGGGAAAACGCCGTTTGTCCTCTCACAGGATGATGTATGCTATTATCATTACATGGACGGTGACGGCTATGCCACGAAGCTGATCGTGGATGATAAAGGAAAGATCCGCAATGAATATGTGGAAGATGACGGAAGTGTCTCCGTGGGAGATTATGACATGGTTCCGTTGATCGACCGTTTTGTGGAAAAGCATCCGGATTTCTCATACCGCGGTGCAAAAGGAATCCTGGCACTTACCGGATACAACGGGATCCTGGGATACCGGACCGACGAAAGCTATGAGACCCGTCCGGCAGATCTGGATGAAAATAAAGTACAGTGGCTGGATGCACATCCGGATTTCAGCCTGGAAAAAGAACGGGCAGCCGCAAAAAAGGTTGCCGATGCCATGAAGGCAGAAGGCTGGGAATTTGCGAGCCATACCTGGGGACATCAGAATGTGGGACAGGTCACACTGGAGAAGCTTCAGGCAGATACCGAACGTTTCAAGAAAAATGTAGATCCGCTGATCGGGGGAACGGATGTTATCATTTTTGCTTTTGGAACCGACATTACCAATGACCAGGAGTATTCCGGGGATAAATTCGAATATCTGAAGGGGCAGGGATATAATTATTACTGCAACGTGGATTCCAGCCAGTATTATGTACAGATCCGGGATCGGTACTTCCGTCAGGGAAGACGGAATCTGGATGGATACCGTATGTATTATAACCCGGAACTGTTATCCGATCTTTTTGACGTAAAAGATGTTTTTGATCCGGCAAGACCGACACCGGTACCGCCGATGTAACGGTCATATCCGGAGATACGAGGGGACTTTTAGAAAGGGGCATATATATTATTATGAAGAAAAAAATTGCAGGTGTACTGACAACAGTGCTTGCGGCGTCACTTCTTGTGGGCGGAAACCATCCGGTCACTGTTCAGGTGGACAATATGATCTCTGGGACACAGGATGACGAGGATACACAGTCTGATGAAGCGGAAGCAGAAGCTGCAGAAGCCGAAGAAGAACAGTCCGAAGAAGCCAAAGTAGCAGCGGACCCGGAGGACCAGCCGGCAGCTACCGAGACACCGAAGGAAGAAAAAAAGGCAGGAAAAGAAACACAGAAAAGGGAAGCTGCCGAGAACAGCTCCGACAGTACTTCCTCAGACGAAAAAACACTTCTCAAAAAAGCCAAAAAACTGGCACAGCAGTATGATTACACCGGCGCGATCTCCGTGTTGAAAAACAACTGGAAATTTGCCACCAGTGACAAGATGCAGGAAGCAGCAGCAGCCTACATGAAAAAAAGAGATGCCAGTGTGGAATATCCACTTGAGAATATCACCCATGTATTTTTTCATTCCCTGATCGTGAATACCTCACTGGCCTTTGACGGAGATTCCGATGAGGCCGGATATAATCAGATGATGACCACAGTCAGCGAGTTCAAAAAAATGCTCCAGATCATGTATGATAAGGGTTACGTACTGGTGAGTCCTCATGATATGGCTGTGATCAATGATGACGGAACCATGAGCAGGGGAAAGATCATGCTGCCGGAAGGCAAGATCCCTTTTGTTCTTTCAGAGGATGACGTCAGCTACTATCATTATATGGACGGAGACGGATTTGCCACAAAGCTGGTGATCGACGACAACGGAGATATCAAATGCGAGTATAAGAAGGCAGACGGTACAGTTGTGACCGGAGATTACGATGTAGTGCCAATCCTAGATTCCTTTATCAAAGAACATCCGGATTTTTCCTATCATGGAAGAAAGGGTATTCTGGCAATGACCGGTTATAATGGTGTTCTGGGCTACCGTACAGATGGGGCATATAAGACCAAGAAGAATCTTCAGGATGACCAGAAGGCTTTTCTCAAGGCCAATCCGGATTTTGACTATGATAAAGAAGTAAAAGCAGCCAAAAAAGTGGCGAAGGCCATGAAAAAGGACGGGTGGGAATTTGCAAGCCATACCTGGGGTCACAGAAACGCTACAAGCTCCACAGCAGCGGAGTTGAAGACCGATAATAAAAAATGGGAAAAATATGTGGCACCCATCCTCGGAAAAACCGATATGATCATTTTTGCCTTTGGTGCGGATATCGGCGACTGGGAAGGATACACCTCGGATAATGAAAAGTATGAGTATTACAAAAGCCGTGGCTACCGCTATTTTTGCAATGTAGATTCCAGTCAGTATTTTGTGCAGATCACAAGTGAATATTTCCGTCAGGGAAGACGGAATCTGGATGGATACAGAATGTATTACAATCCGGATATGCTCAGTGACCTGTTTGATGTATCGGAGGTGTGGGATTCTTCCAGACCGACACCGGTACCGGAAATGTAAGACAGCAAACACACTTTACAAATCTGTATAAAAAAAGATTATAATCGAACCGACAGTACTTGATGAAGGGAGTAGGTTATGAAGAAAAAAGCATATCTCATGGTTCTTGCATTGTGTGCGGCACTGGCGATCACTGCATGTGGCACATCAACAGACCAGAAAGATGACAAAAAACCTGCAGCAGAAGCGCAGGATACAACAGATAAAGAAGATTCCGGATCTGCAGATTCCAAAGAGTCAGAAGAAACGGATTCCAATAAAGACAGCGAAGAGGCAGCCTCCGGAGATACAAGGCTTGTTTCCGTGGATGATGTGAGCAAATATGTGACCATCGGAGAATATAAGGGACTGACTCTTGATAACACAGTAGAAGCCGTAACCGATGATATGGTTGACGGAAGGATCAAGGAAGAGCTTCAGAACAAGGCTGAGGAAGTAACGGAAGGCAGTGTTCAGAACGGAGATGTGGTTACCATTAATTATGTGGGAACCAAGGACGGAGTGGCTTTTGACGGCGGTACTGCAAATAATTATGAGCTGACCATAGGCTCCGGAACATTTATCGACGGATTTGAGGACGGGATCATCGGAATGAAAAAAGGTGAGACCAAGGATCTCGATCTGACTTTCCCGAAGGAATACTCTTCGGAAGAGCTGGCCGGACAGGAAGTGGTATTTAAGGTCACTCTGCAGAGCTTTAAGCGTGCACCTGAGCTTACCGATACCTGGGTAGCCAAGAATACAGACTGTAAGAGTGTGGATGATTACAAGAAGGAAATCCGTACCACACTGGAGGATGAAGCGAAGACAAGTGCACAGAACACATTGCGTGAAACTGCATGGAACACAGTGCTCTCAGCATCTGAAGTGAAGGAATATCCACAGGAGGATTTGGATACAGCCAAGACAGAGTTTCGCAGTCTGTATGAGAATTATGCAAAACAGGGTGATATGACGCTGGAGGATTTTGTAAAAGCTCAGGGAATCTCCATGGATGATTTTGAGGAGCAGAGCGGTCAGTATGCGGAGTTTAAAGTAAAGCAGAACCTGATCGTACAGGGGATCATGGATGCGGAGAATATGACACTTGAAGACAAAAAATCTCTCAGTATCCAGGATGAACTGATCAAAGCATACAGTGTGAAGGATCTGGCTGCGCTGGTAGATAAATACGGACAGGCAGCCGTGGATGAATCCATCGGACTTCTCAGAGTGGAAGATTTTATCCTGGACAATGCAACGGTTGAGGAGAAGGTTTCTGCCGGTGATACCCAGGGAGTAAACGGAGATGATCCTTCCTCGGACGGAAGCAGTGCGGAAGGTACCGTGGATGAAGAGCTGGAAGCGGCAGAGGCTACAGATATGGTGCCGGAAGACGGCGAGGCGGATCAGGATGCAGACAGCAGCACATCGGATGCAGCGGGTCAGGAGTGATCTGACAGTATCAGCAGCTAAAAAAGTGTGGTGCCCGGAATGTGTTCCGGGTGCCATTTTTTTTACATGTGCATCGCGAAGTGTGTTACTGAGAACGGAGTGAACAGTAACAAATTAAGAGATTCTTTCGGGAATTTCCATTGTATTTAAGCGTTAAATGCGGTATGATTAAAGACAGACATTAAATATCAAAGAAAGATATGAGTATATAAACGGGGATGTAAAAAATGGACAAAAGAGTTTTGCGTGAGAGGATGCGCAGAAAACAGCAGCAGTTAAGACGGCGGCGGATGATGAAGCGGATAACCTGTGTAGTTGCGGCGATTCTTCTGCTGGTTTTTGTTGTTCGAGGGGTAATTCTTCCCATCGTCAACCATGTAGGCGGCGGAAGCAATAAGGATGCGGAGACAGTAAATGTCCAGGCAAATACCGCCGGAGCTTCCACAGACAGCAGTACGAAGGACGGTACTGCATCGACGGATACGGCTGCTTCGGATACAGACAGCGCGGATTCCGGTACGGATGCAACGGTGATGCCGGTAAAGGGCAGTGCAGCAGGCGAAAGGCTTTCTGTTATGACTCCGGGATGGCATGAGGATTCTACAGGAAAGTGGTATCAGAATCCGGATGGTACATATTATGTAAATGGTTTTGCGGATATTGACGGAACAACATACAGCTTTGATAAAAAGGGATACATGCAGACCGGATGGGTGGAGAAAGGTGTGAAGGACTATTATTTTAATGAGGATGGCTCTTATGATCCTTCCAAGAAGCGCCCGATGATCGCTCTGACCTTTGATGATGGTCCTGGAGAGTATACAGAGACACTTCTTGATACTGTTGAGAAATACAATATCCATGTTACGTTCTTTATGCTGGGACAGAATGTGGAGGGCCGTGAATCTACCATACAGCGAATGGTAAAGCTTGGCTGCGAGATCGGTAACCATACTTGGGATCATCCGGAACAGACGCTGCCGAATATGGATCTGGATTCTGTTATGCAGGAGTTCCAGAAGACGGATGATGCACTGGTAAAAGCCTGTGGGCAGGCATCAACGGTATGTCGTGCACCGTATGGCGCGATCACAGATGAGCAGATGAGTGCAGTTGGCAAGCCTTTCTTCATGTGGTCTACGGATTCTCTGGACTGGAAGCTGATGGATGCGGATGCAGATTATAACCAGATCATGAATGATTCCTCACTGGGAGACGGTTCTATCATCCTGATGCATGATATTCATGAACCATCTGTGAAGTGTGCCACAGAGAAGCTGATCCCGGCACTGATCGACCAGGGATATAAGCTTGTAACAGTCAGCGAGCTTGCAGAAGCGAAGGATGTTACGTTACAGAGTGCTTCCTATTCTGACTTCTGGGACAGCTCTCTTCAGGCTGGTCGTGTTGCAGGATATGCAGGAAATTCCAGCGATTCAGAGGATTCCTCTGAGGATGGCTCCGATGGAAGCGATTCTTCTGACGGATCGGATGTCAGTGACGGATCTTCCGATGAAGGGGACTATTCCGATGGTTCTGACGAAAGTGATTATTCGGATGGATCTTCCGATGATGGAAGCTATGATGATGGTTCCTACGACGAATCTTATGACGATGGAAGCGAAGAATATTAAAAAATGACAGGAGAGACCTGAATGACAAAATGTGCGTCATTCAGGTCTCTTTTTTGACTTTATCTGACACTGTCGGATAATAGACACATATTAGCCGGAGAGGGTTTTTCCTTGACTGAAAATATGGGGATTGGTATAATTATAGAATAAAAAATTCCACTTAAAATTGGGGAATGGACGGTGGCAGAACTATAAAGGGAGGTACCTGAAAATGGGAAAAAAATTACAATTTACGGAGCTTGACCAGTATCTGTTCGGTCAGGGCACGAATTATGATATTTACAGGAAGCTGGGAGCACATCCGGACACGCAGAACCGGAAAAAAGGGGTTTATTTTGCAGTGTGGGCACCTAATGCACAGGCGGTTTCTGTTATAGGTGAATTCAACGAATGGGATACGGAGAAGAATCCCATGAAAAAAGTTGGACCCATTGGCGTTTATGAGACATTTGTACCGGGAGCGAAGATCGGACAGCTGTATAAATTTTACATTACAGGTGCACATGGTGAGGAGCTTTACAAGGCAGATCCATATGCCAATGCCGCTGAAATGCGTCCCGGAACAGCTTCTCGTATTACAGATATCACCAACTATAAATGGAAAGATGATACCTGGATGAAAAATCGCGAGAACTTTGATCCGGACACAGGTGCCATGTCTATCTATGAGGTGCATCCGGGTTCCTGGATGAAGCATCCGCAGACAGCAGAGGATGAGGATGGTTTCTATTCCTACAGAGAACTGGCGCCGAAGCTTGCACAGTATGTCAAAAAAATGGGATACACCCATGTGGAGCTTATGGGTATCGCAGAGCATCCTTTTGATGGTTCCTGGGGCTATCAGGTAACCGGCTATTACGCACCGACTTCCCGCTACGGAACACCGCAGGATTTCAAATATCTGGTGGATTATCTTCACCGTCAGAAAATCGGTATCATTCTTGACTGGGTACCGGCACATTTTCCGAAGGATGCACACGGACTGGTTAACTTTGACGGAACTGCTGTATATGAGCATGCAGATCCGAGACAGGGTGAGCATCCGGATTGGGGAACCAAGATCTACAATTACGGACGTCCGGAGGTGAAGAATTTCCTGATCGCAAACGCTCTTTACTGGGTAGAGGAATGCCACGTTGATGGTCTTCGTGTAGATGCGGTTGCATCCATGCTCTACCTGGATTACGGTAAGAAAGACGGTGAGTGGATCGCCAATAAATACGGCGGAAACAAGAATCTGGAGGCTATTGAATTTTTTAAGCATCTGAATACCGTTGTTCTCGGAAGAAATCATGGAACTGTCATGATCGCAGAGGAATCTACCGCATGGCCGATGGTAACAGGTAAGGCAGAAGACGACGGGCTTGGATTCTCTCTGAAGTGGAATATGGGCTGGATGAACGACTTCCTGGAATACATGAAGCTAGATCCATATTTCCGTAAATTTAATCATAATAAGATGACATTTTCTATGACTTATGCATACAGTGAGAAATATGTTCTGGTTCTGTCTCATGATGAAGTAGTACATCTGAAGTGTTCTATGCTGGAGAAGATGCCAGGAGAGCTGGGTGATAAATTCAAGAACCTGAAGGCCGGATATACTTTTATGTTCGGGCATCCGGGTAAGAAGCTTCTGTTTATGGGACAGGATTTCGGACAGCTGCGTGAGTGGAGTGAGGCCAGAGAGCTTGACTGGTATCTTCTTGGCGAGGAAAATCATCAGAAGCTGCAGCAGTATGTCAGTGATCTTCTGCATATCTACCGCAAATATCCGGCACTTTACGGTGCAGATAATGATCCATCTGCATTTGAGTGGATCAATGCCAACGATGGCGACAGAAGTATCTTCAGCTTTGTGAGAAAATCTCCTACAAGACGTAATAATATCCTGATAGTATGCAACTTTACACCGGTAGCACGTCCGGATTACCGTGTAGGCGTTCCGAAGAAAAAACAGTACAAGCTGATCATGGATGAGCAGGGGCTTCTTCCGAAGGGTAAGGTATTTAAAGCCGAAAAGAAAAATTGTGACAACCGGGAATTTTCTTTTGCATATCCTTTGGAAGCTTATGGAGTTGGTATATTTACATACTGATATTCTGTATAGCGAAATCTTTGAAAGAAAATATAAAAGATAAAATAAAAATACCGGAGATCTGTGTACCTTTGAAGTGTTGGCTTCAGAGGTGCCGGATCTCCGGTATTTTATGGATCTGGGTATAAACTGGTTACGAAAAGTTATCGCTATTCTTCGCTATCATCGTAGGAACCATCATCGTAGGAACCATCATCGTAGGAACCATCATCGTAG
>OGQB01003198.1_pt1 | contig 10870 bp, 21 predicted proteins | sample 1553071 | NCBI WGS metagenome assembly OGQB01 (sample SAMEA2580284, study PRJEB22360) | human gut metagenome | biome: human gut; feature: human-associated habitat; material: faeces | place: Denmark | collected 2008/2010
ATCTTAGTAATATTATCTAAACGAGGATGATGAACGATTTGCGCTAAGATATCAAATCCAATATATCCTTTGCCTAAATTTTCATGACGATCCTTATGCGCACCAATCGGATTTTTTGAGTCATTGATATGTAAGACTTTTAAGCTATCCAATCCTAAAATTCGATCAAACTCATCCAATACAGAATCAAAGTTAGTTAAATCATAACCCGCATCGTGAATATGACAAGTATCCATACAAAATCCAATACGATTCGATTTATGAACTCCGGCTTTAATTATCGCAAGTTCTTCAAAATTACGACCACATTCACTACCTTTTCCTGCCATTGTTTCCAAGGCAATACAAACGTTTGAATCATCCTGATCTAATACTTCGTTTAAGCCATCTATGATCCATTGTAATCCAACCTCGGCACCTGCCTTAACATGACTTCCAGGATGTAAGACAAGATATGAAGCACCTAGATACGATACTCGTTTTAATTCCTGTGCTAAAAATTCAGCACCAAACTTCGCTGTATCAGGATTCATAGAATTGGCTAAGTTTATGATATATGGAGCATGAACAATGATATTTTCCATCTTCATTCCACTTTCTTTCATTAATGACTTAGCTTCTTGAACTTTCATCTTGGAAATATCAACTCGACGCGTGTTGCTAGGAGGACCGGTATAAATCATACATGCATTGGCTCCATAGCTTAACGCCTCTTTGATCGAACCTAAGAAATAATCAGGTGCTTTTAAAGAAACATGACTTCCTAAATACAACATATTTTATCCTTCCCTTTTCGCTCTCTGTTTTTCCATTGCGCGTTCTTTTTTCTGTCTTTGAATATCCTTTTTGATCATAGCTCTACGTTGTTTACGATGAAGTCTTTCTATTTCCTGTTTTTGTTTTTTCTTGTAGTTCTTTTTCCACTGTCTGTATTTCACTGCTTACGCCCCTTTCTCCATATCGTATACGGCAGCGCCCATACTGGCGCTGTTATTATCAACGCCAGTTTTGCTACACATATCAGCATATATACCTCTATGCCTACTGCTGCCTGTCCAAATTCTTCCATTGCATCTACTATGCCGTCCATATACTCAAACATTTACTACCCCGTTTTCCTGCTTAATCTCAATATTTCTGCCGCCTCGCTGCTTTATAATTGCCTCTACGTGCAAGTATGCAGGCAGCATAACTACGCTGCCTGTTCGTAACTGATATTCTACGCTTTTCCGCATCTTCTCGTATTGCTCTGCCTTGCAAAATGCCGTACAACCCAGAATAATTGTAAATACCTGTGCTTTCTTCTTTTTCCGCTGCCGTCTATTCATGCTCTGCCCCGCTTTCCGTGTCCGTTTCGGACACCTTACCCGTATAGTCTGTTACTCTGATACCCAGAATACAGTAGCCCTCTGTAAGCCCTGTATAATCTTCCAGCATATAAATAATATCTGCATCAATCGTGCGCCCTGTGTGCTTACCGTCCTTAAATTCCAGCATTTTAAGGCTGTCGCCCTGTTTATAGCCTCTGTCATTCTTCCGCAGCTCAAAGCTCTTTTTCCCGCTTACTACGTCCTCGTAATCAGATGCCACTATTTTTACCTCATGCTGCTTATGCCCTATATTTCCCTCACTTGGCAGATGCTCCATTTTTTCTGCGTCTGCCCGCTCCTGCAATTTCTTCTTTGTCTGGCGGTCTATAGCGTCCTGCTCTTCGCTGTATCGCTGTTCGTCTGTCTTTTCAGCCTCTGCCTTATTTATGTACTGGTCGCATTTCTGGCACGTTCCCGTTTTTACGTTGCAGTCCTTGTATTTCTGGCAGGAATAGCACAAAGACGTTATGCTTTCTGGGTGCGGTGTTTCGTAATCGTCCCCTGCCTTTTTCTCTGATACCTTTTCCGCTATTTCCTTTGCCCTCACATTTTCGCCCGCTGCTGCTTTTTCCGCTATTTCTTTCTGCTCGTCCTCGTCCAGCTTGGCTGCCTCGTATGCAGCAGTGATACCTAAATTGCCCTCTTTCAGCTGCTCTTTAATCTCCGGCGTTGCGTTGTTGTTGATTGCGTCCATTCTGGCTACGTTTGTGCTGCTCTCATTTATCATAGCTGCTACTAAATCACGCATTTTGCCCTGTATCTCTAATCCGTCCTCTTCCTTAGCTCTGATAAGCGCCGCTTTGGTGCGCTCTACTAATCTGGTTTTTTCATAGGCTGTAAGTTCCTGCGTATATCCGTTGCCCGCCAATAAGCGCAGCTCATACATTGCCTCGCTCATATCCATAAAGCGGTAAAGCACTTTCTCATACTCCTTATGCCCCCGCTCTAAGTTCAAAATATTTGCCGCATTACGTCTGTGTCCGTCGATTATACGGTATTCCCCGTTTACTCTCGCCAATACTGTAGGCTGTTCCTGTCCTACGTGTAAAAAGCTGTCTGCCAGCTCTTCTATGTTCTCTAATCTCTGGTGCGTATTCTCCTGCGCTGCCTTTACCTCGTAAGGGCTTAAATAAATCTCTTTGTATCCGTCCGTCTGTGCCTGCTGCCCTGCTGCTTTCGTCTTTGCGTTCAGAATGTCATTGATACCAAACTTTGCCATATTCTTTACCTCGCTTTCTTAGCTATAATCTCTTGCGAACGTTTCCGCAAATCCTCGTTTAAATGTGTCCCAGTCCTCTTGTTTTCCTACTCGGTAGTATTTAATTATCTGCTTGTGCTTTTCATACGTTCTGCCTATGCAGATACCTAATCCTCTATCTTCTTTTATCCAGAATATACGTAAAGTTTCGTGCATTTCGTGAAAGCTGCTTTTGTACGCCTGCCTGCTTTCCACTCTCTCAATGCAGTATGTAAAAAAGTCGTTCCAGCTTTCCGTTGTCATTTCCTGCATATACTCTGGGTAAGAGTTGTATTTTGAAAATGCCATATTGCTACCTCGCTTTCCCTGTATACGCTGTTACAAATTTCTTGTACCCCTGCGCCGCTCCGCAGCACGGGCTATACTCATAAATCGGCTTACGCATGAAAGTATTTTCTGCTACTTTCTTGGAATACCGAATAATACCCAAAATATTAAAATCTGTCTTTTGTTCCAGCCACTCTACGCCTGCCGCCTCGCCGTCTGTGTTCTGGTATGACGTAATCAGCACGCCTGCCAGCTTTAATGCTGGGTTAAATGCCTTTGCGTCCTCTATCTGTTCTGTCACAATGTCCAGCCCCTCTAAAGCGTCCTCGTCCACTTTTACGGGTACTATTACCTCGTCCGTGATTGCCAGCGCATTTATGACATTAAGCCCAATATCCGGCGGGTTATCAATGATACAGTAATCATAAAAGCCACCCATAATGTCTGCAAATCTCTTATAGCGTTCTGTCTGGTTCTTGCTGTCCTCTTTTGTCAAATTCCACGTAGCCCCAAAAAGTGACATATTCGACGTAACAATATCTATGCAGCACTGCTGCCCTACGTAATCTGTATTCTGTATCAGCTCTGTTGCTCCCTGCCAGTCCCCAGCCAGCAACCTTGTAACTGGTGCTACGCTCTCTGCGTCGTATCTGCTATACGCCTTGCTTAAATTCCCTTGCTTATCATTGTCAATCAGCAGCACCCTGTAACCTCTCCTGTAAATCTCATACGCCATGTTTGCCGCTGTAAAGGTCTTGGCTACGCCACCCTTTAAGTTCAAAATGCTTATTGTTTTCATTCTTTGCCTCTCTTTCCTGCGTCGCCTCTAACGCATGGTTACTGTTTCCTGCTCTTTTGTAAGCTCGTCTGAATGTAATAAATACTGCTCTATCAGCTGCGCTGCTGGCTGCCAGCCATAGCAGACGGCGGTATAATAGCCCTGCTGCCGCAGATACTCTAACCACTCTTTCTGTTTCTTGGTCGTCGTGTTCTTGCCTGCCTTAAGCTCTATGTAAAGCCCATGATACCCAGCCCGTGCAGCTGGTAGCATAATATCCGGCACGCCAGCCTTTACGCCCTGCCTCTTAAGCGCCACCGCTGTTGCTGCATCACGTTTGCCGCCGTTTGGCACATGATACATATATTGCAGTTCCGGCATAAGCCCTGTTCTGTATGCAGCCCAGTTAAATAATGCCTCTTGATGCCCGCTTTCGTCGTCCAGTCTAAAGTTTCTCATTTTCTCGCCTCGCTTTCTGCTTAAATTCTACATACTGGCAAATTCTGAAAAGCAGCCCGTCCTTATGCGGCTTGCTGTTCTCTATCGCCAAAAGCGTTATTGTTTCCTCGCTTTGTAGTCCCACATTTCCCAGTACGTCCCAGCGGCATATATCGTAATATCTGCACCGCAGGCAGCAGCGCTTACAGTCCTTGCCTTTCTGGAATAACCAGTATTTAATTTTTTCTATCATGTTTTCTGCCCTTTCTGCTGCCGTTGTTTTTTCAGCTCTCCTGCTGTTCAAAAATAGCCGCCGCAATTCTAAACGCCAGATATGCTGCCACAATCAGCGCCAGCAGTCCGGCTATTATCAACACTGCTGCAATGGCAATGCCCTTGATTATCTGCATTTCAGCCCCCCCTATCTGTTATTTTTACTAAGGTGTATCTTAAATACCCGTAGCCGTAATACTCTGGGCTATGTACTCCCATGCTCACGCTATTTTTGTCCACGTAATAGCCCTTTATTGCTTTTGGCTCTTTCTTGAAATACTCACGGTCTGAAATTATGTGATACTCTGGCTCTGGTCTTACTAAATTCTTGCTGCAATTCCAGCGCTTGCCCTGTAATGCTCCGTCAGTACCCCTTTTGTGCGTTCCTGTGTACTTGATTAAATAACTTGCCAGCTCTGCATAGTTGCCGCTGTCGTCCAGCGGGAATACCTTAACCCTGTTATGCCCCTCGTATGCCTTATACCAGCAGCGCTGTAAAATCTCTGTGTCAATTTTATTTACTACAAGATGGTGATGCCTCGCACCTTTCTTGCCTATCTCCATAACGTGTATGTATTTGAACTCTAACCCTGCTTTTCTGTACTCCTTTCTGCACTCCCTCAAAAATACGTCTATGTCCTGCCGCATCTGCTCCGGCGTTCTGTCTGGCTGCCCTTTCCTGCGGATATAATCAAGCACTAAATGATAGTCCCCATAGCCATAGTTCGCATTTATGAGTATCCTTAACTTTCTCTCTGCCTGTCTGGTGTTTACTTTCTCCTGCTCTTCTTTTGTTGGCTTTACCTTATCCCCTCTGCTGATACCTTTCTTTTTGTATCTGCTGGTAAAGTACCTCTCTATCTCTATCGTATTTCCCGCTTTTGTTACCCTCTCTACGTATGGCATATATCTACCTCTCTGTCGGTTCGTTAATACTTTTATCAAGTGTTAAAACGGGCTGCCTGCCCGTTAAATTTCTTGACTTTGCGCCATACATAGCTTATAATTTTTATAGTATTTCAAAGCTGTATAGCTTAGCGCCTATGGTGTTTCCCCACCGTAGGCGCTTTTATTTTTTCATGTTTCCTGCCGCTCTCTTATGCGGCTTAAGGCATACTCATAAGCCCGTCTGTACGGCTCTCTGCAATCGTAGCCCGTGCAGCTATATAATTTGCTGCCCTTGCAAAATTCGCAGCTATGCAGCTTTGCGTAATCGCTCGCCGCCCTCTCCTGTCGCTTTTCCTCATATTCCAGATGCCGTTTAATCTGGTTTGCATCTATAACCGCAATTCCCAGCATATTTGCTGTATGTATTTCTCTGTCCATTCCCTCTGTTATGCCGTATTTCACACCAGCAATAACAAAATCGCAGCCTTTCAGCAGTGCAAGCCCCGCAGCCATGCCCCTTGCCCGCTCTTCCGGCTTTTTATCGTCCATGCACTGCGTCATATATAAATGCGGCGTAATGGGTGCTAAGCCCGCCTCTAACGCCTGCCGTGTCAGCTGCTGCGCATAATCTATGTTTCTGTCCAGCTCTGCGCCGTCTTTCGCCCTGTATGGGCTGCATATATAAACCTTTCTCATGCCTTTTTACCCGCTTTCTGTTGCGCCTCTGCCCGTGCCTGTTCATTCCCTGCCAGATATGCCGCTAAATGCATCAGCTCGTCTGCGTCTTTTTCTTCAATAAAATCACAATCAACGCAGCATTTGCAGTACCCCGTAATTTGTAAATATCCGTCGTATACTTCCTGCGGTGTCTTGCACTGCTTTAAATCATTTATCAAAGCTGTAAGTAGCATTATTGCTTTTATGCCTGTCTCGCCGCCTTTTCCGTGTATCCCTACTGTAATCTGCCGCATTTTTGTTGCGCCGTCTGCTCCTAAAATTGTTTTACTCTTCATTCTGTACCTCGCTTTCTTCCTTAAACCCAGCCAAAAGCATAGTCATTGCATCTATCGCTGTATCAAAATGTTTTCCCAGCTCTGCTGCATCAATAAGCCCCTGCTTTGTGTTTCTTCCGTTCCCTTTCATTACTTGCGTTTGCAAAATAGGTTTTAACTGGCTAAGCCCAGCTATGCTGTTCTCTAACTCTTCCTCACTCACGCAGATTTTTACATAGCCCTTGCCGATATGTTCAACACTCATTTTCTGCCTCTTCCTTTCTTCTAATCAGCCGTACCGATACCTCATAAGCTGTGCGCTGTTCTCTTTCTCCTGTGGCTGCATCAAGCACCTTTTCATACTGGCGGCTCTGATACCGTCCCAGCAGCTCTACAGTGTCGCCCTGCTGCCACTGCGCCACCTCGTCTGCCTGTTCCTGCCAGCAGATGCACGGTAAAAAGCAGCTGCCGCCTGTAAGCTCATTTCTTACCTTTACCGTAATATCAGTAATGTGCTTGCCTCTCGGCGTTTCTCTGTGTGTTGGCTTATTCGCTATAATGCCTCTTACTGCTACCTCGTCCTGCTCTACTGCCTTTTCTGATACCGCCACAAAATCTGCCAGAATATATACCAGCAGTCTACCGCTCTGGAAGTCCTTAAGCGTCTGCACCTTGCCTGTCATTAAAAGCCTGCTGCCCTCTACAAATTCCTGCATAACGTCAAATTCTATGCCGTTGCAAGCCTTGTATGGTACGTCCTCTGCAAATACTACCGTTACCTCGTCCGGCACGCCGCTTGGTCTTACCGTTTCCAGCTTTGCCATATAACCACAAAACGGCAGCCCGCATAGCTGCTTAATTTCCTTAATCTGTGTAAGCGTTCCTACCAGTCCCGCTGCATTTCCCTTGATACCGCCACCTGTAAGCTCGTCCATGATTGCAGTATCTAAATCCCGTAAAAAATCCGGCTTTTTCTTTGTCATACTTCCTGCCCTTTCCTTTCCTGTATGTATATGGTGTAGTAAAGTGACATCTGCAAATCACTAAACTTATACTGTGCTGTCTGGTCTGGCTCTAATGGTTTCATAAGCCCCAGCTCTTTCCAGCGTCTGTGCGTTATCTCCGGCACTGCCCTAAACTTCTTTACCTCATGCTCGCTGTATTTTCGGTATTCCTCGCTTATCTCATGGTCTGCAAACGGTTTGAACGCTGCCAGATACCCTACGTAAACCTCTGCTTTGCCCTCGATAATGCGCAGGCGGTCTGAACTTTCCAGCGTGCCTATAAATTCCTTTACTGTCACTGTCTGCCTCTCCTACTTCTCCGGCATTTCGTACAGCCTCGGTATTACTGCTGCAAACGGCTGTACGTCCATGCCGCCCCTTACTATAGCTGCACCGCCAGCCGTAAACAGATAGCTTACGCACGCTTTCTGTATCTCGTCCAGCACCTCTAAGCAGCGCTCTTTTGTGGCATACTCTCCAATTTCTTCTAAACACCCGTCACTTATGCAAATTACGTGGCGCTTTTTGTCTGCCTCTGCGCCGCCTCTCTTTTTCTTTATGTCCTCGTACTCTCCATACTCTACGCAGGCGTAATTACCGCCCAGTCTATACAGCTTTTCTTTATTCTGGCTGCGTATATATACCTCGCTCATTGCCTTTATCTCCTTGCCTCTAAGTTTTCCATTTCAGAAATGCAGTTTGACGGTATCAGCTCATAAGCTGCCGCCTCTATTTCTGTAAGCGCCTCTTTGTACTCAATGTATCCCCACGCCTGCCGTGCTATCTCTGGTACGTTCTGCCGTTCCTCAAAATTTTCTATATGTAAAATCTCGTTTCCCTGCGGCTTTGGAAATGTTCCCAGCGATAACGGGCGTAAAGGGCTGTAATATCTGTGGCTCATTCTCCCGCCCCGCTTTCCTCTTTATGTTCTTGGTAGCCCTCTAAATAGCCTAATGCCTCTACGTCAATTTCCTTGCCGTCCTTACCGTCGCTGTTTATCCGAATTTTGCCGTAGTAGGAATAAATACAGCAGCCGTCATAGTCGTATACTCTTATACTGCCCTCTGTTGCTGCCTCTGGCGTTTCAATAACCAGTGGCTCTGCCTGCTGCATCTGCGCTGCTACCTGTTCGTCTGTCACTGGTTCGCTGTTCTTTCCTCTGTACCAGATAGCCAGCATAAACAAAATGATTGCCAGCACGCCTGCCGCTATAACGGCTGCGCACTGTATCAGTTTCTTAACTGCCTGTCGTTTTCGTTTTCTCATTTCCCGCCTCGCTTTCCTCTATCATTGCAACCCTGCTACGCCGTTCTATCCCCGTAGCCATAAACGCTATTTTCATATCTCTTTCGTTAAATTCGTCGTAGTCTCCTACTGGTGCATCTTCTGGGAAAATCTTCTGTGCCTGTATGAAAGCGTCCATAAATGTACTTAATTCCTCATAAAATACGTTTCTGTAAAATTCAAACTCTAACTCTATTTCGATTTTCTGCGCTTTCGTGCAATATATGCCGATTTTCTGCCGCCGTCCGTATGGCTTGTATGCTGTTCTGTCAGATTTAGCACCCATGACCTTATACATACACTGCCGCAGCAGTTTTATTTCGTGCTTTCCGTTGTAGGAAAATATCGTATATTCATACTCTTCCTTTTGCAGTTCGTCTAAGGAATTTATACCGTTATCCTTAAGCAGCTTTGCAAGTTTCTTTTGCGCTGTCGTTTTCTCGCCGCCTACGCCCCGCTCTGCCAGTGCTTGCAGCTTTTTAATACGCTGTATTGTTTTTTCGTCCATGTATTTCCCTCTCTTCTGTAGCAAAATAGTAGTTGTCTACTATCAGCATTTTTTTACTGAAAAGGCACATAAGCCCCAGCGGTACGGTAATAACCGCTATTGTTATGTCGCCCTCTGTCGCCCATGCCGCCAGCACGGTAACTGCCAGCATTGCAAGCCCGTAGGCTTTCTGCTTAATGAAATACCAGCGGCGGGCTTTCTTTGCCTGCTCCCGCTGCCGCCTCTGCTCTTTTTTCTTTCGCATATCTGCATAACCTCTCTGGTATGCGTCCTCTACTATCAATGCCTCTGCTGCCATTCTCTGCCTCTCTTCCTTTCGGCGGCGCTCTCTGTCTTTCCATGTGTGCCGCTCTCCTGTTCTGGCGTTTGGTTTTACCGTGTGGGCTGCTTTTCACATTAAAAAGCAACTGAAAACCTGTTGACCGTCCACATACTTTCTGGCTGGTATGACCGCCGCTATTTTTTCACGGTATACAGATTGCAGCTATTAGCCTGCTGCCCTCTGCCGCAGGCTCGCCATGCCTGCTACACAATGCGCCGTGTGGGACTTGAACCCACGACTTGCCGCTTATGAGGCGGCTGCTCTAACCAACTGAACTAACGGCACTCGTGGCGGCTGCTGCCGCCTACATTTCCTCTAAACTGTCGGTTTCTTCCAGATAGCCTATAAATTCCTCTAAACTATCTACGTTTTCCTGCATCTGCTCGCCACGTTCTCCATATTGCAAACTCTCCGGCAGATTTTCGTAGCTTTCCTGCTCTTCGTCTTTTACCTCTTCCAAAATGTCCCTTGCTTGGCTTATCAGCTCTAATGCCTCTGCAATTCTGTTGCGCCTCTGCTTATTCATTCTTTACCGTTCCTTTCCTTATAGTGCCTGCTGCCCCGCTGCTGCTGTGTATGTTTTCAGTGTGGCGTTGCAGCGTTTGAACTCCCTATAAATAGTGTCCCTGTGTGTTCCCAGCGCCTCTGCAATATCGCTTACGCTGCTGCCCTGCTTACTCATAGCCTCTATGGTCTGCCTGTCCTCATAATGCAGACGCTTATACTTTCGTTTTCCCATGCTCTATGCTCCTTTCCTTTGGGCGACGTTACCGCCGCCCCTTTCCTCATTTTTCTGCTACAGCCTCTGGCTTACAAAGAATGTGCATACACAAAAGCCCTTTTATAGCTGTCGGTAAATCATACGGTATAATTCTTTCTTCATTGCACTGGTCGAACATTGCGTTTATTCCTGCTATTTGCCATTCTTCTACGTCGTTCTCTCCACTTTTCAAAAATTCTGCTGCGTCCCGTGCCTCTCTTATGCAATCTTTCATAACTCTTGCGTTATTGTCGTGTGCGCTTACTCTAATTTGCAGTTTATCCGGCTCTTTCTTTCGCTGCTCTTCAAACTCTGCCGCCTCTCTCTTCTCTGTGTCCTCTTCGTTAAGCATCTCGTCAGCGAACCAATAAACCAGTTTATATAGCCTTTTTATTGCTTTCTTGCGGTTTTCGCTTAATTCTACTTTTTCGTCTGCCTTGTCTGCATAGATACGGCTTTTGCTGTACTCTGTACTCCAAAACTCTGTTACGCCGTTCTCTGTTCTTTCGTAAAATATCCCGCTACCGTCCTTGCATACATACTGCTTATGAATGACGTTATTTTCCATGCTTGATGTTTCTTCGTATTCTTTCCCGTACAATACTTCCGCTTTTGCTGCCTCATACTCTTCAAATGTCACTCTTTCCATTCTCCGTACCTCTCTTTCGTTGTAAAAAAAATAAGCGTGTCAGAGTTTTTACGCTCTGCACGCTCTTCTTTTCTGCTGT
>OGQB01003201.1_pt1 | contig 10855 bp, 5 predicted proteins | sample 1553071 | NCBI WGS metagenome assembly OGQB01 (sample SAMEA2580284, study PRJEB22360) | human gut metagenome | biome: human gut; feature: human-associated habitat; material: faeces | place: Denmark | collected 2008/2010
AGATCTCGGAACCGGGGAACACATAACCACGGTTCTTGCAGAGATTGACGATCATGTCAAGGGTCTTTTCGCTCTGTTCCATTGTAGTACATCCTTTCCGTCCGCGGCTGGTTTGCCGTGTCGTATCGTGTTGTGTTCCGGCGGCTTTCCCCACCGCCGGGCGTGCTTGCGGCTTGCACAAGCACAGTATATTTACTGTACCATGTTTTGCCCCGCTTGTAAAGCCCGGCAGACAGTTCAGCTGCGCTCTGTCAGGTATTTTACCAGCAGGCGGTACAGGGCATCCGGGTCGATGGGCTTGGGCAGGTGCTCGTTCATGCCGGATTCCAGTGCCTTACGGCGGTCCTCTGTAAAGGCGTTTGCCGTCATGGCAAAAATGGGGATGGTCTTTGCGTCCGGGCGGTCCATGGCGCGGATAGCGCGGGTAGCCTCGTGGCCGTCCCGCACCGGCATCATCACATCCATCAGGATGGCGTCAAAGCCGCCCACCGGCGAGGCTGCAAAGGCTTCCACCGCCTGCTGTCCGTCGGCGGCTTTGGTCACCTTTATGCCCACCTCGTTCAGCAAAAACTCCATGATCTCCATGTTCAGAGCGTTATCCTCAGCCAGCAGCAGCTGCCGCCCACGCAGCACGGTAAGGTCTGTCTGCTGCTGCTCCGGCTCTGCGGCTTCGGTGCTGTCGATGACAAAGGGCAGGGTGATGGTGTAGGTGGTGCCCACGCCCTGCCGGCTTTCCACCCCGATGGTGCCGCCCATTTTATCCACAAGGCTTTTGGTAATGGACATTCCAAGGCCGGTGCCGCCGTATACCGAACGCGCCCCGGCATTCTCCTGCGTGAAGGGTTCGAACATCCGCTTCTGGAACTCTTCGCTCATGCCGATGCCGGTGTCCGCGCAGACAAAGCAGATCTGCACCTTGTCCCCGGTGCAGCTCAACTCAAAGCAGTCCAACATCACACGACCCTTGTCCCGGTTATACTTGATGGCGTTGCTGAGCACATTCATCAGCAGCCGCTTGACGTGCAGCGGACTGCCCACCAGCCGGGGATGCGGCAGCTTTCCGTATTCCCGGTGCAGCACGATGCCGCGCTCTGCCGCCTGTTTTTCCAGCACGTCCGTGATCTCGTGCATTAGCTCGGGCAGATCAAAGGGCACGCTTTCCAGCACCACCTCGCCGGACTCCAGCTTGCCCATGTCCAGCACCTCGTTCACCAGCTCCAGCAGCAGGGTGGATGCCTCCCAGATCTTTTTGCGGCAGTCGGCCTGCCGTGCCATATCCTCCGGGCAGCGGTCACCGATCTCCACCATGCCCCGGATGCCGTTGATGGGCGTGCGGATATCGTGGCTCATGCGCTGCAAAAACTCGGTCTTGGCAAGGTTTGCGCTCTCCGCCTTCAGCGCAGCCGCCTTGAGGGTCTTTTGGTACTCCTGCTCCCGGCGCAGCTGCTGCTCCCGGTAGCGCTGGTCGGTCTTGCCGCGCAGCAATTGCAGCAAAAACAGGAGAACCATGTAGGTAAAGGCAGCCATGCTCACATTGCGCATGGTAGAGACATATACCTCCTGCTCCGGGCGGTAGACATAGATGTAAAAACTGCGCCCCTGCCCCACGATGCCGTAAGCGTACTGCTGCCCGGTGGTGCTGTGCACATGGATCATGCCGCCGTCGGTGCTGCGCGCTTTTAAGGCAGAAAGGGTGGGGTTATCGTCCACGGTGGTATCCAGCAAAGAGGTGTCGTTGCTGGCCACGATGCGGTCGCCCCGGGTCACCACGATGGTGCCGTCCACGGCGGGGTTATAGCCCTGCACGCAGTTCTGGTAGGAAAGGTTGTAATTGCGTACATATTCTGCCGTGGTGCGGTAGTACACCACAAGCACCCCGTCCCCGTCCTTCCGGGCGCAGGCTGCGGTGTCTACATAGGAGCCATCCTCATTTTCCGACCGTCCGGCGTAGACCTGCTCCGGGTGGTCGGCCACCTCCAGCACGATAGAACCGGCCAGCTGCGCTTCCATCTGTTCCCGGACCTGCAGGTCAGCCGTCCGGCCATCCTGTGAGGCTGCGCACAAAATTTTGCCCTCTGTTGAAAGCACCAGTGCGCCGCTGAGGGTATAGTCCCGCAGATATTCCGCCATAGCGGCATCGTCCAGTACCCGCGCGGGGTCATCCTGCCGGTCGTGCGCGATCTCTCTGCACAGATGCTGGGCGTTTTCCATCATCCGCATCAGGCTTTTGGTCTCCGTGGCAAGGTTCAGGTTATCGTAGCCGGTGCACTGCTCCTTAACATAGCTGATGGTATCCTCAAACTGCTTTTCTGCATTTTGCAGGTCGCTGTGCGCCGAGACCCCCAGCACTCCGCCCAGCAGCAACAGTCCCGCAAGTGCACACACCATGATGAACTGCTTCCGGTTGAAAATACTCTGGCTCTTTTCCATTCCGTCATGCATGGGTACTGTCCTCCAGTCCATCCAGATAGTGCTCGGGGTCGTCCAGATAGCGGCTCACGATCTGCCGGACGGTGCCATCTGCCAGCATCTCCTGAAAAACCTCCGTCAGCTGCTGCGGCAGGTCATCGCCGCGCTCTTTGGCAAAGGCAACGCCCAGCCGCGCCGTCATCAGCGGCTCGTCCAGAATGCGGTATTCAACGCTGTAATCCTTCATGAACTGCCGGATGGCGCTTTCGTGGGCGGCTAAGGCGTCCGCGTAGCCTTTGAGCAGGGTGGTGTAGAGCAGATCCCGGTTCTGCAGAGAATACAGCCTGCGCAGCCGGGGCAGACCGTTCTGCTCTGCGTTTAAAAACAACTCCTCCGGCTTTGTGGTGGACTGCACCGCCACCACCTTGTCGGCCAAGTCCTGCAGAGTGTAGATGTCGATATCGGAGCGCACCGCCACCACCTGACGGCTGTGCAGATACGGCCCTGCCCATTGGTATTCTTCCTCGCGGCCATCCATGGAAAAGCTGCCCCAGATGCAGTCGATGGTGTCGTTTTCCACCAGTTCCTTCTTCTTTTCCCAGTCGATGGTCACAAATTTCACCCGGTAGCCCAGCCGCCCGAACGCCTCGGTGGCCAGCTCCACGTCAATGCCGGTGGGCGCACCGTCCGTGCCCATATAGTTGAAGGGCGGGTAGTTATCGCTGCCCACCACAATGACCGGCATTGCAGCCGTATAGTCATCCGTTTTTCCGGTACGCCCGCAGCTGCAAAGCAGCGCCGCGCACATCGCCAGCGTCAGCAAACAGGCCGCCAGCCGCAGTCCTCTTCTGTGTTTTTTCATGGTTCTTCCATCCTGTGTTTTTTGCTGCTTTTTGTAATAGAATGCTCCACGCTATCAGTATAATAAAAACTGCTCCAAAAGAAAAGAAGAAAATTACTTTTCCGGCAGATTCTACACTTTTCCGCAAAAAGGGCTCCCGGAGCGCCTGCGAACGCTCCGGGAGCCGAAAAAGCCATTTTACTTGTGGTACTTCATGCCCGCATTGATGGTGCAGGCGCGGTAGATCTGCTCCGTGAGCACCAGCCGCGCCAGCTGATGGGGCATGGTGATGCGCCCCATGCTGAACTTAAGGGCAGCGGCTTTTTTCACCTCTTCGGACAGGCCATGGGACGAGCCGATAACAAAGGCCACGTCCCCTGCCCCGCTGCCGGCACGCTGCGCCAGAAACTGCGCCAGCTCGTCGGAGGAGATCTGTTTGCCCTCGATGCACATGGCTACGATGGCAGCCCCCTTGCGCACATTGGAAAGGATAGCTTTTCCCTCCTTATCCAACGCCTTTTTTACCACCGCGTCCGAGGCGTTTTTCTCCTCGATCTTTTCCTCCGGCAGTTCAATGATGCGAAAGGCGGCAAAAGCCGCCAGACGCTTCTGGTACTCTGCCACGCCCTCGGCAAAATATTTGGCGTTCAGCTTGCCCACACAGATCAGGTCGATATTTTGCATGACTGCTTCCTCTTTTCAGGCTTAAACGATTTAAAATTGTCTCCGCTTCGCTCTGACAATAACAGCGGAAAGAATATTTTTGTTTTCGGGGAAACGGTGCGCCTGCGGGCGCTCCGTTTCCCCTTTTTCACAGAAGAGGTCATTTCCAAACACTGCATCTTACAACTGCGGCTCTCCCCGTGAAAGTGCAAATCAGAAAAGGCCGCAGCCTTTTCTGATTTGCTGAATAAAAATAATATTTCCGCTAAGAATGGCAGAGCGAAGCGGAGCCATTTCTCAATAAAAAGCGTTTTACAGCAGGCTCATCTGCTCGCCCTCGTCCTCGGCGCGGATCAGCGCACCGGTGGCGGGCAGGCTGCGCACGCGGTAGCGGTGGGGATTTGCCAGCTCCAAGGTATCTGCCGGTACCACCGAGGCGATGGTCTGGTTCTTTTTCAGGGTGACCACTGCCACGCCCTGACTGTCGCGGGTGGTCTTGGCGGCGATCTGCGCCGTACCTACCAGCAGCATCCGGCTGGCGCTGGTGCGGATGGCAAGCTCGGTCTCCTCCGGCAGGTAGAGCATCATGGCAAGCGGTTCTTTATCGCTGTACGCCTTCAGCAGCTTGCGGCGGTTCTGCTTGGTGGCGTAGGAGCTGAGGGGGATCTTTGCGCACTTGCCGCTGGCAAAGAAGAACAGCATAAAACCGCTGTAATCGCCGGTAATGACCATGCTCAGCACGTTTTCGCCCTCGTCCATGCCCAGCCGTCCCGGGATGAAGATGCCCATCTGCGCTACCTTGCCGTCCTCCAATTCTGCCAGACGCACCTTGTACACCTGCTGCTTGTCGGTGAAGAACAGCGCTTCTACGTTGTTTCGGGTCTCCAGCTGCTGGATGATCTCGTCACCCTCCTTCAGCTTGTGGGCACCGGCGGTGCGCAGGCTCTGGGGCGGGATCTTTTTAAAGTAGCCCTCCCGGGTAAAGAACACGGTCACCGGGTAGTCCGGCACAGCTTCTTCCTCGGCGGCGGCGTCCTCCTCGGGCAGGTCGTACAAGATCTCACTGCAGCGGGGCTTGCCGTATTTTTTCGCTACATCGTTCAGTTCATTGATAATGATGCGGCGGATGCGGGCAGGCTTTGCCAGCACATCGTTCAGGTCGGCAATGTCCTTTTCCAGCTGCTCGATCTCGCCGGTGCGCTTGAGGATGTATTCCCGGTTCAAATGGCGCAGCTTGATCTCTGCCACGAACTCCGCCTGGATTTCGTCGATGCCGAATCCGATCATCAGATTGGGAACCACCTCGGACTCCTCCTCGGTTTCCCGGACGATCCTTACCGCCTTGTCAATATCCAGAAGAATCCGTTTCAGCCCCTTCAGCAGATGGAGCTTGTCCTTCTTCTTCTGCAGGTCAAAATAAGTCCTGCGGCGGACGCATTCAATACGGAAAGCGATCCATTCGCCGAGAAGCTCCCGGATTCCCAGCACTCTAGGCACTCCGGCGATCAGCACGTTAAAGTTGCAGGAGAAGGTATCCTCCAAAGGCGTCATGCGGAAAAGCTTCAGCATCAGCTTTTCTGGATCCACGCTCCGCTTCAAATCAATGGTGATTTTCAAGCCGTCCAACCCGGTTTCATCCCGGATATCCGCAATCTCCTTCAGCTTACCCTGCTTTACCAGTTCGATGATTTTCTCGATGATGGCCTCGCAGGTGGTCGTAGGAGGGATGCTGGTCACGTCTATGCAGTTAGCGGACTGGTCATAGGAATACCGCGCCCGCACCTTGATGCCGCCGCGGCCGGTGGCGTACACCTGCTTTAAGGCGTTCCGGTCGCAGATAATCTGTCCGCCGCCGGGGAAATCCGGCGCCAGCAGGGTGGACATCACGTCAAAGTCCGGATCCCGTATCAAGCCGATGGTAGTCTCGCAGACCTCCTTTAAGTTAAAGGGGCAGATCGAGCTTGCCATACCCACAGCGATGCCGGTATTGGCGTTGACAAGCACCGTGGGGAAAGTGGCCGGCAGCAAGGACGGCTCCTTCATGGTATTGTCGTAGTTATCCACAAAATCCACGGTGTCCTTATCAATGTCCCGGAACAGCTCCTGGGCGATGGCATCTAGCTTCGCCTCCGTGTAACGAGAGGCTGCCCAGGCCATATCCCGGGAATAGAATTTACCGAAGTTTCCCTTGCTGTCCACAAAGGGATGCAGCAAGGCTTCGTAGCCCCGGCTCAGGCGCACCATGGTATCATAAATGGCGCCCTCTCCATGGGGATTCAATTTCATGGTCTGTCCCACAATGTTGGCGGATTTTGTTCTCCCAGAGTTTAATAACCCCATTTTATACATTGTGTATAACAATTTTCGGTGTGACGGCTTAAACCCGTCGATCTCCGGCAAGGCACGGGATAAAATTACGCTCATGGCGTAGGGCATATAGTTGGTTTCGAGGGTATGGTCGATCTCTTGTTCCACTACCGACCCAGCCCCTTCGATCACCCCATGGGTTTGAGGCAAGGGCTTAGGGGCAATCTTCTTTTTTCTTGGAGCCACGTCATCATCTCCGCTTAAAATGTCGTTCCTATGGTTCTTTATGATTCAAAGCTACTCTGCTAGGCTGAAATGAAAATGCAAATGTGCCGGAAAGCGGCTGAAAAGAGAGAACGGGCAGTCATCTGGAAGCTGTATAAAGCATTGCCAATCCCGCGCCATACACAGGGCGGCTTACAGCGCCGCTAAAATATCCAGGCTGCCGGTTCCCCGCCGATCAAAAATTCCGCAGCACTGTTCGGCTCTCCCGAACAGCGGCCAGCCTGATCCAAGCGCCTTGCCGCCGGTTTGAGCGGAAAAGCAATAGGAGAAAAGCGGCTGGCAGGCACTTTTCCGGACGCAGATTTCCTGCGCCGTCCAGGCCCGCGGCAATCTCCTCTCCCGGCCCAGGCGCGCCGGCTCAGCAATCCGTCTGCGCTTTAAAATTAAAATATTGAAAACAGAAGTCAATCCCTGGGCGGGCTTCTGCGGAAGAAAGCCGGTTACGAAACATCCGCCACATCCAAATATAAGTGTCCGTTTTCCGCGATGTAGTCCTTTCGGCCGCTTAGGTTGTCCCCCAGCAGCAAGTCGAACATCTCGACAGTTTTTTCCATATCCGTAGGCATCACCTTGATCAGCCGGCGGGTTTGGGGATTCATGGTGGTCAGGTTCATCATATCCGGCTCGTTCTCACCCAGTCCCTTGGAGCGCTGAATGGTGAACCTGCCTCCCTCAGCCTCCAGCTGATCCAGAAATTTTTGCTTTTCCGCTTCCGTATAGGCAAAATAGGTGTCGGTTATCGAGGTAATCTCATACAAGGGAGATTCCGCAATAAACACTTTACCCGCCTCAATAAGCGCGGGGGTCAGCCGATAGATCATAGTCAGCAGTAAGGTACGGATCTGGAAGCCGTCCACGTCGGCGTCAGTGCACAGGATCACCTTGCTCCAGCGAAGCTGATTCAGGTCAAAGGAGGCCAGTTCCTTGTTGGCCTTGCTTTTTACCTGAACGCCGCAGCCCAGCACCTTAATCAGATCGGTGATAATGTCGTTTTTAAAAATCTTATCGTAGTCCGCCTTTAAGCAGTTTAAAATTTTACCCCGTATGGGAATGATCGCCTGGAAATCCGGATCCCGGGCCTGCTTGCAGGCGCCAAGAGCAGAATCACCCTCTACAATGAAAAGCTCCCGAAGATTTACGTCCTTACTGCGGCAATCCACAAATTTGGCCACCCGGCTGGTAATATCCATGTTGCTGGTCAGCTTCTTCTTCAGGTTCAGTCTGGTTTTTTCCGCATCCTCGCGGCTGCGCTTATTGATCAGTACCTGACCGGCAATCTTGTCTGCGTCCAGCGGGTTCTCGATAAAATAGATCTCCAGCTGATGCCGGAGCATCTCCACCATTGCCTCCTGGATTCCCTTATTGGTGATAGCCTTTTTCGTCTGATTTTCATAGGAGGTGACGCTGGAAAAGCTGGATATCACGATCACCAGACAGTCCTCTACGTCGGCAAAGGTGATTTTGCTCTCATTTTTATTGTATTTTCCCGTCTGCTTCAAATAGCTGTCGATTTGGTAAACAAAGGCGTTTCGCACCGCCTTTTCCGGCGCGCCGCCGTGCTCCAGCCAGCTGGAGTTATGATAATATTCCGCTACGCTGATCTTATTGGAAAAGGTCAGGGCCACGTTGATTTTGCATTTGTACTCTGGTTTGTCCGCCCGATCCCTCACCTTTTTTTCCGCCTGCCAGCTCTGCACTGGGGTCAGGGCGTCCTCCCCCGCCAGCTCCTTCACATGATCGGTGATTCCGTCCTGATAATTAAAAACCGTCTCTTCAAAGCTCCGACCTACCTGGTTGCGGAACACGAATTTGACTCCCGCGTTGACAATAGCCTGGCGTTTGGTCATATCCAGAAAATAAGCTACCGGCACGTCAATATCGGTGAAAACCTGAAGGTCCGGCTTCCATTTGATTTTAGAGCCGGTGTCCTTTTTTGCGTAAGGCTCCTTGTGGAGCCCGCCCACGTTTTCCCCGTGCTCGAAATGGAGCGTGTACCGGAGCCCATCCCGGCGGATATCCACATCCATATATTCCGATGCATACTGGGTAGAGCACAAGCCCAGGCCGTTCAGACCCAGGGAATACTCGTAGCTTTCCGCGGAAGCGTTGTTATATTTGCCGCCGGCGTACAGCTCGCAGAACACCAGCTCCCAGTTGTATCGGTCCTCGTTTTTATTGTAGTCCACCGGAATACCTCTCCCGTGATCCTCCACCTCAATGGAGCCGTCCTCAAACCTGGTCAGCACGATCTCCCGCCCAAAGCCCTCTCTCGCTTCGTCAATCGAATTAGAAAGGATCTCAAAAATCGAGTGCTGGCATCCCTCAATGCCGTCGGAGCCGAAAATGACCGCCGGACGTTTCCGGACCCGGTCCGCGCCTTTTAGGGACGAAATACTTTCGTTCCCATATTCCACTGCCTTCTTCGCCATACACGCCCTCCTATATGCATACAAACCTCTGAAAAGGATTCTTTCAAAATCTCATACAAATTATACATTACCTTATTTTGGGTCTCAATGTCAAGCAAAATCAAGATCTAGGAGCGGGCACTCCCCGAAAAAAGCGGAAAATGCCTATCCTCCCGTCTTCCACGCCTCCCGGCCGAACCGGCGCACGGTCTGGCCTTCATGGTGCCGCCACAGCGGACAAGGCGTTTCATCTCCGTCCGCCTTGTCCCTTCTGCCTTTTTTCAAAAGCCGCTTTTGCTTTATCCCCTTTGCCAATCAAGAGACAATTGATTATCCTGCCTCTTCACACTTTTAGGAATAGGAGCTTGACAGGACGGCTGATCCGCCGCAGATCCTTTTGTCTCTGGACTCCGCCGGGCTCAGCAGAAGCCCGGCAAGGCTGCCGGGCTTGAAAGGAAAAAGCCACAAAAGCGAGGGGATGGCTGGTTTCTCTCAGCCCCGTATCACGGCAGGCTGGAAAAATCCCGTTCCATCCCCTGAATTTTATCCTTATTCTTTTGTTCCTTCTTCCGGAGCTTCCTCCGTCCGTTCCTCCTGCGCTGAAGCCTCTTCTTTCTCAGACTCACCAGACAGCGGCTGCGGATCGGGCTCCTCCAGCTTTTCCGGAGCGGGAGCCTCCATCAGCTCCTTAAATTCGGCGCCGCTCATCTTTTCATTGACAAACAGGAATTGGGCTACCTTATGGAGCTTATCCATGTGCTCGCTTAACAGCTGCTCCGTTTTCTGATAGCCGCGGCCCACAATTTTCTGAATCTCCTCGTCGATTTCCGCGGCGATCTTTTCAGAATAATTTTTCATGTGGCCCATATCCCGGCCGATAAACACCTCGTTGTTGTCCGAACCATAGCAGATCGGCCCAAGACGCTCGCTCATGCCGTATTTTGTGACCATAGCCCGGGCGATCTGGGTAGCGCGCTCAATATCGTTGGAAGCGCCGGTGGAAATATCCCCCAGCACCAGGGCCTCCGCCACGCGTCCGCCCAGCAAGGTGACAATGTTTTCCTCCATCTCCTTACGGGAGCGGTAGTTCCGATCCTCAATGGGAATGCTCATGGTGTAACCGCCGGCCATACCGCGGGGAATAATGGAAATCTGATGCACCGGGTCTTGGGTGGAACAGTAATAGGTCGCGACGGCATGACCGCCCTCATGATAAGCGGTCAGAGTCTTTTCCTTTTCCGTCATGACTCTGGACTTCTTCTCAGTGCCTACCACCACCTTAATGGTGGCCTCCTCGATCTCGGTCTGGGTGATGGCCTTTAAGTTCTTGCGTGCCGCCAGCAAAGCCGCTTCATTCAGCAAATTTTCCAAATCCGCGCCTACAAAGCCGGCGGTAGAGGCCGCAATCGTCTTCAGATTCACGTCCGGCGCCAGGGGCTTTCCCTTAGCGTGGACCTTTAAGATTTCTTCTCTTCCCTTGATATCCGGCGCACCTACCATAACCTGGCGGTCGAAACGTCCGGGACGCATCAGGGCAGGATCCAGGATATCGGGACGGTTGGTGGCGGCGATCATAATGACGCCCTCGTTGGCGCCGAAGCCGTCCATTTCCACCAGCAATTGGTTCAGGGTCTGTTCTCTTTCGTCGTGGCCTCCGCCTAAGCCTGCGCCGCGCTGACGTCCCACCGCGTCGATCTCATCGATAAAGATAATGCAGGGGGAATTTTTCTTCGCCTGGTCGAACAGGTCTCTCACACGGGAGGCGCCGACACCTACGAACATTTCCACAAAGTCGGAACCGGAAATAGAGAAGAAGGGCACGCCGGCCTCTCCGGCTACCGCCCTGGCCAGCAGGGTTTTACCTGTTCCGGGAGGGCCCACCAGCAAAACGCCCTTGGGAATTCTGGCGCCCAGCTCATTAAACCGTTTAGGGTTCTTCAGA
>OGQB01003205.1_pt1 | contig 10848 bp, 8 predicted proteins | sample 1553071 | NCBI WGS metagenome assembly OGQB01 (sample SAMEA2580284, study PRJEB22360) | human gut metagenome | biome: human gut; feature: human-associated habitat; material: faeces | place: Denmark | collected 2008/2010
TATCGGAATCACCAATCTGGTATATAACTTTTGCAGGTACAGTTACTTAAAACGAGCCTCTGACTGATATGGGATAACTGTGCTCTTTTTCAACTAAAAGGTAAGGATCAAGGTAAAGTTACCATTTCAAGGATTTATTTGCAGGTCATATTTGACCGATTATGCTAAATGCCTCTATTGGCCTGTATTTTTGTGGGTTTTTAGAGGTTACCTTATTATGTTAGCATGTTATTATGAAACTTCTTAACAATTGAGGGATAATTTCTCTATAACTAAATAACCGCAAACCAACCGGCATAATGAGTGATTAGTATGTTGGTATTGAAATTTTAGTTGGGCTGTGATATAATGAGGAAAATGGGTGTAAATCTGCCTTATAAATTTGGAGATGGCACATTCTTTATATAGGAGCAAAAAAGAAATGACTAAAATACTTGTTCTGATTTCTGCGGTGATTTATTTTACAGCCTGTACGGTAAAGACAACGGAAAAGTTGACTGATGTAAGACATCCGTATGGTGTTTTTATCGGAGCAGAAAAGGAAAAACTGTTGTCGCTAAACAACTATGACGTTCTTGTTATTGATGCAGAATTATTGACAGCCGAGAACATTGATGTGATACACCAAAACGGAAACAACGAGATATATTCCTATCTTAATATTGGTTCAGTAGAAGACTTTCGCAGCTATTACGAAGAATTTTTGCCTTTTACCATAGGCGAATACGAGGATTGGGATAATGAAAAGTGGATAGATGTATCATCAGAAAAATGGCAGACACACATCATTGAAGCAGCGGATGAACTGGTGGATAAGGGAGTTTCAGGACTATTTGTGGATAATACAGATGTTTACTATGTATTTCACGAGCAGAAAATATACAATGCGTTACTAGATATTTTCAACGCTTTTACTGAAAAAGGAATAAAGGTAATTGTGAATGGCGGCGATGTGTTTATAAGTGAAGTAATAAATAATTGCTCTATCCCAACTTGCATAAATGCGGTTAATCAGGAAACCGTATTTACATCAATAAATTTCGATGATAAATCCTTTGGCGAAAATAATTGGGAGAATAGAGAGTATTTTATTGAGTATCTTAATGTCTGCAAACAAAACGGTATGGATGTTTTGCTTATTGAATATGGCGCAAACGATAAACTGAGGGAAAAGGTCATGGATTACTGCAATGAAAATGATTATGTATGCTATTTTGCTGACTCTTTGGCGCTTGATTGATAAATAGCCATTTCTCAATCAGACATATCTGCCGTAAATTAAGTGATATGCTGTGTTCGTTTTAGCATACTCAGCTGTAATAGTCAATGCAAAAGGGGAAGAGCGGAGCATTGAGAAATGAATGCACTGGCTCTACCCCAAAATCTGTGTAAACCACAAACGCGCATTAAGTGAAATCAGTAAGCTCAGGTAACATTTTGACGAGTCCAGAGCTTATTCATAGTAACACAAATCAATTGAGTTGTCAATAGGAACTGCTGTTGAAGCGGAGGGCGAAGCCCGGAACGGAAACAGCAGTTCCGGCGCGGCGGTCATTCGGGAATGCGACCGCTGTAGTACAGTGCGAGCTGAGGGTATATCTGCGCCCAGTCCACTTTTTGGTGATGTCCAGCATGGTGAGATACAGCATCTTGAACAGGCTGTCATCTGTCGGGAAAACAGCCTTGGATTTAGTCACCTTACGCAGCTGCCGATTGAAGCCCTCTATGGCATTGGTCGTATAAATCAGCCGCCGAAGCTCCTCCGGGAACTTGAAATATGTGCTGAGATTTGCCCAGTTTTCTCTCCAGGATTTTGAGATCTTTGGATATTTTTTGTCCCAGATTTCAGCGAAATCGTCTAGGGCAGCAAGCGCTGACTGCTCGTCAACAGCCTGATAAACCCGCTTCAGATCTGCCATCAGAGCCTTTATATCTTTGTAAGAAACGTATTTGCTGGAGTTCCTGAGCTGGTGAATTATACAATTCTGAATGTCAGTTTTCGGGAACACAGCCGCTATCGCCTCGCTGAACCCTGTGCGATTATCTGTGCAGGCAATGAGAATATCCTCGACCTTTCGATTTTTCAAATTATTCAGCACGGAAGCCCAGAATTTCGCGCTTTCATTCTCGCCAACCCACATTCCGAGCACAGATTTCCTGCCTTCAAGATTGACGCCTATCGCTATTTAAACAGCTTTTTTCACTATCTGACCTTCACTGCGAACGTGGTAATATATTGCGTCCATGAACACTACAGCATACACGCTTTCAAGCGGTCTCTGCTGCCATTCCCGCGCCTCGGGAAGTATTTTGTCGGTTATTCGGCTGACCGTTGTGTCCGAGATGTCCATGCCGTAAATATCCTTAATATGAGCCTGTATATCCGATGTTGTCATTACCTTGGCGTACATCGAGACTATCTTGCTTTCAATTGTTGTTGAAATGCTGGTTTGGTTTTTTGGTAGGATCCTCGGTTCAAACTAGCCGTTTCGGTCACGCGGGATATTGACGTCTATCTTTCCCGCACTTGTTTTCAGGGTTTTCCGGCTATGACCGTTTCTGCTGTTTGTTGTTCCCGATTCGGTTCTGGCAGTATGGTCGTATCTCCCATAACCCAGTGTTTCATCAAGCTCTGCGTCGAGACTGCCCTCCAGGAACTCCGCTATTGTTTCCCTGAACAGCCTTTGGATATCCTCCATCCCAGTAACATTCGCGTTGCTCAGAAGCTCTCGAATCAGCTCTCGTCTTGCCTCTTCCCCAGGTGTTCTTTTTCTGCCCATTTCTTTTTCCTCCATTCGTTTGCTTTTATTATACACTGTTTATGGAGTTTACACAAGATTTGGGGTGGTATCAACCGGCTCGCAGCAGAGCCGGTTTTCTTGGGCCTATTGACATTTATTTGGTTAATTCTACCACAATTTTTCCTAACAATTTATATTCATCATCGGAAAGTTCCTTATCAAATCCATTTTTAACACGAAACTGCTGTGTCAGAATTTCAATAATTTCCTTCTGGTTGTCACTTAATCCGAATGTTGAAACAGTTGATCTTTTTTCCGTTCCATAAAGAAAGTCCATAGATACATTGAAAACAGAGGCAATGGTTCTCATGGTTTCAAACGGCGGCATGGCTGTTCCGCATTCATATTTGCTTATGGTTGCTTCTGTAACACTGAGTTTGTCAGCAAGGGTCTTTTGCTTCATGTGCGCATCGTTTCTGAGTTCCTTTAATAGTGTGCCAAAGTGATATATCTCCATTTGCACTTTCCTTTCGGGATTTTTTTCTGTTTTCACTTGAATCTTATTCAATTATATGCTATACTATAATCGCGTTGCGATTATAGTATATATAAAAACGGAATTTTATTCCGATTTGTGATATTGGGGATAAAGTCAGGAGAGGGTATATTGACTCAAAAAAAATACAGCGCCGGATTAATGTCACAGTCCTTCTGGTTTATTGAGTTTAAGAAAGTTCTTCCAATGGTGATGGAAGGTAAAGCCCAGGATGAAATCAAGAAGTACTGCATTGAGCAGAACATTTTCGGCGCAGTGAATGCTAACCGCTCCAGGAGGGTAACAAACTACATTACCAATAGGGCGATAGCTCTTGATGAAACGGAACTAAAGCTGTTTCAGGATTCAGACCTGTCAACGCAGAAAATCATTAATCTCATAGCTATTATGAGAACAGACAGGCTTTTATCCGAGTTCGTGTACGAAGTGTACCGCACCAGGAAAATACTTGGATTCAGCGAGATAACCGCTGCTGACATAAAGCAGTTTTTCAGGGATAAGGAATTGCAGGAGCCTCTTATTGAGGGCTGGATCGATTCCACTAAAAATCGGCTGTCCGGATGTTATTTCAACTTTCTGACGGAAGCAGGACTTCTCACCACAGATGGGAAAAGGCACATCATTACCCCGCCACTTCTGGACATATCTCTTGAACGATATCTTGAAGTTAAAGGCGAAACTGCGATGATCAAAGCACTTACGGGGGTCAACTGAAATGGCTGCATTAGATGAAAGGCTTGATAAAGCCGAAGAAATGATTGCTAAGCCTTCATTCCGGGAGAATAAGGGGCTTGGCAACGAGGTCGGGTATTATATTTTCGACTATATGCCAAAGGACGAACTTATTGTACGCAAGCGTGTGGAGTATATCCGCCAAAAACACGAGGATTCACCGGACGGTTTTAAGGTCGTTGTATTTGACCTCTACGACATAACTATCGAGATACTGAAAGAAAAGGGCTATCTTGAAAAGTGTTTCGACCTTGAAAAAAACAAAGGTCTTGACCGTGTTATAAGAGCTGTGGGGAATACGCTCCGGCTGACCGGAGATGACAACCTTATCGTAAAGTATATTCAGGAGCGGACGCCTGAAAAATCTGTCGTATTCATAATCGGGATAGGAAAGTGCTATCCTCTCATTCGTTCGCATACTGTTCTGAACAATCTTCATCAGGTATTGGATAATGTTCCTGTGGTTATGTTCTATCCCGGAAAATATGACGGGCAGGAGCTGGTCCTTTTTGGCGAGGTCAAGGACGATAACTACTATCGTGCTTTCAAATTGGTTGAGTAAGGAGAATATCAATGATCATCAGGGATATGTTCGCAAAGCCCATTGACCGTGACATCAAGGGAGTTATCAAGGTTGGACAGGACGATGACTCCAACATCAGGCAGGAACTTGAAGAGTACGTTGTCACAAGAGAGCTCCAGAAGCATTTCAGAGGCTTTTTCGAAAGCTATAAGAACGGCATAACCGGAAATACGGACAAGATGGGTGTGTGGATCTCAGGCTTCTTTGGAAGCGGTAAATCTCACTTTCTGAAGATACTGTCCTATGTCCTTGAAAACAAGGTTGTTGACGGCAAATCCGCCATTGACTATTTCGTTGATGACGACAAGATTGCAGACCCGATGGTTCTTGCGGATATGAAGCTTGCAGCCTCTGTTCCGACTGACGCTATCCTGTTCAATATCGACTCCAAAAGCGAATCTAACGGCAAGGAAAACAATGACGCTATCGTTTCTGTGTTCCTTAAAGTGTTCAATAAGATGCAGGGCTTTTGCAGCTCCAATTTTGCGCTTGCAGACCTGGAGCGCAGACTTTTCGGCGAAGGCAAATATGATGAGTTCCGCAGCACATTTGAAAATTCCTATGGTCAGCCCTGGGAAGAAGCCCGTGATGAGTTCGACTTTATCCAGGACGATGTAATTGACGCTCTGGTAGACATCGGCTATATGAGCGCCGAGTCAGCCCGCAGCTGGAGCGATAAGGCTCTGGAGCCGTATTCAATATCCATCGAGGACTTTGCAAAGCTTGTAAAGAAGTACATTGACTCAAAGGGAAAGAACCATCACGTTGTTTTTCTGGTCGATGAAGTCGGTCAGTACATAGGCGATAACTCAAAGCTGATGCTCAATCTCCAGACCGTAACCGAGGAACTTGGTATAGCCTGCCGCGGCAAGGCATGGGTAGTTGTGACCAGCCAGCAGGATATCGACTCAATAACCAAGATAAAGGGCAATGACTTTTCAAAAATCCAGGGGCGTTTTGATACAAGGCTGTCGCTTTCCTCATCCAATGTGGACGAGGTCATCAAGAAGAGGATCCTTGCCAAGAACGATTCCGGCAATGCCACTCTTTCAGCGCTGTTTGATACCAAGGACACTATCATCAAGAATCTTATCGTGTTCAACGACGGCGTTGAAAAGAAACTCTATCAGAACGGTGACGACTTCGCCCTTGTATATCCGTTTATCCCGTATCAGTTCGACCTGCTAGGCAGCGTTCTGACTTCCATAAGAACGCATGGTGCGTCCGGAAAGCATCTTGCAGAGGGTGAGCGTTCCATGCTTGCGCTGTTCAAGGAATCCGCCGTCAGGCTGATGAACAAGGAACCAGGGGCGCTTGTTCCGTTCAATATGTTCTATGACGCACTGGAACAGTTCCTTGACCATTCTCACAAGGGCGTTATCACCAAGGCGCTTGACAATTCCTCTCTCAATTCCGCCCATGCGGAAGAGTGCTTTACCGTAAACGTGCTGAAAACTCTGTTTATGATCAAGTACGTCAAGGAGATCAGGGCAAACCTCAATAATATCACGAGCCTCATGGTTTCCGATATTGACGAGGACCGCAGAACACTCTCCGAGAGGGTGGAGGAAGCGCTTAACCGCCTTATCCGCCAGACGCTCGTGCAGAAAAACGGCGATATTTATGTGTTCCTGACGAACGAGGAGCAGGAAATAAACAGAGCCATTGAAACGCAGCCGATAGAATCCTCTGATGTGACAAACAGGGTTTCCGGTATGATTTTCGACGATATCTACCCTGAGAACAAGTTCAGGCTGAACAGGTTCAATAACAGGTATCAGTTCAGCTTCTGCCAGTTCGTAGACGACCACCCGTTCAAGGCAAATCAGAATTACGACATCAAGCTCCGCATACTCACACCGAACAGCGATGAGGTCGGTGATGAGAACACGCTGCGCCTGTCGTCCGGTCAGGATAATGTTGTTCTTGTGGTACTTCCCGGCGACAGGTCGTATCTTGACGAAGTGACCTCCATGCTGAAAATCGAGAAGTTCCTGCGCATGGACGCCGCAAACACTGCTGTCAACACCGAATCGCTGAAATCACAGAAGCGCGCGGAAATACAGGAACGCAGCCGGAATGCGAAAACGTATCTCTGCCAGGCTCTTGAAGAAGCCGATATCTACACCTGCGGCGACAAGGTCGAGTCTAAATCCAGGGATATCAGGACCCGCATAAACGAAGCGCTCGGAAAACTTATCAACTCTGTGTACCACAAGCTGTCCTACATTGACAGACCGGTCGGCGACGATGATATCCGCGCCCTGCTGCGTGACAATTCACAGCAGATCACCATTGATGGCACAATGCAGGAGTACAACGTGGAAGCTCTGAACGAGATGTCCAGATTCATCGCCGACAAGACGGCGCAGCATTTCAAGGTGTCTATGAAGTCGCTGATGGAGCGGTTTACAAAGGCTCCGTATGGCTATGTTGAAGCCGATGTTCAGTGGCTTGTTGCAAAGCTGTTCCGCAAGGGCGAGATTTCCCTGACAGTGAACAATGAACAGGTAACGCTCCAGTCCAGGACTTCCGAGGAGATTTTCCGTTTCATCACACGCAAGGAATACATCGAAAAGCTGATGGCTGAAAAGCGTGCAAAGGCAAGCGACAATCAGAAGAAAGTCGTCCGTGAGGTAATGAAGGAACTCTTCAATACTACGCCGAACAGCGACGATGACGACGCTGTAATGGCGGAGTTCGTCAGGTACGCAAACAACCTCAAGACCGAGATTGAACGAACCGAGGGCAACTACAATAATGGCGCAAGGTACCCGGGAAGACGTGTTCTTTCAAAAGCCAAGCAGCTTCTGACTGACATCTGCGATGTGAAATATCCGAATGAATTCTTCGGAATGATTTCTGCCAAGAAAGAAGATTTGCTTAACATGGCTGAGGATTACGAGCCTGTTAAAAAGTTCTTCGGCGGTCAGCAGAAGAGTATCTTTGACAATGCCGTAAGACAGATGGATATTTTTGAGAGCAGTAAGACCTTTATCGTGAACGACGAGGTCGAGGGATATGTAAGCCAGATAAATACTATCCTGAACAAGTCGGAACCTTATAATGAAATGCACAAGCTCCCCGATCTGATTGAAAAGTACCTGACCGCTTATAATGCGGAGCTTGACAAGCATATGGAACCGGCTCTTGAAGCAGTTGACGAAGCCCGCAGACGTGTGTTTGACGAGCTCGATGGCAAGGAGTGCAGGCCGCAGCTTTCTGATAAATTTGTAAAGAGCTTTTCAGACCTTTCAGACAAGGCGCAGGCTTGCGACAATATAGCTAACCTGAAAAATATAAGCGTTGAAGCAGACGCTCTTATGACCCGTTCTCTTAATGAAATTTTTGCCGCCGAGAAGAAAATTGCAGACTCAAAGGCAGCTAAGATTACTCCGCCGATTCAGCCCGAAGACGACGCGGGCGCAGCGCCTGTACAGCCTGTCGCTCCGGTAGTGCCGAAAATGAAGAAGCGCAAGGCGGTCAGCATAAAGTCGCTCAATTCATCCAGCTCGTGGCAGCTTGAAAGCGCAGCGGACGTGGACAAGTACCTCGCCGACTTAAAAAACAAGCTGATGAACACCCTTGAAGAGGACACCATCATCACAATAGAATTTTAAGGAGAGATCAGGATGAATAAGACAGCACTCAAAAATTTTGCAATATGGGCAAGAAAAAAGCTCATATCCGATATTACATACAGCGCAGGACTGCTCGCCGTAAATGAGAACGGCATCGGCGAGCCGCTCCCGCAGTCCAGGAGCGATTTGCAGCTGTTCGATATCGGAACAAAGGATTACGCCGAGGTAAAGGGAGAGCGTATCTCGCAGCGTAACTCCCTTGTTTCTGCGATAAGGGCAAAGGCGGAGGAGCTGGACAACTACAAGGTTGCTTTCGAGTACATCGTCGAGGAAGTCGCCTATACCTGGTTCAACCGTATGATAGCTATTCGTTTCATGGAAGTGAACGGCTATCTGCCTATACGAGTGCTGTCCTCTGAATCCGGCAAGCATGAGCCGGATATAGTTACCACGCCATTTGACGCAGGACTTGAATTTACAGGCGAGGAAAGCGACCGTATATATGAGCTCCGTGACAATAACAGGCTGGAAGAACTGTTCCGTATGCTGTTCATCAGGGAGTGCAACCACCTGCATGATATTCTGCCGGAGCTGTTTGAGGCTACGAATGACTACTCGGAACTCCTGCTCTCCCTGTCGTATACAGACAAGGACGGCGTTGTGTTCCATCTGGTGAACGATATTTCCGAGGACGATTTCAATATTGAGAAAGAGGGTCAGGTCGAGATAATCGGCTGGATGTACCAGTACTACAACACTGAACCGAAGGACAAGGTGTTTGCAGCTCTCAAAAAGAACGTCAAAATCACAAAGGAAAATATACCGGCTGCGACCCAGCTGTTTACGCCGCATTGGATAGTCCGCTACATGGTCGAGAACTCCCTCGGCAGACTGTGGATAGAGGGACACCCTGACGATGATCTGCGTCAGTGCTGGGAGTACTACCTTGACGAAGCGGAACAGGAGCCGCAGGTTCAGGCGCAGCTTGAAGAAATTCGTGCAGGGTGCAGGGAGATATCTCCGGAGGATATCCGCATAATAGACCCGTGCATGGGCTCGGGTCATATACTAGTGTATGCTTTTGACGTGCTCATGCAGATATACTCTGCACAGGGTTACTCCGAGCGTGACGCTGCGAAACTTATCGTGGAGAAGAATCTCTGGGGTCTGGATATTGACAGGCGTGCGTATCAGCTGGCATATTTCGCTGTAATGATGAAAGCCAGGCAGTACAACCGACGTATTCTGACTTCCGGAATAAAGCCGAATCTGTTCGTTATTGACGATAACCGCGCGCTGACTCCCGAAATCATAGAGTACATAGCGGACGGCGACAGCAAGATAGCAGCCGACCTGCGCTCCATTTCAAATGACCTTACAAACGCCCGTGAGTACGGCAGTATTATAAATGTTCAGCCCGTTGATTTCAGCGGGCTAATTGAGCGTATAGGGGTAATTGCACAGAGCGACGAGCTGAACCTCATTGCGATGGAAAACAAGCGCATTGCGTGCGAGAAAATTCTGCCGCTGGTGAATCAGGCGCAGGCGCTTTCGCAGAAGTATGACGTGGTTTGCACTAATCCGCCGTATATGGGTGGGTCTGGTATGAATAGTGTGCTGTCAGAATATGTGAAGAGATGCTATTCCGAGGCAAAGTCGGATTTGTTTGCAGCTCTTATTATAAAATGTCTTGAATTTACAAAGCAAAATGGATATTCCAGTTTGGTAACAATGCAGTCATGGATGTTCTTGTCCAGTTTTGAGGAAATGAGAACAAAATTACTTACACTAAACACATTGACAACACTCATGCACATGGAAAACATGGTTATGGGTATTGCTTTCGGCACTGCTGTGTCTGTTTTCAGAAAAGGTGCGGTTAAGGGTTATAAGGGGACGTACAATCAGATAAAACTTGCCGATATCGAAAATGCAAAACCAAAATCTTTTCCTGTCGCAGGAAATAGATTTGCACAAGTAAGCAGTGACAATTTCTCAAAAATACCCGGTATGCCTGTGGCTTATTGGGTGAGTGAGAAATTTGCCGACGTTTTTAAAAATGAAAAATTATATAAAACCTTAGGTGGAATAGTAGGACTTGCAATAGTAATTATATTAGTTTAGAAAGGATGTTAAATATGCAGATTGATTTATTATTTAAAATTGCAGCAATAGGAATTTTGGTGGCTGTATTACATCAAGTATTAGTCAGAGCAGGAAGAGAGGATCAAGCAATGATGACGACACTTGCAGGTCTTGTTATAGTATTATCAATGGTAATTAAAGAAATAAGTTCACTGTTTCAGACTGTTAGAACTTTATTTAATTTATAAATGTTCTTCATTTCCAAAATATCTTAGGAGAAGGGAATGAGAAAAATGGAAGAAATAATAAAAATAATTGGAATAGGCTTAATTGCATTAGTTGTCATTATAATTTTAAAACAATATAGGCCAGAATTTACAATATATGTTTCTATAATTGCAGGCATATTAATTTTAGCTTTTATAATGGAGAAATTTACAGGAATTATTAATTTACTAAAATCAATTTCGGATAAGACATATATTAATAAACAATTTCTCGGGATATTACTAAAAATAACAGGAATAGCAATTATTACAGAATTTGCTGTTAGCATTTGTTCAGATGCTG
>OGQB01003217.1_pt1 | contig 10819 bp, 9 predicted proteins | sample 1553071 | NCBI WGS metagenome assembly OGQB01 (sample SAMEA2580284, study PRJEB22360) | human gut metagenome | biome: human gut; feature: human-associated habitat; material: faeces | place: Denmark | collected 2008/2010
AGACCGTATAGGTGAAGGGCTCCAGCAGGGTGCGGCCGCCGATCTGAATGGTCAGGTTCTTGAGCAGCACCAGCTCATTCCACGGCTCCACGTCGTATTCGAAGCGGAACTTGAGCTGGTTGGTCTCGTCCTGAGGGGCCTCGGTGATCTCCAGCTTTTCCAGCTGCCTGCGGCGGCTCTGGGCCATCTTGGTGGTGGAGGCGCGGACGAGGTTGCGGTCGATGTAGTCCTGTAATTTTTCGGCCAGCGCCACGTCGGCGTCGTGCTGCTTCTGGCGCAGGGCGTCGGCGGCTTCCTTCTGGGGCAGATAGGCCGAGAAGTTGCCCTTATAGGTGGTCATGGTCTGGAACGAGACTTCCCAGATCTTGGTACAGACGTTGTCGAGGAAATAGCGGTCGTGGCTGACCACCAGAACGGCACCGGAGTAGCCCTTGAGGTAGTTTTCCAGCCACTCCATGGTGGCGAAGTCCAGATGGTTCGTGGGCTCGTCCAGAATGAGGACGTCCGGCTTCTCGAGAAGGAGCTTGGCCAGACGGAGACGGGTCAGCTCACCGCCGGAGAGGACGCCCACGTTCTTGCTCCAGGTATCCTGCGCAAAGCCCATGCCGGACAGCACCTTCTTGATGTTGACGTCCATGTTGTAGCCGTCGGCGGCGTCGATGATGTTCTGCAGTTCGTCGTGCTTTTCGAGAAGGGCGGCGTCGTCGGGAGAGGCCGCCATCTTCTTTTCCAAGATCTGCATCTGGGCCATGGCGTCCAGCACAGGGGCGAAGGAAGAGCGCATCTCCCCATAAATATCCAGCGTGACATCGAGCTTTGCGTTCTGCTCCAGATAGCCCAGCGTCACGCCGTGGGTCACGCTGAACTCGCCGTCATAGTCGGTGTAGACGCCGGTCAGAATTTTGAGCAGGGTCGTCTTGCCTGCGCCGTTCTGGCCCACGATGCCGATGCGGTCTTCTTTTTCCACGCTGGCGCTCACGTCGTGCAGGACGACTTTCTCGCCAAAGCTCTTTCCGAGTTTTTCCAAATGAATCAGCATATCGTTCTTCCGTGTTCTTTTCCAGTAGGGTGGATAGGGACATTCCCGCCGTTACAGCTGATGACGGCGGTGCTTGAGGCCGAGGTTCGCCAGCTCTTCCGGCTCCATCACCAGCGGGTAGAGCTCTTCCAGCGAGGTGATCTCGTAGGTGGGGCTCACCTTGCCCGGGTTCTCGGCGTGGCCGGGGTTGAACCAGCAGGTGTCGAGGCCCGCGTTCACGCCGCCCTGAATGTCGCTGGTGAGGCTGTCGCCCACCACCAGGACGTGCTCCCGGTTCTCCACGCCCAGAGCGCGGAGGGCGGAGTCGAAGATGCGGCGGCTGGGCTTCTCGCTGTCCAGCTTCTCGGAGACGAAGACGTCCTCAAGGTAGGCCCCGATGCCAGATTCTGCCACCCGGCGGCTCTGCACCTTCTCGAAGCCGTTGGTCACGATGGCCAGTGTCGCCACCTCGGAAAGCTCCCCGAGGACGTCCGGCACATTGGGGGTCATCAGGTCGGGGTGGGAGGAGAGGTGGTCGAGGTAGCAGCGGTTCATCTCCGCGCCGTCACCGGCTGCGTTGATGGCCTTGAGGAAGCGGGTGAAGCGCTCCCCCATCAGCTTGTCGCGGCGTATCTGGCCCTTTTCCAGCTGACGCCAGAGCTCCGAGTTGATGTCCCGGTAGGTCTGCACCGTCCCGGCGTCCGGCTCGATGCCGTATTCCACCAGCGTCTCAGCCAGCGCCTTGTTCTCGGCGGCATCAAAGTCCAGAAGCGTATTGTCTGCATCGAAGAGGATGCAATAATATTTTGCCATGTTTCTTTCCCTTCTCTATCATGTTTCGGGCCGCCTGCCGCCTTGAGCGGGCGCGGCTGCGGTGCGGTTTGAGAACAGCGAGAAGCCAGCCCCGCCCGGCAGAGCTGGCTTCTCGTATTTTTTATCATTCCAACGTCATTTCATAGGCGCCCTCGTCGGACTGGTCCGGCAAATTTCCGCTGCACTTACAGCGCGGCGTGCAGGCGCACGCTTTTGCGATGCACTTTGCCATCTGCTCCTCCGTCACGCCGTTCTCGACGTTTTCCCAATCCATGTCGTAGTAGTCCACGCTGCCGTCGGTCACATCTTCTGCGCCGGGCAGGCCGAGGACTCGCATTTCTTCACGGAACATCCGCTCGCCTCCTCTCGGCTCAGCCTATGCGGCTTCGCAGAGGAAGGTGCGGGGCGTCATTCTGCCTTACTTTCGGCTTCCTTGCTGGCGGAGGCTTCCGACTTGCTTTCGGCCTTGGATTCTGCTTCGCTCTCGGCCTTGGACTCAGCTTTGCTCTCAGTCTTGGATTCTGCCTTAGACTCGGCCTTGCTTTCGGACTCCGACTCTGCCTTGGAGCTGCCAGACGACGTGCTGGACGATGCCGACGACGAACTGCTGGTGCTGTGGGAAGAGCTGCCCGAGCTTGCAGAGGAAGACGAAGAGGATGTACTGCCGGAAGAACCGGCATGGGACGAGGACGAGCTACTGGTAGAGCCGGACTCGCTGGTCACACCGCTGCCGATGGTGATGGTCAGGGTGTTGCTGCTCACCTTGCAGTCGTTGTAGGTAACGACGGCGTGGATCTTATAAGAAGCGTTGACCATGGAGCTGTCCACCACCACAGTGATGCTGGACTTGCCGGCGGCCTGCGTGACCTCCTGACCGTTGGCATACCAGCGCAGGTTCTCGGTCTTGGCGTACTTGCCGCTCAAAGCCGCCTTGAAGGTGTAGGAGCTGCCCACAGCGCCCTTGCCCTCGCTGGTGATGTGGACGGAGGCCGTGCCGAAGACTGCCGTGACGTCCAGATTCTGCTTGAAGTCGGTGTCGGTGCGGGTCTTGCTGGTGAGGCCGTCGCTCCACTTGACAAAGACATGGCCCTCCGCCGGGACAGCGGTCACGGTGATGGATTTATCGGGGTCGGTGACGGTGTAGGTCACAGAGCTGTTGCCGGTGTCATTGCCGACGCTCAGAGTGCCGCCGCCGTTCTTGTCCACGCGGTAGCGGGCCTCGAACTTTTTGTCCTCGCCGGTGCTCTCGCTGGAAGAGCTCTCCGAGCTGCTGGCGCTCTCGGCCTGACTCTCGCTGGAGCTGACAGCCTCCGAGCTGGGAGCGGCCACGGCGGAGCTGGGGTTGGAGACATACTCCATGGTGCGGGTGGGGATGTTGTTGGTGTCGGGGCGGCGGTCCTCGGTCTGCAGGGCGTGGGTGCGGATATAGTTCAGCACTGCCTTGAGGCCGGCGCTCTTGAGGTGGATGTCGCCGCTGGTGTAGTAGTCCGCGATGCCGTAGCCGTCGCTGCCCTTGAGGGCCTCGGCAGAGTTGAGGAAGCGGACACCCAGCTGCTCGCACAGATCCAGAAGGGCCATGTTGAAGTCGTCGATCTTGGCCTGATCCATGTGGGGGTAGTTGGAGTGGTCAGCCGGGACCGGCGGCACCGTGTTGACGATGATGTCGGTGTAGGGGTAGCTCTGCTGGATGGCCTGGATGAGGGCTGTGTAGTGGGCGATGAAGTCCGGGACTTCCATCCCGGTGTCGTTGGTGCCGAAGGTCATGACCACACGGCGGGGCTTCATCATGGCCACCGCCTGAGGGATGGTGTAATGGTTGGAATCCTTCTTAAAGGTAACGATGCCCTCGTTGAGCGCTACCTGGGTGCCGATGCCCTCTTTGGCGCAGAACTGCTGCAGGGAGATGAGGCCGTTGTTATAGAGGCGGACGGTGTTGGAATCGCCCAGAAAAAGGGTGTCGTTCAGATAGTCCGTGCCGGCGTCGGCGGTCTCCGTCAGCAGAGCGGTGGAGGCGTTGTCGATCTGGTAGTGGCCCGACAGGTCTTCGCCGGGGGTGGGGTCTGCCACAGACTCCGAGACGGAGGGGGCAGGCTCCTCGCCGCCCTTTTTGAGGAGGGTGGTGGTGATGCCGAAGGTCAGCAGCACCGCCAGCACGCAGAGGATACAGACCAGAACGGCCCGATGCTGCATGGGAGTCATGGTTTCGTTTTGTTGTTGTCTTTTTTGACTCATAGATTCAGTCCCTCTCGTTTCAGGAATGGGAAGGCTCGTCCACCGGGCGGAGAGCCCAATCCGTCAGCTCTTTGCAGTCAGCGGCCATGAAGACCGGCGCAAAGGGGGCGACCTCTTCCCTGCCGCCGTAGCCGTAGAGCACAGCGGCGGCGTCCAGGCCGCAGTTCACAGCGCCCTGCATATCGTCCCGGCGGTCGCCCACCATCAGCACCCGCTTGCCCTGCATGACGGGCTGGGCGAGGACGTGGCGGATGACGTCGGTCTTGTTGTCGCGGCTCTCATCCATGGACGCGCCGCCCACGAAGGAGAAGTAAGGCGCAAGGCCCTGCTCTTCGAGGATGGGCCTCACAACGTCGGTGGGCTTGCAGGTGGCCGTGCAGAGGGTCAGGCCCGCAGCCTTGAGACGGCCCAGCATCTCCGCCACGCCGGGGTAGACATCGCCCTCGTGGCAGCCCTTGGCGGCGTAGCTCACGCGGGAGGGCTTCCCGTATACTATATCGATTTTTGCAGGGTCGGAGAAATGCTCGCCGAAGCTCTTGCGGAGGGGCGGGCCGATGTAGCGGCCAAGGTCGCTCCGGGCGACGTCAACGCCCATGGAGCGGAAAACTTCTTCCAGTGTATTGAGAATGCCGGGGGCGGAATCGATGAGCGTACCGTCCACGTCAAACAGGATCGCATCGTAGTGCAGCAAGGTCAGGTTCCCCTTTCTCTTTGGATAAACATTATATAGTATAGCACAGATTTCGATATTCAGCAATTCCAACAAAACACTTTTCCGACTTTTATACATATTTTTAGGCAGCCCCGCCCCGGAAAGCAAAAACCGCCCACCCATTGCGGGCGGGCAGTCGCATTTTGACATCAGCTCTCGGTGGTGGTGCTGTTCCCCGTCGAGGGGTAGTAGAGGTTGTTGGCGATGAATTCCAGCTTCTCTTTCAGAACCAGCTCAAGGTTCGCCACGGCGTGGACCATGTTGGTGGCGGAGTCGTTGACTTCCAGCAGCTTGCACAGGTCCAGCTCCTCCATGCTGAGGGCAGCTTTCATCTTCTGGGTCTCGGCGCAGAGGATGTGGCTCAGGGCCGACTCCTGCAGAGCGATGCTCTCCATCAGGTCAACGACGGCCTGGTCGAAGGAAACTCTCGGCAGCGCGGGGCAGCCGCAGGAAACGCAGGGGGTGCAGTTGGTGGTATCAGCCATAAGAAGGACCTTCCTTTCTATAATAGGGATCGGGCGCAGTCCATCCTATGTGCCTCGCCGCCCGGATGTCACTCCGGCTTTGCGCTCTTCTGTACCTTCTCGATGGTGTCGCGGTAGCCGCCGGAGCCGTACTGGATGCAGCGGTTGATGCGGCTGATGGTGGCGGTGCTGATCTCCACGGCCTTTACGATCTGGTCGTAGGTGCTGCCGCCGAGCAGGAGCTTGGCCGCTTCCAGACGCTGGGCCATATCGGAGATCTCCTTGACCGTGCAGAGGTCTTCGAAGAAGTTGTAGCACTCCTCCCTCGTCTCAAGACTCAGGATCGCGTCGAACAGTGCGTCGGTGGTGGGGTTTCTTCTGGGGTTCTTGTCCGCCATAGCTGCCTCCTTCAGGGCAAAGTGCCGCAGGGTGCGGCACGGGTCTTTCCATTACTCTGTTACTTTAGCACTTGAAAGTATAAAAGTCAAGTATTCGGTCTTTCTTTCCGGAAGTTTAGCAGATTTCACCTGTGGAGGCATTCAGTTTTATTCATCTCACATCTGAACAAAAATCGCCTAAATTTTCTTAGTTTCTCCCCCGCAAAAATGGCACAGTCTCCTAACTTGCCCAAAATATATTGACAAATTATGAAATCGGGACTAAAGTATACACAATCATTCGGCAAATGCAATGAACAGGACATGACTTTTCGCATTCCCTGCGCTCAGAGAGCCGCCATTCCGGTGCAAGACGGCAGCACAGTGCGATCAGCCCTCACCTGCGAGCAGCCTGTGCGAACCCGCTTGCGGCAGTAGTGCATGGCCGTTCAGCCCACGTTACAGGGCGGCGTATCGGCGGCAGGAACGCCTGTACGCGCAAGCGGCTGCTCCCGAAAGCAGCAAACGAAGTGGTACCGCGGAGAACGACCGGTGCAGATGCACCGTTTGGCCTTCGTCTTCGAGGAAGATGGGATACATCTTTGTGTCTCTATCTTTCGTGAGGACGGAGGCTTTTTTCACCCCTCCGGGCCGTTTCGCCTGCCCTGCTTTTGGGCACAGCCGTCCTGCTTCGGCCATTGCCGGTGTGAAAGAAAGGAAAGAGGTAAAAGAAATGAATACGCTGGTCATCGTTTTGATCGCAGCCGTGTGTCTGTTCGGCGCTTATACGCTGTATGGCCGCTGGCTGGCCAACAAATGGGGCATCGACCCCAAAGCCAAGACTCCCGCAGTCGTCCACGAGGATGGCCGTGACTATGTCCCCACCAACGGCTGGACCGTGTTTGCACACCAGTTCAGCTCCATCGCCGGTGCAGGCCCTGTCACCGGTGCCATCCAGGCTGCTGCTTTCGGCTGGCTGCCTGTCCTGCTGTGGGTGCTGCTGGGCGGCATCTTCTTCGGCGCTGTCACCGACTTCGGCGCTCTGTACGCTTCCGTCAAGAACGACGGCAAGAGCATGGGCATGCTGATCGAGAAGTACATCGGCAAGACCGGCCGCAAGCTGTTCCTGCTGTTCTGCTGGCTGTTCTGCGGCATCGTCATTGCAGCATTTGCTGACATGGTCGCCGGAACCTTCAACGCCTTCGGCGCCGACGGTGCTCTGGTGAAGGCTGCGCAGACCAACGGCGCTGCCGGTATGGTCTCCATCATGTTCATGGTCTTTGCTGTCGTCTTCGGCCTCATCCAGAAGAAGTTCAACTTCTCCGGCTGGAAAGAGAGCGTCATCAGCATCGTTTTCATCGTGCTGTCCTTCGTCATCGGTGCGAACCTGCCCCTCATTCTGGGCAAGGCTGCATGGAGCTACATCACCTTCGTCTACATCTTCTTTGCCGCAGTTCTGCCCATGTGGCTGCTGAAGCAGCCCCGTGACCACATGACCACCTTCATGTTCGTGGCCATGATCGCCGGTGCCGTTGTGGGCCTGCTGGTCGCTCATCCCACCATGAACCTGCCCGTCTTCACCGGTTTCACCAACGAGAAGCTGGGTACCATGTTCCCCATCCTGTTCGTCACCGTGGCCTGCGGTGCTGTCTCCGGCTTCCACAGCCTCGTCTCTTCCGGCACTTCCTCCAAGACCGTCGAGAACGAGAAGGATATGCTGAAGGTCGGCTATGGCGCCATGATCCTCGAGAGCCTGCTGGCTGTTCTGGCCCTCTGCGTTGCCGGTGCTGCCGCTGCTGCGGACGGCACCCCCGCCGCCGGTACCCCGTTCCAGATCTTCTCCCGCGGCGTTGCCGGGTTCTTTGAGAAAATGGGCGTGCCGGTACAGGTAGCCACCGTGTTTATGACCATGTGTGTGTCCGCTTTGGCGCTGACTACGCTGGACGCTGTGGCTCGGATCGGTAAAATGTCTTTCCAGGAGATCTTCAGCGTAGATGATATGAAGCACGCAGCTCTGTGGCGCAAGGTGGTGTGCAATCCGTATTTTGCTACCATCATCACCCTGCTTTGCGGCTATGTGCTCACCAAGGTGGGCTACCAGCAGATTTGGCCTCTGTTTGGCTCTGCCAACCAGTTGCTCAGCGCACTGGTGCTGATTACGCTGTGCGTGTTCCTGAAGGTTACCGGCAGAAAGAACAAGATCCTGTTCCCGCCTATGATCATTATGCTGTGCGTTACCTTTACTGCATTGGTGCAGCGGCTGATCGCCATGATCAAGGCCATTCAGCAGGCTGCCGCAGTGGAGATCCCTGCCGGACAGACCAGCTGGGGCGCTGTGTTTATTGCCAACGGTTTGCAGCTGATCATCGCTGTGCTGCTGATTGTACTGGGCTTGACCATTGTGGTCAACAGTGCCAAGAGCTATGTGAAGAGCAAAAAAGGCAGCGAGACCGAAGAGGTCGCCAAGGCATAACGGCGTGCGTATAATATTGATATAAACCATGAACCGTCTGCGTATTTCTGCGCAGGCGGTTTTGTGTTTGTATTTGGCCCCCTGCAATAAGGGAGGCAAATCGCAACCGATTCTCCTAAAATATGGAGCATATTCCGATCCATGACGGTACAGATTTTCAAATGTGCCAAATAAAGAACCGGAAAGTTGTCAAATGCGCGGCTGCGTGCTATAATACTGAACGCAAAACAAAACCAAATCTGGAAAAGGGGATTTTTCATGTCTGACAAAACGGAAAAAAAGTACATGAAGAAGTCAGAGATCGTTACCTTTGGTATCGGTCTGTTCGGCGTGGCTCTGATGACCGGCTGGATGCCGGACTACACCGCTACCTTCTTCGCTGACTTCGCGTTCAAAGGCAAGGGATTTGACTCCGCCACCATGGCAAACGCCATCTCTATGGTGTTCTTGGTGGCCGGTATCATCGGCGCCGTGTGCGAGCTGGTGATCGGCTATTTGGTGGACAACACCCGCACCAAGCTGGGCAAGGTAAAGCCCTGGGTGGGCTTCGGCGTGGTACCGCTGGCCGTGGTGGCTATGCTGGTATTCATTGCTCCTAACACCTCCAACCAAACCTTGGCGATCGTGTGGATGTTTGTGATCTACTCCTTGTATACCGCCTTCAGCTGTGCGGTAGAAAGCCCGTCTAACTGCTTCGGCTCCCTGTGCTCGCCCAATCCGGCAGAGCGCTCCACCGCCATCTCCATCGCTTCGTTCCTGCGCAGCGTGGGCCAGTCCGGCGGTATGGTAGTCGTGATGGTGGTGGGCCTGGTAATGAAGGCCTTGATGGGCAAGCAGCAATATAAGAATGCCGAGGGCCAGGGCCTTGACCTGGTGATCTCCACGGCGGTGTGCGCCCTGGGTTTGATCCTCTTTGTGATGATCTTCTTTACCAATAACAAAGAGCGTGTGCCTTTTACGCAGGAGAAGGTGAGCCTGAAAGACGCCGTCAAGGTGGTCTTTACATACAAGAACCTGCTGATGGTGTCCTTGACCAAGCTGTGCGGCTTTGGCCGCGGCGTGTACGGCACCGTGTCTTTGTACATCGCCATTTACCTGCTGGGCTCTAAGGACCTGAAGCTGGCGCTGCTGCTGCCCATGGGTATCGGTACCGCTGTGGGCACCCTGCTGGTGAACTTTGTGCTGAAGAAGTTCTCCACCAAAAAGACCTTTATTCTTTTCTGCGTGTACGGTGCATCTTCCATGGCAATCCTGTTCCTGGTGTCTAAGGGTATCGGCTTTAACAGCACCCTGATTGTGCCGTTCCTGATCCTGAACTTCTTCTGCGGTTTGCAGCACGGCAACACCAATGTAACCCCCAATATTATGATCGCCGACTGCGTAGACGAGATCGAGTGGAAAACCGGCCAGCGCAAGGACGGTCTGGCGTATGCCGGTTACGGCCTGTTCTCCAAGATTGCTTCCGCCTTCACCAAGGCGCTGGGTCCCTGGCTGCTGTACACCTGGTCCGGCTATGCCGTATCTCGTGACGCCAATGTGGCTTATGCCGCCCAGACGGATTCTACTTTGAACAAGATCTTAATGATCTACACCATCATTCCCGCCGTGTTCGTTGTGCTCCAGGCGGTGCCCATCTTCTTCTACGATATGGTCGGTGAGAAGAAGGAACGCATTACCCGCGAGCTGATGGAGCGCCGTGAGGCCGCCGGTTTGGTTGCCGGTGAGGGCGAAGAGACTGCCGATGCGGCAGCAGCCGAGTAAGGGGGCGACGAGAATGGCAAAACAGGAAAAGACTTTTAATACCAAGTTGTATGCGCTGGTGGTATTTTTGTTGGTTGCAGCCATTTTAGCTGTGTCCACCGTGGCCACCTTTAGCAGCAAGTATATTGCATTTAAGCCGGAGAAGGTCGCTCAGGCGTATGCGGATACCATTGTGCAGACCGGTGACGGCTACAATGCCAACAAGTATGCGCTGGTGAGCAAAAGCGAGAAATACGGCGATTTTATCCGCAAGTTTTATATGTACCCGGTGATCTATAAGGACGCCGGTTACAAGCCCGGCGATGATACCAAGAATTTAAAGGGCTTGAACGACGACAGCTACAAGTCCGATAAGACCAAGAACGATGACGGTACGCTTACCGGCCAGGTGACCGAGGCCATGTATCCCTACTATGTGGAGCTGCTGGGTCAGTACGGCTGGGACGATGCAGACGCTATGTTCACCAATTACTTTGCCAAGTACCAGCAGGTGCGGGGGCAGGTATTCGGTGATTCGTACCTGGATGACGAGGGTATGTTCACTGCGCTGGAGGCCAATGTAAAGACCTACGGCGAGAGTCTGACCGGTACGGAAGAGACCTACGACAAGAACACCAAGGTCAAGCTGACGGATAAGACCATCGGCGCTTACCAAAAGGCGCTGGGCGAGGATTACAAGCTGACCACCACCGTGACCGATGTGCAGTCGGTGGAGGATGTAAAGGCTTATACCGCCAAGATGAATACCCAGCTGCTGGCGAATTATGAAGTCAGCGCCGACGACATCCGTGCCGTTTCCACCTGCACCGTGCAGGTAACGGACGCTAAGGGCACCCGGTTGGCCACCTGCAACCTGACCGTGGTGCAGATCGGCCATACCTGGTATGTAGACAATACCACCGCAGATACCTCTGCGTTGTATCAAATCGGCAAATGATCTTTCGCTTGCCGTAAGAGAGGGAACCGCCC
>OGQB01003225.1_pt1 | contig 10798 bp, 7 predicted proteins | sample 1553071 | NCBI WGS metagenome assembly OGQB01 (sample SAMEA2580284, study PRJEB22360) | human gut metagenome | biome: human gut; feature: human-associated habitat; material: faeces | place: Denmark | collected 2008/2010
TACAGTTGTTTGGAAACCAGTATCTAATCAGTTAGATTCTTCTAAACATGCAACAAAGAAAGTATGGCTTAATATCTACAATGCTTCTGATAACTTCTTAAGCTCAACATATCAGCCACTTTTACAGAAATATGATGATCTTTTAAATCTTGATGTAGAGTACATCGGTGGTGACGGACAGACAGAATCTAACGTTACAAACCGTCTTGGAAACCCAAGCCAGTACGATGCATTTGCAATCAACATGGTTAAGACAGATAACGCAGCTTCTTACACAGCTATTTTAAATCAGTAGTTTCTAACTATTTAGAGCGTACAGATTTTCAATTTCAGATGTTTCAGATTATGTAGTTGAACATACTTGCATATAATGAACATATTTTTGAGAATTTATAGTGATGTTAACAAGAAGTTAACAAGGAAGGTTTCAGGGAGAAGTTATTCTCCCTGAAATTTTCAAGAAGTAAAGAAGTAATATCAGTAAATATATTAGTTATAGGAGCAGAAAGTATGGAGGATAAGAGAGACGATACTATCTTATCGATACGTGGTATGAGTAAATCATTTGGTCGAAACAGAGTACTTGATCACATCAATCTTGATGTGAAGAAAGGAACTGTTATGGGTCTTATGGGAGAAAATGGTGCCGGTAAGTCAACAATGATGAAATGTCTTTTTGGTACATACCAGAAAGATGAAGGAAATATATATCTGGATGGAAAAGAAGTAAACTTTTCCGGTCCGAAGGATGCATTGGAAAATGGAATCGCAATGGTACATCAGGAATTGAATCAGTGCCTTGAAAGAAACGTAGTGGATAATCTTTTCCTTGGAAGATATCCAGTGAATTCTCTTGGAGTAATTGATGAAAAGAGAATGAAGAATGAGGCATCCAAGTTATTCCGTAAGTTAGGTATGACAGTAAACTTGGATCAGCCTATGAGAAACATGTCTGTATCTCAAAGACAGATGTGTGAAATTGCAAAGGCAATTTCTTATAATTCTAAAGTAATTGTATTAGATGAGCCTACTTCATCTCTTACAGTACAGGAAGTAGAAAAGCTTTTTGAAATGATGAGAATGTTACGTGATCAGGGTATTTCCCTTATCTATATTTCTCATAAGATGGATGAAATCTTTGAAATCTGTGATGAAATCTCAGTACTTCGAGATGGAAATCTTGTTATGACAAAGAGTGCAAAAGAGACAGATATGAATGAGCTGATCGCAGCGATGGTAGGACGAGTTCTTGAGAATCGTTTCCCACCTGTAGATAATCAGCCGAAAGATGTTGTGTTGTCGGTTCAGCATTTGTCAACAAAGTTTGAGCCGTATTTACAAGATGTTTCCTTTGATGTACGAGAAGGAGAAATCTTTGGATTATATGGTCTGGTTGGAGCAGGCCGTACTGAATTATTAGAGACGATTTTTGGTATACGAACAAGAGCGTCAGGACGAGTTTATCTGAACAATAAACTTATGAACTTTAGTTGTGCAAAAGAAGCGATGGATTATGGATTTGCTCTTATTACAGAGGAACGAAAAGCGAATGGTCTCTTCTTAAAAGGAGATTTGACCTTCAATACGACGATCGCAAACTTACATGCATATAAAAGTGGAGCTGCCATTTCTGATTCTAAGATGGTAAAGGCAACTGCAAATGAAATTAAAGTCATGCATACAAAATGTATGGGTCCTGGAGATATGATTTCAAGTCTTTCCGGTGGAAATCAGCAGAAGGTTATTTTCGGAAGATGGCTGGAGCGTAGTCCACAGGTATTTATGATGGATGAGCCAACTCGTGGTATCGATGTTGGAGCAAAATATGAAATTTATGAGTTGATTATCCAGATGGCAAAACAGGGAAAGACAATCATTGTTGTTTCTTCAGAGATGCCAGAGATTCTTGGTATTACAAATCGTATTGGTGTTATGTCTAACGGACATCTTTCCGGAATTGTAAATACGAAGGAGACGAATCAGGAAGAACTTTTGAGACTGAGTGCAAAATACCTATAATTAAGGGAGAAGATAGATATGGCAAATGGTGAAATTCTTACGGCTGAACAGGAAAGACAGCTGAGACAGCCAATTGATGAATATGTTGGTAAAATTCAAAAAGAAATTGATGAATTAAGAGAACATGGTACAGCAGAAGTAATCGAGTACCAGAATCTTATCGCAAATGTAAAAAGAGATAAGACACTCTCTAAAGGAGAGAAAGAATCTGAAATTAAAGAATTTGAAGCAAAGTTAAGTCAGGCAAAAGCGGTAGAAGCACAGAACAAAGATAAGGTCGCAAAACTTATCTCTGATGCGGAAAGCTATTTGAAAGAGAACTTTGAAAAACTGTATTATAATGCAGTAAAAGAAAGCTGCGAAGCAGAAAAAGCAAAAGCTTTAGAAGATCACAAACAGCGTCTTGCTCAGTTAGAGAAAGAGCATAAAGAAGCATTGGCAGGTATGTCTGACCAGGTTGAGATTAAAGAAGAGAACTACGTACATAAAAACCGTATTTCCAATGAAAAGTTAGAGCTGGAAAAAGAAAAACAGCGAATTAAAGACAGAAAACACGATGCCTTTACTTATAAGTATCATCTTATAGATTTATTACGGTTGTCAGAATTCACATTTGCAGAAGAGGTGGCACAGAAGTGGGAAAACTACAAATATACCTTTAACCGCAGAAGCTTCCTTTTACAGAATGGATTGTATATTGCCATTATTTTAATCTTCGTTGCCTTATGTGTAATCACCCCAATCAAAAAAGGAACCCCGTTACTCACATATAATAACGTACTGAACATTCTCCAGCAGGCTTCACCTAGAATGTTCCTTGCACTTGGTGTTGCAGGACTGATCCTCCTCACAGGTACAGATTTGTCTGTTGGACGAATGGTTGGTATGGGTATGACAGCAGCAACCATTATTATGCATCAGGGTATAAATACAGGTACTGTATTTGGACATACCTTTGATTTTACAAATATTCCAGTTGGTGGAAGAGTTGTTTTGGCATTAGTTGTATGTATCGTTTTGTGTACGGTATTTACAAGTATCGCAGGATTTTTTACAGCGAAGTTCAAGATGCATCCGTTCATATCAACGATGGCGAACATGCTTGTAATCTTCGGTTTAGTAACATACGCGACAAAGGGTGTATCTTTTGGTTCTATCGAAGCAACCATTCCAAATATGATTATTCCTAAAGTAAATGGATTCCCAACAATTATTTTATGGGCACTTGCTGCTATCGTAATCGTATGGTTCATCTGGAATAAAACAACATTTGGAAAGAATCTTTACGCAGTTGGTGGAAACCCAGAAGCTGCAGCAGTTTCCGGTATTTCTGTATTCGCAGTTACACTTGGAGCATTCGTTATGGCTGGTATCCTTTATGGATTCGGTTCCTGGCTTGAATGTGCGAGAATGGTAGGTTCCGGTTCCGCTGCTTATGGACAGGGCTGGGATATGGATGCCATTGCAGCCTGCGTAGTTGGTGGTGTATCCTTTACTGGTGGTATTGGTAAGATTTCTGGTGTAGTTACTGGTGTATGTATCTTTACAGCATTAACATACTCCCTTACAATTCTTGGTATTGATACAAACCTTCAGTTCGTATTCTCAGGTATCATTATTCTTATCGCAGTAACACTTGACTGTCTGAAATACGTACAGAAGAAATAATTAAAATTCCTCTTTGGTAATATATAAATATATGAGAAAATAGTGTCAGCAGAAACGATTTAAGGATCGTAGCTGCTGGCACTATTTTTGTTGTGCTGAGATTTACTTATGTTTGGAAAATTGATATAATACTAATAAATGAGGAGAGAGGATATGTATACATTATTATTAGTTGATGACGAAGAAGAAGTAACTCAGATAATTGCAAAAAAGGTAAAATGGAACGAATTAGGATTTTCCGTTGTAGGACATGCGAATAATGGACTAAAAGCGTTAGAAATGCTGGAGGAGATCCAACCGGATGTAGTGATGACGGATATTCGGATGCCATATATGGATGGGCTGGAATTATGTGGTCAGATAAGAGAAAAATATCCTGCAACGAAGTTAGTTTTATTTACTGGCTTCGATGATTTTGAATATGCCAAGGAAGCGGTACATCTTGAAATTGAAGAGTATATATTAAAACCATTGAATGCTGCAGAAATCACAAAAGTTTTTGAAGATTTAAAGAAGAAATTAGATCAGGAAATTAATGAAAAGAAAGGTGCAGAGCTTCTTAAAAGGTATTATAAGGATTCTCTACCGCTGCTGCAGGCGAACTTTTATTCAACACTGATAGAAGGAAGAGTTCCGGAAGAGGAACTTGGCAAGTATATTATGAACTATGAGATTGATTTTACAGGTCCATGGTATGCCTGCATTATTATACATACGTCAACAACACAGGTGCCGAAAGATATAGATGTTCAGCTTTTAGCTATTTCTGTTGACCGCCAGGCTGGAGAAAGACTAGAAGAGAAGTGGCGAGGAAAGAGATTTAATTATTTAGGGGATACGGTAATGATTGTTCAGTTAGAAAGCAAAGAAGAAGTTTCAGAACTTACGGATTCCTGTGATCGTTTTTGTAAATATGTGAATCATATGATCGGAGCAGTTGTGACGGTAGGAGTTGGTCAGGTCTGTGATAACATTCTTGAGCTTGTGAAGTCTTATCAGAGTGCAAGAGAAGCAGTTTCTTACCGGGTACTATATGGAAGCAACCAGGCAATTAATTTAAAAGAGATTGTTCCAAAAAGAAAGGTAGCGACAGAGGCGGCTGATGGAACAGAACTGGCATATCTTTTTAAGATGATCTGTCTTGGGAAGAATCCGGATGTTAAGAGTGCGGTAGAACGCTATATGGAACATAAGATTGTTCCGACAAAGTCTCTAGAGAAATATCACGTAGCAGTAATGGAACTTATCAGTGAAATGTATCATTTTATGGTGAATAATGAACTGGATGTTCAAAAATTATCCGGTGGAGCAGGGCAGTTATATACGCTGCTAAGCAATATGGAACCACAGGTGCTTGAAAAATGGCTTTTAAACTTGTGTCTGGCATTACATGAAGATATGGCAAATGCCAGAGATCATTCAAAGCGATCTCTTATTGATCAGGCAAAGGAATATGTACACAATAATTATCAGGAAGAGTCTCTTGGTTTGGACGATATATGCAAAGAACTAGGAGTTTCTAATTCTTATTTTTCCAGTATATTTAAAAAAGAAACAGGAAAGTCCTTCGTTGGTTACCTTACAGGTTATCGTATGGAAAAGGCAGCCAGAATGCTTGTAGAGACAAATGAAAAGAGCTATATGATCGCCAAAAATGTAGGATACACAGACCCTAATTATTTTAGCTATGTATTTAAACGACAATATGGGGTATCCCCATCAAAATACAGGACAGAGTATGAAAACATTTAAGAAGGGATGTAAAGAAAAATTATTTATGTATAAACCGGGAAATATACAGACAACATTGATGGTTGCATTTTCTGTTATTTCCGCAGTGATCATGCTGTGTATGGGAAGTGTGATGTACTTGCGTTTTTCCAGTATGTCAAGGCAGGAGATATTAGAAAATAATCAAAAATTAATGGATCAGACCATAGAGAGTGTGGAAGATTATCTGATTAATATGCGGCAGATATCTGATGCTTTATATTACGATATTATAAAAGAAAGTGATATTTCCAGTCAATCAGATAAGATTCACAGTGGGATGAATCTTTTATATGAAGCGAATAAAGAAAATCTTCGTAGCATTGCTATTTATAACAAATCCGGAAGCCTGATGGAAGCAGAACCTGTTGTAGCACAGAAAGAAGATCCGAACGTGACAAAACAGGAGTGGTTTATGCATGCGATGAATCAGATGGAAAATATTCATTTTTCCACACCGCATGTACAGAATTTATTTGATGATGGGTCCTGTCGATACTACTGGGTTATCTCTTCAAGTCGTGTTGTCGAGCTGACGAATGGAAGTAATACACAATTAGGTGTGCTGCTTGTTGATATGGATTATTCAGGAATTGCAAGAATGATGGATAGAATTAATACTGCGGGGAGCGGGCAGTATTTTTATTTGTGTGACAGCAATGGACAGATTATCTATCATCCCCATCAGGTACAGCTTGATAATGGAATGAAAAATGAGAGCAGTAAGAAAGCTGCGACAGCAAAAGAAAGTGTGTATGAAGAAAGAGTCAATGGAGAGCGAAGAGAAATTGTTGTAGATACGATTGGTTATACAGGCTGGAAGTTAGTCTGCGTTATGCCATATTCTATTTTTTCAAGTAAGATGCTTGACATAAAGCAGTTTGTGCTTATTTTAATTTTACTGATGGCGATGATGCTTACATTAATTAACCGTCTTATATCCGTAAGAATTTCACGTCCGATCATGAAGCTTAATAATTCCGTTACAGAATATGAAGAAGGAAAAGAGTCAGAAATTTATATTGGAGGTTCACGTGAGATTCGCCATCTGGGAAGATCTATTCGAAAATCTTATAAACAAAATACAGCGTTAATGCAAAAAATTGTATGGGAACAGACAGAGAGAAGAAAGAGTGAATTGGAAGTTCTCCAAAGTCAGATCAATCCACATTTTCTTTATAATACATTGGATTCTATTACATGGATGATTGAAGGAGAAAGGAATGATGAGGCCGTATTCATGATTTCTCAGCTTGCAAGACTTTTCCGTATCAGTCTTTCTAAAGGACATACGATTATATCTATTAAGGATGAACTGCAGCATGCACAAAGTTATATGAATATTCAGAAGGTACGCTATAAAAATAAATTTCAGATTTCTTTTGATATCGCACCGGATATCTTGGACTGTTGTATCGTAAAGCTGATTCTGCAGCCCATCTTAGAGAATGCGATTAATTATGGTGTAAGAGAAATGGATGACTGCGGAGAAATTATTGTTCGTGGAAGCAGACAGAAGGATGAAATTCTTCTGACTGTAACAGATAATGGAATGGGAATCCCAGAAGAGGAAGTGGAATTTCTCCTCACCGATACGAAGAGAGTACATAAAAAAGGTTCCGGTGTGGGACTGGTAAATGTAAATAACCGAATAAAGATTTTATTTGGAGAGCAGTACGGATTACATATTGAAAGTGAATTAGACGAAGGAACAACCGTTTCAATCAAAATACCGGCAATCATTTATTCAGAGGAAAACCGGAAGAAGTTTGAGAGTTCGTCTCAGAAAGATAAACAGGAAGAAACATGAAGAATGGAAAAAGAACCTTTATTTTAACCGAAATTGTTTTAGGGCTTCTGGTTGCAACGTTAGCTTTTTTTATGCTGTATAATAAAAATGAGCAAAAAGCAGAAAGAATTGCTGTGGTCATTCCTGACATAGAAGAGAGCCAGTGGTCCGCCTTTAAGTATGGATTAAAAATGGCATCGCAGGAATACGGAGTGAATACGGTGCTAATCAGTAAGGCGAATATCAATATGTCGGAAGATGAGATAGAAGTCGTTCAGCAGGAAATTGATAAAGGTGCCGATGCGATTATTGTAAAGATGGTTGGAGGCAGTAAAGAGTATTCCAAGCTAAAAAAAATACAGAAAAAAGTACCGATAATGTTGGCGGGAGAAAGTCCTGATAACAACGTAGAAAAAAAATCAGCTATTCCGGTAACGGAGCCGGATCAGTACGATATGGGTGTCGCTTTAGCAGGAAAACTTCTTGAAAATAACAATGGAAATCTTAGAGGAAAGAAAATAGGTATTTATACAGAGAGCAGTTGTTCAGGAGCAGATAGCAAGCGTGAAAAAGGAGTTCGTGATACATTAAAGGATAGTGGAGCAAAAATCTTATGGTCGGTATCTCGCGATGAAGGAATAAAGAAAAAAGTAATATTACAGTCACAAAGAAAGGTAGATATAGTTTTGGCATTGGATGATACTAGTCTTGTAGAAGCCGGAGAAGCTGCCAAACAAAATAATTTATCTGGAGCGATCGTATATGGAATCGGTAATTCCACCGAGGCTGTATATTATCTTGATACAAGGTGGGCAGAGAGTCTTATTGTATCTGATGAATTTACGGCAGGTTATCAATGTGTTGCTGAAACAGTCAAGAAGTTACGTACATCATTTTATCAGATGGAAAATCAGAAAGTACCGTATACTATACTTACCAGACAGAACCTTTTCTCGCAGGAAAATCAAGATTTGTTATTTACGCTCAGTCAATAAAATGAGACAAGCAAGTTTATTGCGACAAATAAGCAGTCCCAATATGATTTGACGAATGAGATTTATAAATATAAAAATATAAAGTAAAAGAACAGATAACAGGAGGACCGCATGAAGATAAAAATCACAGGAATAATCATAATGGCAGCGGTTGCAGGGACTTTGATTTTTTCTATGTGCAGTAAAAACCAGCCCAAAACGGATCATCAGATTTATATAGGTGTTGCCTGCTATGATCAAAAGGACACCTTTATTGGAGAATTGTTAGATTCATTTAAAGAGGAATGCAGTTCAATGGAAAAGCAGGGCTATGCCATAAGTATGACGATCATGGATGCGGCAAAGTCACAAAGAGTTCAGAACGATCAGATAAAGCAGATGATAAATGATGGATGTAATGTTTTGTGTGTGAATCTGGCAGACAGAACGGAGCCGTCTGAAATTATTGATGCAGCAAGGGAAAAAGATATTCCAATTATTTTCTTTAATCGTGAGCCAGTAGAAGAAGATCTGATGCGATGGGATAAACTTTACTATGTAGGAGGAAAGGCAAAGCAGTCGGGAGAATTACAGGGAGAACTTGCAGCAAACTACATTAAAGACAATAAAAAAGTTGACAGAAATAACGATGGAAAAATACAGTATGTTATTTTGGAAGGAGAGATGGGACATCAGGATGCAATCATCCGTACAGAAAGTGTCGTAGAATGTCTAAAAGCTAATGGAATTGCATTGGAAAAACTAAGCTATCAGATTGCAAACTGGAATCGTGCCCAGGCACAGACGAGAATGATGCAGCTGATTGGAGAATATAAAACAGATATAGAGATGGTAATCGCAAACAGCGATTCTATGGTACTTGGAGCGGTAGATGCTTATGAAAAGCTTGGATACACAGAATCCAATATCCCTGTTTTCTTTGGAATTGATGGCACAAAAGAAGGATTAAAAGCAGTGCAGGAAGGAAAAATTGCCGCAACGGTATATAACGATAAAGAAGGACAGGCAAAAGCGATGGTGAAACTTATCACAGCCGCAGTCACAGGAAAAGGAATGGAAAACATTCCATTCGAAAATAAAAAATGTATTTATCTGCCATATAAAAAAGTAACAAAAGAAAATATATCAAGCATGATCCCATAAAAAACAAACAGAATTCCTTGCCATAGTTTATAGTAGGGAATTCTGTTGTGTTGCTGCTTTTTCTTAATAGATTACATAATTATAATATTTTTGGCGGGGCAAGTTATAATTATATTGTTTCAAAAATATAATTTGTAGTGGATTCAAATTTTTCCCCTTTTCTTAAGATAACAGAAGGGTTTTCTTCGGTATGAATCGCATTTGGCATAAGCTGTGTTTCTAGAGCAACGCCTTCTCTGTTTTCATATACTCTTCCCGCTTTTCCGATACAGCCATCCTTCAGGAAGTTACCAGTGTAAACCTGCACAACAGGAGCGGTCGTTGAGATAACAAGTCTTCTGCCAGAAACCGGTTCTTCTAAAGTTAACTGTCGTTTCTCTCCCTTTAATACAAAAGAATGATCATAGCCGAAAGCATTCTTTAACTGAATATGATCCGCTTCAATATCCTGTCCGATTTTCTTCATTTCATTAAAATCAAAAGGAGTATCCTTTACAGGAAGCAGTTCCCCTGTTGCAAGACAAGTATCATCTACGCAGCCGATGTAATCTGCATTAATCTGAAGGGAATGCTCGGTAACTTTTTCTAATGTATTAGAAAGATTGAAATACAGATGGTTTGTAAAGTTTACGACAGTATCCGCATCCGTATCTGCCTCATAATGAATGGAAAATGTATTGTCATCTAACGTGTATGTTACATACAGATTCAGATTACCCGGATAACCCTCTTCTCCATCTTTTGAAAGATAGTGGAAACGAAGACCATTCTCTAAAGGAGTAACATCAAAGATTTTCTTATCAAATCCTTCTTTTCCCCCATGTAAATGATTCTTTCCATTATTAGCATAGAGTTCATAAGTCTTTCCATTTAATGAGAAACGCGCATCTCCGATTCGGTTAGCAACACGACCGATGATAGCCCCAAAATAAGCAGGATCATTTGCATAATCTTCAATATTCTTAAGACCAAGAATCACATCAGATCTTTTTCCAGAAGCATCTGGTGCAAGAATTTCCATAATTCTACATCCCATATTTACGACAACAAGCTTCAAAACTTCATTCTCCATAGAGTAAAAACGAATGCCGTTATCCAGTTCTTTTAATAGTTCTACTTTAACCACAATAATCTCTCCTTCTCATATATTAAGATATTAGAATCAAAAGGTATTTTGTCCCTAATATCATATTAAGGTGCTAATCTATATAAAATTATAGCAATTCTATAAAATGTGTCAACAGATCAGTCAGCCAATATAAACATATATTATCATGACATTTTATAGAAAAACATTTGATATTCTACTCAAAAAATATAAATTTTTACTATTTGATTCATTAGGAGAAAACAGACGAAAATAAAAATATTAGCCCATAGCCACTGTAAAGATATCACTGCGTAGAAAATGCCT
>OGQB01003226.1_pt1 | contig 10794 bp, 9 predicted proteins | sample 1553071 | NCBI WGS metagenome assembly OGQB01 (sample SAMEA2580284, study PRJEB22360) | human gut metagenome | biome: human gut; feature: human-associated habitat; material: faeces | place: Denmark | collected 2008/2010
CAGCTCCTGCAGCTCCAGCACCAGCAGCAGGCGGCGCAGGAAGCGTTAAGGTTTCATCACCTATGCCTGGTAAGATCCTTGCAGTAAAGGCTAATGTTGGCGATTCAGTAAAGAAGGGTCAGGTAATCCTTATCCTTGAGGCTATGAAGATGGAAAACGAAGTTGTTGCTCCAGAAGATGGTACAATCGCAAGCATAGACGTTACAGTAGGCGCTAGTGTTGAGTCAGGCGATACACTTGCAACACTCAACTAATTGCTTGAATTAGAATAAATCTTATAGGAGGAAACAACTAAATGGGCAGCACAATAGTTGACGTTTTGACAAATTTAGCTAATCAGACCGGTTTTGCAAGTCTTGACTGGAAGAACTACGTTATGATCCTTATAGCGTTTGTATTCATGTACCTTGCAATCGGAAAGGGCTTTGAGCCACTTCTTCTTGTCCCTATCTCATTTGGTATGTTTCTTGTAAACATGTTCCCAGATATTATGGCAGAGGGCGGCTTGTTACATTATTTTTACCTGCTTGATGAGTGGAGTATCTTACCTTCGCTTATATTCATGGGTGTAGGTGCCATGACAGACTTTGGTCCGCTTATTGCAAATCCAAAGAGCTTCCTGCTTGGCGCTGCAGCTCAGTTCGGTATTTATGCAGCTTACTTCCTTGCATTCCTTATGGGATTCAATGGTAAAGAGGCTGCAGCTATATCAATCATCGGTGGTGCTGATGGTCCTACATCTATCTACCTTGCCGGTAAGCTCGGTATGGGTGGGACACTTCTCGGACCTATAGCAGTTGCGGCATATTCATATATGTCACTGGTTCCAGTTATCCAGCCACCTATCATGAAGGCTCTCACAACAAAGAAGGAGAGACTTGTTAGAATGCCACAGCTCAGACCTGTAACCAAGATCGAGAAGATTCTCTTCCCTATCATTGTTACACTTGTGGTAGTTCTTATACTTCCAACAACAGCTCCACTTGTAGGTATGCTGATGCTTGGTAACCTCTTCAGGGAGTGCGGCGTTGTAAAGCAGCTCACAGAGACAGCTTCAAACGCTCTTATGTATATCGTTGTTATCTTACTTGGTACTTCAGTAGGTGCATCTACAAGTGCAGAGGCATTCCTTAAGATGAGTACACTTAAGATAGTATTCCTTGGTCTTGTCGCATTCGCATTTGGTACAGCAGCCGGAGTTCTCTTCGGTAAGCTCATGTGTTGGGCGACAAAGGGTAAGGTTAATCCGCTTATCGGTTCAGCTGGTGTATCAGCCGTTCCAATGGCAGCCAGAGTTTCACAGAAGGTTGGATCACAGTATGATCCTACAAACTTCCTTCTGATGAACGCTATGGGACCAAACGTTGCAGGTGTTATCGGTACAGCCGTAGCTGCAGGTACATTCCTTGCAATATTTGGAATTTAATCAGAATTTATATAATTATAGGAGGACGATAAAATGGCAGATAAGAAACCGATAAAGATTACGGAAACTGTACTGCGTGATGCGCATCAGTCACTTATAGCTACTCGTATGACAACCGAGCAGATGCTTCCTATCATCGACAAGATGGATAAGGTTGGTTATCATTCAGTAGAGTGCTGGGGCGGTGCAACATTTGATGCATCACTCAGATTCCTTAAGGAGGATCCATGGGAGAGACTCAGAAAGCTCAGAGATGGATTCAAGAATACAAAGCTGCAGATGCTCTTCAGAGGACAGAATATCCTCGGATACCGTCATTATGCAGATGATGTTGTAGAGTATTTCGTACAGAAGTCAATCGCAAATGGTATTGATATCATCAGAATATTTGACTGTCTGAACGATCTTAGAAACCTTCGGACATCAGTTAAGGCTTGTAACAAAGAGGGCGGACATGCCCAGGTAGCTCTTTCATATACACTCGGTGATGCATATACCCTGGATTACTGGAAGGATATGGCAAAGAGAATCGAGGATATGGGAGCAGATTCAATCTGTATCAAGGATATGGCCGGACTTCTTGTTCCAAATAAGGCTACAGAGCTTGTACAGGCACTCAAGGATGGTTCAAGCCTTCCAATTCAGCTTCATACACATTACACATCAGGTGTAGCTTCAATGACATACCTCAAGGCTGTAGAGGCTGGATGTGATGTCATCGATACAGCAATCTCACCTCTTGCGCTTGGTACATCACAGCCTGCAACAGAGGTTATGGCCAAGACATTTGAGGGAACAGAGTTTGATCCAGGTCTGGATCAGAAGCTTCTGGCTGAGATAGCAGACTACTTCAGACCACTCAGAGAAGAGTGGATCGCAAGCGGTCTCTTAAATCCAAAGGTTCTTGGCGTTAACGTTAAGACACTTCTCTACCAGGTACCTGGTGGAATGCTTTCAAACCTCGTATCACAGCTCAAGGAGATGGGTGCTGAGGATAAGTTTGAGGCCGTTCTTGAGGAGGTTCCAAGAGTTCGTAAGGACTATGGTGAGCCACCACTTGTTACTCCTTCAAGCCAGATCGTTGGCACGCAGGCAGTTCTCAACGTTGTAACAGGCGAGAGATACAAGATGTGTACAAAGGAGTCAAAGGCACTTGTACGTGGCGAGTATGGTCAGTCAGTAAAGCCTGTTGATCCAGAGGTTAAGAAGAAGGTTATCGGCGATGAGGAGCAGATCACATGCCGTCCAGCAGATCTTCTTGAGAACGAGCTCGACAAGATTGAGAAGGAGATGATCCAGTACAAGAAGCAGGATGAGGATGTACTCACATATGCACTGTTTCCACAGGTTGCAACTGACTTCTTCAAGTACAGAGAGGCTCAGGATAAGAAGGTCGATGTCACACTTGCTGACAAGGACAGCACAGCTTATCCAGTTTAATAACTGAATTCATAAGGTCAGATATATAAATGATCATAAAAAGGGACGGAGCTCCGCGAGCGGAGTCTCTGTCCTTTTGTTTAATATATGGAGATAATATGACAGGAAAAATAGTGGTTATAGGAGCAGGAGCTGCAGGGGTAATGGCTGCACTGACAGCGGCACAGAAGAATAAGGTCATTCTCATTGAAAAGAATGACAGGATCGGAAAAAAGTTATTTATAACAGGTAAGGGACGTTGTAATGTGACAAATGCATGTGACGCTGACGGATTTTTTAATTCAGTGGTCACGAACAGCAAGTTTATGTACAGCTCCTTTTATACATTTGACAACAATATGATAATGGACTATCTGGAGAAGGCCGGATGTCCGCTCAAGATAGAACGCGGAGGAAGAGTGTTCCCGACAAGCGATCATTCTTCAGACGTTATAGGAGCATTCAAAACTCTTATAAACAGAAATAAAAATATAAGTCTGTATTTGAATACGAAGGTTACAGGAATCAATATAGAGGATGGCAGGATAAAGAGTGTTGACGTATCAGGAGATAACGGCGGGACAGGCAATGACAGGATATACTGTGATGCTGTTATAATTTGTACCGGCGGAAGATCGTATCCACTCACGGGATCTACCGGAGACGGATACAGACTGGCAGAACATATGGGTCATACGATAAAGCCGTTAAGTCCATCACTGGTTCCGTTTGAGATAGAAGAGAAATGCTGCTCCATGATGATGGGACTGTCGCTTAAAAACGTGGCACTTCACATAAGCAGTGGAAAGAAGAAAATATTTGACGAACAGGGGGAGATGCTGTTTACCCACTTTGGCATAAGTGGGCCGCTGGTGATCAAGGCCTCCGCATATATACACAGGTATATTGGAAAAGATATAGACATGTACATAGATCTGAAGCCGGCTATGGACAGAGATATGCTTGATGCCAGACTCCTCAAGGATTTCAAGAAATATGCAAACAAAGACTTCAAGAATTCTCTTGGAGATCTGCTTCCGATCAAGATGATAGATGTGGTTGTGGAGAGATCCGGTATCGATCCGTATAAGAAGGTCAACTCAGTGACCAGGGAAGAAAGACAGAGACTTATAGATGTGCTGAAGGAATTCAGACTTACATTTGTGGGGCTTCGGGGATATGATGAGGCTATAATCACAAGAGGCGGAGTGAGCGTAAAAGAGGTAAATCCTTCCACCATGGAGTCTAAGCTTGTGGGGGGCGTGTATTTTGCCGGAGAACTGCTGGATATCGATGCGCTGACAGGTGGATTTAACCTGCAGGTGGCGTGGTCGACTGGATATCTGGCTGGACTTTCTGCTTCCGAGAGTTTACAATAGGCGTGGACGACAGTCAATTTAATTACAGGGAGACGAAGATATGAATATAGCAATAGATGGACCTGCAGGTGCAGGCAAAAGCACGATAGCAAAAAAGGCGGCAGGCGAGCTTGGTTTTATATATGTGGATACAGGTGCCATGTACAGGGCGGTGGCTGTATATCTCACAGAAAGCGATATATCTGCCAGCGATGAAGACCTGGTGGAGAAAAGCATAGCGGACATTTCCGTGGAGATAAAATATGAGGATGGAGCACAGCAGGTCTACCTTAACGGCGAGAATGTAACAGGAAAGCTGAGAACTGAGGCAGCCGGTAATATGGCTTCAAAGGCATCTGCACTTCCATGCGTCAGGGAAAAGCTTCTGTCACTCCAGCGGGATCTCGCTGCTTCAAATGATGTTGTCATGGATGGAAGGGATATAGGAACAAATATACTTCCTTCAGCAGAGCTCAAGGTATACCTTACCGCCTCTTCGGCAGTGAGGGCCAAAAGAAGATATGACGAGCTTGTTGCAAAGGGCGCTGAGAATATTGATATAGAGAAGATAGAGCAGGATATAATCCAGAGGGATAAGCAGGATATGGAGAGAAAAACAGCTCCTTTAAAGAGGGCTGATGACGCGGTTCTTATCGACAGCTCAGATATGACGATAGAGCAGGTTACAGACACTATAGTCGGACTTGCAAGAGAGAGAATGTAATACAGGTGGTTTAGATATGGAGATATTACTTGCAAAGAGTGCCGGATTCTGCTTTGGCGTTCAGCGTGCGGTGGATACAGCATACGAACATGCTGACGAGGAAAATGTTTATACTTATGGTCAGATAATACACAATGAAGAGGTGGTTGGTGACCTTACAAAGCACGGAGTGCAGGTGATCGACAGTGATGACGAATTGCTTGAGATAAAAGACAGCAAGGTCATAATCAGATCCCATGGCGCTGAGAAAAGGATATATGATATTCTGGAGGCTGGTGGGAATACGGTGATAGATGCGACCTGTCCATTTGTCAAGAAGATACACAACATAGTGCGCGAGGAAGGACAGAAAGGAAATACAGTCGTCATCATAGGCGACTCAAGCCATCCTGAGGTGAAAGGAATCGTGGGCTGGTGTGTAGAGCCTCCGGTAGTCATAGGTTCCGAGGAGGAGGCTGAGGCTTTTGTAAGAAAATGTATTGACGGAGAGGTCAAAACAGCGGATAATATATCGATAGTTAGTCAGACAACTTTTAATTACAGAAAATTTAATTATATTGTTGATATTATTCGAAATAAATTGTATAATGTTACTGCTTATAAGACTATCTGTAATGCTACGTCTGTGCGTCAAAGGGAGGCGCAGGAGATTGCATCAAAGGTAGATGCCATGATTGTTATAGGTGGTCGGAACAGCTCTAATACTCAGAAGTTATATGAGATTAGTAAAAAAGAATGTGAGAATACTTACTATATACAGACACTCGTTGATTTGGATTTGACTACTTTTGAATCCGTTAGTAGGGTAGGTATTACAGCTGGGGCATCTACCCCAAACAAAATTATTAAGGAGGTTCATGGTAGGATGGACGAGATGAATTTTGAAGAATTATTAAAGAATGATGAGAGCAGAGTCTCAATCAAGACAGGAGAGATAGTAGAAGGTAGAGTTATCGATGTTAAGCCTGATGAGATTCTGGTAGACATCAGCTACAAGTCAGATGGTATTATTCCTAGAAGTGAGTATACCAACACACCTAATGCAGATCTGACAGAGCTTGTACATGTTGATGATCCGATAACAGCCAAGGTTGTTAAGACAAACGATGGCGAGGGATCAGTTCTTCTCTCATACAAGAGAGTTGCTGCAGAGAAGGCTAATGAGAAGCTTGAGGCTGCTCTTGAGTCAGGAGAGATCCTTACAGGTAAGGTTGTTCAGGTTGTAAGCGGTGGACTTAACGTTATGTACGATGAGACAAGAGTATTTATCCCTGCTAGTCTTGTTTCTGATACATATGAGAAGAATCTTGACAAGTACCTTGATCAGGATATCGAGTTTGTACTCACAGAGTACCAGCCAAAGAAGAGAAGAATAATTGGTAACAGAAAGCAGATCGTTGCAGCAAGAAAGGCAGAGGCTGCAAAGGCTCTGTTTGATAGAATAGAAGTTGGAATGATAGTTGAGGGTGTTGTAAAGAACGTTACAAGCTTCGGTGCATTCATAGATCTCGGTGGAGCAGATGGACTCCTTCACATCTCAGAGATGTCATGGGGAAGAGTTGACGATCCTAAGTCAGTTCTCAAGGTTGGTGATACTGTTAAGGCATTCATCAAGAACATTGACGGCGAGAAGATTGCTCTCAGCCTTAAGTTTGATGATACAAACCCATGGCTTAACGCAGCAGAGAAGTATGCTCCTGGAACAGTAGTTACAGGTAAGGTAGCAAGAATGGCTGATTTCGGTGCATTTATCGAGCTTGAGCCAGGTGTTGACGCACTTCTCCATGTATCACAGATCTCATATGAGCATGTTAACAAGCCAGAGGATGTATACAAGGTAGGCGATGAGGTTGAGGCAGTTGTTGTTGAGTGCAATGCAGATGACAAGAAGATCAGTCTCAGCGTAAAGGAATTACTTCCAGCTCCAGAGTATACAGATGATGTAGCAGAGGACACAGAGGAGTAATCTGATATATAGACAGTTAAGAAAACCGTAGTCGATAATGACTACGGTTTTTTTATGTCAGAATATTTATATCAGAATAGTTTGTTCAGGACTGCAAGGATATAGGCGTGGGATTGCTCACATTTTTCGTGTAATTCGGTGCTGTCCGAAAGAAAACGGTTTCCTTTAAGATCTGTATCATAGAATATCTCTCCGTGAAATCCTGGTGGACAGGGTATGAAGCTGCCGGTCTTGGTGGTGAAAGCATTGTCCTTTGTCGCTTTTTCCTTGTGGGCATCGTCCACATAAGCCGCCATTGATTTGTGTATGGCCATGTGCTCCATAGGTAGATAGTAATAATTTTTGTAGTCCTTGAAGAAGTATTTCATTTCGGTGTCCCGGGTCTTTGGAACGACCACATGCATATGTGTGTTACATGCATTTACAAGAATTCCATTCAGGGATTCCGTTATGCGGCATGGAAGCTTTGGAATGGAACAGTTGTATGTTATTGAATCGATGGTATCGGATATATCATCTATCTGAAAGTCATCAGGAATATGAGGGATATTCACAAATTCAGATATAGATATAAGCCCTCTTATATCGTCATGGTTATGGGTGAGCATATCGTCAAGCAGAGATTCGTCGTGAGAATTCAGATAATGCTTGTAGGCGGATATAAGATCGCCTCCTGATATAAAAGTATTTCTCTGGAAGTCAATCAGATGCTCTATGTCAAACTGTTTAGCCGAGTCCAGACGCAGAAGCTTTTTGTATTTTCTGGTTGTTCTATATATATCCACGCTCTGTATATTGTCAAGCGTAGAGTCCACGTCGAATTGCTCCATCTTTTTCAGCAAGTAGGGGATGTCAAAGGTATCGCCGTTGTATGACACCAGTATTTTGTGATTCTTTAGGATCTGTTCAAAATGGGACAGCATTTCAGGCTCTGAAGTTCCGTTGTCATTGAATATCAACTGGGTGCGAAATGCACTGTCTGAGAAATATGAACATCCGATCAGATAGAGATCCGAACGTTTGGCGCTGAGGCCGGTTGTTTCTATATCAAAATAGAGTATATCCGACAGCTCGTCCGATATGTGAGCTGTATCTACATTTATGTCTTCAGTATATTCAAAAATTTTCATAATGGCTCCTTTGGGTTCCCTGCGTAAGGTACATTATAGAACAAGCACTGTTCTGCAATATATATAGTAGCTGTCGTTTTTCAAAAAAGCAAACATATATTCACAATTGATAAATAATATGATATAATTACGAAGATTTAATGTCGGTTTCTATGCGATTTTGAGATACCGTCATATATTACAGGACAGGAAAAGTTAACGGATGATTTCATATATTCGAGGAGCACTTGAAATAAAGGGTGACAATTATATAGTGATCGAGTGTGGTGGAATAGGGTATCAGCTCATGGTATCCGGAAAGTTTATGGAGAAGCTTCCACCGGTACATTCAGAGATAAAAGTAAGCACATACATGTATATACGCGAGGATGAGATAAGTCTGTTTGGCTTTGAGAACGCAGATGAACTAAATGTGTTCAAGATACTGCTGGGAGTGAATGGTGTGGGGCCAAAGGTAGCCATGTCTCTTCTGTCAACACTCGCCGTGAACGAGCTCAGGCTTGCGGTCATATCTGAGGATGTAAAGGCCATATCAAAGGCTAATGGAATCGGGGCAAAGGGCGCTTCGAGGATCATTCTGGAGCTCAAGGATAAGCTGAGCATGGAGGATATGCTAGATGCAGCATACAATGATTCGGTTGATGTGCAGAACGTTGCAGGCGATGTGAGAACAAATGTCATATCGGCTCTCACAGCACTTGGATATTCAGGTGTTGAGGCGGGACGTGCTGTTTCGCGTGTAGATGGTTCAGCGGATATGGATGAGGAGCAGCTCCTTAAGGCGGCACTCAGATTTATGATATAGAATATTGATCAGATAGGTAGAAAAAATGGGCAGAATTATTTCAACAGAAAGCTTGGACATAGAAGAACAGAAAAGTGAATATAATCTCAGACCTCAGTATCTGTCGGAGTATATTGGACAGAAAAAGGTCAAGGATAATCTGCACATATTCATAGAGGCGGCGAAGAAGAGAAATGAGCCACTGGATCATCTGCTTCTGTATGGACCGCCGGGACTTGGTAAGACGACGCTGTCGACCATTGTGGCAAATGAGATGGGGGTAAATATCAAGATCACCTCGGGACCGGCGATCGAAAAACCGGGGGAGATGGCGGCAATCCTTAATAATCTGCAGGAGGGCGATGTGCTTTTCGTAGATGAGATCCACCGTCTGAACCGTCAGGTGGAGGAGGTACTCTATCCGGCCATGGAAGACTATGCGATCGACATTGTGATCGGAAAAGGAGCTTCCGCCAGATCGATCCGCCTGGATCTGCCGAAATTTACACTGGTCGGGGCAACGACAAGGGCAGGTCTTCTGACGGCACCTTTGCGGGATCGTTTCGGAGTGGTACATCACCTGGAATTTTATACAGAAAAAGAGCTGCAGACGATCATCATGCGGTCGGCGGATGTACTGAATGTGGAGATCGATCCGCAGGGAGCCGCCGAGCTTGCCAAACGTTCCAGGGGAACGCCAAGGCTTGCAAACCGTCTTTTGAAACGTGTCCGCGATTTTGCACAGGTGCGTTACGATGGAAAGATCACAGGAGAAGTGGCATCCTTCGCCCTGGATCTTCTGGAGGTGGATTCCTGTGGACTTGATCAGACGGACCGCCGGATCCTCTATACGATGACAGAGAAATTTATGGGCCGTCCGGTCGGGCTGGATACCCTGGCAGCGGCAATCGGTGAGGATGCCGGAACGATCGAAGAAGTTTATGAGCCGTTTCTGATCAAAAACGGGTTTATCATGCGTACACCGAGGGGAAGAGTGGTCACAGATCTTACGTATCAGCACCTTGGAATTGAAAAAGAAGAAACGAAATGAAAAAGATTTGTAATATTCTCTTGTAAATAATTGCGATATGAGGTTATAATAGGGAAAGATCATGCGTCAAGTAATTACCGAAAGAGAGGAAGTACACAGGATGTCATCCAAAAACAAAACGGAAGTACTCATTGATGGGAAGATTTATACCCTGAGTGGATATGAGAGTGAAGAGTATCTGCAGCGGGTTGCCACATATATCAATAACAAACTGGCAGAATTAAAAAAACTGGATGGTTACGCAAGACTGTCCCAGGAGTTGAAAAGCATCCTGCTGGAGTTGAATGTTGCAGATGATTATTTTAAAGCCAAGAATCAGGTGGAGATGGTCGAAGAAGAGCTGGCACAGAAAGATCAGGAACTGTACGATTTGAAACATGAACTGATCTCCACTCAGATCAAGCTGGAAGATGCAGCAAAAGAGCTGGAAGCTTTAAAAGAACAGGCAACAGAGTACCAGAAGCAGATTGTAAAACTGGAGACAGAGTTGGGCAAGTAATACAGACAGAGGTTGGAACGACACAAAGAGCCGGAGAAAAGGCAGTTCGGCATTGCGTCTGCCAACCTTTTTAAGTTTACATGAAAACAGGTGGTTTTTGCCATGACAAGTACAGGAGGGATTTTGTGGAAACAGAAGTTCTGGCACCGGCAGGTTCGATCGAAGGATTAAAAGCTGCATTGTATGCAGGTGCAGATGCAGTCTATACAGGAGGCAGAATGTTTGGTGCGAGGGCGTATGCAAACAATCTGTCTGATGAGGAGTTGTCAGAATGCATCGATTACTGTCATCTGCACAATAAAAAATTATATCTGACAACCAATACGCTAATGAAACAGTCGGAGATTTATCAACTGGCAGACTGGCTGGTGCCGTTTTATGAGCAGGGTCTGGATGCCGTGATCGTGCAGGATTTCGGGGCATTTGCTTTTTTGAAA
>OGQB01003229.1_pt1 | contig 10775 bp, 10 predicted proteins | sample 1553071 | NCBI WGS metagenome assembly OGQB01 (sample SAMEA2580284, study PRJEB22360) | human gut metagenome | biome: human gut; feature: human-associated habitat; material: faeces | place: Denmark | collected 2008/2010
CTTTCTGAACCACCGCGGCGATTCGAAATGTAGAGCAGGTAACCCGTAGTTCAGGATTCTAAGGTGAGGTTGGCGAAGCTAACAGATTATTTTTATTGAGAAATTTTGATTACGGCGCTAAGTAATTGGTTAACAAAGGACAATAACGAATTTGAAATTAATCTGGAGTTTTGATGAAAGTGTTGGTTTTTTGCTCAACTTCAAAACCATTGATATCCAGTTATTTAGGCATTAATGCTGTTTATAGAAATAGTTTTGATAGTTTACCTTCTGAACTGATCGTCATTGCACATGACAATGATCGGCTAAGTGGCGATAGGGGAAATTTGTGGGGGGGGGGCAACAATAGAATTTACTAATAAACTTGTAGTTTCGCTATTGTATTGATATTTGTGGAAAACAAGGAATTATTCAAATATTGACGGATTTGAATACTTCGATTACTCACCTAACATGCTGGCATCCCGTTCTTCTTCACGGCAGATCGGGCATTGAGTTTGAGTGTCCTTCAAACGATGTAAATATAGATGCCAGCAGCTCAAATCAATCCATCATCATCTGTACTAACTGCCGCAGTCAGCATTGAGCGTGAACGGCCTGACTTCCCTTCTGACAAGAAGCGCAGGGATGCGCTTGTCCTTTTTCTTTTTAACTGTGGGCTGGGCTATTCGAAGGTTGCAGACATCTTGGAGCTGAATCCCAACACGGTCCGTGACTGGGCAAAAAGCTTTTTGGCCGGTAAGTTTAAAACTGAGCTTTCAAAGACGCAGTTTCGCTATTCGGAAGATTTCAAGCTTCGCTGCGTGACCATGCGTCAGAGCGGCATGAGTTGGTCGGCCATTGAACGTGAAATGGGAGTTGCACAGGCTACTGTGCGTCGCTGGGTACGGGCAGCCGAAGCTAAAAAAACAGGCAAAGGAGATCTTGTCTGATGGCAGGCAGCAACATTACTTGCCGTCTTTTCGCCGCTTTTGAACGTTTCAAGAACCCAAATTTGATTCGATTGGCGAAGTATCTTCCCGCTTATAAGGGAAAGATCGGTCTGGCTGTCTGCTGCATGCTGACCGCTGGTCTTTCCTCATCGCTTATTGCGACCCTTTTGGGACGTCTCACCGATGCTGGCTTTTATCAGCAGCAGGCTTGGGTGGTGCTTGCGGCTCCGATCGGGCTCATCCTCATTTCGCTTCTCCACGGCGGGAGCATGTTCGGCAGCAACTATCTGCTCGGGCAAGTCTCTCAGTCCATTTTGGCTGAGCTGCGACGCCAAATATTTCACCGCATGCTGCATTGGCCGGCAGAAACCTATCAGACGAATTCAACTGGTTTGGTGACTTCCAAATTCGTCTTTGAAGCGAACTTTGCACTCAGCAATGCAGCAAAGTCTGCGATCACTCTGGTGCGAGACAGCATTCAGGTTGCCGCGCTCACAGTTGTTCTTTTCTGGCACAACTGGGAACTTGCCATGATTGCCTTGGTGATTGGACCTTTTGTGGCTTGGCTCCTGCGATATATCAGCGCCAAGATGAAAAAGGTGATGAGCTCAAGTCAGGCCAACATTGCTGAGCTGTTGGTGCGAGTTAAAGAAGCCTATGGCGCCGAGCGTTTGGTAAAGATCTCAAATGCTTACGAGCAGGAAACATCTCGCTTTGCCAGATTGAATGCCGACATTAAGGATCTGATGATTCGCATGACCAAGGCTTCATCCTTGGGGACGCCCCTCACGCAGCTTCTCTGCATGACGGGTATTGCCGTAGTGCTCACGATCGCGATGTTCCAGACGCAGGCGGGTCTTCTCACCATTGGTGAATTCGTGACGTTTCTGGCTGCGCTTCTTCTCATCATGCCGCCTTTGAGGCATTTGGCAGGCTTGAATGCATCTTTTGTGATGATGACGGTCGCTGCGGAAAGTCTCTTTGCAACACTTGACCTGCAGGAGGAGCCTGATCAAGGTACGGAGCTGTTGTCTAAAGACATAGAGACGGTGGTCTTTGACAGCGTCGGTCTGCGGTATCCGGGGGCAGAACGGGATGCTGTGGAATCGGTTTCCTTTGCCATTGAAAAGGGCAGGGCTATTGCTCTCGTTGGTCTCTCAGGATCGGGGAAGACGACCATCGTCAATATGCTCCCGAGGTTTTGGAATCCAACATCAGGGTGCATTCTTATTAATGGCGTTGATGCACAACGCTATACGCTCTCAAGCTTAAGAAGTCAAATAGCCATCGTTTCGCAAGACGTGCTGATGTTTGACGACACGATTCGCGCAAACATCACTTATGGCTGTCCGAACGCTTCGGATGATGATATCAGGCGCGCAGTAGCAGATGCCGCTTTAACCGACTTTGTGGAAAGTCTTCCGCAAGGTCTGGATACACCGGTGGGTGAGGCTGGAGATCGTCTTTCCGGCGGGCAGAAACAGCGGATTTCTATTGCACGAGCTTTCCTGAAGAACGCACCCATTCTGATTCTGGATGAACCAACGTCTGCCCTTGACGGTGTGTCGGAAGCGCAGATTAAAGAGGCTTTAACGCGTCTCATGGCCGGACGCATCACGCTGATCGTTGCACATCGCCTGACCACGATTGAGCATGCAGATCAAATTCTGGCATTGGCAGACGGCAGAATCGTTGAGTCCGGAAGCTGGCAGGAACTTATTGAGCGAAACGGTCTCTTCGCGAAGCTGTGTCGTCTTCAGGGCATAAGTGCCAAGGGCGAGCAGGAGGATGCGGCATGAACTTCCTGCGGCGCGTTTTTGCAAATGGTCTGGATGCGGATCTCATCCGCCTCTTTCGCATGCTTCTCCCATATAAGGGGCTCATTGCGCTCGCCTGCATCTTTCTCATTGGCGCGGCAAGCATGTCGTCCCTCACGGCGACGCTTTTGGGCAAACTCACCGATCTTGGTTTTTATCAGGAAGAAAAGTGGGTGATCTTCGCGGCGCCGGCAGCTTTGATCGGTGTATCGCTGCTGTTTGCGGTTTCTACCGTGATGAGTTCTATTTTGATGGCAAAGGTGTCGCAGTCTGTGCTGGTTACCTTGCGAATTGAGCTTTTTGAACGGATGCTGCATTGGCCGGCGGAGGCGTATCAACAGTTTTCGACCGGAACGGTTTCTTCCAAATTCGTAAATGAAGCCAACATTGCTTTGAGCGGCGCAACGAATTCAATCATTGTTTTGGTGCGCGATATCGTCCAAGTGATTGCGTTGCTGGCAGTTCTCTTCTGGCACAACTGGCAGCTCACGCTTGTGGCGTTCGTTATTGCTCCGGGGCTGGCACTCATTCTTCGTGCGATCAGCCGCCGCATGCGCATGATCGTCAAGCGTTCGCAAGAAGCATTGGCCGCCATGATTTCGCGCGTGCAGGAGTCTTACGGCGCTGCGCGCATTGTAAAGGTTGCGGGTACCTACGACTTTGAGGACGAGCGATTTGCTCAGATCAACGGCCGTATTCGCAGCCTGGCCATGAAGACCATTCAGACGCAGAGTCTTTCAACGCCGCTCACGCAGATGCTCACGATGGTGGCGATTGCGTTTGTCGTCGGTGCTGCACTTTTTCAAGCTCAGCAGGGACTGCTGACTTTCGGGGAATTCATCACATTCCTCGCTGCCATGCTGCTGCTGAGAACACCGATACAAGCGCTTTCAGGATTAAACGGAACGTTTGCGGCGATGTCAACGGCAGCCAAAAGCATTTTTGAAATGCTCGATGCTGAGCCTGAATCGGACAAAGGCACGATCAGTTTAGGCCGTGTTAAAGGCGAAATTCGATTTGAACACGTCTTCCTTAAATATCCAGGGCAGACAGGGTATGCGCTGCAGGACATCAATCTCACCATCAAACCCGGTGAACATGTTGCACTAGTTGGTCAGTCGGGATCGGGGAAGACCTCGATTGTGAATCTGCTGCCGCGTTTCTGGGAACTGACGAGTGGTCGAATCACCTTGGATGGTCACGACATTAGAGATCTCTCGCTGGAGTCTCTGCGCCGCCAAATTTCAATTGTGTCTCAGGATGTGACGCTTTTGGACACGACGATCCGAGAAAACCTCATTTATGGACTCAAGAGTGTTTCGGATAAAGCGATTTGGCAAGCTCTTGAGGCATCTGCACTCAAGGACTTTGTTGCGGCTCAACCTCATGAGCTTGATACCCGTATTGGTGAGGGCGGAGGGTTGTTGTCAGGAGGACAGAAACAACGTTTGTCTATAGCACGTGCATTTCTCAAGAACGCTCCCATTTTGATCCTTGATGAAGCAACGTCAGCGTTGGATTCTGAATCTGAGGCTGCTATTAAAAATGCGCTTGAAAAGCTTAATAAAGGGAAAACGATTGTGACCGTTGCGCATCGTTATTCCACGATTGCGATTGCCGACGTGATTGTTGTAATGCAGCAAGGTGTTATTCGAGAAAAGGGCACTGCCGAGGAGCTCCTCAATCAAAGTAACGGCCTTTTCCGTCATCTCTATGAGATGCAAAGGAGTGCATGAGATGACGAATATATACATCAGCAATGCACGAAAAGCTGCTCAGCTTAGTTTGCAAGGCAGACGCGAGTTAATCGGTTTTGGGGTTTCTAAAACACGACTGGGTATTTGTTCAGTTTATAAGTGGCAAGAGATTACGCTTTTCGTTTTACAACATAATCCGAATTTCAAAAAAAAGCTTTTTATTTGTGGTCTTCCCATTATTTCATGGAAACGTCCAGTCATAGAGGAGCCGATAGAGGGGCGCTACGTTCTGGAACGAAACCGTGAACCTCGCGTCTACATCAATGTGGGATCACTGCCCTTTTATGACAATCGGTCGGGGATTCCACGTGTCGCAAAGGAGCTTGCGGCTCACGGTTTGCACTGGCGTGAAAAAGTGGTTGTGCCTATTTATGCCGATCCTTTGAAGGGGCAGTATCGTTACGCCGCGCATTGGGCTTTGGATAAAGGATGTGATATTTCACAACTCAAAGCGTTACATGCATTTTGTGATAACGGCAGTGATGCTCCAGTGACTTTCGCTTCTGGAGATTGGCTTGTTCACACGATGATCAATCCAAACGAGATTGCATTTGAGGCCGATCAGTTCACACAAATGCGTGAACTCGGTGTCAAGGTTGGCTTTGTTCTGCATGATCTCATTGCCGAGCGTTCCCCAGATTATTTCAAGCATCGAGATGCTCGTAATTTTGCCCGTTGGCTGCGTGTGCTTGGGCAATATGACGGCATTTTTGCTGTTTCTCGATCGACCTTGAACGATTACCTTTCGTGGTGTCAAGAAAATGCTGTGTCAACGTTTCCCCAACAGATTCAAGGATGGTTTCACTTAGGGGCAGACTTTGTAGCACATCGTTCTGAACTTACTGCTTCAGACAATGAAGTTTTGAATCAGCTTCGGAACCATTCTTTTTACCTCCAAGTCAGCACTATTGAGCCAAGAAAGGGGTTTGCACAGCTTCTCTCTGCCTTTGAATTGCTTTGGAAGGATAACTCACAACTCACATTGGTGTTAGTTGGGCGTCAAGGTTGGCTTGTACGTGGACTCTGCCGTCGTATCTCACGCCATCTAGAAAACAAAAAACGTCTTTTTTGGTTTTCTGGGCTTTCAGATACTGCATTGAACGCTCTTTATGAGCAGGCGAGGTGTGTCGTGGTTGCTTCGGAAGCAGAAGGCTATGGGCTTTCGGTAGTAGAGGGGGCAAATCATCAGAAGCCATTGCTCGTTCGTGACATCCCCGCTTTTCGGGAAGTCGCTCCCAAAGGTGTGCATTTTTTTAGCGGACTAGAACCACAAGAGCTTGCTGCAGCTATCGAACGTATGGAAAAAGCAATTTCCGAGCACCGCATTCAACCCTATGCACTTTGTCCGCAGTCATGGGCGCAGAGCTTCCACGCGTTCGTCGATCTTCTTCAATCTGGTGAGTAAGAGAAATAAATGAAGACATTGATCAAACCAGTAATTTTATGTGGGGGTTCGGGTACTCGGTTATGGCCGCTGAGTCGAACGGATCTTCCAAAACAGTTCATTGAATTTCCCAATACGAAAAGTGAACATAACAGTCTATTTCGGTATGCAGTGAATCGTATCACTAACGCTGAACTCAGAAAATATTCTGAGGCAATTGTTCTGCCTCCGCTTATTGTGGCAGCTAAGGAGCACCAATTCATTATTCGTGGGCAACTTAAAGGTGAGAACATTGTGCCGGACGTGTTTCTTGAGCCATGTCCACGAAATACTGCAGCCTCACTCACAATGGCAGCACTTCTGAACGATTCTGAAGATCCTGTTCTTGTAGTCCTACCCTCTGATCAGGCAATTGATAGTTCTAAACTCAATGAGGCGCTTGCGTACGCTATTCCAGATTGTGAAAAAGGGAGCATTGTTCTTCTTGGCGTAAAACCAAAGTATGCTGAGACTGGTTACGGTTACATCAAGACGAATAAACCTTCCGAGACATTACCGACAGAAGTAGTTGCATTTGTCGAAAAACCTAATTTGGAGAAGGCGAAGAAGTACTTAGAGGACGGACATTATCTTTGGAACTCTGGTCTTTTCATTCTTAAGGCTTCAACATGGCTTAAAGCTTTACATGTTTGCCGTCCCGATATTGAAGAGGCTTGCCTAGAGGCGTTTGCTGCGAAATTACTCCTTAAGGGGGGTGAATTGACAGGGCCGCGCGAAATCTTTGAGAAAATTCCTGAAGATTCAATTGACTACGCAGTAATGGAAAAATGCGCGGAGAAGGGTATTTCTATCAAAGTTATCGCATTTTCCGGAATGTGGACTGATCTAGGCTCCTGGAAATCTGTCTATGACGCCTCTCCACATGACAAAGCCGGCAATTTTGCTTTAGGGGAGGTAGTGCAGGACGGTTGTTCAAAGTCCCTCATGGTGTCCACCTCACGTCTCATCGTTGGAAATGGTGTCAAAGATGTTGCGGTTCTTGAAATGCCTGATGCCATCCTTGTCACGGCATTGTCAGATAGTCAGAACATCAAGAAATTGGTAGAAGAGTTACGAGCAAAGAATTTCCCAGAGGCTGTATATCACCGTAAGGGTTACCGTCCTTGGGGCTACTACGATTCCATTGATGAAGCATCTGGCTTCAAGGTGAAGCGAATTGTCGTCTACCCGGGATGTAGCCTTTCGTTGCAGCGACATAAGCACCGTGCTGAACACTGGACAGTTGTTTCTGGCGTAGCTCGAGTTCGGGTTGGTGATGTTGAGCAGCAAATGCTTGCGGATCAGTCAGTCTATATCCCAAAGGGTGCGATTCATCGTCTCACGAATGAGGGTGTTTCGGATTTAACGCTAATTGAAGTTCAAACCGGGGCCTATCTCGGCGAAGACGACATTGAACGTCTTGATGACCTTTACGGTCGCAGGTAACCACTATGTCAAGCATCCACACTATCCCCAAGAGAATCTTTTACGTCTGGGGGGCTAATGAGCGCAAGCCACGTGATGTGCTCGCCTGCATTCAGAGTTGGCGTCAAAATTGTGCTGACTATGAAATTATTGAGATCAACGAGCTGTCGAAGAATTATTTCAACTATCAAGAAGAGTTGAAAAATAATTCGTGGTTCCGAACCGTGCATAACATGAAAATGTGGGCTTATGTGGCTGATTATGTGCGAATCAAGGTGCTTTATGATAACGGTGGCATCTATATGGATACTGACGTTACTTGTGTAAAGAATTTTGATGATTTTCTAAATCTGCCAGCATTTGTTGGTATGCAGAATGAAAGATATGTAGAACCTGCAATTCTAGGGAGCGTTGAGGGGAATCAGCTTTTAGAAAAAATTCTGAATTATTATAAACAAGATGTTTGGAATAATCCCCCAACGACAATGCCTGAAATATTTGAACTTTTTCTCCAGAGAGAGGGTGTAAATAAGTTCCCTGAAAAACGGAATCAGGTGCAAATTAAATTGCGAGACATTTCAATCTTCCCTGAAAGAATTTTCATTCCATTCAGGTATGGTGAAGACTTTAAACCAACGGATGTGGAGGCTGACACCGTGACAATACACTGGTTTGGAGGATCATGGCTGCAAGAAGATATCTTTTATTTTCTTAAAAATAAAGCGAAATTTTCACGGCATATGGGAGATATTAAAAAAATAGAGACTGAAAAGCACTATTTATTTAAATGCCTTCCACTATTTTCTGTGACAAAGCAGAACGGAGTGACTAAAGTGAGAGTCCTTGGGGTTCCGTGTGTGATCTATTCTAGAGATAAATTCAAAGTCTTCGGGATTAAACTTATCTCCATCAAGAGGTTGTGATGAACCCTGTAGTTTCCGTCATTATTCCGGTTTACAACGTTCAGGATTATATTGAGCAGTGCCTTGCTTCAGTACTAAATCAGACATATCGTGAATTGGAGGTCATCATGATCAATGATGGCTCTACTGATAATAGCGGGATTTTGGCAAAAAAAATTGCCGATTCCGATGTTAGGTGTATTTTGATTACGCAAAAGAACGGTGGTTTGTCAAATGCTCGGAACAACGGGTTGGCGAGAGCCACTGGGAAATACGTTTATTTCCTTGACTCAGACGACTGGATTGAGAATAACACTTTTGAAATTTTGGTAAATTCGGCGGAAGTAAGCAACTGCGACTTGGTGGTTCACAATGTCAATGTGGTTGATGCAACGACTTTTGATGTGGAAAAAAAGCGAATGTTGCAGGTGGACTATGGTCTTCTGTCAGGATTAGATTCGCTCGAGAAGGACCTCCTGATTTCGCCATGTTGGTCGTGGAATAAGTTGTATAAGCGAAGCTTCCTCGTAGATAATAAACTCAAATTCATTGATGGGCTTAATTATGAAGATGTACCTTTCACGACGACTCTTTCTTTAACAAATCCGCGAATATTTTATATTCCCGATTATCTTCTTAATTATCGGAAGGCTAGAGCAGAGAGTATTAGTAATTCAATATCTATAAAGTCACTAGATCTTTTTAGGGTCGGAAAAATCGTTTCTAAAATCATGAGTGATCATGAAATTCCGAATAATCATTGGCTGCGTGCCAATTTGAGGAATTGGGAAAAATGGAATTATGCATGGTCATACACTCATCTCCCAAACCATCTTCGGGCGATAACGCTTTTGAATATTTATTATTCACATCGGTCTGTTTTTTCAGAGGTTTTGTCGGTATTGGGAATGAGGATGAATGTAATAAAGGTGCTAGGGGTTCCTTTAATTTTCGTCAAGTTTCATAACGAAAAGACGACATATCTTTTGTTTGGGTTGATTCCTTTTTGGCTGTCCAGGCGTGTAATTAATTTCGTATGAAGGTTTTTGTACTAAGCTTGGCATCGGATGTCAAAAAAAGGGCTGTATTTGAAAGGCACTTTTCATGCACTAAACTGTCGTTCAGTTTTTTTGATGGAGTGGATGGACAGGAATTGTGTAGGAAGCCTTCTGCATCTGACAAACTTCTTTATATGCCATTGGAGGAGTCATGCTTGACTCCGGGTGAGATAGGTTGCGCTTTGGGGCATTTTGCCATTTATCGCGAAATAGTGGATAAAAATATTCCTTTTGCGTTGGTAATGGAAGATGATGCCTATATTGCTCAATCTGATGTTACAGATTTTCTCAACTTTCTTGATGCGTATGGCGATGGGGTACCTAAAAATTCAGTGATTCTACTGACTTCCAATGTTCAATATTCACCATTGGCTCGGACCAATTTGGCGGGTGTTTATGGATGCTACAAGTCTGGAAACGGAACCTACGGCTATTTGATTGATAATGAAGCTGCCAGGAAGTTAATGACTGTTGTCTTGCCGATACGTTACGAAGCGGATTTTTGGAAAGGATTACAATATTCTGCAGGGATAAGAATTATGGTATGTAAAAAATCATATGTTCGTAATGGAGATTTGCTTTATACTAAATCATATATTGCGCATGATAGAAATAAAATGAAGGAGTTAAGGAGTGATAAGCAGGCCGCTCTGTTTAAAGAGGAGTGCAAAACTCTTAAATACAAATGGAGGAATCCTATAGTAAAATTGGTTTCATTTTTGGGGGTGATGCGATTTTCGAGTTAAGGATATTTCTTAATGATGGTCTGATATTTTACAAGCAAAGATATCTAGATAGTATACTGGATAAGGGGGTCGCTACGATTGTTTCAGCATATAGCGTGCAATCATTTTTTTGCATTAAAGATATTCGAAAAAAATAATTCACAATTAATTTAGAATGAACGTAGTCATTCTTGCCACCAGCATGGGCAAGCGTATGCGCTTCCGCCTCCTGACAGTTCTTCAACTCTGGTAAGGCGTCTGATGCTCGATCTTGTATTCGTCGATGCCACCGAAGGATTCTCCCGATCCCTCAGGGTCGTCGTGAAGCCCGGCGCCGAGAATGTCATGGTCAACTGCGAAGGCTGCACGGACGTCGCCTTCGCTCTTCAGCCCGAACATTGGGGTACAGGTTACGCTCTGCGCGATGCGCGCCCTCAGGTTGCCCCTCCGACCCGCAGGCGCTCGTCTAGCTCGCTCCTCGGCCGAAACACCCTCGAATCGATCGAACGATCAAGTAGGGAAAGTACTGGAGGTAGAAATGGACTTGGAAAAGTTCTTCGACACCATGAACCACGACCGCATAATGACGTGCCTGGCCAAACGGATCAAGGACAAGGCCCTGCTGAGGCTGATTGGGCGTTATTTGCGCAGAACGATCTTATCTCGCTCCGAGAGGAAGGTACGCCGCAAGGCTCGAACCTTAGCCCGATTCTGTCGCTGATCGTCCTCGACGAGC
>OGQB01003230.1_pt1 | contig 10770 bp, 7 predicted proteins | sample 1553071 | NCBI WGS metagenome assembly OGQB01 (sample SAMEA2580284, study PRJEB22360) | human gut metagenome | biome: human gut; feature: human-associated habitat; material: faeces | place: Denmark | collected 2008/2010
ACTTGGGTAAGATTTTATAGATATTGTTTGGAGAGGACTTAGAATTCACCTCCTTCTATCTGAAACAGAATAAAATTCTTTTTATTTTTTCATTTTCGGCATCATCTTGCCCATTTTGCTGCTGGTTACCATCTTCATCATTTTGCGGGTCTGGTCGAACTGTTTCAGCAAACGGTTTACTTCCTGAATCGTTGTTCCGCTACCTTTAGCGATACGTGTACGGCGTGAGCCGTTCAATATTTCCGGATTGGAACGTTCTGCCGGAGTCATGGAATAGATGATAGCTTCGATGCTTTTGAAAGCATTGTCATCGATATCGATATCTTTGATAGCTTTGCCTACGCCCGGGATCATGGATGCAAGTTCTTTCAGATTACCCATCTTCTTGATCTGGGCAATCTGGCTGAGGAAGTCGTTGAAGTCGAACTGATTCTTGGCAATCTTCTTTTGCAGACGTTTGGCTTCTTCTTCGTCATACTGTTCCTGAGCACGTTCTACCAGCGAAACGATGTCACCCATGCCGAGGATACGGTCTGCCATACGTGCCGGGTGGAACTGGTCGATAGCATCCAGCTTTTCACCTGTACCCACAAACTTAATCGGTTTGTTGACTACCGAACGGATAGAAAGAGCCGCACCACCACGGGTGTCACCATCCAATTTGGTCAGTACCACACCGTTGAAGTCCAGACGTTCGTTAAATTCTTTGGCTGTATTGACGGCATCCTGTCCTGTCATGGAGTCTACCACGAACAGAATTTCGTCCGGATTGATCGCTTCTTTGATAGCGGTGATCTCGTTCATCATCTGTTCGTCTACGGCCAGACGTCCGGCTGTATCGACGATTACGAGGTCATATCCTTTGGCTTTGGCTTCCTGAATGGCGTGTTGTGCAATCTCTACCGGATTTTTGCTGTCCAGTTCTGAGTACATCGGCACTTCAATTTGTTCTGCCAGTACACGCAACTGTTCGATAGCTGCCGGACGGTAAACGTCACAGGCTACCAATAATGGTTTGCGATTCTTCTTCGTTTTCAGCATGCGTGCCAACTTACCGGAGAAAGTAGTCTTACCCGAACCTTGCAGACCTGACATCAAGATTACTGCCGGACGGGATTCGAGGTTGATTTCTACCGTCTCGCCACCCATCAACTGGGTTAGTTCGTCGTGCACAATCTTCACCATCAACTGGCTTGGCTTCACAGCCGTAAGTACATTCTGACCGATGGCTTTTTCCTTCACCGTGTCAGTGAAAGTTTTTGCAACCTTGTAGTTAACGTCGGCATCAAGCAATGCCTTACGTACATCTTTCAGCGTCTCCGCCACGTTAATTTCGGTGATTTTGCCTTCACCTTTCAGAATCTTGAATGACCGTTCTAGTCTTTCACTTAAATTATCGAACATAGTTATTTAATTACGAATTAATTATTTGAGCCTGCAAATGTACAAAAATCTCTTGTATTTATATCTTTTTATTCTGCCATTTTGCTTTTTTGAGGTAAATATAGCTTGTTATCAACAGCAAGGTATAGTACAGAATCTCAATCGTAAAGCAGATTTCAATCGGTGCTTTGAGCCACATTCCGACGAAAACGATGTAGGAACCGTAAATGGCAATCGTGATGGTTTCGAGCAACAGGGCTGCCTGCGTATTTCCTGTTCCGGAGATGCCGTTGAATACGACATTGGCTACTGATGCAATGAGCATGGCGCAGCAGATAACGTATACCGAAGGCACGGACTCGGTGATTAACGCTGCTTCGCTGGTATATACGGAGAGGAGGAACTGAGGAAACAAAACCGACAATCCCACCAGTCCCAGCATGATGAAGAACGAGAATCGGGCTATTTTATTGATAAGCGGCATGACGTATTGGATACCTCCTGCGCCGATGGCATTGCTGACAAGGCTGTTGGTCGTTGTTGCCAGTGCATTCACCGGAATCAGCAGTACGACGTAGATACTACGGACAATGTTGGCAATGGCCAGTTCCCGTTGTCCCAACCGTTCTACGGCAACAAAGAACACGAACCAGGTCGCCATCGATAAGAAATATTGAAGCATCGTGAAGCAAGAAATGCTGAGAATACGCATCAGCAATGCCGGATCGAACGAGCGCAGACGATTCAGACCATACTTTTTCAAATCAACACTGATATATGTATAGATCAGGAAGAAGAGAATGGAAGAGGCTTCCGCCAGTACAGAAGCGATGGCAGCTCCCTTGATTCCCATTTCCGGCAGACCGAATTTACCGAAAATCAGTGCATAGTCCAATATGACGTTGGTTAATGCCATGACAACAGCATTGATGGTCAAGACCTTGGTACGTGTGATGCCGATGTACAGGGCACGGAACATGACATTGACAAACGAGAAGAAGAACCCGTAAATACGCCAGTCCAGAAACTCCATAGTGCCTTCGTAGATGGATTCGGAAGAAACCAGCAACCGCATGATATTTCCTCCGAACGCTTTGGTGAAGCCGAACATCAATATAGCTATCAACAGGAGGAACATAATCCCCTGAATCATTACGGGACCTACATCACTGTAGCGTCCTTCTCCATTGCGTCGTGCAATGACAATTTGTGATCCTGTGCTGAATCCGAAAGCGATGGTGAATATACATATATAAAATAGTCCACCCATAGCCGAAGCTCCCAGGGCCACTTCACTAACGTGCCCTAAGAATGCGGTATCGGTGACATTGATGACATTTTGCGCCAGCAAGCTGAGTAGTATCGGGTAACTGACACTCCAAATCTGTTTGTTGGTATACATAATTAAGCGTTTAAGTTTACAGTTTGCAAAGATAGCGCTTTATTCCGATTCTGAAGCAATGGGATAGGTGAAAACAATTTCCGGGCCTTCCGTTCCCCGGGCGTTTACCTGATAGCTTCCTCCGAAGTAAGCCAGCAATAACTGGTTGATCTCATGCCTGATGCCGGTCTCCTGTGAGGTGAAAGCCTCGTCCGCCAATGGAGAGTTGAGAATGCGGAAATAAAGCATTTCGCCTTTCCGGCTTAATGTAAAGCGGATAATCCGTTCCTCCTGTTGTCCCTCTGTTTCATGTTCATGCGGATAGGTCAGGGTACTGAGCAGAGCGTATCCCAATCGGGTGGTATCTGTGCGAAGGGACAGTGACTCGACTTCCGGAGTGAAGCGGACTTGAATGCCTGTCTTTTCATTATTCATGCGTGCCATGTAGCATACTTCGTTGCAAAGTGAGACAGCATCATAGTCTTGTATCTGGAACTTCATCATTTTGGCTTCCAGGCGAGACAGGTCGAGTACATCATTGACCAGTCTCATTAATCTTTCTGAGCTTTGGTGGATGATCGCCGAGTATTCTTCTCTTGTTTTTTCATCTATATTCGGTTCGCTGGCTATGAGTTGCGAGAAACCTACCACGTTGTTGAGCGGGGTCCGGATGTTATAACTCATGTTTGACAGGAAGCGATTTTTTATTTCGTTGGTTACCCGTACCGTTTCCGCTGCTTTGCGTATTTCGCTCTCGGAATATTTCAGGGCTTTGCGTATTTTGGAGAGCCGGAATAGGGAAATAAATAATACGATCAGAATGGCACTGATTACGATCAGGCTGATCAGACGTATTTGGTTGGTCTGCTTTTGTTGTTCCAGTTCTATCTTGTCCAGATTATAGCTTTTTTTGATTTGCTCCATTTGGGTGTTGGAGAGTGCCATGGCAGCCGAGTCCTTGATGGCCAGTGCCTGTTGGTAGAGAGTTGTCGCTCTGTTATTATCTCCGGCTTCCACCCATATTTTAGCCTGTTTCAGCAATTGTTCGGCATAGTCGCTGGTGAAATCTTTCTTGAGCATAGTTAATGTCGTGTCGATGTAGGCTGATGCCTGCTGATATTGTTTGATACTCTGATAGTATTTCGCATAGATGTCGTAGTAGAGCACCTTATACATGAAATAGGTGTTTTCAGTCAGATACTTTTTAGACTTTTCTATATGTGAATAAGCGAGTTGGGGCTGATCGGTATTCAGATAATAATGCGCGTAGAAAATCTCATTGAAAATGAATACGTCGGCAAATCCGTCTTTTAAAGATGGGTTGTCAATGATGAATTTGCAGAGTACATTTTCCAGTTCTTGCAGGTATTTCAGTTGCCTGTTATTGTCTTTCATTTCTTTGGTAACGGATATGAGCTGTGACAAGACGGAGATACGGACTACCGCATTGCCATTCTTTGGAAGCAACCTGTAGGCTTCTTCCAGCGCTTTGAGTCCTTCGTCCCAGCGCTGGCTGCCGATGTATGCGTTGGACAGGCATTGATAAGCGGCTACCATTCCACGGTTGTTGTCGATATCAAGGGCTTTCTGTTTCATCTTGTTTGCTTCGCTGATGGCAAGCTCATATTGTTCGGTAAAGGTGTATAGGTCAATCTGAAAGCGTCGGGCGTCGAAGAAATAGTCCCATAAACCGGATTTTTGTACAAGCGGTTCCATCTTGACTATCCATTTGGCTACACTGTCCTGTTCGCAACGGTTGTAATAATACAAAAGATGATAGTAGGCGGCCAGACTGGCGTACTTATCATTCTTTAGTTTTAATGCCTCTAGCATCAACGTGTCCGAATATTGGATACATTTGTAGTTGTTTTGCTCTATTTTTATGATTGCATTCAGTGTAGAGAGGCGTGTGGTATCATGCGGCAGTGTCTGCAACATTTGCAGCAGACTGTCTGAGGCAGTATCGGTGTTTGCATAGCCCAACAGCAGGCCATAGCAGGTGATGATCAGTAATATCAGTCGTTTCATCGTGCTTCCTCCTTTTTTATCTGCGCATGGCGAATCGGGTGTGTGAACAGAAAACGTGCTCCTTTGTCATAGTCCGGGTCGATCCATATTTTGCCTCCCAGTTGCTCAATGATAAGCTGGCAGATAGATAATCCGAGTCCTGTGCCTTGTGCGTTTTCATCGAGCTTTTCGAAGCGGTTGAATATCTTGTTCTGGTTCTCCTTGGAGATTCCGCAACCGGTATCACTAACGGAGAAAAGGGCCGTATCTTCCGTTTGTTTCACCAGTTCCAGGGTGATAGTGCCTTGTGCAGTAAACTTTGTGGCGTTGATAAGCAGATTGATCAGTACTTGTTGCAGGCGGGCACTGTCCGTGGTCAGCTTCAGTGAACTGAGAGAGGTGGAAAACCGTACTTCCGCTTGAGTCTGCTTTATTTTCTCTACCATGTCGATGACATTTCTGCATAGCGCTACAATATCACACTCGTTGAATTTGAATTGCATTTTTCCAATTTCAAGGCTGGATAAGTCAATTACATCATTAATCAGTTTGAGCAGCAGTTCTGAGTTCTGCTGGATGATATCGTTGCACTGTTGTTTCGTTTCGTTGTCGATGGATTCTTCTGTCAGAATAGCTGAAAAACCAGATAAAGCATTGAGCGGAGTACGAATCTCATGGCTCATATTGGAGAGAAAAAGGCTTTTGGTGTGGATAGACTTTTCTGCTTGTTTCTTGGCTTTTTCCTGTTCCTGTTGTGATTGCAGAAGACGATTGTTGGTGCGCTTGATGCGGAAAATGGCAATGATGATCAGTACTACGATCACTAAGATCACAGACAGACTCCAATAATAGAGATTTTTTTGTATGTTGATATAATTAAGTTCGCTTTTATCTATCTGATACAGGGTATGCAGTTCGTTTATCTGGCTGAGATAACTTTGGGCGTCCAATGAATCTTTGAGATGATTAATCTCCTCATAAATCTTGCACGCCTCTTGTTTCTGATTCATAAGTACCAGGACTTTGGCGCGTTCCTGTAATAACTGAACATGTCTGAATAAAGCCGTTTTCTTTGTTATGGTGAGTAATTCTTCATATTCTTTCAGCGCTTTATCATATTCTTTTGACTCAATATGATAGCCGGCATACATATAGTTGCTGATTGAAGAATAGTAGGGATACGGATATTTTTCGTAGATGGAGTCCAGCTGTTTCAGATACTCCAGTGCTTTTGGAAGGTTGTTTGTCTGTATATAATAATAGGCATAGCTGCAAGGCAGATAGAAGTCATCGGGCAAACCTGATTCTTTATGGTAAAGAGACTCCAGATAGGCAAAATCTTTTTCGATATCTGTCATTTGCCTGTATTTGAGTTTGCTCAGGATCAAATGAAACATGCTTGTCTTAAGATATGGAATACTTGCCGGAATTTTTTGCATTATTTTCAAGGATTCCTCATAAGACTCTATAGCAGACTGGGGATTTCCCGAACTTTGGTAGGTGTCTGCAAGGGCACGCAATGCCAGTGCCGTTCCGAAAGGATAATCTATAGCTTTGGCTTGCTGATACATTGAGTTGGCGTTGTTGACTGCCAGACTGATATTTCCTTCTGTAATTAATGCCTGAACTGCCATCATTTTCAATGGAAACAGAATATGATATTCTTGCTGCTTTTCAAGTTCGGGGCTTAAGAGCTTTTCCCATAAGATGATGCTGTCCGTTGTAATATCGATATTTGTATTGAAAGAAAGATCATGCTCGACAAGTGGCTGGAGTAAGGTAAGTCGTTCTTTGTTCAGGTTTGTTGCAGGGAGAGCCGCCGATATGAATATGGCTGCAATGAGTGCTATTATATGCTGTAAATTACTATTCACTATTTTGTTTGCTCGTATGGTGATGTGCAAAAGAAATAAAAAGAGCGAAGACTGGCAAGCAATCTTCACTCTTTTTTATAGAATTATTTTCTTTTGAGGATCTCCCGTGCCCCAGGACCTTCGTGGCTGGGGTAGCCGGGAGTATGATTTCTGCACCGGGGATCGGCATCTACCTTCAAACTGCGGTAATCATCTTTGGAACGTGTGATGTAATCGTCCAGCAAAGCACGATGCTCGGCGAGTATTTTGGAGTATTTAGGGTCTTTGGCAAGATTTTTTCTTTCACCCGGATCTTTTTTCATATCGTACAGTTCTTCTCCGTTGCCTTCCAGATAATGGGTGTATTTATATCTCGGTCCGCGCACCATGCGTCCGGGAGTGGTAACGTACTCATATTCGCTGTGCCATTCGGAGACAACGTAAGGGTGGCTTTTCTTTTGTTTCTCTCCCCTTAGAGTCGGTGCAAGGCTGATGCCGGCTTTTTCTGCCGGAACGGCGATGCCTGCCAGGTCGCAAAGGGTGGGCAGGAGGTCTAAGGTCGGCTGTGTCAGCAGGTGGTCTACGGGTTTCTTCTGCTGCTTGATGCCGGGACCGGCAAAGATAAACGGAACGTTGGTCATTTCATCATAGAAGCTGATATGCTTGGTCACCATGCGGTGGGATGCCATGCCGTCGCCGTGGTCCGCCATAATTACGACAATCGTGTTTCTTCCGGCAGGGGTGGAGTAGAGGGCTTTCAGTACGCTGTCTACTTGCTTGGACACCATCTTGGTGTAATGCTGGAAGGCGGCGATGTAGTGACGATAGTTTTCTTCGTTCCAATGGGCAGCCTGTGTCATGCGGCGGTGACTGCAACAGATATATTGTACGGGAGTCGGAATATTGCTCCAGTCTTCCACGTCAAAGTTGTCCGGCAATTCGGGCAGTGGTCCGCTGATCGGCCGGTCGGTGTGTACTCCTGCGTTTTCGCCGATGAATCCGCAGATATTATGCGGGTTCTGAAAATCTGCAATGCAAATAAAAGGTTCTTTCGGAGGATTGCTGAGGTAGGCAACGGCATCCTCGCAGGTTCCTACATCCAGGAAACTGTCATTGTTGACCGGAAATTCGGGATCGGTGAATGGCTTGGCTACCGGTTCTTTATGTTTGAAGCCTCTCAGTGAGCCCATGTCGTGAGTCTTGCCGAAGTGTACGGCCTCATAACCGCTTTCGGAGAAGAGACTACCCAGTGTCGGCACGTTTTCCGGCAGGCGGGTGTTGACGGGTTCGCTGGAGTTTGAACGTACATTGGTCTGGTGAGGCATCATGCCGCTCCATAATGCTGCGCGTGAAGGTTGGCTGAGGGGGCAGCCTACATAAGCGTTAGAGAAGATAACTCCTCTTGATGCTACTTCGTCAATGGGAAGTGTGCAGCCTTGTGTCTGTCCGTAAGCGCCTACGACACGTTGTGTGAGATGGTCGCACTGGATAATTAGGAAGTTCGGCTTTTCTTGTGCCTGGGCTGCTGCGCCACAAAGGGCTAATCCCATGAATGGATAAATTGTTTTCATTCTTGGCTAGAATTAAGTAATTGATTGGGTAGCAAAAGTAGGAAAAAACAAAAAGCAAAAAAGGGCGGGGGAGTGGTTTTGGACGTAAATGAAAGTAATTTGTACAAAAATGAAATATGCGATGAACGATTCATGAGGAACAGCGAAGACCGCGATGAATAATAAATGAAAAGAATTAATGGAAATCATAAAAAGAACGGTGAATAAACTGCGATTATTCATCGTCCAGTATATTCATCGTTCCTTATTTATGATCGTTTATTCTTGATCAGCTATTCATGCTCATCAGGAATTCGTCGTTGTCTCTTGTTTTTTCCAGACGGTCTTTTACGAAATCCATTGCTTCGATAGGATTCATATCTGCAAGGTATTTGCGTAATATCCACATGCGGTCGAGTGTTGTCTTGTCAAGCAGCAGATCGTCGCGACGAGTACTGGATGCGGTGATGTTGACAGCAGGGAAGATACGCTTGTTGGACAGGTTGCGGTCAAGCTGCAACTCCATGTTACCTGTACCTTTGAATTCTTCGAAGATAACTTCGTCCATTTTGGAACCGGTGTCGATCAGTGCGGTAGCGATGATAGTCAGCGAACCGCCGTTTTCGATGTTACGGGCAGCACCGAAGAAGCGTTTGGGCTTGTGAAGTGCATTGGCGTCCACACCACCGGAAAGTACTTTACCGGATGCGGGAGATACAGTATTGTAAGCACGTGCCAGACGAGTGATAGAGTCAAGGAAGATCACTACGTCGTGTCCGCATTCTACCAGTCTTTTTGCTTTCTCGAGTACGATACCTGCGATTTTTACGTGGCGTTCTGCCGGTTCGTCAAAAGTAGAAGCGATTACTTCTGCGTTGACGCTGCGTGCCATGTCGGTTACTTCCTCCGGACGTTCGTCGATCAGCAGCATAATCATATATACTTCCGGATGATTGGCTGCGATGGCGTTGGCGATATCTTTCATCAAGATGGTCTTACCTGTCTTCGGCTGTGCTACGATCAGTGCACGCTGTCCCTTACCGATAGGAGCGAAAAGGTCTACAACCCGGGCAGACATGGAGTCTGAATAACCGCCTTTGCAGAGTCTGAATTTCTCGTCCGGGAAGAGCGGAGTCAAGTGTTCGAAAGGAACACGGTCGCGAACGAAAGCTGCGTCACGTCCGTTGATCTTTGACACCTTTACTAACGGGAAATATTTTTCTCCTTCCTTTGGCGGACGGATGATGCCTTCTACCACGTCACCGGTCTTAAGACCAAATAACTTAATTTGTGACTGTGATACATAAATATCGTCCGGAGAAGAAAGATAATTGTAATCGGAAGAACGGAGGAATCCGTATCCGTCCTGCATGATTTCCAGTACGCCTACTCCGCTGAGGATATCATCGAATTCATAAGGCTTTTCACGCTCGATCACTTTGCGTTCCGGCTGTTGTTGTACAGGCGGAAGGTTCTCGGCAGCGTTGTTCTGCTGTTGTGCAGGACGTTGTTGCATCGGAGGACGCTGGTTGTTGTTATTATTACGCTGGAAATTATTATTGTTGTTAGCATTTGCATTGTTATTGCCGGCGTTGTTATTGTTGTTGTCGCGCGGGCGGACAATGCGCTGGCGTTGTTGCGGTTGTGAATGCTGTTGTTGCTGTGGTTGTGGAGCTTGCTCGGGGGCGGCTTGTGCTGTTTCTGCCTTGGTCGCTTCGAATTTGCCGAAGAGTTCGGTCGGAAGCTCTATTTTTTCAGAAGGCAGGTCTTCGATTGGGATAAAGTCATCATCGTCTTCGCTGGATAAGATGGTACTTTCTTCGTCGATCACCGGTGCCGATTTCTTTTGCGGTTTGGCTATTACCGGTTTTTCTGCAACGGCAGGTTTGTTTTCTTTTACTTTCTTTTCTGTCTCCTGTGTCGGAGTTGCTTTTTCAGCCGCCGGTGCAACTACCGTTTTTTCCGCAACAGCTTTTTCTTCTGTTGGTTTCACTATCGGTTTTGCGTTTTCCACCTCCTTGTTTTCTGCTTTTTCAGCGATATTGGCGTCTTTGCGGGGACGGCCTACTTTGCGCTTAGGAGCAGCTTTCTCTGCCTTCGGTTCAGCAACGGGAGCTTCTTGGCTTTGTTGGCAGCCTCTTCTTTAGGCTGTTGCTGAGGTTTGGCTGCAGGAGCATTTTCTTTATTTTTAGTAACTTCCGCATTTTTGGCTGCAGGTGCTACTTTCTCTTCTTTTTTAGGTGCGGCTGTGCGCGAACGCTTGTTTTTATCTCCTTTGCGTTCTTCTTTTAATTTCTCTGCGGCAACTTTCTTAGTGGCTCCGGCTATGGCTTGCTCATCAAGAATCTTGTATACAAGTTCTTCTTTCTTAAATGAGTCTGCTTTTTTGATGCCTAGCTCTTTGGCAATAACTTGAAGTTCCGACAGATTTTTGTCGTTCAATTGGATAATGTTATACATATAGTATGGTAAGTTATTAAAATTTCTGTCTTGATGAAATATGGACAGCATTACTACAGCGTAATAACCGCAGAGATGCGAGCATATGTTTTGTTTTTAATTATGAATTAGGGATGTATGTGTTGAATCGTAGAAT
>OGQB01003237.1_pt1 | contig 10755 bp, 8 predicted proteins | sample 1553071 | NCBI WGS metagenome assembly OGQB01 (sample SAMEA2580284, study PRJEB22360) | human gut metagenome | biome: human gut; feature: human-associated habitat; material: faeces | place: Denmark | collected 2008/2010
GCGGCCGTCATGCGCTGGGGGCGGCCGCAGAGCGTCCTGAAGTACTCACCGATGTGCTCATTACCGGCATCCACGCTTCAGGAGCCGGCATCGCGCGTTTGAGCGACAGCTCCAACAGCAGGGATGTCCCGGAAATTCTCGTGCCCGGCGCACTTCCCGGTGCTCGAGGCGATCTTTTCTGGAACCCGCCCAAACCCGGCGGCCATTGGGGCCTCGCCGTGGAATGGCGAGAAAGCGCTCCTTCGCCCGACGCGGATCCTTCCCGCTGCCCGCATGCTGCGTCGCTTAACGGCGAGCCCGTCTGCGGCGGCTGTCCTTTGGGGAGCCTGAAGTATTCCGCAGAGCTTGCTCTCAAAACCAAACTGCTCATTGAAGAGCCGCTCCGCCAGGCCGGACTCTGGCGCGAAGGATTGATTCAGCCGCCGTCGGGGCAGCCCGCAGCGTTTGCTCAGCATTTTCGCAACAAAGCGGTGCTTTATCCGAGCGTCATCGACGGCATCGGTCGTTTTGGCTATTACGCTGCACGCAGCCAAATACTTGTCCCGGCAGAAGACTGTCCGCAAACGCCCGTCTGGATGGAAGAAGCGGCTCGTGCTCTTGCGCCGTTTCTCTGTGAACCGGCACTTACGCCTGCTCCTGAAACCGCCGTATCCAACGGCACTGGGGTGCTTCGCAGCCTCCTTCTTCGTGAAGCACCGGGCAGCGGCGAGCGGATGGCAGTACTCGTGGTTCGAGCGCTGACGGCCGATCTGCTCGCAGCTAAAGAGAAGCTCATCGCGGCACTCGCCCCCTGCAAGCTTCAATCGCTCCTCGTCAATGTCCACCCCACCCCTGGGAGCGCGGTACTGAGCTTTGCGCCGGACGCGCTGGTTATCTGGGCGGGGCGCTCGAGCATTGAGGCCGAGCTGATGGATCTCGCCTTCACCGTCGGACCGCAGACTTTTCTGCAGGTCAATACGCCGCAGACGCCGGTGCTCTATGAAAAAGCGCTTGACGCCGCGGACGTACAGCCTGGGGATCAGATTCTCGACCTTTACTGCGGCGTCGGCACCATTACGCTCGCTGCCGCGAGACGCGCGGGTCCGCACGGCCGAGCGCTCGGCGTTGAACGCGTAGAGGCCTCTATTGTCTGCGCCCGCGAAAATGCAGCGCGCAACAGTATCCCGCAGGCAGCATTTGTGGCTGAGCCGACAGAAACCTTCCTCTCGGCGGCGCTCAAAGAGGGCTTCCCCGACGGCTTCAAACCCACCAAGATCATCGTCGACCCGGCCTATCAAGGCATGGCCGGCGGAGCCGCAAAAGCGCTTGCAGACCTTTTTTCGCTTCCAAACGGCCCCAAGCGGCTCGCTTACGTGTCCTGCAATCCCAAGAGCTTTGCGCGTGACGCCAAGGAACTTGCCGCCGCGGGACTTACGCTGGAAAGCATCTCTCCCGTAGACCTCTTCCCCGGCGCCATGCATCTTGAACTCGTTGCAGCGTTTTCCTCAAAAAAACGCTGTCCGCAGCCTGACGTATCCTGAGGCGAACGTGCGGGCACGCTCTGCCCCCGCCGGCGTCAGCGGCTATTGACGATAGATCGTCTTATGCCACGCTTGCGGACTGCAGAAGAATTCCAGCGCCTTTTCCAGACTGCGCGTACGGAAAAAATCCGGCAGACTCTTGAGAATCGTCCGTCCATAGGGTTTATTTGCCACTCGAGAGTCGCAGAGCATAAAGACGCCGCGGTCAGTTTCCGAGCGGATCAGCCGCCCAGAGCCCTGCTTAAGCGCCGTTACCGCTTCGGGCAGCGCCATCAGGGCAAAGGGACTTTTGCCTTGTTCACGAAGCGCATCGGATCGGGCGGCATAGACCGGGTCATCGGGCGGTGCGAAGGGGAGCTTGTCAATCACCACCAGCGACAATGCCTCTCCCTGCACATCCACTCCCTCCCAGAAACTCATGGAGCCCACCAGAATGGCGTTGCCGTGCTCGCGAAAGGCGTCGATCAGCGCTGCTTTGGGCATGTCGCCCTGCACGAAAAGCGGATAAGGGTTCCCTGCATGGTCGAGCAGCGCCCTGAGCTCCTCGGCCGCTTTGCTGACGGCCGCAAGTGAAGTACAGAGAAAAAATGTTCGGCCCTTGGCCGCGCAGACCAGCGGCCAGGCCGCATCGACCACCCGTCCGGCATGCTCAATGGTATTGGTGGGCGGCGGCAGCTGCGGCAGGTAAAAGCAGCCCTGCTCCCAATAGTTGAAAGGACTTTCCCAAGTCCCGGCTTTAGCCTCCGGAATCCCCGTCTCAATCGCAAAGTGCGTGAAGTCTCCTGCAGTCGACAAAGTGGCCGAAGTGAACACCCACGCACCGCCTTCGGCTTCCCGCATCTGCCGGAATTCATCGGCAAACTTGAGCGGCGTATTGTTGAACCGCAGGCTCGAAGGCGCTGCGGAAATCCACTGCACAGCATCTTTCTGGAATCGGAAGGCGCGTTGGGTACCCCCTTGCGCAGCGTCTGCATCACCCCGAGAGTCAGTGCTTACTAACGTATCTTCAAAGCCTTCAAAGGGAATGTCAGCCGCTTCTTCCGAAGCATCATCGGCTTCTCCCTCCGGGTGCGTGAGGCGCTTAAAAAGCGTTTCCCACTTCGCCATCTCCAGATCCACTTCGCAGGCATATTCACAAAGTGCATCAAGATCGTCGCTGCGGTCTTTATTGGCTCTCATCGCTCGAATGAGCTGACCGAAAGCTGCGAGCATTTTGCCAAAAGGCTCTGTCAGCTCCTCGAAGCGCTCAATGGTCTTTACGGCGAGCCGGTCGCCCGGCTCGATGCCGATGCCTCGGGCGGCAATGACAAGATCGCGGGCTGTTTTCTGAACGGCATGGCAGAGCGCATCCCAATCCGCGCCGTCATTGGCATGACCGCGTCCGAGCGCACGCGCCTCGTCGGCAATCGATTCGAGCTGCCAGGTGGTAAAAGTAGTGCCGAAGAAGTCCGTCGCAATGCCTGGGAGCTGATGCGCCTCATCAATGACCGTGAGATCAGCGGCCGGCAGCATGCCGTCAATCTGCCCATTCGCCTCGCGCTTGAGCGCAAGCGAACTCAAAAACAGATGGTGATTCACCACGACGATTTGGCTTTTGAGCGCTTTTTCGCGGGCGGCGCGCACGAAGCAGTTTTCCCAATGTTCACACCGCTCTTTGCCTAAACAATTTTCCCGCGTACTCGTCACCAGCGGCCAGAGCGGATCGTCCTCCGGCACCGTCGGAAGCTCCGCGCGGTCGCCCGTGGCTGATATCGCCGCAAACCGCTTGATCTCCCGAAGCTTGCGGTAGCTGTCGCGCTCAGGCAGAAGGCCTTCGGATTCCGTCCGTTCAAGCCGATAAGGACAGACATAGTTGCTTCGGCCTTTGAGGACGGCTGTCGGCACATTGACGCCGAGCGCAGCCGAAAGCGCCGGTATGTCTTTATTGAAAAGCTGATCCTGCAACGGCTGCGGTCGAAATCACGACCGTCGAACCCGAAAGCAGCGCCGGCACCAGATACGCAAAACTTTTGCCGGTGCCGGTGCCGGCTTCGGCCAGAAGCGTTTCCTTATTTTGAATGGCTTCGGCCACGGCCTGTGCAAACGCAAGCTGCCCCTCACGAGGCGTGAAGTTGGTCTGACGGCGAGCCAGAGGGCCGTCAGCCGCGAAAGCGAGTGCGGTGCGCTCTTCGAGCGGGCGAGCAGCGTCAAAGAGCTCCGCCCATTGATTTTTTTGGCTTGGAGAGGTCATGGACAAGCGTCAGAAATACTGCATCAGGTTGCTTTTGCGTTCCTTCTGATTGGCCTCATAGCGCTTTTGCGCAGCTTCGCGCTCATCCAAGCTCCTTTCGAACTGCTGCTGCTTGGCCTCACGATCCGCTTTGCGCTTGGCTGCGAGCTCTGCGGCTTCTTCCATGCGCTTTTGAGCTTCGAGCTGTTTTTGCGCGTAGTAGGCCTCGTTGGCCGCTTCGGCAGCGGCTCGCTCAGACGCCGCATCGTGAGGCATTTCACTGCCTGGAATCGGCGTCGGCGCCGCGGCGTCTTTAACCGTCTTCCCGTTCATGCCGTGAGGGACCGAAGCGTCTTTAACCGTTTTCTTTTCCCATTCCACGGGAGCGGAAGGCTCTTTGACGGTCTTGGGCGCAATATCTATCGGCTGGCTGGGTGCCTTCACAGACTTAGGCGTAATGTGCATAGGCTCCGGAGGATCGGTTTTCACCGTCTTAGGCGCTATTTTCATGGGCTCCCGACGAGGTTCAAGCGCATTCTTTTCCTGTTCTGCGCGCATCTTTTCCACTCGGTCGAGACGGATGATTTCGTCTGCCGCCACAATGATCTCGCGGACCTCGCGTTCGCGGTCAAATGAAGCGCGCCGAGCGTCATCAATGCAGCTGTTGACAAAAAACTTTTTGCCGCACCAGCTGCGCTGGACAGCCAGCGCCTCTTCAATTTGCTTGAGCACGCCCTCAGCATCGCTCTTCACCTGAGCAGCCGTTTTCACTGAATCGATCGCTGAAGGCTCTTTCCAGCGTTCATAAAACGATCGATCCGCGAGCACCTTCTCGGCTTGTGCTGCGCGCGCCTCCAACACAGCTTCATCTTCGGGCGCGGATGCGGCCAAAGCCCCGCCAGCGGTCCATGCGTACAAAGCGCAGAAAACCGAAATCAGGGAGCGGGAGCTGCAAAGCGATTGAAGAGCGTAGCGCTTCATTCCAAATTCCTCAAAGAAGGCCATCGTATGAGTGCGGGCGACGCCATTTTAGCCGAGTACACGTCAATCTAAGACGCTGAGATCCATCGGATGCCGCAGGAGAACGCTGCCGCGTCTTTGAGCTGCGGCAGCAGAGGACGGGCAGCTTTTTAAAGAATCGTTGCTACGGCATCGAGCGGGAAGCGGGATTTCGGAGCATCCGCATTCCAATCGTCGCTGCTGCGATAGCCGAGCGCGCAGGCCATCACCGATTTCTGTCCCTTGGCGGCAAGTCCGAGAATTTCGTCAACCTTCTCGAAATGCATGCCGCCCAATGTCGTGGCGTCAACGCCCATGCCGGCAGCTGCCAAGAGCAGGAAACCGAGCGCAATATGGCACTGGTTGGCGGCCCAGCATTCACCGCGGTCCGCGCCGGAGCAATAGGCCTTGACGCTTGAGCAGCGGAAAGCCTCGAGTTTCGCTGCAAACTCGGGATCAGCAAACTGTCCGCGAAAGCGCCCGTCCGCGGCTTCCTGAGCCATCAAGCGATGGACATATTCATCGTCGAGATGCTTCTCGATGGCAAAAACAATAATGACGGGCGCATGCTCCGTACGCTCGAGATTGAAATCCTTGACGGCCGGACGAATGGCATGGAGTGCTTCCTTCGTCTTCAAGGCATAAAAATGCCACGGCTGGATGTTCACCGATGATGGCGACAAACGGAGCACTTCCAGAAGATCGTTGAGCGTCTCATCGGAAATGGGTTTATTCGCGTCATAGCGCTTTGCGGTATAGCGGTGCTTCACCAATTCAAGCATCGAATTCATGGCATCCTCTCTTTTATGAGGTGTGATCTCAGACATCAAAAAGCCGACGTACTGAACGGACGCCGGCTTTTTGCGGTTCCCTGCGCATAAAGGCACTCTACGCCTTTGCGCTGAGTTTGGACTTAGTCAAGCGACGTGAAGAGCTCATCACGGGTCAGACGGGACTTCGGACGCTGGGCATTGCCGTCCTTCGGGCTGCGGTACCCGAGACTCACGGCAGCAATCGCCGTCAGATTCTTCTCGTCAAGCCCGAGAATTTCATTGAGCTTCGGAAAATCAATGCCTTCGAGCGCCGTCGAGTCGATGCCCATGCCGGCTGCGGCGAAGAGCAGGAACCCCATGCCGATGTAGGCCTGACGAGCCTCCCAAGCCACGAGCTCTGCTTCAGACCCCTGATGCAGGCCCGCAAAATAACGGCGCCCCTGATCCTGAGCGTTCTTCACTTCTGCATTGGGGAAGCGTCCGTCACTTGTAATGCTTAGTCGTATAGCGTTCCTGCGCGAGACGAAGGAAAACGTTGTTCTGCATGATGGGATGTCCTTTTCTTGAAAATTGTCGTTGGGATGCTGCTCTGCGGTCCGCTCAAGCGCATTGCGCCTCGCGGACGCCGGCGCTTCATTGGAAGCAATCGACAAAGCATCATGAGAAACGCCAGCAGCCTCAAACATTCGTGGAAACCTTAGCACAAGACGATGCTGTTAGTTCGACGTCGATCGAACTCTTCTGTATCACGAGATTGCTTGACGGCTTGAGCGAAAGTCTGGCGCCTATGTCTTGATTGGAAAGAGGCTTATGGCTTTGAACTTCTGCGCAAAGGGAGTTCCTATTGATGATGGTAGTTGCTAGACTTTGCGCGATGAAAAAGAAGGCCGGGTCCCTGCCGGCCGTTCAACTTTGAAAAAAAGATTTGACCATGAAGAAACCCATCCGCGTTGCCGTTACCGGACCAGCCGGCAACATCGGCTATTCTCTCCTTTTCCGCATCGCCGCCGGCGACATGTTCGGGCCCGACCAGCCCGTTATTCTGCAGCTGCTTGACCGCGCCTCCCCTGAAAGCCAGCAAAAGGTGACGGGCGTCATGATGGAGCTTGACGACTGCGCCTTTCCGCTGCTGGCCGGACTGGAAAATTCCCCGGAAGCGACGACCGCCTTCCGCGACGCCGATGTCGCGCTGCTTGTCGGCGCCCGCCCTCGCTCCAAAGGGATGGAGCGTGCTGATCTGCTTAATGCCAATGCTGAGATTTTTGTCGCTCAAGGCCGTGCACTCAACGAAGCCGCCTCGCGCGACTGCAAGGTGCTCGTGGTCGGCAACCCCTGCAATACCAATGCCTGGATCGCCATGAAGAGCGCTCCGGACCTCAAGCCCGAAAACTTCACCTCCATGCTGCGTCTTGATCAGAACCGCCTGATGGCTCAGACGGCAACGCAGGCCAAGGTGTCGGTAAACGACATCACGCACGCTGCCGTTTGGGGCAACCACTCCCCGGCGATGTTCCCGGATCTCGAGCATGCGCTCATCAAGGGACGCCCTGCGCTCGAACTCGTCGACCGCGGCTACTATCAGGAAACGATGACCCCGATCGTCGCCAAGCGCGGCTCAGCCATCATTGAAGCGCGCGGCGCAAGTTCAGCGGCCTCTGCCGCTTCCGCCGCCATTGACCACATCCGTGACTGGGTCCTCGGTTCGGGGGACCGCTGGGTAACGATGGGGGTTCCCTCCGACGGTTCCTACGGCATTCCCGAGGGGCTTCTCTTCGGTTTCCCCTGCACGACGAAGGACGGCCGCTGGGAAATTGTTCAGGGACTTGAACTCTCTGACTTTGCCCGCGCGACGATCGCCAAGTCCGTCGCGGAGCTTGAAAGCGAACGCGCTCACGTAGCGGCGCTCCTCGGCTGAGGACTGACGACGAAAGACTCCGAGACTGGAGTCCTCTCGCTTCGCCTTCCAAAGGCTTCGACCAATACGGCCGAAGCCTTTTCCTTCTTTTGACGTTCCGCACCCCTCACCCGCACCATGTTTCCTCCCGAGCTTTACGCCGCCGTCAAGCGGATCGAAGCCTCTGCGGCGCCGCTCCTTCGCAGCTCCGCAGAACGCATTGTCATCCTTGACACGCACGTCGTTCTTGAATGCACGCTCTGGCGGGATGAGAGCGAATCGGATTCGCCGCTTGGCTGCGCACTCAAAGCTGGGCGGATCGTGCCGGCAGCTTCCCATGAAACGCTCTTGGAACTTGCGGGGGTCGCCGCTCGTCCGGTCAAACAAATGCTCGAAGCAGAAGCGGCCGCGCGCGCACTCACCATGCTCGAACGCTGGGGAAAACTCATACGCATGCCCTCAAAAGACATGCTCACAGAGGCTGCTCAGGCGCTTGACTCTGAAAATGTGCGCTGCCGAGACCCCGAGGATCAGAAGTTTCTCATCCTCACGAAAGCCGCAGCCAATATCTGCGGCGTCGGCAGCACGGCGCTCATCACTCGGGACAAACTGCTGCGAAAAGCAGCTAAGAAGCTCAGGGCTGCCGAGCGCGGAGGCGCGATGCTGCTCCTTCCCGAAGACTTCACCGAATAAGGCTTTCCTTATCGAAAGACATACCAGATCATGCTTACGACAGCATTGATGATCCAGAAAGCACAGGCGGCAAGGCAGAGCCAAATAAGAATTCTAATGATGCGGGCAGCCATGAGATCAGCCAAGATTTGTGGAGAAAACCGCATCATACACGTCTGAGAGCAGATTGGGAGAGCACTCTCAAATTGCCCATTTTTCACTTTTCTAGGCAATATATCCCTCACCTATACAGGGGATGAGCAAAGAGAAAACACATCTGCACCTCCACCTACAATCAAAGATCCGGCTGCAACTGGGAGCCGGCGCCAACTATCAATAAAACCAGAGCGGCGGTCGGCCGCATGAGATATCCAGCCAAGAATGCCTCTGCATATCGGCACAGCGGATATGCCCCCAATCTCTCGGACGGGCGCAACCCGTGGGTATTGCTTTCTTCGACCATCGCTCCTGTAGGAGGAATCGCCCATGGAAATGGACGACTTTACCCAGCTCGTTCAGAGTGTCAACGGACTGCTCTGGGGCATGTACTGCCTAATCCCGCTTCTGGTGGGCACTGGCATTTATCTCACCATCAAGCTGCGTTTCATTCAGATTCGCCGCTTCGGACAAGCCTTCCGCAAGGTCTTCGGCGGCATCACACTCTTTGGCGACAAAGCGGGCAAGGACGGTATGAGTTCCTTCCAGTCGCTCGCCACTGCGATTTCCGCACAGGTCGGCACCGGCAACCTCGCCGGCGTTGCCACAGCCATTGCCATGGGCGGTCCCGGCGCCATCTTCTGGATGTGGCTTGCCGCATTCTTCGGCATGGCTACGATCTTTGCTGAGGCTACGCTCGCTCAGGTATTCCGTGCCCGTGACGCACACGGCCAAATTATGGGCGGCCCGGCCTTCTATATCAGCCGCGGCCTCAACAACAAGCCCCTGGCTGCGTTCTTTGCCGTCTCGATCATCATCGCGCTCGGCTTCATCGGCAACATGGTTCAGGCCAACTCTATTGCCGACGGCTTCCACAAAGCCTTTGAAATTCCGCAGTGGGCTACCGGCATTTTTGTCTTTGCCATTGCCGGCTTCATCTTCATTGGCGGCGTGCGCCGTATCGCAAGCTTTGCCGAAAAGATGGTGCCGCTCATGGCTGTGGTGTACATCCTGGGCTCTCTCACCATCATCTTCAGCAACTACGACATGATTCTGCCTGCTTTCAAGGAGATCATCGTCGGCGCATTCGATCCGTCTGCAGCGACGGGCGGCATCATTGGCGCGAGTCTGAAGGAAGCCATTCGCTACGGCGTTGCCAGAGGTCTTTTTTCCAATGAAGCCGGCATGGGCTCCACCCCGCACGCACATGCACTCGCACAGGTTAAGCACCCGTGCGAACAGGGCCTCGTGGCTTATGTCGGCCTATTCTTTGACACCTTTATTGTGCTCAACATGACCGCACTCGTCATTCTCACGACCGGCGTGCTTGACGGCAAGAGCACCGGCATCGTCCTCACGCAGGCCGCCTTTACAGCCGGTCTGGGCGACATCGGTCCGGGTTTCGTTGCGATCTGCCTCTTTTTCTTCGCCTTTACGACGATCGTCGGTTGGTACTTCTTCGGCGAACAAAACGTCAAGTATCTCCTCGGTCTGCGCTGGGTGCAGAGCTACCGCGTGCTTGTTCTGTGCTTCCTGATGCTCGGCTCCTTCCTCCACGTAACGCTGGTTTGGGAACTTGCCGACTTCTTCAACGGCATCATGGTGATCCCGAACGTGATCGCTCTGCTTGCGCTCTCGGGCCTTGTCGCCAAAGTTCTGAAGGATTACGACACGAAGTTCATGCTGGGCGAAACCCCCGAATACGGGGCGCTTTCGCCGAGCGGCGGAGAACCTTTCTCGCTCGAACCCTCGCCGCGCAAGGGCCGCCGTTTCAGCCGTCTGAAGCTCCGCCTGCGCCGCAAAAAGACGCCTCCCGTCAATCTCGACGAAATGGATCAGCTCAAGGAACGCGGTCTCGACCGATTCTAAAAATTTCGGCCTCAAGCATTCAGACTGCTGAAAAGTCCCAATGCTGGCGATCCGCAACGCCGCAGACCAATGCCGTCTGCGGCGTTTTTCATTGGGCTCCAGCACCGGCTAACTGATCCACATATTCGCGGAGAGTTTTAGGGAGTCATTTCAAGCCAAGCATTAGCATAGCTGACTCGTCATCATTGCAATCCCAGCGATTCTTCTTCTCTCGAAGCGATAAGTCTGAGGGGAATTAACCTTTTGTATAATGGGTTCAAGAGGTATTAATGCAATTCAGTTTGAATAATTTAAAACCGTACGCCGAGACGATGCGAGCCTGGCTGGTGAATTTGTCGGTTGCCTCAATGGCTGTTGGGCTTTTTAACGGTGTGCTGTTAGGGTGGTTTATTGGCAGCGTGCTGCTTATTTCAGCATTTGCTGTCGTCTACTTGCGTGAAAGGTATATGAAATGACTGTTTGGATCGCGACATTAGTCACAGGGGTTGCTATGCCAGTCATTTTGTTCGGCATCATTCTTTATGTAAAAAAGCATTCTCACTAGCGTTCTGACATGCTGGTCATCTACGCCGCAGACCAATGCCGTCTGCGGCGTTTTTCATTAGATTGTTCACGCTGATGAACCGCGACGCGCTCGGCTGCGCAAACCGATAACAGCAGCGG
>OGQB01003239.1_pt1 | contig 10748 bp, 10 predicted proteins | sample 1553071 | NCBI WGS metagenome assembly OGQB01 (sample SAMEA2580284, study PRJEB22360) | human gut metagenome | biome: human gut; feature: human-associated habitat; material: faeces | place: Denmark | collected 2008/2010
AAGCCGATAAGGTTTTGTAATCCTTAAACAAAATCTTCACGGTGCGTTCTCTTTCGTCTCGAATATTCTGATAATCGTTAGCATTAAGCACATCAGTCAGAGCATCCCATCTTCTTGTCTTCTCACCAAGATTTTTGAGTTTCTCAGCAATAGCGTCCAGAATCATCTCTCTGATTTCGCCTTGATAAAATTCTTCCTCTTCGCCCAAATACAGTATCGGCATATTATCTGCACTACTCATTTTAGAACGCAACCCTTGGTTCTCGTAAGTAAGGATTTCATTTGCATGGGTCAATTCTTCAACCTGTTTTTTCAGCTTTTGAATGTCCTCGTCTACAGATTCAATCAGTTCATCTGCTTCTGCTGCCACGCGGTTTTTCTCAGATTCAGCCGCCAGCAATTCTGCACCTCTCATACTCAATCGATCTCTAAGAAGTGCATTATTTACGCCTTGCCAAGTATACAGCTTATCCATCATTTGAGCGTTGCAGTACTGAATTACACTACGAATAACCTTTTCAGACAAAACAGCATCAATTCCATCGTATGCACGATATAGATACTTCTTATGACCATATGCACTATTGGGGAAGTATACACCGATAGCGCCGTTGAATTCATTTTTGTTATCACACTGCCGACGGATTCTTTCGTTCAGCCATGTACCTTCTTCAACAAGCACATGGGCAACACCTTTCAACCTTCCAGATAATTTCCAAATATCCACCGGATCTTCACCGTAGTATGTTTTGGAGATATACACAACAGGGAGTCTATACCTTGAAGTGCCATTGATTACATCCGTCAACAAGTCGACATTATCAGCTTTAATGAAAATCGGCTTGCGGAGCATTGGCAAAATTCCATCATCCTTCAAATAGCCGTGTTCTATCAGTAGAGTGATAAAATGCGGTGTAGAAAAGGTTGGGTCAACGGCCAGCGCCTCTTCCAAATAACTACGATCGAGTTGAATAGACATTCTCATGTCATTAAAATTCATAACGTAGTCGGTATCCCAGACCACACCATCTGCTTCGGTTTTTTCATAGCGAACCGCGATGATGTTCTCATTTCGGTATTCCTCGATAGCAAGCCACAGTGTCTCGGTACCATATCGGACATTTCGTTCGCCATTCCATTCGATACCTTGAATTATATTTTCTTCATGAGGACTGCCCTGATTCCACTCCAGAACCAGCTGGATAAAGGAGTCCTTTGTCATTGTATCATTGATTTCAAGTAGCGTAGAAAATAACAGCATATGACATCTTGCCTCCGTATTTTACACAGAAAGAGACATGAGATTCTTTCTCAGAGCCTGTCCCTCAATAGGAACATAGCAGGAATCCACAATAAGTTCTCTTCCCAGAATATCTTCCAGTGCAATGGTCTGCCATGTTTCCAGCAGAACCGGGTTGTTTTTCAAAATTGTGTTAATATTCTCAAGCACCAGCGGACTGCTCAGTTTATCGAGCATCGCACGACCATCGGTAATGTTTCCGGCTGAATCAACGATATTTGCATGGGCAATCTTCCAGAGTTTTTTCTCACTGAGGAGTCTAAGGATAAAGGCATCCACAAACTCTTTCTGTGCCTCTTCTTTTGTATTTTTTAAACTATTTTCTGTCACATAATTTACTTTATTATCCCAGGATTTTCTTATTTGCTCACAACTATATGTTTTTCCTTTTTCACTTTCGTAACACTGCAAATAATTCTTTCCGAATGATTTCTTAATAATAGGCATATCACCATTCTCCTCTACTCACATCACTTCTACCCAATAATCTCCATATTCTTTATATTTTATTAGCATGATGACGATATCCGAACGAAACAGCTTATACATTCCACTTATTCAACTAATTCATTCCCTGCCCTCTTAACTTTGTATTTTTTGCCTGATTTTCAAAAATTCAATCCTCCTACAAGTCCGTTCCTAACTTCGGTAAATCATTTAAACTTACTGTTTCCAACGTCTGCAACTGCTGTATTGCCAACTGCCGAAGTAATTCCATACGCTCTTTTTGCATCTTCCCCTGATTAATCAATACTGCATTATAACTTTCCAAATTTGCAAGCACCAACAACTGATTTAGAGTTGCCACATCCCGCATATTCCCTTTTGCTGCTGAATTTTCATCTTTCCACTGTTTCGCTGTCTTACCAAACAAAACAACATTCAACATATCCGCTTCATTGGCATAGGTATATGCCACCTGCGCAGGTGTTAATTCTGGTGGAATCAAATTATCCTTAATTGCATCTGTATGTATCCTGTAATTTAGTTTAGATATTTCTCTGTTTAAGTTCCAATTCAAAGATAACCGGCTATTCTCATCTGCCTTTAATCTCCTGTAATCCTTCATGATATATAACTGGAATTCTGGAGAAATCCACGTTGCAAAAGACATAGCAATATCACTATGAGCATATGTTCCGCCATAACGTCCCGCTTTTGATACAATACCAATCGCATTCGTAGTTTCTATCCATTTCTTTGGTGACATTGTAAATGCGTTTGCTCCTGCCTGCTTTCTAAACCCCTCGAATTCGAGGGGGTTAAAATCTGGATTGTGCAGCCTTTCCCATAATCCCAAAAATTCTATTACATCTCGATTTCTCATCCAATTTTGTATAACCGCTGTTGGGTCATCACTTTTATATCGAGCGATATCTGTCAATGAAATAAATTCATTTTCAAAGTCCTGCGTTTAAATTCCGATATCTATCCCATTGGCATGAATCGTTTCTTTTATTACCTTTCCCATTGCACCTCCTACAACCATGTCCAATATGTTCTTCTTGTTACTAACATCTTACTTAAAGTCTTTTACTTCTTACTTTCATCTTCCCACATCTTCTGATACTTTTCTGCTGCACACATCTTCAACCAATGGCAAATAGACACCATACGCTTCTTGATAAAGTTTACTGATTTTCTCCGCAATCTGATATGTACTTTCTTCCATCAAATCACCTCAAAATATTTAAGAGCATCCTTTATTGCCTCCACTTTCTCTTTCGGTGGATGCTTTCTCGGTTGGTTCAATTCTTCCACAGCATTAGAGGCATCATACATGGTCAGCCCCAGAGACCTTTTTACTTCTGCGATATATGCAGTATGTACCTTGAATCCATATTTCTTCTCAACATACTCCTGTATCATTTTATATGTGATTTTCGGTTTCGGCTGATATTTCTTCGCTCGTTCCGCAATTGCATTCAACGATATCTTATCATCATCTTCTCCAAATTCCACTTTCACATTAATCTTGCTATCTGGTGACTTGTGGGACAGAAGCACAATACTTTCTACATGAACGGTCTCACAGAACTGATCGACTGCCGTCATCTTCTCCACCCGGTATCCCGCCATCTGCATCATCTCAAGATCCCGTGCAAGACTGGTCATCTTGCAGGAAATATAAACGATCCTGTCCACTCCATACTCAAGAATCTTAGGCAGTGCTTTCGGATGGATACCATCTCTCGGCGGATCAAGGACGATCACATCCGGCTTCTCCTCGATCTCGTCCAGCACCTTAAATACATCGCCTGCTATGAATTTACAATTAGAAAGTCCATTGCGGAGAGCATTTTCTTTTGCAGCTTCTACTGCCTCCTCGATGATCTCCACACCAATCACTTTCTTTGCAACCGGAGCCAGCACCTGACCGATTGTTCCGGTTCCACTGAACAGATCAAAAACTGTCTTATTCTCAATATCTCCGATGTATTCCCGGACAGTCTCATACAATACCTCTGCTCCCCTGGAATTTGGCTGGAAGAAAGAAAACGGGGTGATCTTAAACTGCAGTCCGAGCAGCTTTTCATAAAAGAAATCCTGACCATAAAGGATTCTTGTCTCATCACTTTTTACAACATCTGAAAGTGAATCATTCAGGATATGAAGGATTCCTACGATCTTTCCTTCCAAAGGAAGCTCCAGTAACTGTTCTTTTAATTCTGTCAGGTCATGCTCTTCCTGCGTAGTCGTTACAAGGTTCACCAGAATCTCTCCGGTCGTATCCCCCCGTCTCAGAAGTAAATGCCGCAGATATCCGGTATGCTGCATTTTCTTATAATAGCTTACATTCCACTTCCTGAAATATGCAAGAACACAGGAAAGGATCTGATTCATATCCCGATGGACCAGTTGGCAGTCTGCTGCTGTCAGGACATCATATGTGCTTCCTTTTTTATGCAGTCCGAGAGAAAGCGGACCGTCCTTATATTCATCTCCAAAAGAAAACTCCATTTTATTACGATAATGAAACTCTTTTGGACTTTCTTTTACACTCTCAAAAATATAATCGCCCTTTACGACAGGATCCATGATCCGATGGATCTGTCCCTCTTTCATCTTTACCTGTTCTTCATAGGACATAGTCTGGTACATGCATCCACCACAGGCCGGGAAAATACTACAGACCGGCTCCCTGGTCTCCAGCGGTGATTTTTCCAGCACTTCCAGAAGTCTTCCTTCTCCATTTCCCCGCTTAAATTTATTGATCATAAAGCGGACTTTCTGACCCGGGATACCATTTTTCACCGTGACATATTTTTCTTCCTCCGGAATATAAATCATTCCCTTATTCGGGAAATCCACTCTCTCGATTATGCCTTCATAGATCTGTCCTTTTTTCATTATTTCCTCCCAACAAACAAAACAGACAGGGTGTACTCCAACCGTCACATCCTGTCTGTATTCTTCTTACTGTGCTATTACCATCCTGAACTTATACCTGATCATCCTCATCGAAATAATCGTCAAAATCGTCATCAAAATCATCTTCAAAATCTTCCAGATAATCCGGTGTCACAAAACGGAATACCGCATATGCAATGGCTGCGATTCCTGCAATCGCACCAATAATTGCAAGTACCCATACAACCGCATTCTTCTGCTTCTCTGCCTCGTTCTTATGCAGGATTTCTTTTAATTTTGATTCAGCGATCATATCCTCTAATTTTTTATTCATATCTGCACATCCTTTCTAACCTCTCACAGGTTACGACTGATTTTTGTATATTATAACACTTAAGCTCTGTTATTACTACCGCTTTCGGAGATTTTTCCTAAAAACTCTGTCCCGGTTCTCACATCATAATCATCTTTTCTGATCGGCTGACAGTCCACAAACCTATGAAATCTTTACCAGTTTTGCGAACTTTGCAAACATCTTCCTGACTCCTGCACTGTCAAAATCCACCGTTACTTCATAATCTCTGCCACCGGACCGAATCTCAAGAACGGTTCCCTCCCCAAACTTCACATGACGCACCCGGTCTCCTTCTGCATAATCAGGACTGCCACCTGATCCTGCTGCAAGCTGGCTGCCTTTTTGAAGAGATGCCAGTCCCTGGCTGCTCTTACCCGAAGAAACTCCGCTGCTTTTTCCTGCCCCGTTGCTATAAGCCGCACCGAAAGCCCTTGCCCGGAATGCTTCTCTTGCATGTGCATATGTATTCTGCTGTACCGGCACTTCCGTCTCTGGTTCAATCCTGCGGCTTCCTGTATCCAGAAGTTCTGCCGGAATTTCCTTAATAAAACGTGAAATCTTATTATACTGGGTCTCGCCTCTGACCATCCTTCTTCTTGCACAGGTAAGCGTCAGCTCCTGCTCTGCTCTTGTAATCCCCACATAACAAAGCCGTCTTTCTTCTTCAAGATCATCTCTGTCGTCTGATGTGATCGTCATATAACTTGGAAACAAGCCATCTTCCATTCCTGCCAGATATACATGAGGGAACTCCAGCCCTTTGGCACTGTGCAGTGTCATAAGGACAACATAATCCTGTTCTTCATCCAGACTGTCAATATCCGCAACCAACGCCACTTCTTCCAGAAAAGCACTCAATGTAGCCGGTTCATCTCTATCTTCTGCTGCCTCTTCGTATGCGGCTGCCTTATTGATCAGTTCATCAATATTTTCCTTTCTCGCCTGTGCATCCTCTTTATCCTCGGAATCCAGACTCTCCATATATCCCGTCTTTTCGATCACTTCCCGCAGCAGATCCGTAATGCTCATCTGTCCGGTAAGCCCTTTAAAATATTCGATCAGAGCTGCAAAAGAATCCAGCTTTGCTGCACTTCTTCCGATTCCAGGGATCAACTCGGGAGCCATCAGCGTCTCATAAAATCCAAGCCCACGTTCTGCAGCAGACTCCTGGATCCGGTTGATCGTAGTCAGACCAATGCCCCTTTTTGGCACATTAATGATTCTTCGTACCGCAATATCATCCATTCCATTATCAATCGTCTTTAAATACGCAAGCAGATCTTTGATCTCCCGGCGGGCATAAAAGTTGACACCGCCCACAATCTTGTACGGGACATTCATCGCAACAAATTTTTCTTCCAAAAGACGGGACTGTGCATTCGTTCTGTAAAGCACCGCGTGGTCATTATATGATGCTCCTGCCCTTACTTCCTTTTTTATATCTTCTGCAATAAAATCCGCCTCATCATATCCTGTATCAAACTGCCTTAAATGAACCAGCTCTCCCTCCCCGTTGGCAGTCCATAAAGTCTTTTCTTTCCTGCCTTTATTATTGGCGATTACCCGGTTCGCTGCATTCAGGATATTGCCCGTGGAGCGGTAATTCTGCTCCAGCTTTATGACACAGGCATCTGAAAATTCATTCTCAAAATCCAGAATATTGCGGATATTCGCTCCACGAAACTTGTAGATCGACTGGTCATCATCTCCCACCACGCACAGATTCCGATACTTTCCGGCAAGCAGTCTTACAAGCTGGAACTGCACTGTATTCGTATCCTGATACTCATCGACCATAATATAGCGAAACCGCTCCTGATAATTCTCCAGCACATCCGGCTGCGTCTGCAGAAGCTGAACCGTCTTCACCAGCAGATCATCAAAATCCAGTGCGTTATTCGCCTTCAGTTGTGCCTCATACTCACGGTATACTTTTGCAATCTTCAGCTTTGCAAAATCTCCTCCTGCATTCAGTTCAAACTCATCTGGAAGGATCAGTTCATTCTTGGCAGAAGAAATCGCCGACATAAGGCTTCTCTCTTTAAAAACCTTTGTATCAATGGCGACCTTTTTACAGACTTCTTTCATCAGAGTCTTCTGATCGTCTGTATCGTAGATCGTAAAACGGTTATCATACCCAAGCCGGTCTATAAATCTTCTTAAAATCCGCACACACATCGAATGAAAAGTGCTTACCCAGATGCTTTCCGAGCCAAAGCCCACCAGGGAATCCACCCTTTCTCTCATCTCTCCTGCTGCCTTGTTCGTAAACGTGATCGCCAGGATATTCCACGGATTCACATTCCGCTCTTCGATCAGATATGCGATCCTGTGCGTCAGTACCCGGGTCTTTCCCGAACCTGCACCCGCCAGGATCAACAGAGGTCCATCTGTATGATATACCGCCTCTCTCTGGGGTTCGTTCAATTTATCATAAATACTCATAAAACTGCTCTCCTATCTACTGATTATGCCTCTGCATACCCATCATTTGTATCTTCCATTATCGAACATACATTCTTGATTGTCAAGTCTATGTTATTCTTAATTTCGTCGAGATCATCCTGTTACTGTTCCTCTGCATTATTCTGAGTTTTTACTTGCCATATAGTTTTAAATACTATATAATGAGTCTATTGAGGTGATAACATGACTATAGATATGAATGATATGCTTAACAGCATTTTAAATGAACTTTCCCATCTTCAATATGTGCATCCGGGTGACATCCCGAATATTGATCTTTATATGGATCAAGTCACTACTTTTATGGATGAACAGCTCGCTTCTACCAAGCGATATAAAGAGGATAAGATCCTTACCAAGACCATGATCAACAATTATACAAAGAACAATCTTCTTCCGCCGCCTGTGAAGAAGAAGTATTCCCGGGAGCATATGCTGCTTCTCATTTTTATCTACTATTTTAAAAGTATTTTGTCGATCAAAGATATCGAAACGGTACTAAAGCCATTGACGGAAAAATATTTCTCCGGAAATGATACAATGGAACTTTCCTCTATTTATGAAGAACTCTGCCACATGGAAAAAGAACGGCTCGACTCGCTGAAAGACAGCGTATCTTCCGCTTATGATAAGGCAGGAGAAGCTTTTGACCAACTTCCTGACGGAGAAGACAGGGATATTCTCCAGAAGTTTGCTTTTATCTGTAATCTCAGTTTCGACGTATATCTGAAAAAGATGATGATCGAACGGATTATTGATGATATCGCAGCTCCTTCTTCTAAGAATAAGAAGGACTGATATTTAAAAAAAGACACGTTCCAATGGTTGCAGCCACAGGTTCGTGTCTTTTGTATTCTGCGTCCGAAGATCCCCGGCCAAAGATCCGCTCATACTTTTCTCCGAACTATCTTTCCACTTTCTATTCTTCTGCAGTTGATGAATCTTCTTCCTTTTCTGTAAGTCCGATTCTCTCAAAGACCATATCATATCCGTCATTTCCGTAGTTCAGTGAACGGTTGACTCTGCTGATCGTTGCTGTAGACGCTCCGGTCTTCTCTGCTATCTCAAGATATGTCTTTTGCTCTCTGAGCATCCTTGCCACTTCAAAACGCTGGGAAAGCGAAAGCAGTTCGTTGATCGTACAGATATCTTCAAAAAAAGTATAACATTCTTCTTTATTTTCAAGGCTTAAAATGGCATTAAAAAGATAATCAACCGCCTCAGTCCTTATTTTCTTGCTCATGAAACCAATCTCCTTTTCACCCTCGTTTAATTACTGTTACATTTTAGCACACTAAATTTGTAAAGTCTACTACTTTATTTTTTCCATTCCTCGACAGTTTCCATCTATATCTTTGATTTTTCCATTGTCCAAACTGACACAAAATGCTATAATACTTCTGTTATTAATTTTGTCATTGACAAGGAGAGGAGTACATAATTAATATGAAGTGTCCATCATGTGGTAAAGAACTTGAGCGTATGAAAAGACAAGTCGGCACAACGGAATCCGGAGATCCGATCTTCAACGAATATGCAGTCTGCCGTGACTGTAAGAAGCAGTGGAATCTCGACAGGCAGCGTGCCAGGAAAATAGCTGCAAAAAAAGAGGCTGAACAGGCAGAAGCAAAGCCAGTCGATAAAGCTGAAAGCAAAGTCGCTGTCAGACCTGCTGAATCATCCGTATCCAAGAAGGGTGCAGCAGAAGAAAACCCGGCTGCCAAAAAGCCTCCAGTCAAAAGACCTGCTGCCGGCTCTGACGCTGAAAAAGTAAAGGAAGCCGAAAAGAAAGCCGAAGCAAAACCTGCGAAAAGACGCAGACCGACAGACGCAGAAGGAAAACCTGTACGTCCGAAGGCTTCAAGACCGATCAGTAATGATGAAACTGCTGAAATTTCCGAGAAACCGGAAAAAAGACCAGTCAAAAAGAAAGTCAGACCTGCTTCTACAGAAGAACCGCTTTCCACAAAGACGCCAGGGGAGAAAAAGGCGTCCGCAAAGAAACCGGTCAAGAAGCGTCATCCTGAAGAAGCTTCTGATACTAATAAAGCTTCTGATGAGCAGAAATATGGAAATATTCCTGCAGAGCAGGTTCGTACAAAGCGTGAAAAGGCAGTACGCAAAGGATATGAAGAGATGCTTGCGACAGATCCTGACAGCAAATTTGCCAAAAAGAAGAAAAAGGACGAAGATCCTGATGAGAAGAAAGTAAAAGATACAAAGAAAAAAGAGCAGTACGACGATGAGTATGATGATGATGAGTACGAATATGATGATGTACCAAGATTCAGACCTGCCCGTATCATCCTTGGTATCCTCTCACTTCTCGGTTTCGGATATCTGATGTACAGAGGATTTACACTTGGACTGAGCAGCACCTCTTCAGACGGTTCTGCTACTTCCGGTATGGTTTATGTGATTTTGGCACTCTGCATGCTGGTTTCAGCTCTGCTGTATTTCATCATGGTGAATCGTTATACGATCTTTGCATTCCTTGCACCAATGCTGTTCTATCTGGCAAGTGCCGGATTTGCATTCCTGAAACGCGGAAGCGAACTGGAACTGCTGATTGTTGCCGGTGTAAGTGCTGCTTTCGCAGTCATCTCACTGATTCTTGGTATTGCCTCCAGAGGCGGAGATTATTACTATGAAGATGACGACGAGGACGAGGATTATGAAGATCCTTTCGAAGACGAACATGATAACTGATCTTACTCAGATTGTTGAGCTCAAATAAATTACAGAATGATGATCGGGGAATATCCCCGACAAAAATCCATCAATCCGGCAGATAGTCCGATTGATGGATTTTTTATATGAGAGAGCTTTTTATATGAAAGATTTTTTTATCAGATCCATCAACATGATAATCGCTCCCCCGTTCTTTCATTTTTTATCTTCCAGCACTGAGGATCTGCCCCGTAAAAATCACCATTCGTTCCATTTGCTACTGCCGGACAACCTCTGCACCACGCTTTCAGCTCGCATTTACTACATTTTATAAATCGGTCATATTCTCTGTATTTTTCCATCTGACAGCCCCATACATCCGCCAGTCTGTCCTCAAATATATTGGCAATCCTGCTGTCCGTCACTCTCCGGCACGCCATCACGTCTCCATTGGATGCATTTCTGAACATCAGACGTACAAATGGACCTACAAAAAATATTTGCAGTAAAAGTGCTGTCGGGAAACATAAACATGCAGAATACCCTCATTGCGGTAAATACAATACTTTGAATTTTAGTTTTTGGCATTTTCTTCTCTCCTTTACT
>OGQB01003240.1_pt1 | contig 10743 bp, 9 predicted proteins | sample 1553071 | NCBI WGS metagenome assembly OGQB01 (sample SAMEA2580284, study PRJEB22360) | human gut metagenome | biome: human gut; feature: human-associated habitat; material: faeces | place: Denmark | collected 2008/2010
GGTGATCCGCCACCCATAGCTACGATCCAGTCCGGCTGGAACTCCTGCATAACTGTTGCACCTTTCATAACGGTCTCAACAGATGGATCTGGCTCAACACCTTCAAAAAGCTTTACTTCCATTCCTGCTTCTTTCAGATAGTTCTCAGCTCTGTCGAGGAATCCCTGACGCTTCATGGAACCTCCTCCGACAACCAGGATTGCTTTTTTTCCTTTCAGGTTCTTCAGTTCTTCAAGACATCCTTTTCCATGGTAAATATCTCTTGGTAATGTAAATCTGCTCATTTCAAACACTCCTTCGCCCTTAAAGTATGTTATCTTTTTGACAATCACATTGTATCTCAATTCTATCCTTTTTGCAATATTTTACCACAAATAGATTGTATTTATTTCCATACAATTATACATTTTTAATAAACCATATTATCCACACTCTATTCATAAAATATTTGATTTGTGATATATTTCACATATTTACGCAAGTTATCCACAAATGAAAGTAATCGAAAAAGAGTACGCTTTACCAGTCATGCTCTGACAAGCAGACGGCTCGGCATACTCTCTTCTTAAAATCGGGTTTTACTCTATATTCAGTTCATAATTTCTTCTTGTGACATCACTTAATCTGCCTTTTTGGTCCTGCAGAACAAAGCTGAAAATCGTACTTCCCGCCGGCATTACGATCGGCCCGGTATACTCCTGCGTCGCAGAATTATTCTCCGGATCCGGATCTGATCCATCCGTCGTGTAATATGCCGTATACTTATCCGGTACAACTACACTGATTGATTGGACATGGTTATACTGCCCGGTCGATGGAGTCACCGCCGGCGCATCTGCAATCGGGAACTCAACTTTATAAGTTTTACTTTCTGTCAGGCTTGGAATTCCTTTCTTATTAACAGAAATTGCTTTCACCGTCGTCTCACCTTCACCGATCTTGATCGGTTCCGTATATTTCGTACTTGAAGTTGTCGGCTCTGAACCGTCTGTCGTATAGTAGATTGCTTTTCCTTTTCCGGTCAGTTCCAGTGCCTGCACTTCATCATATGTCTCTGCCTCATCCAGACTAAACTCCGGTTCATCTGACACATAATCCTTCAGTGCTTCAAGAACCGTATCACTGGTACATGCATTCAGAAGCGGTGATACCTTTTCTTCCTGTTTGGTATCAATATAAAATTCTACCGCTGCACGATAAATTTCTGCATTTCCGGACTGCTTTGCAATCTCATCTGTAAAAACTTCTTCTGCCTGATCCAGATCATCCTTGGCAATATAAACCTTTGAAATCCCTGTATAAGCTTCTGCTTTCTTCGGACTTCCAGAAGCTGCTTTTTCAAATACAGTGAGTGCGTTCTCATATTCGGAAGCTGCCAGAAGCCGGTATCCTTTCTTTACTTTTCCGGTATATGAATTTTGATAAAACAAGAAAATGAGTCCTGCCAGAACAATACACCCCGCCAGTAGCATAAGCAACATTTTCCGGCGTTTTTTTCTGGCGCGCTCTTTTCTCTTTTCTGCCCGCATACGCCGCAATCTGCGTTCTTCTTCATACGCTCTTCTCGTCTGTTCCCGCGCATCTTCTCTTTGACCCACACGTCCGGTAGCCGGTCTGACATCACTGCGTCTGACCACCGCATCTCTTCCACGCCTGGTCACAGTTTCCTGCTGGCGACGACCAACACTTCCCGAATTTCCCACGCACCTGGTCTCTCCTCCAACACTTTCCCGTCTTTCATATACCGGATTTGCCGCACCAGAATAGCTGACATCTTGCTTTTCCTGCTCACCCAGATGAACCGACATTGTCTGTGTAATGCCTCCTTTTAACTGAGCAGTCAGCATATCATCAAGTGGGTTATAATCAGGCACGATCTGTATTTCCCTGCCGCAGCTAGGACAGATCAACTGATCTTCAGGCAAATCTGCTCCACAGTGCATACATTTCATTGTCTTTCGTCTCCTTCTGGTATCATACTTCTTTTAGAACAATCCGGTAATTTTACCGTCTTCTACATCAATTCCATTTGCTGCAGGTACTTTCGGAAGACCCGGCATGGTCATGATTGCTCCGGTAAGAGCAACAACAAATCCTGCTCCTGCATTTACATAGACTTCACGGATATGGATATCAAAGTTCTCCGGACGTCCAAGAAGCTTCGCATCATCGGACAGAGAATACTGGTTCTTTGCCATACATACCGGGAACTTGCCAAAGCCCATTGATTCAATTCGCGCAAGCTGTTTCTTTGCAGCAGGTTCATATACAACACTCTTTGCTCCGTAAATCTCTTTGCAGATTGTCTCGATCTTCTCTGCAATTGATAACTCATCACTGTAAATCGGATGATAATGGCTTTCTTTTGTCTCCAGAGTCTGTAATACTTTCTCTGCCAGCTCTTTTCCGCCGTCTCCGCCTTTACCCCATACTTCTGCAAGGGCAAATTCGCAGCCTCTGTCTTCGCAGAACTTACGGATAAATTCGTATTCTGCTTCAGTATCACTGACAAATGAATTCAAGGTAACCACAACTGGAACGCCGAATTTCTGCAGGTTCTCAATATGCTTTTCAAGATTTACAATTCCTTTTGCAAGAGCATCCAGATTTTCTTTGTTCAGTTCGTCTTTTGGCACGCCACCATTGTATTTTAATGCACGTACCGTTGCAACCAGAACTACTGCGTCCGGTTTCAGTCCCGCCATACGGCACTTGATATCCATAAACTTCTCTGCACCCAGATCCGCACCGAATCCCGCTTCTGTGATCGTGATATCACTCAGCTTAAGCGCCATCTTGGTTGCACGTACACTGTTGCAGCCATGTGCAATATTTGCGAACGGACCACCGTGTACCAGTGCCGGTGTATGTTCCAGAGTCTGGATAATATTCGGCTTGATCGCATCCTTTAACAGTGCTGTCATTGCACCGGTTGCATGAAGCTGGTCAGCTGTAACCGGTTCTCCGGAAAATGTATAGGCAACAATGATTCTGCCAAGACGTTTTTTCAGATCTTCCAGATCGTCTGCCAGACATAAAATTGCCATAATTTCGGACGCAACCGTGATCACAAAATGATCCTCTCTTACCATTCCGTCCATTTTATTTCCAAGACCAACTACTACATTACGCAGTACACGGTCATTCATATCTACACACCGTTTCCACACAACCTGTCTCGGATCGATTCCAAGAGCATTTCCCTGCTGGATATGGTTGTCAAGAAGAGCTGCAAGCAGGTTATTTGCCGATGTGATCGCATGAAAATCTCCGGTAAAATGAAGATTCAGATCTTCCATCGGTACAACCTGTGCATAACCGCCGCCGGCAGCACCGCCTTTAATTCCAAAGCAAGGTCCGAGCGATGGCTCGCGCAGAGCGATCAGAGCTTTTTTACCGAGCTTTGCCATTGCCTCTCCAAGTCCAACGGTAATCGTCGTCTTCCCCTCTCCCGCCGGAGTCGGATTGATTGCAGTAACAAGTACCAGCTTTCCATCTGGTCTGTCTTTTACTCTTTCCATCAGTTCATCCGATAATTTTGCCTTATACTTGCCGTAAAACTCAAGGTCTTCCTCTTCAATTCCAACCTTTGCTGCAACCTCGCGAATATGGAGCATCTCTGCCTCCTGTGCGATCTGAATGTCTGTCTTCATAATTATATCCTCCCTTTTTTCTTCTGCGTTTCTTAAACTGATTCTTCTATGTATTGCTCAAACTGTTCCATAGACATCAGTACTTTTCTTGGTTTGGTACCTTCTTCTTCTCCTACGACTCCCGCCTCGGCAAGCTGATCCATAATCCGCGCCGCACGGTTAAACCCGATCTTAAACACCCGTTGGAGCATTCCGATCGATGCTTTGTCTTTTTCAATGATAAACTTTCCTGCATCTACAAAGTAGACATCTTTGTCGTCCTCGGAAGATGCTCCTCCCGCAGATACATTCTGATTACTATTCACCTGCTTCTGGATCTCTTCACTGTAGGCTGCGCCTCCGCTGTTCTCTTTTAGGAAATCAACCACTGCCTGGACTTCTTTATCAGAAACAAAAGCCCCCTGAACACGTACCGGCTTCTGATAGCCAGCCGGATAGAACAACATATCGCCTTTTCCAAGCAGCTTCTCCGCGCCATTCATATCAATGATGGTACGGGAATCCACACCGGATGATACAGAAAATGCTATTCTTGATGGCATATTCGCCTTAATCAGACCGGTAATGACATTAACCGATGGTCTCTGCGTTGCAAGAACCAGATGAAGTCCTGCCGCACGCGCAAGCTGTGCCAGACGGCAGATTGCCTCTTCTACTTCTCCAGGTGCAACCATCATCAGGTCTGCAAGTTCGTCTACGATGATTACAATCTGTGGAAGTTTCTGTGCTTTATTCGGATCATCAATATCTTTAATGTTCTCGACTTTATCATTGTAACCTTTCAGATCACGGACATTATACTCGGCAAAAAGCTGATAACGTCTGTTCATTTCCGCAACCGCCCAGTTCAAAGCTCCTGCTGCCTTCTTCGGATCCGTTACAACCGGGATCATCAGATGTGGAATTCCATTATATACACTTAATTCCACCACCTTTGGATCTACCATGATCAGCTTCACATCCTCCGGTTTTGCTTTGTAGATAATACTCATAATGATCGTATTGATACAGACAGATTTACCGGATCCGGTAGCTCCTGCGACAAGCAGATGCGGCATCTTTGCGATATCTGATACCACCACTTTACCTGAAATGTCACGACCTGTCGCAAATGCGATCCGTGATCTACTTTTCTTAAATTCATCTGATTCCAGAAGATCACGCAGCATAACTGCAGTATTTTCCTTATTCGGAACTTCAATGCCGACCGCTGCTTTTCCCGGGATCGGTGCCTCAATACGGATATCAGCCGCCGCCAGGTTCAACTTGATGTCATCCGCAAGTCCTACGATCTTGCTGACTTTCACCCCCATCTCAGGCTGTAACTCATAGCGTGTGACAGAAGGTCCGCAGCTGATATTAGTGATTGTAACATTCACACCGAAGGTTTGAAGTGTCTTCTGGAGCTTTGCTGCTGTCTCCCGCAGATGCGCATCCGAATCTCCGGAGGTTTTACTTCCATGCTTCAACAGACTAAGAGGTGGAAAGCGGTATTCCCTGACCGGTTTCTCACTTTTTGCAATTGTATCTGCAACAGCAGCCACCTCTTTTGGGATATCTGCCTTAACTTTTGAATTTCCGGAGACCTGTCTTTTTATTCCGTCTTCTGTCTGCACCGCTGATAAATTTTCTTCAGCCACATCTGTCTGTATATCTTTACCGGACTCCGTCTTTTTTTCTGCTTCCTGCATCGCTCCTTTTAAGAACTTCGGGAGTTTTTCTTTCACCGGCTCAAGGGGAACCGGTTCCGGATCCGGGATCAGCTCTGTAGCGGAAAGGGGCATCGCACGATTGATCACTACATCATCCAGTGCAATTTTCCCAGTCTGTTCCATAATTTGCAGCCGCTTCTTCTGCACCGGCAAGCACGCTGCTCATATCTTTCCGGCTGCGTCTGGTAGCTTTCTTTTCTGTGCTTTCCTTTGCTTCTTTTCTGGCTTTTTCTTCTGCTTTTTCTGCCTCGTTCTCTTTTCCTCCAACTGTCGAATTAAAGGAAACGCCGCTTACCTGATAATCAACACGCATAGCTTCCCGTCTTGCCCTGCGTTCCTCAGCCTCTTCTTTACGCTTCTGCATGTCCTCTCTGGCACGGTCATACGCTTTTTCCCCGCCGATCTTCATTCCTTTTAGAATAGACTTTTCTGTGATAAGGACTACACAGATCACCATTAAAATGATCACGACAACATATGTACCAACTTTACCGATTGCCGGCACCAGTCTGACCGCAATTGCCTTTCCAACAGATCCGCCTTTTTCATCAATCAGTTCAAAGAGCACACAGCACTGAACCAGTAATACAACGCCTGCAACAGTCTTAATATATGCGATCCTGTTTCCTTTATTGGAAACCACAAACGCGACTCCACAAAATAAAAGCAGTGGAAATACATACGCCATCCAACCCATCATTCCCTGCTGCAGTGCTGCAATCTTTCTTCCAAATGCACCTGCAAGTCCGAAATTGCTGATTGTGAGCAGAATCCCTACCGCAAGTGTCACCCAGATCAGAATCTCCGTTGCAAGAAATGATTCTTCCTGCGGCACAGCTTTTGATGTGGTATTCTTTCTGGTTGTCTTCGCAGATTTCGCAGACTTTGCACTTGTCTTCTTCGTAGGCTGCCGCTTTTTCGCCGTGCTCTGCTTTGCATTTTTCTTTGTTCCGGTTGTCTTTGAAGCCATCAAACTTCCCCCTTGTATTTATACTCTTTATCTTGTAATCAAATGACCGATTCCTTCTCCTCTCTCCCCAGATATAGTATCCGGAATCAGTCATCAAAAGTGTATACTTGTACATACTATTTTATTATAGCATCCTCTTCGCCTTATGTCATCTCATAATTTTTATCAGTATTTTCCATTTTTTCATCAATCATTTCATGCAATTTATTTAATGCATCTCTTATTCCGCCAACTTCATCAATGAGTCCTTCCTCCACTGCACGTTTCCCTTCCAGCATTGTCCCCACATCTTTGACAAGCTGTGTGGAATCCAGCATCAGTTCTTCAATCCGCTCCTGTGACATTCCGGAATGCTCTGCAAGGAATCCGGTGATCCGGTCCTGCGTCTTTTCAATATTCCGCAGGCTTTGTGCCACACCGATGAACATTCCGCTTGTCCGCACCGGGTGAATGATCATCGTCCCACTTGGAACAATAAAAGAATAATCTGCCGACACAGCAAGAGGGCCACCGATAGAATGACACCCTCCAAGTACCAGAGATACTGTCGGTTTGCTTAAAGACGCGATCATTTCCGCAATCGCAAGTCCCGCCTCCACATCTCCGCCCAGTGTATTTAAGAGAATCAGCACACCATCAGTCTGAACACTGTTCTCAATCTGTGCCAGCTTTGGAAGCAGGTGCTCATACTTGGTTGCCTTTGTACTGCCGGAAACCGTCTCATGCCCTTCTACTTCGCCGATGATCGTGAGTAGCTCGATCTGATGATTCCGACGTCGGTCAAGCGAAAGCATTCCCATTTCTTTAACATGTTCATCTTCTTCCTTTGTGGTTTCCGGCTCTGTCTCTCTGACTTCCTTTTCTTTATTTTCCATATTTTCTACAGTCTGTTCCCTGCTCTTTTTCTTACGTATCTGGTATTCTTTTACATCCGTTTCTTCCTGTATTTTCATTGCCGCATTCCTCCGTTCTTTTTAGCTTAGTATGGACAATGCTTATGAAAATATGCAGGATTTTCGCCACAGAAATGAATCGCAGATTCTTGTAGCGACACAAATCTGTACCTGATTCACTGTATATGCAAAAGAGAATGCGACTCGGCACATTCTCTTTGATTTAAACATTATGAAAATAAATATTTCCTGCGCAGGCTATATACCATATCCGTATAAATCTTGCGGCATGCCTCCAGATTATCGGATTCGATCATGGAAACACATGGGTGAAGATAACGGCACCAGATATCTGCATATACATCTTCTGAATTTTCCATCCGGTTGATCCGGTTTACGATTGTCGGAGCAATATCGTAATACTCGGCAACAATTTCTTCGCCGCCTTTCTGATTCACCAGATATTCATCTCTGTATCTTCTCATCAGATTCAGTTCGTAACAGTCATCCGGTTTGCCAAGGCTTGCACATACGGCTGTAGTAATATAGCAGAGACGTGATTTGAAGCCTCCCTGGATCTGCTCGAATTCCGATTTACTGATCTTTAGTTCCAGATCATGATCATTCCAACGTTCGATCATGCAATCTACAATCTCTTCACAAGCATCCATTCTGTCATAACGGAACATCGGGATCACATACGTAACCATGCCCAGATTATATTTCATAAGTACATTTTCTTTTTTTCTTTTTGAACTTTCCTGATCCAGTACTTCCCGCATTCTATCCGGCAGAACAGCAGCAATCTCTTCAATCTCTTCCTGTCTGTCTTCCGAATTCTCGCATTCCTGTGCAATCTCAGTAAAAAGCGGCTTATACTTCTCGTATGCATTTTTAAACGAATCCGCATAAGTCTTTTTATTGAAATCTCCGGAAATCGGAATAATCTGGTCAAACAGGTCATTCAGTCCATTCTGTATACTCTGATTCATTCAGGTTCCTCCCGGAATCGATCCTATGCTTCTTCCCAGTTATGATATACTTCCTGTACATCATCATCATCTTCAAGAAGATCAAGTGTCTTCTGAATGTTCTTGATATCTTCTTCGTTGTCCAAAGTTACCCATGTCTGTGGAATCATTGTAACTTCTGCGCTTGCCATCGGAATACCCGCTTCTTCCAGAGCAAGACGAACCTCACTGAAATCATTCGGATCTGTAAGAATTTCAAAGCTGTCCTCTTCTTCCGAAAAATCTTCTGCTCCTGCATCCAGTGCCTGCATCATCAGATCATCTGCATCCAGTTCACATTCTTCTTTATCGACAATGATCTGTCCTTTCTGATCAAACATGAAAGAAACACATCCACTGGTTCCGATATTTCCTTTTCCCTTTGTGAAAGCGCTTCTTACATTAGAAGCAGTACGGTTACGGTTATCAGTAAGTGCATCAACGATGATTGCAGTTCCGTTCGGTCCGTATCCTTCGTATACGATGTGTTCGTAGTTGTTAGCATCTCCGTCTCCGGCTGCTTTTTTGATACTTCTGTCAATATTGTCATTTGGCATATTATTTGCTTTTGCCTTTGCAATCGCATCACGGAGTCTGCTGTTGTTAGCCGGATCAGCTCCGCCTCCTTCTTTGACTGCTACAGCGATTTCACGACCGATCTTCGTGAATACTTTTCCTTTTGCTGCGTCGTTTTTTTCTTTTTTATGCTTGATATTCGCAAATTTTGAATGTCCTGACATTACTTTTTACCTCTCTTCAGTATTTTTACTATTCTCAATTGTACTATTTTATCACTTTTTTGTCCTACTGACAAGGACTTTGCGTATTGTATTATTATCAACTGACAATACATGGAACAGATAGCCTCCGAATTCCACCTGACATTCTTCATCTTCCGAAGGAATTCTGTCCAGGCAGTCGATCAGATAACCATTGATCGTATCGTAATCTTCTTCGTTGAAACTGATTCCCAGAAGCTCTTCCAGATCCTCCAGCTGTGTCATACCATCCACGATATATGTACCATCTGCCTGTTTGATGATCAGCTCTTCTTCCTCATCATACTCATCCTGGATATTTCCAACGATTTCTTCTACAATATCTTCCATCGTAACGATCCCTGATGTCTGTCCATACTCATCCAGCACGATCACCATATGGCTCTTGTCCTGCTGCATCTGTTGAAACAGTTTGTCAATCGCCTTTGTTTCCGGGATAAATCCTGCCGGACGGATGGCATCCTTCAGATCGTGCACCGGTTTTTTCCTTGCCGGACCGTCCAGGTAGCTCTGCATCGCATCCCGGATATGAAGAATCCCCACAATGTTGTCAATATCTTCTTCATAAACCGGGAATCTGGATTTGTTCTCCTCCAGCATAAAGGTAAGTGCTTTTTCCAGAGATTCCTCTCCATCCAGTGCTACGATATTTTTCCGGTGCGTCATGATATCTTTTGCATCCGAATCCATATATTCAAAAATGTTGGTGATCATCTTCATCTCACGTCTTGTCAGAACACCTTTTTCATAGCCTTCCAGTACTTTTTCAATGATTTCTTCTGCAATTTTCTCTTTATCTTCATTGTCAGAAAATACATTTTTCATTTTCTGAAGTAAATTACCTTCCGTTTCCATTGCTTCCCATACTTCTCCTCTTTTATGTATGAAGCATCAGGCTGACGCACAGCGCTTCATCGACTTTTCTCATAAGCTCTTTGTCTACCCGGCACACGTAATCCTTCAGTCTCTGTTTATCGATAGTCCGAATCTGCTCCAGAAGGACAACAGAATCCTTGACGATTCTGTACCTTTTTGCATCGATTTCCACATGTGTCGGCAGCTTCGCTTTATTCATCCTTGAAGTGATCGCGGCACAGATAACGGTCGGACTGTGCCGGTTCCCGACATCATTCTGGATGACAAGAACCGGACGCACACCGCCCTGCTCCGAACCGACTACCGGACTTAAATCCGCATAATAAATATCTCCTCGTTTCACCTGCACTTTGCTTCACACTCCGATTCTTAAGATATACTAAGTATTTCCCTTTTTCTCGGATGTATTCTGCAAAATTTCAAGAACACACGGTGATTTAAAAACTGTCGACCTGTTCTACGACTTCTCCATGCCGGATGTATTCTCTCGGAATACGTTTATTTAACACACACACAAATTCATAATTGAATCTACCGGAAAGTTCTCCCAGTTTATCAACAGAAAGGAACTCTTTTCCATCACGTCCGAAGATGACAACCTTATCTCCGAATTCTACATCTTCAATTGCCGTTACATCAACCATGAACTGATCCATGCATACACGACCGATGATCGGTGCTTTTTGTCCGTGGATCAGGACGTAGCCTTTATTGGACAAACTTCTTGGATACCCGTCGCCGTATCCGACCGGGATCGTCGCCACCTTTGTCGGACGTGTTGTGATATAAGTTCCTCCATAACTTACCGGCTTTCCTTCCGTCAGCCATTTTACATGTGCAACATGGCTGA
>OGQB01003260.1_pt1 | contig 10691 bp, 8 predicted proteins | sample 1553071 | NCBI WGS metagenome assembly OGQB01 (sample SAMEA2580284, study PRJEB22360) | human gut metagenome | biome: human gut; feature: human-associated habitat; material: faeces | place: Denmark | collected 2008/2010
CGTTTGCAACAAGTTGTTGCGGTATCGAATTTATGGCCCTCGGTGCAGCCCGCTATGATATGGCACGCTTCGGGTTTGAAGTAGCCCGCGCCAGTCCGCGTCAGGCAGACATGATCATGGTGTGTGGAACAATCACAAACAAAATGGCCCCGGTGCTGAAACGTCTGTACGACCAGATGGCCGACCCTAAGTATGTGATAGCCGTAGGTGGTTGCGCAGTCAGTGGCGGTCCGTTCAAGAAGTCTTACCACGTTGTCAATGGAGTGGATAAGATCCTGCCGGTAGACGTATATATTCCGGGATGCCCTCCCCGACCCGAAGCATTCTACTACGGAATGATGCAGTTGCAACGCAAAGTGAAAATCGAAAAATACTTTGGCGGAGTAAACCGAAAAGAAGAGAAGAACTTGTGATTAGTGATTAATGATTAGCGATTAGAACGGTACAAATATCAATCAATAAGTCTATAAATCAATAATCCTTAATTGCTAAACTCCAGACATTATATAAGTTAAGTATGGAAATAAAATATATAAATCCCGCAGCCTTGCATGACGAGATGCTGCGCCTACGGCAAGAAGAGCAGATGGACTTCCTTGAATGTCTTACAGGCATGGACTGGGGTGAGCCGGACACAGCTAAAGATACTCCCGACACTCCACGAGGCCTTGGCGTTGTTTATCAGCTGGAATCTACTGCCACCGGCAAACGGGTGGCAGTTCGCACCGCCACCCTCGACAGGGAACATCCCGAACTGCCTTCAGTGTGCGACATATGGAAAGCCGCCGACTTCCTGGAACGTGAAGTATTCGATTTCTATGGAGTGGTTTTCATCGGTCATCCCGATATGCGACGTCTTTATCTGCGCAATGATTGGGTAGGCTATCCGATGCGTAAGGACGATGATCCTGAAGCACAAAACCCTCTGCGTATGGATAATGAGGAGACAGTCGATACAACCACCGAGCTGGAGCTGAATCCGGATGGAACCGTAAAGAACAAAGAATCGCTACTCTTCGGTGATGATGAATATGTAGTAAATATCGGTCCGCAGCATCCCGCAACCCATGGTGTAATGCGTTTCCGCGTGTCACTGGAGGGTGAAATCATCGAAAAAATCGATGCCAACTGCGGCTATATCCACCGGGGCATCGAAAAGATGTGCGAGAGCCTGACATACCCGCAAACACTGGCTCTAACCGACCGTTTGGACTATCTGGGCGCCCACCAAAACCGCCATGCCCTATGCATGTGCATCGAACAAGCAATGGGTATAGAAGTCAGCGAACGCGTGCAGTACATCCGCACAATCATGGACGAATTGCAACGCATCGATTCACACTTGCTTTTCTACTCCTGCCTGGCAATGGACCTCGGCGCACTGACCGCTTTCTTCTACGGTTTTCGCGATCGCGAGAAGATTCTGGACATCTTTGAAGGAACCTGCGGCGGACGCCTCATCATGAACTATAACACAATTGGCGGCGTACAAGCCGACATTGCTCCCGACTTCCAGAAAAAGGTAAAAGAATTCATTCCTTACCTGCGCGGCATCCTGCATGAATACCACGATGTGTTTACGGGAAACATCATTGCGCAACAACGTCTGAAAGGCGTAGGGGTACTGTCTCGTGAAGATGCCATAGCCTTCGGCGCCACCGGAGGCACAGGTCGTGCCAGCGGTTGGGCTTGCGATGTGCGTAAGCGTATGCCTTACAGCATGTATAGCAAGGTGGACTTTAAAGAAATTATCCGCACCGAAGGTGATTCCTGGGCACGCTATCTCATCCGCATGGATGAAATCATGGAAAGCCTGAATATCATCGAACAGTTGATAGACAACATCCCCGAAGGCAACTATCAGGAAAAGATGAAACCGATTATCCGCGTGCCGGAAGGTAACTACTATGCCGCCGTAGAAGGCAGCCGCGGTGAATTCGGAGTATTCCTCGAAAGCCATGGCGACAAAATGCCCTACCGCTTGCATTTCCGCAGTACGGGGCTTCCATTGGTATCTACCGTAGACACAATTTGTCGCGGTGCAAAGATTGCCGACCTTATCGCTATCGGTGGAACACTGGACTATGTAGTACCGGATATTGACAGGTAAATTAATTGATTAATGATTAACGATTAGTGATTAACCCCTTGCAGTATTGACAGTGCAACCTGTTAGTCGCTAATCACTAACAACTAATAACTAAATAACGTGTTTGACTTTAGTATAGTAACCAATTGGATTCACCAGATGCTGACCTCCTTTATGCCGGAAGGTCTGGCGGTGTTCCTCGAATGTGTAGTGATAGGCGTATGCATCATCCTTATGTATGCGGTGCTTGCCATTATTCTGATTTACATGGAGCGTAAGATATGCGCTTTCTTCCAGTGCCGCCTCGGCCCGATGCGTGTAGGAAAGTGGGGGCTGCTCCAAGTGCCCTGCGACGTTATCAAGATGCTGACCAAAGAAATCATTGACCTGAAATTCTCCGACAGGCTTCTCTATAACCTGGCGCCATTCATGGTCATCATCGCTTCATTCCTGACATTCGCCTGTCTGCCCATCAGCAAAGGGCTGGAAGTTCTGGACTTTAACGTAGGCGTCTTCTTCCTGCTTGCAGCTTCAAGCATCGGCGTGGTAGGTATCCTGCTTGCCGGTTGGAGTTCCAACAATAAGTTCTCACTTATCGGAGCCATGCGAAGCGGTGCACAAATCATCAGCTATGAACTTTCGTGCGGACTGAGCATTCTGACAATGGTTGTTTTAATGGGTACGATGCAGTTCTCCGAAATCGTAGCCGGACAAGCTGACGGATGGTTCATCTTCAAAGGACATATTCCGGCAGTGATAGCGTTTGTTATTTATCTGATTGCAGGCAATGCTGAAACCAACCGCGGCCCGTTCGACTTGCCGGAAGCAGAAAGTGAGCTGACAGCCGGTTATCATACGGAGTACTCCGGTATGGGATTCGGCTTCTTCTATCTGGCAGAATACCTGAACCTGTTCATCGTTGCCAGTGTTGCAGCCACTATTTTTCTGGGAGGCTGGATGCCGCTGCACATCGTCGGTCTGGACGGTTTCAATGCAGTAATGGATTACATTCCGGGATTTGTATGGTTCTTCGGCAAAGCATTTTTCGTGGTGTTCCTGCTGATGTGGATTAAATGGACATTCCCCCGTCTGCGTATCGATCAGATCCTGAATCTTGAATGGAAATACCTGGTACCTATCTCCATGGTAAACCTGATATTGATGGTGTTGATTGTCGTATTCGGACTACACTTTTAACCGACGCCGACGTTGCATCGGAACAAAGTTCCCATTCGGATAAATCTAAAACAATAAAATAATGAAAGATAATAAAGAACATAACTCTTATATAGGCGGCCTCATAAACGGTGTCAGCTCCCTGCTGACGGGCATGAAAACCACTATGACCGTTTTCTGCCGGAAGAAGACCACCGAACAATATCCGGAGAACCGGAAGACACTGAAACTCTCCGAACGCTTCAGGGGTACGCTGACGATGCCCCACAACGAGCAGAACGAGCATCATTGCGTAGCTTGCGGCCTGTGCCAAATGGCTTGTCCCAACGACACCATCAAAGTGACGAGTGAAACCATAGAGACGGAAGACGGTAAGAAAAAGAAGATATTGGCGAAATATGAGTACGACCTCGGTTCGTGCATATTCTGCCAGCTCTGCGTCAATGCCTGTCCGCATGATGCCATTACATTCGACCAGAATTTTGAGCATGCAGTATTCGACCGTAGCAAACTGGTGCTGACGCTGAATCATCCGGGCAGTCACGTAGAAGAGAAGAAGAAATCCGCCGCTCCCCAAGCTGAAGTAGCGAAGTAATTAGTCATTCATAATTAGTAATCAAAAACATGGAATTCAATCTTGAAACAATAGTATTCTACTTCCTTGCGGCTTTCATTACCGTATTTTCCATACTGACGGTAACTACCAGACGCATGGTACGCTCGGCCACTTACCTGCTGTTCGTTCTTTTCGGTACGGCAGGCATCTATTTCCTGTTGGGATATACATTCCTCGGCTCTGTACAGATTATGGTGTACGCAGGCGGTATCGTCGTCCTCTACGTCTTCTCCATCCTGCTCACCAGCGGTGAAGGCGACATCGCGGGAAAGCTGAAACGCAGCAAGTTCCTTGCCGGGCTGGGCGCTACCATAGGCGGAGCCATTATTGTAGTATTCATAACCCTGAAACATAAGTTTATCGCCACCACCGACGTGGTGCCTCTTGAGGTCAACATCAAGACTATCGGGCATCACATGCTGAGCGGCGACAAATATGGTTACCTGTTGCCTTTCGAAGCTGTCAGCATCCTGCTGCTGGCATGTATCGTAGGCGGATTATTAATCGCACGTAAAAGATAAGAATTATGATACACATGGAATATTACCTGATAGTCTCGGCTATCATGTTTTTCGCCGGCATTTACGGGTTCTTTACCCGTCGCAACACATTGGCGATATTAATTTCGATTGAGTTGATACTGAACGCTACCGACATCAACTTCGCGGTATTCAACCGTTTTCTGTTTCCCGGCGGACTGGAAGGTTACTTCTTCTCACTGTTCTCCATTGCCATTTCGGCAGCCGAAACAGCAGTAGCTATTGCTATCATGATTAATATCTATCGTAACATACGCTCTATCCAGGTGAACAAACTGGATGAACTCAAATGGTAATAAATATGGAATATACGATTCTAATCCTTCTTCTTCCCTTACTCTCTTTCCTTGTTTTGGGATTGGGCGGTAAATGGATGTCACACCGTACCGCCGGAAGTATCGGTACGGGCGTGTTGGGTGTGGTGACGGTGCTCTCCTACCTCACCGCAATACAGTATTTCACTGCTCCCCGGCTGGCAGACGGCACATACGCCACACTGATGCCTTATAACTGTACATGGCTGCCGTTCACGCCTTCACTCAGCATTGACCTGGGAATCTTGCTCGACCCCATTTCGGTGATGATGCTGATTGTCATAAGTACCGTTTCATTCATGGTACACCTCTACTCCTTCGGCTACATGAAAGGTGAGCGCGGTTTTCAACGTTATTATGCCTTTCTTTCGCTTTTCACCATGTCCATGCTCGGACTCGTGGTGGCTACGAACATCTTCCAGATGTATCTGTTTTGGGAACTGGTGGGCGTGTCTTCCTACCTGCTGATTGGTTTCTACTATACCAAACCGGCAGCCATAGCCGCCAGCAAAAAGGCATTCATCGTTACCCGTTTTGCCGATTTGGGCTTCCTGATCGGTATTCTGGTCTACGGCTACTATGCCGGAACCTATACTTTCCAGCCCGATGAAATGGCACTGCTGAAAGGCGGCGCTACCATGATTCCGCTGGCACTGGGACTGATGTTCATCGGCGGAGCCGGAAAGAGCGCCATGTTCCCATTGCACATCTGGCTGCCCGATGCTATGGAAGGTCCTACTCCCGTCAGCGCACTGATCCACGCAGCCACAATGGTGGTTGCAGGCGTGTATCTGGTGGCACGTATGTTTCCGCTCTTCATAGACTATGCGCCTCAGGTGCTGCACCTCGTTGCTTATGTGGGCGCATTCACCGCATTCTATGCCGCCAGTGTAGCTTGCGTGCAAAGCGACATCAAGCGTGTGCTTGCCTTCTCCACTATCTCACAGATAGGCTTTATGATGGTGGCACTCGGCGTATGCACCTCCCTGAATCCCCACGAAGGCGGACTGGGTTATATGGCAGGCATGTTCCATTTGTTTACACATGCCATGTTCAAGGCCCTGCTGTTCCTTGGCGCAGGCAGCATCATCCATGCGGTGCACAGCAACGAGATGTCTGCTATGGGCGGATTGCGCAAGTACATGCCGATTACGCATATCACTTTCCTGATAGCCTGTCTGGCCATCGCCGGTATTCCACCGTTCTCCGGGTTCTTCTCCAAGGACGAGATACTGACAGCCTGTTTCCGGTTCAGCCCCGTCATGGGTTGGATAATGACAGTGATTGCCGCAATGACTGCATTCTATATGTTCCGCCTCTACTACGGCATCTTCTGGAGTGACAAACGGTCAGCAGCCAATGATGAGCACTCATCACACAACGCCCACCACACTCCTCACGAAAGCCCGTTGACAATGACCGTCCCGTTAATGTTCCTTGCCCTGGTTACGATAGTTGCCGGCTTCATTCCTTTCGGACACTTCGTCAGCTCAAACGGTGAAGCCTATACCATTCATCTGGACTGGGGTGTGGCAGGCACAAGCATTGCCATTGCCGTCATCTCCATAGCTTTGGCCACTTATATGTACAAAAGCGGGAAACAGCAGGTTGCCAATGCGCTTGCCCGCCGCTTCAACGGTTTATGGACAGCTGCCTATCACCGCTTCTACCTCGATGAAGTCTACCAGTTCATCACCCACCGCATCATCTTCGGTTGTATCAGCCGCCCGATAGCCTGGTGGGACCGTCATGTGGTGGATGGCTTCTTCGATTTCCTTGCCTGGGGCGCTAATGCCACCAGCGACGAGATACGAGGCTTGCAAAGCGGACGCATCCAGCAATACACATTCGTATTCCTGCTGGGCACACTTGCACTGATACTGCTGCTGTTGCTGTAAACGAGAAACATAAGTTGATATCGGTTTATCAACCAATAGAACAATAACAATTAATACAATAATTATAAAGATGAATTTCTTATCCATATTCGTACTCATCCCCTTGCTGATGCTGCTGGGACTTTGGCTCAGCCGCAGCATAGCACAGATACGTGCGGTGATGGTGACCGGTGCTTCGGCATTGCTCATTGCCGCTGTCGGACTGACTGTCGCCTATCTGCAAGCCCGTCATGGCGGCGCTACGGATGAAATGCTGTTCCGCGCTGACGCGGCATGGTATCCGGCACTGAACATTCACTATTCCGTAGGCGTAGACGGCATCTCGGTAGCCATGCTGCTGCTCTCGGCAATCATCGTTTTCACCGGAACATTCGCTTCCTGGCGTCTGCAACCGCTGACCAAAGAATATTTCCTGTGGTTCACCCTGTTGTCAATGGGTGTATTCGGCTTCTTCATCTCCACCGACCTGTTCACCATGTTCATGTTCTATGAGGTGGCCCTCATACCGATGTATCTGCTGATCGGCGTATGGGGTTCGGGGCGCAAGGAATATGCCGCCATGAAGCTGACATTGATGCTGATGGGCGGTTCCGCTTTCCTGCTCATCGGTATTCTGGGCATCTACTTCGGCAGCGGCGGCACCACCATGAACCTGCTGGAGATAGCCCAACTGCACAATATCCCTATTGAGCAGCAACGAATTTGGTTTCCGCTTACCTTCCTCGGTTTCGGCGTATTGGGAGCCCTGTTCCCGTTCCACACATGGAGCCCCGACGGTCACGCATCCGCACCGACTGCCGTTTCCATGCTGCATGCAGGCGTACTGATGAAGCTGGGAGGTTACGGATGCTTCCGCATCGCCATGTATCTGATGCCTGAGGCCGCACAGGAACTCGGATGGATATTCCTCGTGCTGACGGGCATCTCCGTAGTGTATGGTGCATTCTCCGCCTGCGTACAGACCGACTTGAAATACATCAATGCCTACTCTTCCGTATCGCACTGCGGCCTGGTACTTTTCGCCATTCTGATGATGAACCGTACCGCCTGCACCGGCGCCGTACTGCAGATGCTTTCGCATGGATTGATGACCGCCTTATTCTTTGCACTCATCGGTATGATTTACGGACGTACACACACACGTGACGTACGCGAGCTTAACGGGCTGATGAAAATAATGCCTTTCCTTGCAGTATCCTACGTCATTGCCGGTCTTGCCAACCTCGGTTTGCCGGGCCTCAGCGGTTTCATTGCCGAAATGACTATCTTCAACGGGGCGTTCCAACATCCCGATACATTCCACCGCGTATGGACCGTCATAGCCTGTACGAGCATCGTGATCACCGCAGTCTACATCCTGCGTCTTGTGGGCAAGATCCTCTACGGCACTTGCACCGACAAGCACCATCTGACACTGAGCGATGCCACTTGGGACGAGCGTACCGCTGTAATCATCCTCATCGCCTGCGTAGCCGGACTCGGTCTTGCCCCACTGTGGATGAGCAACATGATTGGAGACAGCGTGCTGCCGATAGTCAACAATTTAGTGATGAAGTAATGAAGTGCCGAATCATGAATCACCAGTTACCAATCGCTAATTATTAATCATTAATCAATTCATCACTAAATAACATGGATTACTCCCAATTTCTTTTAATGAAAGAAGAGCTGTCGCTGATAGCGGTCATCGTTATCCTGTTCATAGCCGACCTCTTCATGAGTCCGGATGCGCACAAGAATGACGGCAAGCCGATGTTGAACACTATGCTGCCCGTTGCTCTGCTCATTATCCATACGCTTATAACCATTGTCCCCGGTCCGGCGGCTGACGCCTTCGGCGGAATGTACCACAACCAGCCCATACAGAGCATCGTCAAGTCCATCCTCAGTGTAGGTACGCTCATCGTATTCCTTATGGCACACGAGTGGATGCGTCTTCCCGATACGGCAATCAAGCAAGGCGAGTTCTACATACTGACCCTCTCCACACTGCTGGGCATGTACTTTATGATTTCCGCAGGACACTTCCTGATGTTCTTCATCGGACTGGAAACGGCAAGCATCCCGATGGCTGCTTTGGTGGCCTTCGACAAATACCGCCACCATTCTGCCGAGGCAGGCGCCAAATACATCCTTACCGCCCTGTTCTCCAGTGGTTTGCTGCTTTATGGCATTTCACTGATATACGGTTCGGTAGGCACGCTCTACTTTGCCGACATCCCGGCACATCTGGACGGGAACCCGTTGCAGATTATGGCATTCGTATTCTTCTTCTCCGGCATGGGTTTCAAGATTTCGCTGGTACCTTTCCACCTGTGGACGGCAGACGTTTACGAGGGTGCTCCAAGTACGGTAACCGCTTACCTGAGCGTCATCTCCAAAGGATCGGCGGCATTCGTGCTGATGACAATCCTTTACAAGGTGTTCGCGCCCATGGTGGTGCAATGGCAGGAAGTGCTTTACTGGGTGATCATCGCCTCCATTACGCTCGCCAACCTCTTTGCGCCTCGTCAGGAAAACCTGAAGCGACTGATGGCATTCTCCAGTATCTCACAGGCAGGATACATCATGCTGGGTGTGATCAGCGGGACATCGCTGGGCATGACCTCGCTGGTATACTACGTACTGATTTACCTGTTTGCCAACCTTGCAGTCTTTACGGTTATCACGATTGTGGCATTGCGTTCCCATAAATTCACGCTGGAAGATTACAACGGGCTGTACACCACCAACCCCAAACTGGCGTTCCTGATGACGCTGGCATTGTTCTCTCTGGCAGGTATCCCCCCGTTTGCAGGTTTCTTCTCGAAGTTCTTCATCTTTGCGGCAGCGTTCGAAAGCGGTTTCCACTTGCTGGTATTCATTGCGTTGATCAACACGATCCTGTCACTTTACTACTATCTGAAGATTGTAAAGGCAATGTATATCAACAAGAGCGATGAGCCTATCGCCGCTTTCCGTAGCGATAACTACACGCGTGCCGGCCTTGCCATCTGTACGCTGGGCATCGTGGCGCTGAGTATTGCCAGCGTGGTATACCAGTCCATCGACAAGTTCTCGTTCGGTATGTAACGGTCTGTTTGCCGTAAAATAACTTTTACCACATCCCCCCTTCACCCTTTCGCACACTCCTGTTTATGGGAGACGAAGGGTGAAGGGGGGAAATCATTTCATTATCTGATTCCGGTACTGCGTCGGTGTCAGTCCCGTCAGTTGCTTGAAGGTGCGGTTGAAGTGCGGAATAGAGTCGAACCCGCACTCCACAGCTATCTGCGAAATCTCCATATCGCCAATGGTCAGCAGTTTGCAGGCATAACCAATGCGCATGTCCGCCACATATTGCAGGAAAGTCTTTTCCGTGGCGTCCTTGAAGAAACGGCAAAAGGCGCTGCTGTTCATATTCGCCATTTCGGCTATCTCGTCGAGCTTGAGGGAACGGGTGTAGTTGCTATTGATAAAGGAGATGATTTTATCGATACGCTTGTTTCCCGCTGTGGGAAACTTCTCATAGTAGCAAGGGCTTGCCAGCATCCTTCTTGGGACGGATACCGCCAATGCCTGCAATAAATCCAGCAAACCGGTTATCTGTCCGAATCCTTTCAGTTCGGGAAAAGCGGATACCATGTCGCGTACCGGGCTGGCATCGGCCGTGTGAAAGACAACACCCCGTCTGGCCTCTTTCAGCAACACCCGTATCTGGTGAAACTGCGGATAATGGTCGAACGAGTATTGCATGAAGTTCTCCTCAAACTGAATGATAGTTCCTTGCACCCGCAACCGGGGGTTATCGCCGTGATAAGCATCGTCACTCCGCATATAATGAGGCAGGCTGGGACCGAACAATACCACATCTCCTTCCGAGAAACGCTCTATGCAATCGCCCACAAAGCAACGGCCGCAGCTTTTCTTCACATAGATTATTTCGTACTGGCTGTGGAAATGCCAGGGGTAAGTGAAGCGGTCATAGTCGTAATAGCGCGCCTTTATCGGGTTGGACTCCGATATCTGGAGCTGTTCGTTTATTATCTGTCTCATAACACTGCCTGATGTTGATACGGC
>OGQB01003261.1_pt1 | contig 10688 bp, 8 predicted proteins | sample 1553071 | NCBI WGS metagenome assembly OGQB01 (sample SAMEA2580284, study PRJEB22360) | human gut metagenome | biome: human gut; feature: human-associated habitat; material: faeces | place: Denmark | collected 2008/2010
ATTACGCCGGCAGGCCATTGAAAACGGAGTGGAATTCATAGCCTGTCAAATGTCGATGGATGTGATGGGGGTGAAAAAGGAAGAGTTGTTGGACCATGTGACGATCGGCGGAGTAGCTACGTATATGGGACGTGCCGAAGAGGCTAATGTAAACTTGTTTATTTAGCGCTGCCATGGAGAAAATCAAATGTATTTGTGTCATGAGGGACCTTTATCGTTCTCTTGCTTTGTTGGAAACCCGTCTGTCGGAAACATACGGTTTATCATTGAATGAAGCGATGGTCCTGTGTAGCATTGGGGAAGAAACCGTGATGGCAGGCGTGGTTGTGGAACGTACGGGACTGACGGCCTCACATGCTTCCAAAATGATACGTTCGGTAGAAGAAAAAGGCTTGTTGGTTCGGACTTTGGGGGAGAAAGACAAGCGCCAGATGTATTTTGCCCTGACTGATAAGGCCAAGGAGAAGTTGGAAGACATCCGAAAGCATGGAATAGAGATTCCCGATTTGCTGCTTCCTTTCTTCCAGTAAGAGACGGAACATATCTGAAAATCCCCATGGTCCTAACCGACCATGGGGATTTTCAGATGTCCGAATTCTTTTCAGAACAATAATTTTACAATGGCATATCCACCGAATACCAGCCAGACATAGAGGATGCCGGCCAGATAGAAAGGTTTGGCTCCGGCTTGTTTGAATTTGTCTATGCTGGTTTCTGCACCGAGCGCCGTCATGGCCATGGTAAGTAAGAACGTGTCCACATTATTGATGAACCCTATACCTGTCTGCAAAGTTTCCTGAGGAATGAAAGTGGCGGATTGTAACAGGGAATTAAAACCGATGACGACCAAAAAATAAAAAGCGAACCAAGGTATTGTGATTTTACTCTTTCCGGTTATGCCTTTATTTTTTTGTTTTCCGGAGAGGCATACACTCATGATGACCAAAACGGGTGCCAACAGCATGACGCGTATCATTTTGGTGATGGTGGCGGCATCTGCCACATTGCCTCCCGCAGCATCGATGGCGTTACCCGCTCCGACTACATGAGCTACTTCGTGCAGGGTTGAACCTATATATACGGCTATGGCTTGGTCGCTCAAGCCGTCCAACCATCCGGCACGGTACATGATGGGATAGAGGAACATGGAAAGTGTTCCGAATATCACCACGGTGGATACGGCGACCGCAGTCTTGTGGGCTTCGCAGCGTACAACCGGTTCGGCTCCCAGTACGGCTGCAGCCCCACAGATGGCGCTACCGGTAGAAGTCATTAAAGCTGTCTGGCTGTCCACTTTGAGTAATTTTCCCATTAATATTCCTAAGGCCAATGTACCGGCGACGATAATCAAATCAGCCGTAATGGCTGGTAATCCGATGGCCAGTACCTGTTGGAAAGTCAGTTTGAAGCCGTAGAGTACTACGCCTGTGCGCAAGATTTGTTTGGAACAAAACTTGATTCCTGGAACCCATGTCTCGGGCAGTTTGTTGCGTAAGCTATTGGCATATAGCATGCCTAAAATGATACCGACAATCAGCGGGCTGAAGGAAAGTTGTTTGACGAACTCGAATTCTGCAATGTAAAAGGCAGAAAACGAAAATAAAACGATAAGTAAAATTCCATGCAGGACTTCTCCTTTGTTTTCCTTAAACATAAATCAGTGAAAATGTTAGTTATAAAATAATAAGGGTTATCCGTTTGCAAAGATACGATAAAAATATTGCAGTACGTAGATTTATATACATATTTTAGTATTGTCAGGGATTCGACAAAAACGCCGATGCTTGTATTTATGGCATCGGCGTTTTTTAGTTTAAAGGTGGGGCGGGTATTTATCCGAATTTGAACATAATGTCTTCTTCTTCATCCGACACCCAGAATGTAGAGTCCTTTTTTTGAATGAAAATGTTGTTTTCACGGGCCAGCCAACCAACGGCCAGTGCCGTGTCTTCTACACTGAGTTCTAACTTCCCTGCCAGGTCTTGTAGGGTGATTTCACGCGTTTCTTTCAGGATACGCCAGACTTTTCCGGCATTGGTCCCAATTTCTGTTTTGTACATAATTTATTGAATTAGTGTTGGTATAATGTACCCGCTGCTTTCTTATACTTGACGTAACTCAGGTATAGTTGGTAGTGGGCGTTTACTTGGGTCTCGTATGCTTGTTGCCAAAGGGCTTGTGCCTCCAAATGGTCGGATAGGGATTCCAATCCAACGGTATATTGGCTATGGCTTACTTTCCGGTTTTCTTCTGCCTGCTCCAAGGAGCGGTCTGCAATTTGACATTCCATTTTGGCTTCATCCAGGTTGTGTGCTGCTTGCGTCAGTTCGAGAAGCATTTGTTCGTTCAGATTTTCTTTTTCCAGCCGGGTTTGTTCCAGTTTGGCTTTGGCTGCCCGGACTTTATTGGAACGTTCACCGAAATGATACAATGGGAGACTCACGTTCAGCAAGACGGAAAAACTGCCGTCTTTGAAGAAGGTTTCGTCGTTTAGTTCAAAGCCGTGCAGGTAGTTGAATGCGCCTTGCAATCCGACTTTGGGCATTAATTCGCTGCGGTTCAGCTTGATTTGTTGCCGTGCCATGTCTTCCTGTTTGTCGAGTAGTACATATTCCGGGCGTGCAGAGATGTTGGAGATTTGTATTTCCATTCGTTGCTCAATTTCTGGGAAATCTTCTGAAATACGGATGGGGGTATCTAACGGTTTGCCTATCAGATGACAGAGATTCATGGTAGCCAGCCGGAGGGCGTTATCGGCTTTGCGGACGGCAAGTTCACTTTCATTGAGTTTGACTTGGACTTTGAGTACGTCGTTACGCGGCTTCAGGCCGTGACGGTGTGCACTTTCTACATTGTTCAAAAGTTCTGTGAGGACGGTTTGGTATTTTTCTGCCACTTTTTTCATCTCTTGTGCTTTTACCATCGAGGCGTAGGCATCATCTGTTTTCACGATGACTTGGGTGGCCGTCAGTGTTTCATTGATTTGTGCCATTTCGTTTCCCAATACAGACATCCGGTAGGCTGCTTGAATCTTTCCGCCCATATAGAGTGGTTGTTCCAATTGTATGCCGCCCAGAAACATCGGTCCGATTTTATAGTCGAGGTTTATACCCGGGAAGAAGGCGAATTGTTGGAGTTGTCCCGTGGAAGAGAATATGGGGAGTTGTCCGCTTCCGGAACTGTATCCACCGTTGGCGGTGCTATACAAGCCGGTGGCATTGGCAGGTAAATTAGGGAAGAAATTTCCTTTATAACTTTTCATCGTGTAGCGTGCACTCTCCGTCTGTTGGAAAGAAGCTGCCATTTCTTTGTTATGAGTCAAAGCCATTTCCCTACATTGTTTCAGGCTTAATGTCTCTTGTGCACGAAGTTGGGGAATGAGACATGTTATATATAGGATAGAAATGATGATCTTTTTCATGCGTCAGTCTGTTTGATGTGGAAGAATAAAGCATAAAGTATAGGAATAAATAAGAGGGTAATGAGTGTGCCGAACAACAGGCCGCCCATAATGGAAGCTGCCAATGAGCCGAACATGGAATCCGTCAACAGGGGAATCATACCCAGAATCGTGGTAAGCGAAGCCATCATGACCGGTCGCAACCGGCTTTGTGCACTGTCGATGAGTGCTGTGGTAGGTTCTGTCCCCCGGTTGAGCTGCAATGTGATTTCGTCCATCAGTACAATTCCGTTTTTAATAAGCATACCGATAAGTCCCAAGGTACCTACGATGGCAACAAAGTTGAAGGTCTTTCCGGTTATGAGCATGACCGCTACGACACCGACTAATATGAAAGGCAGACAGCAGAAGATGATAAGCGGTTTCCGGTAGTCTTTGAATAACATAATCAGGATGGTAATCATGAGGATGATGGCGAAAGGGAAGTTGCGGAACAAATACTCCATAGACTGGTTGTTGGCCGCTTTTTCTCCTTGCCATTCCAAACTATAACCTTCTGGAAGAACGATCTGTTCTATTAAAGGGGCGATGCTTTGCCAAGCCTTTTCCGTTTCTATTCCCGGAGCCGGAGAACATTGTACGCTTTGGCTACGTTGTCCGTTATAACGTGGAATGACCGGATCTTCCCAACGTATATCTACTTTTTTGCTGATTTGCTTTAATGGCGTACTGCCCATCAGGCTTTCCACGAGTTCTTCTTTTGACAAGGTTCCGGATTTCAGTTTCACCATGGTTTCCTCGTTGAGGAGCCCGTTCAGCGAAGGTAAGGAAGAAAACACTTGGGCGTTGTTCAGGTCTTCTATAGGTTTCCCTTTTTCGTTTAGGCAACGTAGGTAAATGTTGTCCCGATGAATACCTTGATAAAATGAACCGATGGGAATGCCGCTGGTTGCTGTAAGTAATGACATGCTGACATCATTTCGGCTTAATCCTAATGTACGTGCAGCCGGTTGGTCGTATTCGATTGTGAGTACCGGTATTTGCGGATCCCAGTTGGTGGTGATAAGTCTTACCTCCGGACTTTTTTCCATGATGACCCGTGCACTGTCGGCCAGCCTGTGAAGTACGGCTGGATCCGGACCCAAGAATTGTGCTTCGATAGGATATTTCTTGAACATCAGATTGTAGCGTTTCATCTTGACATAAGCGTCAGGATAGTGGGCTGTCAGGTAGTCTTGAATCTCGTCCATGTGATTTTCCAACTCTTCCGGTGAGGTGAAATCGATAATCAATTCTCCGTACGATAATGAGGGGTTGGCAATGCTGCGCACCAAATTATAACGGCCGGGAGTTCCTCCTACTGAACGGGTTACGTGCGTGATTTCTTTGCGGCTTTTCAGGTAGGTTTCTATCTCTTCCAGGTCATGTGCCACACGGGATGAGTTGGTACCTTCTGGTAATTTGTATTCCATATACATTTGGTTATACACCATGTCGGGGAAGAAACCTTGCCGCATGTAACGGTAGCCCCAGGCTGACAATCCTAACAAAGCAATCATGGACAGCACAAAGCTCCAGCGGTGGTGCAGGCCGAAAGAGAGTGACTTACGCAAAAGGGCATACGGCCAACCCTTGTAAACCCGTTTGCCGGAGACGTTTTGCTCTACTTCCGGATGAAGACGGCGTTCGGCCATTAAGGGGACATGCACCAAGGCCAGCACCCAACTTAATAATAAGGATACGGCCAGAACGATAAATAAGTCTCGCGTGTAGACGCCAGCCGTGTCAGGAGACATGAAGATGGGGAGGAAAGCGATAATGGCTATCAGTGTAGCTCCCAATAGAGGCATTGATGTTTGCCGTCCGATGGCCGTCATGGCTTCCATTCTGTTTTTCCCGGCTTTCAGGTCTACCAGGATGCCGTCTACGATGACGATGGCATTGTCTACAAGCATCCCCATCGCCAATACGAATGCTGCTAATGACACACGTTGCATGGTGCCATCCATGGTTTCCAGAAATAAGAAGGAACCGAATACTGTGACGATTAAGCTGATTCCGATAATCAATCCGCTTTTGAATCCCATGGTCAGCATGAGGATGAACACTACGATAATGACAGATTCGACCAGATTGACGACGAAAGTTCCTAAAGAATCTCCGACACGTTCCGGTTGATAGAATACTTTATGATAGTCAACTCCTGCCGGCAAACGTTTGTCCTTCAGTTGGGATAGTTCCTTTTCAACGGCACTTCCCACTTTGACGATATCCGATCCTGTGGAAGCTGCTATCAGGATACCGATGGAACGTTCGCCGTCGTAGAACATCTCATTCCGTGTGGGCGATTCGTAATTTTTTTCGATGCGGGCAATGTCTCGTAGGCGAAGTTGGTCGTCGTCATGTCCTTGTATGAGCATGTTGCCGATGTCTTCCACTGTTTGGAACTTATTGTTTACCGTAACACGGATACGGTTGTCTCCATTTTCGTAATATCCGGTGTAAGTGGTTTGGTTCTGTCCATTTAGAGTTGCCAACACTTCAGCCGGTTTTACACCGAGGTTGGCCATACGGTCTTGTAGTAGAGATATGTTGATACATTCCGGTCGCTTGCCATACAGTTCTACGCGGTCAATCCCTTTCAGTACAGTGAGTTCCCGTTTGATGAGCTCTGCATAGTCGGACAGCTCACGATCGCTCAGACCGTCTCCGGTGAGGGCATAAAACATGCCGTATACATTTCCGAAATCATCTTTTACTATCGGTGCGGAGGCTCCGGCGGGCAACGTATTCCGTACGTCTTCTACTTTGCGTCCGAGAAGATCCCAGTATTGTTCCACTTCGTCGTCCTTGACGGTGGTCAGCAGTTCCACTTGAATGAGTGAGAGGTCGTTATAAGAATAACTTTCTATGTTGTCAATGCCTCCCATGTTACGGATATTTTTTTCCAAAACATCGGTCACTTCTAGTTCTACCTGGTGGGCGGAAGCACCGGGATAAGTGGTGACAATCATAGCCGTTTTGACTTTGATTTCGGGATCTTCCAATTTACTCATTTTGTAGCATGACCATGCTCCGCCGACCAAAAGAACCGCAATAAAGAAATAGACCAGATTACGGTTTTTAAAAGCCCATTTGCTGATGTCTGTCATAACAATCCTCCGATATTGGTTTTACTGACGGCCGGTAGGGGCATTACGCTTTCTCCGTCTTGAATGTGATGGATGCCCGAAGAGACGATGAGGTCTCCCGGTTTGATTTGTGCCGAAATGATAGTCGCTCTGCCGTCGGTTTGTAACCCGATGAGGGTTACGTTACGTTTATAAACTTTCTTTTGTGCGGCATCGTAAAGGAAAACATTTGTTTTGCCGTCTTCGTACAATATGGCGCTTCCCGGGATTGACATCGGGGCATTTTCTGCTGTATCGCAGAGGATGGTCACCATGGTGTTCATGCCGGGAGACGGTTGAGGCTGGTCGGTATCTTCCTGTCTTAGGCGCATGGTATACAATTGGTTGGCGTTGGCTTTCGGAATGATATAGAGTGGTTGAAGACTATAATGCTTGTCCGGATAGATATCGAATGTACAATAGTATTGTTTGAATTGCCCGCGGCGTATATATTCGGCAGCAGGCAGATTGATTTCCACTTCCGTCCGTCCGTCGCCGATCATGGTAATGACCGGCATGCCTGCACCTACTGTTTCGTAGGGTTCGAACAGATGTTTGTCTATATAGCCGTCAAAAGGTGCACACAATCGCGTGTAGGACAATTGGTCTTTATGGTGATTGTATTTGGCTGTGATTTGTTTTAGTCCATATTCTGCCTTGTCGTTTGCTGCCGGTGTGGTACCTCCGTCTTTGTAGAGAGCCATGACTCGTTCTGCCTCACTCTTCACTTGTAGGTATTCTGCCTCCGTGGCATCCAGTTGTATTTGGTAATCCGTAGGGTCGAGGTCTGCCAGGAGTTGCCCCTTTCGTACCCGTGCTCCGTCTTTTACGTATATTCTACGGATGGTTCCGCTGACTCTGAATGACAGGCTGGCGTCTTCCGCTGCCTTTACTTTACCCGGATATTGAAGGATACTCTGTTCGGCGGCGGAAATCACGGTGTCTGTTTTTACGGTTTGTAAACGACTACTTTCCTGTCGCGTGTGTGAGCAAGCTGTGAATAAAAAAAGGATAAATCCTCCTATGATAACATTAAACTTCTTCATAAAAATAGTTCTCTGGTTCTACATGCAAATATATCGGGTTTGTCGGATATTTGAAAGTTCTAAAGGGCTTATTTTTTGTCTGATTTGTATGCTTTTAACTACCGATGTGACTAAAGTTTTTCAGAATTATATTTATTTTGTTCCAGTGAATAGTTTTATTAATAATTAAGGATGGAGCAAGCTATGATTCCTATACGGGTAAGCCGTTTGTCCGATTGGAAAATATATGGTTTTCAGTGGGGACATTTGCGTTCCACGCTTGATCGATGCGGTGTGTTCTTTTGTCGTGCGGGAGAAGTGGAATTGGAAATAGACAATACACCTTATATAATAAAGCCGGGAGATATTTGTTTTTATGTGGCTTCGGCTTTGGTACGCGTATTGCGTGTCGGTGGAGAAATAGACGGTGTCGTGGTAGAGGTGGATGTGGATTATATTTTGCCTATCAGTAATAAAGTGTTGAATGTACAGGATATTTTGTTCATGCGCGACCATCCTTGTATTACGCTGACAGATGCGCAGTGTCGGTATGTGGATAAGCTTCTGGAACTTTATATGCGTAGGATAAAAGAAGGAGATGGGCAAGTGGGCAGTTCCAAATGCCGTTCCTTGAAAGTCGAGTTGATCAAAGCCGGCGGGCAAGCATTATTTTATGAATTGCTGATGATATACTATACCAACCGGCCGATGCATCCTGTACAACGGACACAGAAAGATATTATTTTTCAACGTTTCATTGTTGATTTGTTCAATCATTACCGGGCAGAGCGCGAAGTTCTTTTCTATGCGGAAAGACAGAACCTCTCGGCACGTTACTTTTCTTCGGTTGTGAAAGAAAAGTCCGGGCGTAGTGTTTTGCAATGGATCATACAGATGGTGATTTCAGAAGCCAAACAGCTATTGGAGTGTTCGGAGTTGAGCATTAAGGAAATTGCAGTCAGGTTGAATTTCTGTACGCAATCGTTTTTTGGAAAGTATTTCAAGCAATATGTAGGTATGTCTCCGAAAGAATATCGTGAACGTTCTTTTTATCCTCGGAAAGAGGTTGTTTTTGACAATCAGTAAAATGGGTAAGGATATCCGTAATCCGTATATCGGAGCGTTGGGGATTATGTTCTATTTTTGCAGGTGTAAAGAAATGAATCGACGAACGAAAAAAGTATTGGGTATGAAAACAAAATTCTTAGGAGTATTTCTCATGATGTGGGCGATGATAGGCTTGGAAGCTGGTGCACAGCATACGGCAAACGCGAAGAAAGTGTTGGTTGCGTATTTTTCATGGTCGGGGAATACGCGTAATTTGGCTCATCAGGTTCAAGAACTGACGGGTGGAGACCTTTTCGAGATAGAGACTGTAAAAGCGTATCCGGAAAAATACCGGTCGTGTACGGAGTATGCTAAGAAGGAAAAGGAGGCTGATGCGCGTCCGGCTTTGAAAAGCAAAGTCAAAGATATGGATGCCTATGACGTAGTTTATGTGGGTTTTCCGAACTGGTGGGGAACGGCACCAATGGCTATTTGGAGTTTTTTGGAGGGGTATGACCTGACTGGAAAAACGGTGATACCTTTCTGTACGCATGGCGGCGGTGGGGAGCAGAAATGCTTTAGTGATTTTGCCCGGCATGCGGGTAAAGCTGATTTGAAGAAAGGCTTTATTTGCCATGGCGGAACGGTGGGAGATGCTCGCCAGAAGGTGGAACGATGGTTGGAAGAAATCGGTATGAAATAGAAAGGGTTAAAAAAAGTGGTTATGAGATTGAAAAGAATCAGGCAAGTTGCGGCATGCGTCTGTTTTGTCCTTGTCACACTGTTATTTCTTGACTTTACGGGAATCGTGCAGGGATGGTTCGGATGGTTGGCCAAGATACAATTCATTCCGGCATTGTTGGCCTTGAACTTCGGAATGGTTGTAGCTTTGGTGCTGCTCACTTGCGTCTTCGGACGGGTGTATTGTTCCGTGATTTGCCCGCTCGGGGTGTATCAGGACGTGGTTTCCCGTATGAGAGGCAAGTACAAAAAGAACCGTTTCCGCTATTCTCCGGCTCTGTCATGGTTGAGATACGGGGTGTTGGCTTTGTTTGTGGCCGTTTGTGGTGCCGGACTTTGGGTCGGGGTAACTGGACTTATGGGCTGGGCAGGCCTGTTGGAGCCGTATAGTACTTACGGACGTATGGCTTCCAATTTGCTGGCTCCTTTTTATCGTTGGGGAAACAATTTGCTGGCCTATATGGCCGAGCGTATGGATAGTTATGCTTTTTATGAAGCGGAGGTCTGGATGAAAGGGCTTTCCGTATTAGGCGTGGCTTTGCTGACTTTCGTTGTGCTGTCCGTGTTGGCTTGGCGGAACGGGCGTACTTATTGTAATACGATTTGTCCGGTCGGCACGCTATTGGGTTTCCTGTCCCGTTATGCCTGGTTAAAACCGGTGGTAGACACTTCAAAGTGTGTGAATTGCAATTTGTGTGAACGTAATTGCAAGGCGTCGTGCATCCATATTAAGGAACATAAGATAGATTACAGCCGTTGCGTGGCTTGCATGAACTGCATAGACAAGTGCCCTAAAGGAGCCATACGTTATGTCCGTCCGTCGGCTGTAGCCCAAATGGCTCCGGAAAAGGGGGGACCGGATAATGGCCGTCGCAGCTTTCTGGTCGTGGCTTCATGGTTGGCGGCCGGTTCCTGGATGAGGGCACAGGAAAAGAAGGTAGACGGCGGATTGGCCGTGATAGAGGAGAAAAAGATTCCGGAGCGTAAGGTGCACTTAAAACCGGCGGGAGCGCAAGGAGTACACAATTTTGCTTCGCATTGCACGGCCTGTCAGTTGTGTGTATCGGCTTGCCCCAATGATGTCTTGCGTCCTTCTTCTTCGATAGAAACGTGGATGCAGCCTGAAATGTCTTACGAACGCGGGTATTGCCGTCCGGAATGTGTAAGATGTACCGAGGTTTGTCCGAACGGTGCCATACGCCCCCTGACGGTGGCTGAAAAATCGTCCGTACAGATTGGTCATGCCGTGTTCGTATATGAGAATTGTGTAGTGAATACAGACGGAGTGGAATGCGGAAACTGTGC